>ERZ1370068.1243-contig-11136_pt1 | contig 59959 bp, 80 predicted proteins | sample MGYA00561227_ERZ1370068 | MGnify/ENA primary metagenome ERZ1370068 (study PRJEB38410, sample SAMEA6850437) | metagenome | study: Metagenomic assessment of the ecological functions of the soil: analysis of the soil microbiota associated with the... | reverse complement strand
AGTTACGTATTGCCTGAACGTCGTTGCGTCCGAGTGGTCGTTCGGGGTCATCGCGGCGCCCGCGGGGTCTGGACACGCCATGAGCTGGAACGTTCGGTCGCTGCCAACCGCATCGCTCAGCGCCGCGCTCACTACCGCGACCTTCGCGCCGGGCCTGCGCAGCCTGTGGTGCGGGGCCTGACGCCTCCGAAACTGGGGGCAGGCGGCGCGTCTGCAGGTGGTCGTGAATGACTGCCACCGCTCGCCGTTGGTGATTCCTGGACGGATTTCACTCCCGCAGGCCAACGTCCCGAACCTGCGTCGACGACGACGACGATCGCGTACGCCCTGCCGCAGCGCGGCAACGTCGACCCGCGATCTACGACGTCACCGGGCGCCGGATTCGCATCGCTGGTCCAGGCGACGTCCCGGCTGACTCCACCAGGTCAGTGGTCGCGCCTGGGCGACGGCCGGCTGGTACGGCCCGGCGTTTACTACTATCGTCTGGCCGCCGCCGGTCACCGGTTCGAGCGGCGGATGGGTGACCCTCAACTAACGAACTCACCGCGCGGCGGCGGGGTCACCCTCGACCTCCCCGCGCGGGGCCGTGCACTCCCACCCCACCACACATGGGGGCGACACGCACGACCGTGGTCGTCCGCGCCGCCAGCGACCGACCAGGGCCTCAAGCGGGCCCCACAACGAAGACCACCCCGGGACCTGGATCCCGGATGACGCCCGGCAGAACGGGCGGGGATCCTGCCACTCGTCGTCGCCGACGGCATGGGGGCGTCGCTCGCGGGCGAGGTCGCAAGTCAGCTCGCGGTGGACTGCGTGTGCGCGAGTACCAGGAGGGCGAGGACAGCATCCTCGAGGACCTGAGGCGCGCGGTCGAGTCGGCAAACCAGATCGTCCACGACCAGAGCGTCGCGTATCCGGACCTGCGCGGCATGGGCACCACGTGCACGGCGCGTGGTGCTGCGCGGACGCCGAGGCGTATCTCGCGCACGTCGGCGACAGCCGCGCGTACCTCGTGCGGAAGGGCTCGATCCGGCAGCTCACGCAGGATCATCTCGCTCGTCGCCCAGCTCGTCCAGCACCGGCAGCTCACCCTCGAGCAGGCCAAGGCGATCCGCGGCGCAACGTCGTGACGCGCAGCGTCGGGCGTCGGCGCCGCCGGTCGAAGTCGACGCCCGAGCGGCTGAGGATCCGCTCGTGACCGGCGACACCGTCTGTGCTGTGCACGGACGGCTTGCCACGGTCTCGTCCGACGACGAGGAGATTGCCGCCCGCCGTGTCGCAGACCGACCTCGAGCAGGCCTGCCACGAGCCTGATCGATCTGGCGAAGGAGCGCGGAGGACACGACAACATCACCGTGGTCACTCGCCCGGCTCGACTAGACGTGGCCCCATCGATCGTCGCCATCCACTTGTGCACGAAGAGCCGCCTGCCGCTGCGCTCGGTCTCGGAGGCTCGCGCCGTGCTCCAGACGGGGGCTCGAGGGGCGACCGGCACGCGAAGCTCGACAGCCGCCGCCAGGTCCTGCTCGTCGCGCAGGAGGTGCTCGAGTCGCTCGGTCTCGCCGCCGGCGACATCCGCGAGCAGCTCACGGTGCGTGGGCTCGACGTCGACGCGCTGACGCCGGGGGCTCGACTGCGCGCCGGCACCGCGCCTTCGAGGTCACGGGGCCGTGCGAGGCCGTGCGAGCGCATGAACGAGATTCGCCCCGGGCTGCGCGAGACGCTCGTGGGCCGGCGCGGGCGGTTCGTGCGCGTCGTCGGCGAGGGGACCGTGACCGTCGGAGACGGAACTGTTCGTCGAGCCGGGGCATTGATCCGGCGGAGGCCGTCGCACGAGCCCCCTGGGTCTCCTTCGCCGGTCTCGCGTAGCCGAGCCGGCGGAGGCGGACGTGCAGCGCACGATCTTCTTCACGCCCCTGTTCGCGACGCTCGCCGCGCTCGGCATCGCCGGCTCGTCGTGGGTCGCCTACCAGCGCGTGCGCTCGGCCCTGGATCGCGACTTCGAGCGCCGCCTGACGCGCGTCGCCGTGACGGCGGCGTCGCAGATCACGCCCGATCTGGTCGCCGAGGCGCGCGCCGGCGGCGAGGAGAGCGGCTACCTGCCGGTCCAGGTGCAGCTCGTCACGCTGCGCACGGCCACCGGCATCGACAACGCGTCGCTCATCGACACGACGCGGGTCACGCTCGTCGACGCGCGCGCCGGAGGACGCGGAGGGTCAGCCGAGCGCGCCTCGACACGGTCGCGCACGCGGCCCTGGGCGAGGCGCTCGCAGGGCGACGCCCCGCGTCGCCACGTCGTTCACGCGGGGCAGTCGGGTCTTGCGTGCCGGCCGGCGCCGATTCTTGGAGCCAGCAGCGGGTTCGCGCCGGCAGCGCGGGCCCCGGCGGTCGCGTCGCCGGCGTCGTCGCGGTCGAGGCCGAGCCCGCCTACATGGTCACGCTGTCCGGGCTGTCGCGCACGGCTGTGCGCTGATCGCGGCGCTGAGCCTGCTCGGCCTGGCGCGTGCTGGCGTCGTTGATCGTGCGGACGGCGCGTGTCGGCGGCTCGGCTCGAGCGGCGGCTGTCGCGCGTCGGAGAACCTCGCGGCGATGGGCCGGCTCACGGCGACGCCTCGCGCACGAGATCAAGAACCCGCTCGCGATCATCCGCGGCTCGGCCGAGCGCCTGCGCGGCGCGCGACCCGAGGCGCGAGCGCATGGCGGAGCTTCGTGATCGACGAGACGGATCGCCTGTCGCGCACGGTGGCGCGCTATCCTCCAGTTCGCGCGCGGCCAGGAGTCGCCGAGCGAGCAGCGGCGCGACGCGATCAGCAGCGCTCGACGCCACGCTGGCTCTGCTCGAGGGCGAGTTCGCGGGCGCGTCGACGTACGTGTCGAGCGCTCGCGCGACGGCGGATTCGGTTACGTGTCACGCTCGATTCCGAGTCGCTCAAGCAGGTGTATCTTGAACCTGGTGCTGAACGCGGCTCGAGGCCATGCCCGAGGGCGGCCGCTTGCGCGTCGACGCGACGCGATCCGGCGGAGCCGGATCGAGGTCGCAGATCGCCGGACGATGGTCCGGGCATCGCGCCCGAGGTGCTGAAGCAGCATCGGCCAGCCGTTCTTCACCACCAAGGCGCAGGGCTCGGGGCTCGGGCTGCTTCTCTCGCGCGCGGCGTCTGCTCGAGGCCGCCGGAGGCGACCTCGCGATCCGGAGCGAGGTCGGGACGCGGCACCACGTGCATCGTCGCGATTGCCGCGGCGTGAGGGCTGACCGGCGTGCGCGTGCTGGTCGTCGACGACGAGATTCGCAACGCCGAGCTGACGGCGCTGGCGCTGCGCGACGCCGGCCACGACGCGCAGTTCGTGAACGGCGGCACGCCGGCGCTCGAGCGTGGCTCGCGTCGTCGCCTGGTCGACGCGCGTCGTCACCGACCTGCGCATGGCGCCGCCCGACGGGCTCGCGCTGCTCGACGACGGTCCGCGCGCGCTGGCCAAAGGTCGCGGTCGTGCTCGATGACCGCGTACGCCAGCCTCGACACCGCGCGGCGCGCGCTGCGCGAGAGGCGCCTAGCGACTACGTCGACAAGGAAGGCGAGTTCCGCGACGAGCATCGAAGAGCATCCTGGCGCAGATCGAGCGCGAGCGCGAGGCTCGAGGCCGACAACGCGCGGCTCGCCGGCGCGGTCGACGTCGCTCGACGCAGCGGGCTGGCGACCATCGTCGGCGACGTCGCGCGGCGACGCAGCAGGCGGTCGACGCTGGCGCGCAAGGTGGCGCCGACCGATTCCACCGTGCTGCTGCGCGGCGAGAGCGGCACGGGCAAGGACCTGTTCGCGCGCGCGATCCACTTCTCGAGCCGCCGCGCGACCGGGCCGTGGGTCAAGGTGAACTGCGGCGCGCTGCCCGAGAACGCTGCTCGAGAGCGAGCTGTTCGGCCACGAGCAGCGGCGCGTTCACCGGCGCGGTGCGCCAGAAGCCCGGCCGCTTCGAGGACGCGCACGGCGGCACGCTGTTCCTCGACGAGATCGGCGAGCTGCCGACGGCGCTCCAGGTCAAGCTGCTGCAGGTGATCGAGGAGAAGACGTTCACGCGCGTCGGCGGCAACGCAGCCGATCACGGTCGACGTGCGCATCATCGCCGCCACGAACCGGCCGCTCGAGGAGATGGTGGCGAAGCGCGCAGTTCCGCGAGGACCTGTTCTTCCGCCTCAACGTGTTCCCGATCCGCTGCCGCCGCTGCGCGAGCGCCTCGAGGACGTGCCGGCGCTGGTCGAGCTTCATGCTGCGGCGCCACGGCGCCTCGACCGACAAGCTCACCGCCGGCCGCGCGCCAGGCGCTCGGGCGCTACGCGTATCCCGGCAACGTGCGCGAGCTCGAGCACACGCTCGAGCGCGCGCTGATCCTGGCCGGCAGCGATCCGATCGAGCCTCGAGCACCTGTCGTTCGCGCGCCCGGGGCGATGCGCGGACGCCGCGCGCGAGCGGCGGGTCCGTCGTGGGTGCCGCGAGATCCCGCCCGAGGGACTGTCGCTCGAGGTGCTCGAGCGCGAGCTGATCGCTGCAGGCGCTCGACGCGCGCGCGGCGGCAACAAGAGCCAGGCCGCGCGGCTGCTCGGGCTCACGCGCCGCACGCTCTACTCGCGGATGGAGCGCCACGGCTTGCGCAGCCGGGTGAGCGGACGAGCGGCGAGGGCGCGGACGACGTCGCGGGCGGACGACGCCGAGTCGGCGGCGGACCGAGGCTGAACGATGAACATGCTGCGCGGGTTCGCTGTTCGAGAATCTCGGGCTCAAGCTCGTGGCGCTGCTGCTCGCGGTCGTGGTCTACCTCCACGTCTACACCGAGCGCCCCGCGAGCGATGATGATCTCGTTCCCGGTCGAGCGCGATCGACGTGCCCGACTCGCTCGCGGTCGTGAGCCCGCTGCCGTCGCCCGTGATGGTCGAGCTGCGCGGCACCGGCAAGCAGCTCATCCGGCTCCGGCTCACCGAGCCGCGCGCTGCGCATCTCGCTCGCCGGCATCGCGCCCGGGCATTTCCAGCGTGCGATCACCATCGACGACTTGAGGCTCCCGCGCGACGCGCACCTCGAGGTCGGGCGTCATCGTCGGCCCGCTCGTGGTCGAGGATGACCGTCGAGCGTGTGATCTCGCGCGTCGTGCCCGTGGCGGCGCGCATCGACACGCACCTTCCCCGGCGTGCGATGGGAGGGGGACTGGCGCTCGCGCCCCGACCTGATCCTGATCCGCGGGCCGCGCACGCTGGTCATGAAGCTCGACAGCGTGCAGGTCGGGCCGGTTCGGCTCGACGGCCGCCTCGATTCGCTCGTCGCCAGCGTGCGCACTGGACTCGCTGCCCGCGGGGTGCGAGGTGGAACCGAAGAGACGTCATGCTTTCGTTCACACTCGAACGCGCGCATCGCTTGAGCGCACTGCCGCGGCCCGAAGAAGGGTGCGCTCCGGGCCAGAGACCCGGAGCGCCGAGGAGATGCAACCGGCGGGAAAGAGCCGCGCCGATGATGGCGAGGCTGGGCTGGGTAGGACGCGACTCTCGTGCGTCCCCGCCGATGTGCACAGTGACCTGCAATCGGTGTGCCACCGCGTGACGCGAGGACGAAGCCGCGCAGAATCCCTTTGTACTCGCGGGATTCGAGCGGAATCGCGGGCGCGCGGTCGCCGTTTCGAGACGACCTCGCTCGCGATCCGCATGGGGCGCGCGGGACCAATGCACGGCGGGGTGGAGCCGAATCGGGTGGCGAAATGCCCCAGCGCGTTCACGGGCCAGGGTGGCCTCCGAGACCTCGATCCACGCCCCGATCGACGGCCGCGAAAGCGGGGTTATGCACAGGTCCGATGGGCTCTTGACGGCCCACGGAGCCACCCTAACCTTTGTCGTGATGTCGAGCGCGCGGCGCGTCGAGACCCCAAGCGCCCGCTCCGATCCCGATGCCCGCGTCAGACCCGGGCGCTTCTTCCGATTCGACTGAAGCCCGTTACTTCCTCAACGAATATGTCGATGATGCCGTGACCGCTGGCTCCGTCGGCAATCCCACCGATCCGCATCCGCGGCCGCCGGTGGTGCATTCATAGAGAGTTTCAATAGAGCGTCTCAAGCCTCCAACCCTTCCCTGATCGAGATCACGACCCCCGCGGCCTAGGAGCCTCGCTCGAGGCTCACCCTTAAAAGCCCGTCACCCGCGGACAGATCCTCCCCGGACCCGCGGTCCCACAGACAACCCACTGAGGCGAACTCGCGATGGAAACGCAAGCAATCCAGACGATGGAGCTCCAGGAACTCAAGACCAAGACCATGTCCGAGCTCCTGCATTTGTCGCAGGAGCTGACCATCCAGGGCACGAGCGGTCTGCGGAAGCAGGAGCTCATCTTCAAGATCCTGGAGGCTCAGACCGAGAAGAACGGTCTGATCTTCGCCGAGGGCGTGCTGGAGATCCTGCCCGAGGGCTACGGCTTCCTGCGCTCGCCGACCTACAACTACCTGCCGGGACCGGACGACATCTACGTGTCGCCGTCCCAGATCAAGCGCTTCGACCTGCACACCGGCGACACCGTGTCGGGCCAGGTGCGTCCGCCCAAGGAAGGCGAGCGCTACTTCGCGCTGCTGCGCGGTCGAGGCGGTCAACTTCGAGAGCTCCGGAGGCGGCGAAGGACAAGATCCTGTTCGACAACCTCACGCCGCTCTACCCGATGGAGAAGCTGAACCTCGAGACCAAGGACCGGTGCATCGAGACGCGCATCATCGATCTGCTGTGTCCCGTTCGGGAAGGGCCAGCGCGCGCTGATCACGTCGCCGCCGAAGGCCGGGAAGACGATCCTGCTGCAGAAGATCGCCAACGCGATCACCGAGAACCATCCCGAGGTCATGCTGATCGTCCTGCTCATCGACGAGCGGCCCGAGGAAGTGACCGACATGCAGCGCACGGTGAAAGGCGAGGTCGTGTCGTCGACGTTCGACGAGCCCGCCGAGCGCCACGTGCAGGTCGCCGACATGGTGATCGAGAAGGCCAAGCGGCTGGTCGAGCACAAGCGCGACGTCGTGATCCTGCTCGACTCGATCACGCGGCTCGCGCGCGCCCACAACACCGTGGTGCCGCACTCCGGCAAGATCCTGTCGGGCGGCGTCGACGCCAACGCGCTGCAGCGGCCCAAGCGCTTCTTCGGCTCGCGCGCGCGAACATCGAGGACGGCGGCTCGCTGACGATCATCGCCACCGCGCTCATCGAGACCGGCTCGCGCATGGACGAGGTCATCTTCGAGGAGTTCAAGGGCACCGGAAACTGCGAGCTCGTGCTCGACCGCAAGATCTCCGACAAGCGCATCTTCCCGGCGATCGACATCAACAGGTCGGGCACGCGCAAGGAGGAGCTGCTGATGACCGCCGGAGACGCTCCAGCGCGTCTGGATCCTGCGCAAGTTCCTGAACGAGCTGAACCCCGTCGAGGCGATGGAGTTCCTCGATCACCAAGATGAGCGACACAAAGACCAACAAGAAGTTCCTGGAGAGCATGAACCAGTAGCGGCCGACCGCATCCACGGAGGGATCGGACGTGTTGTACGAATCGCGGCGCGAGAAGTTGCTGACGACCCGTCAGTTCGTGTGGCGGCTGCTGCACCTTCGGGGTCGTGCTGGCGATCGCGGTCGCGTCGCTCGGCGTCAGGATGGCCGGCTATCATCGCTACGAGCGGCTGCCGTGGCTCGACGCCTTCCTGAACGCGGCCATGCTGCTCGGCGGCATGGGCCCCGTCGACGATCCGAAGACCCCCGGCGGCAAGCTGTTCGCCGGCTTCTACGCCCTGTACGCAGGCCTCGTGTTCCTGGTCGCCGCCGGCCTGCTGCTCGCGCCGATGCTCCACCGCATCGTGCATCGATTCCATTGGGAGGAGGAGGAGGAGGACGCGCCGACTCGGCGGCGTGCACCGTCAAATGAGCGAGGAAAAGGCGACTGATCCCGGGGGTCGGACCCTGCTCGGGTTGCGACCTGCGCATCGCGGGCGGCGACGCCGGCTGCCGCGCGCTGTGGGACGAGCAGCTCGCGACCGACTTCGGCGACGCTCGCTACTTCCGTGTCCACCGTTTGATGGTGGACACGTACTGCCTCCAGCATCCGGCCACCCACTGCGCCTCGGCCAAGTCGTTCGCCGCGCACCTCACCGGACTGTGCTGGGCGCTCGAGCGAGGACGGCGACCGCGCGGTGGGGAACGAAGCGCTGCGGCGGTGGCTGAACGGCAGCGTCGCGATCGAGCGGCCCGAGCCGCCCCGCATCGCGGCGCGCTCACGATCGCCGACGTCCGTGCCGCACGGGACCCGGTGGAGCACGCGAGGATCGTCGAAGGGTGGGCGCGCGGCGACCTGGGAGGCGTATGCGCCACTGCATCCGCTGGCCCATCGCTGGATCCAGCAGGCGCTCGCCGTCGTGCACCGGCCCCGCGTTTCGCGATGACGACCCCGAGGCACCGGACCGGCTGCGCGACGCGGCCGTGCTCGTGCCGCTCTATCGCGACGCGGCCGGCACCCTGCGCCTCGTCATCGTGCGCCGCACCGAGGGCGGCATCCATGGCGGGCAGCTCGCATTCCCCGGCGGCGCCGCCGAGGTCCACGACGAGTCGCTCGAGCGCGCCGCGCTGCGCGAGACCGAGGAGGAGATCGGTTTGGCCCCGGAGCGCGTGCGGATCCTGGACGCGCTGCCCTCAATCGACACGCGGGTGAGCGGGTACCGCATCCATCCCTTCCTCGCGAGCATCCAACCGCCCGAGGCGTGGCGGATCGCGCCGCGGGAGATTGCCGAGGTGATCGAGGTGGATGTGCGGGGCTGGCGCAGCCCGGACCGCTCGGGCGAGGTGATCGAGACGCCGACCGGTGCCCCGGTCCGATGAGGATCGCGTTCTATCGCGTCGGGCCCCATCGACTGTGGGGCGCGAGCTATCGCATTCTGCGGCCGCTGTTGCCGCGTCTCATCGCGGGCGAGTGGCCGGTGTAGCGCCGCATCGATCGCGGCGAAGGAGGGGCCCATGGAATTTCGACTCGACGACGCGATTCCCGTGCTCGAGCGCACGCCCGGAACGCTACGCGCAATGCTCACCGGGTTGCCCGAACCGTGGCTCCGCCAGAGCAGAAGGCGGCGAGACGTGGAGCCCGTTCGAGGTCGTGGGCCATCTCATCTCCGGCGACGAATCGGATTGGATCCCGCGCGCCAAGATCGTGCTCGCCGGCGGCCCGAACCCCGTGTTCCCGCCGTTCGATCGGTTGCGCCACCTGACCGCGTACTCCTCGATGGGCCTGGCGGAGCGGCTCGATCGCTTCGGAGACCGTTAGGCGCGAGAGCCTCGCGACGCTGCGCGGCTTCAAATTGACTCCCGCACACCTCGCGATGATCGGCATCCACCCCGAGTTCGGCCGCGTGACGCTCGCCCAGCATCTATCGACGTGGACCGTGCACGACCTCACGCACCTCGCGCAGATCGTGCGCGTGATGGCGAAGCAGTACGGCGAGGCGGTGGGGCCGTGGACGAAGTACCTGTCCGTGCTCAGGGTTGAGCCCGGGGTTCCGGTCACGCAGCGGTTCCGACAGAGTGGGACGAGCCATTGCCAGGCGCCCGGACGCAAATGTCATGGGATAGTCTGCCCCGGCGTCGCGACTTTGAGTTTCTTGCGCCCTGGGGCATACTCCTCGCCCATTTCACCCAGGGCCTCCCCGCTGCATCTAAGCGGGCGATCCGAGTGAGACCCGCGCGGGCACCCGGAAGGTACCGGAAGCATTCGCAGCGGGGAACGAAAGGAACGAGTCATGAAAGCCGGAATCCATCCCGTCTACAAGCCCACGAAGCATCGTGTGCGTGTGCGGCAACGTGATCGAGACGCGCTCGACCTTCGACAAGGACGAGCTGCACGTTGAAATCTGTTCGAGCTGCCATCCCTTCTTCACCGGGAAGCAGAAGCTGGTCGACAAGGCCGGCCGCGTGGAGCGCTTCCGCAGGCGCTACCAGAAGTCGAGAAGGCCGAGAAGTCCGAGAAGGCCGTCGCAGTCGTAGCGTTCGTCGTTCGGCTCTCGCGCGGGGCGCTGGGCGCCCCGGCGAGGAGCCGTTCGCGTTTCGGAGGCCCATGCCGTTTCTCCCGGTCGGTGGTCAGGCGGTGCTCGAGGGCGTGATGATGCGCTCGCCCTCGAAGATCGCGCGTGGCCGTGCGGCGCGCCGACGGCACGCACGCGCTGCTCGAGCGGCCGTTCGTGTCGGTGACGCGGCGCGTCCGCGTGCTCGGGCTGGCCGGTTCGTGCGCGGCGCGGTGTCGCTGTTCGAGACGCTTTACCTCGGCATCACCGCGCTCAACTTCAGCGCCGACGAGGCGGCCGCCGAGGAGTCGCCGGCGGGCAGGCGTAGCCTGTGGTGGACGATCGCGCAGGGCGCCACCGTCGTGTTCTCGCTCGGGCTCGGCATCGCTGCTGTTCGTCGTTCTGCCGGCGCGGCTGACGGGATGGCTGGGCGTCCACGGGCGGCTCGGATTCGGGCTCGTCGACGGGTTGTTCCGAATGCTCGCGTTCCTCGCTCTACCTCGTGCTCATCAGCCAGTGGAAGGAAATGGCGCGCGTGCTCGGCTACCACGGCGCCGAGCACAAGGCGATCCACGCGATCGAGAATGGTGCGCCGTTGACGCCCGAGAGCGTGCAGACATTTCCGCGACTCCACCCGCGCTGCGGCACGACGTTCCTGTTCATCGTCGTGCTCGTGAGCATCGTGGCGTTCACGTTCATCGGGAAGCCGCGCGGGATCGGCGACCATCTGCTGCGGGTGGCGTGCATGCCGCTCATCGCCGGGCGTCGCGTTCGAGTTCATTCGCTGGTCGGGCAAGTACCAGCATCATCGGCTGGGTGCGGGCGCTCACCTGGCCGGGCATGCAGTTCCAGCGCCTGACGACGCGCGAGCCCGATTTGTCGATGTGCGCGACCGCGATCGCGGCGCTCGAGAAGGTGCGCGACGATCGCGACGATCGTCCAGCTCGAGCACGCCGACGCGCCGCGCCGCGCCGAGATCGCGTTCGTCCAGTGAGGTGACGTCATGTGGGATGCGCTCAAGAAAGTCGAGGAGCGGCACGCCGAGCTGACGCGGCTGCTCGAGCGATCCTGCCGTGACCAGCCATCCGCGGCAAGCTGCGCGACCTGTCAAGGAGCGCGCGCAGCTCGATCGCGACGATCGTGGCGCTCGATCGGCACCGCAAGCTCGAGGCGCACGATCGAGGACGACCGCGAGGCCATCGCCTCGGGTGACGCCGAGCTGGCGGAGCTGGCGCGCGCCGAGCTGCCGGAGCTCGAGACGAGGCTCGCGACACTCGAGGACGAGCTGCGGAAGCTGCTGCTCCCGCGCGACCCCGACGACGACAAGAACGTCATCGTCGAGATCCGCGCCGGCACCGGCGGCGACGAGGCGTCGCTGTTCGCGGCCGACCTCTACCGCATGTACTCCAAGTACGCCGAGCGTCGAAGCTGGCAGTCAGGAGGTGCTGAGCGCGAGCGCGTCCGAGGTCGGCGGGTACAAGGAGATCATCTTCCAGCTCGCGGGCGACGGCGTGTACCGTGCGATGAAGTTCGAGAGCGGCGTCCACCGCGTGCAGCGCGTGCCCGACACCGAAGCGTCGGGTCGCATCCACACCTCGGCCGCCACGGTCGCCGTGCTGCCCGAGGTCGAGGACGTCGACATCGACATCCAGGAGAAGGATCTGCGCGTCGACGTCTACCGCGCGGGCGGCCCGGGCGGTCAGGGCGTCAACACCACCGACTCCGCCGTGCGCATCACCCACCTGCCGATCGGGGCTGGTCGTGACGTGCCAGGACGAGCGCTCGCAGATCAAGAACCGGGCGAAGGCGATGCAGCGTCCTGCGCGCGCGGCCTCTACGACCAGAAGCTGCAGGAGCAGCAGGCCAAGTACGCGGCGCAGCGCAAGTCGCAGGTCTCGACGGGCGACCGCAGCGCCAAGATCCGCACCTACAACTTCCCGCAGAGCCGCGTCACCGACCACCGCATCAACTTGAGCATCCACAGCCTGCCGCAGGTCATGGAAGGCGACCTGCACGAGCTGACCGACGCGCTCACGGCGGCGGACGCGGCGGAGCGACTCGCGGCGCTGGGAGCCGGAACCGACTAGATCGTCGGGTTCGCGTCGCCGGCGTCGACGCATCGACGCCGGTCTCGCCGCGAGCGGAGAAGCGATGAGCCCCGGGGGCGGGGCAGATGGTCTCGTTGGCGAGCGCGCGCGAGCAGCGGAGGACAGGGAAGTCCGGAGCGTCGCGAGTCGCAGCCGCCTCGCCGCCAGGAGGGCGGCGAAAGGCGGAAGCGAGCCAACGAGAGCTATCTGCCCCGCCCCGGGGCTCATCGCTTCCCCGCTCGCGGCGAGACCTCCGGCACCGATGGCATGCGCCGTGCTGCGCATCGACATCGTCCGCCCCGCACGCGGAGGACGAGATGCTCGCCGTGCGGTCCCTGTCGCAACCCGCGCTTCCCCGGCCGTTGCCGTCCTGGCTCGGGCCGGCGTGGGCGATCCTCATTCTCGGGCTGTGGTGGCTCACGCTCGATACCACGACGGCGCCGCTGCTCGCGCGCGGCGACGCGGCAGTGCCGATCGAGGCGGTGCGGTTCGGGATTACGATGGCGGTCGTCGTGCGGCTCGTCGCGAGCCTGTTCGAGGCGACGTTCTACCGCTCGTGGTGGCGGCTGCGTGGGCACGCGCTGCCGTTCGGCGCGCTGTGGCTGTGGCTGCTCGCGCTCTCGATCCTCGACATGTTCGCGCAGCTCCTGCCGACGCTGTTCGGCGACGACGGCTCGCCGATCGGCGTCGCGGGTGCTTTGCTGTGCGGCATCCGTCCACTCATTCCCGACACCGATGGGCTAGGCGCGGCCGCGCGCGTGATCTTCGGTCCCCTGTGCGTGCTGACGCTCGGGCGCATCGGGCTCACGGCCTGGCTCCAGGCGCACGCGACCGGCGCGCGATTCCCGCGCGTGATGGCGTTCACCATGCTCGTGTGGCTCGTGACGCGCGTGTTGGCGTGGTGGGTGAGCGAGCTGGCGCGCGGGCAGAGCCCGCTCTCGGGGATCGTTCGGTGGCGCGTGAGCGCGCGGGGCGCGCCGCCGCGATCCTCTTCTGCGCCTTCGTCGCGTTCGCGGTGGTCGGGATCGGTGGGTGGTGGGCGTGGGACCGCACGCGCGGCTGGCCGACGCCGCGGTTCAGCGCGGGCGAGTTCGTCGTCGTCGAGCTCCGAACCGGCGGTCCACCGAGCGAACGCTGGGTCGTCGCCGTGAACCCGGCGTGTGAGCACTGCCGGCAGAGCCTCGCCGACGCGGAGCGCGTGCGCGCGCGCATGACTCGGCCGCCGCGGCTCGAGGCGCTCGTCGTCGATGCGCCGCGCCCGCCGTCGCCGGAAGTATTCGCCGCGAACGATCTCGACGCCGTGTGGTGGGACGCCCACGAAGTGTGGCGGCATCGCTGGGGCCATCGCGTCTACGGCGAGGTGCTGTGTTTCGATCCGCGCGGCCGGTATCTCGGCACGCGGGCGGCGGCCGACGTCGCGCGCGACGTGCCGGATCGATGACGATTCGTCGAGCGATCGACGTTCATTCGCCCCGAGGAAGGGAGGTGGAATCCATGAAGCGCACATCACGGTCGCGGTTCGGGTGGGCGCGCGCCGCGAGCTACTTTTGCGCTGATGCTCGCGCTCGGAGCATCGACGCCGCGCGCCTGGGCGGGATCGGCATCGTCACCGCCGGACCAGATCGACGGGCCGGGCAGCGTCGCCAAGTACGTCGCCTGCGCCGTGGGGTCTTCCGCGCCACCCTCGTCAACGGCGTGGGAGACATGGTCGCGGCGCTCGGCTCTGTGGGCTGCTCATGTCCGAGGAGAAGTAGCGCCCCCGCAGTAGGAGGTGATCATGCTTCGATTTCGCTGGCCCCGAAGGTTGATGCTGCTGGCGGTGCTGCTCGCGGTTCTGCCCGCATCGTTCGCGCGCGTCGGTGCGGAGGCGTTGGTGGATGTCACGAGCGATCAGGGGCAAGCGGTCGGCGCGCCCGTGACCGACACCAAAGGCGGGCGTGGCCGCCGCCGCAATGTCGGGATGTGCGCCGGACTCGCCTACAAGGGCGTGCCCTACGCGGCCCAGATGGCGGGCTTCTTCTGCGCGTACATGCTGGTCGACGCGTGGCTCACGCCCGACCGCCCATAGGCCCGCCATGACGAATTCGTTCACGCAATCTACGCCATGGCTGGGCGGCCGCCGCGCGGCGGTGGCGCTCATGGCCGCCGCCGTCCTGACCTCGAACGCCCTCGCGTCGGACCTCGGCGCCGATCCGACGACCGATTTCACGTGGCCGAGCCTGTCGCGGGCGGTCGCGTGCGCGGTGTCGTTCCTCGCCGACTTCGGAGTGGCCGGGCTGACCATCCAGTTCGGCGGGTGCACGTTCTACATCGACGTCCTCGACGTCCTGAGAGATTGAATCGAGCCGGGCGCGCGGCCGCTGCACCGCGCGGCTCGGTCCACGGGGAGGTGGAAATGGGAGAGGAAGTGGATCGTGGATCGATGTTCGCCGGGGCGCGCGCGCGAGCGATCGCCTCGTCGTGGCGGCCGCGCTCGTGCTCGTCTTCGGTGTGGGCCTGATGGGGCGGCCCGCGTCGCCCACGCGGGTCTCGACGACGCCGCGCGCGTCGCGGCCGTGGTCGTCACGCGGATCGCGTGCGGGCCGTGGACGATCGTCAGGCCCACCGGAAGCGTCATCGTCGGATCGTTCACTTGCACGTGGACGCTGCCGGCGAACTGAGTCACGCGCCCCTGCCAGGAGAAACCGCCATGACACGCTTCGTGTCGACCACAAACGCGCTCCCGCCGAGACGCCCGCACGGACGCGGGCGCCTCGGGTTCGAGCGGGCCTCGCTCGTCGCGATGCTGGCGCTCGCAGCGATGCTCGGTGTCTCGCCGTCGCCCATCGGAGCGGCGACGGCGAGCGCCACCCCGGCCGCCGCCTCCGGACGACGGCCTTCCTCGGTTGCGTCGTGCTCGCGTACGTCACCGGAAGACCTCCGAATCTCTACCAAGCCCTCGTCGTCTGCATGCGCAAGCTCGTCGAGGAGAACCCGATCGTGATCTGAAGCGCGCCGCGCGCGGCGGGCGACGCCGTGGCGATGCGTCGAGGGCGCCGGTATGGTGAGGGCATGAGCCCTTCCATCGCCGACGCCCTCGCGCACGCCAAGCGGGCGCTCGCCGGCGCGCCATCGCGCGATTCGGACGCCGAGGGCTGGTGAGCCGGGCGCTCGCGATCGGCCGCGGAGATCTCGTCCTGCATTCCGGGCGCTCGATCGACGGCGACACGCAGCACCGTCTGGAACGCTGGCTCGAGCGCCGCGGTGCGGGCGAGCCGGTCCAGTACATCACCGGCCGCGCCGCGTTCCGCGATCTCGACTTGGCCGTCGATCGCCGCGTCGCTCATTCCTCGGCCCGAGACGGAGGGGCTGGTGGAGGCCGTGCTCGTCACGCTCGCCGAGGAATCGTCCCGATGGCCGAGCCCGCGCGTGCTCGACCTGGGGACAGGCTCGGGCGCGATCGCGCTCGCCGTCGCGCAGGAATGTGAGCCGGCGATCGTGACCGCCTCCGACGCGAGCGAGCCGGCACTCGAGGTCGCGCGTGCGAACGCCGAGTCGCGCGGGCTGGCCGCGCGCGTTCGGTTCGTCCGCGGCGATTGGTTCGACGCGCTCGACGCCGACGAGCGCTTCGAGGTCGTGGTGTCGAACCCGCCCTACATTGCCACCGGCGAGTGGGACGCGTTGCCCGACGAGGTGCGGCGCTACGAACCGCAGGAGGCGCTGTTCTCCGGCGCCAGCGGGCTGGACGCGCTGCGCGAGATCATCGATCGCGCGCCCGAGCATCTCGTCGCGGGCAGGCTGCTCGCGGTCGAGCTGGCGGAGGCGCGAGCCGAAGCGGTCGCGGGCTGGCTCGACGGCGCACGCGACTGGAGCGCGGTCGAGCTGCGCGAAGACCTCGCCGGGTACCCGCGCGTGCTGCTCGCGCGCCGCCAGCGTGGGCCGGCGATTGCGCCGGCCCAGTGGGGCGAGGGAGCAGCTGATGAGGGATGCGGAGAGGATTCGGGCGGGTTGGCCGGGCCGGAAGGACGGGGCCTCGCGCGCCGCGCGCCCGACCGGACTCAGTGCGAGTAGTGCGAGTCCATCTCGCCGGCGCGGATCGCGACCTTGAGCTGGTTCGCGCTGCGGCGGGATCGGGCAGTTGTAGTGCACGGAGTACGCGCAGGCCGGGTTGTACGCGGTGTTGAAGTCGAGCACGTAGCGTCCGTCTGCCGAGCGGCTGCACGTCGACGTAGCGGCCGACGCCGTAGGTCTCCTTGCCGCTCGTCGCGTCGCGGAAGAACACGCCGAAGTCGCTCTCGCCGACGCCGGGCTCGAGCAGGCGCGTGGCCTCGAGCCGGCACGCGGTGCCGCGCACGACGGAAGTCGAACCAGCCGACGCGCAGCGCGCGCCGCTGATTGCCGCGCGTCGACAGGATGATCACGGTGTCGGGGCGCGGATTCGGCGTGAGCGGCAGCTCGTAGCGGTAGGCGAGGTCGACCGGGAACCACGCCATGCCCTTGTACTCGCCGAAGCGCGGGCTGCGGGGGTCGAACACGATCAGCGCGGGGAAGCGCTGGTGCGAGAGCCGCACGCGAGAAGCGTCCGACCCGGATGCCGCTCGTCGGCAGGGTCGCCTGCCGGAGGGTGCTGTCGTGCGCGCGGAAGCTCGCGCCGCGGATCGACGGCCGCGACGCGGAACGAGTCGCCGGCGACGGTCACGCGCAGATGGTGGGCCGCGATCTCGTCGTCGTCGATCCGCACGTCGTTTCCCGTCGCGCGCCCGAGGGTCAGCGTCGGGCGGCTCGTCGAAGTCGCGTCGCAGGATGGTCGCGAGGTACGACGTCGCCGCCGCTCTTGAGCCACGCCTTCGTGTCCTCGCGATCCTTGGCGTAGTAGCGCGTGAGGCTGTCGGCGGTCGCGGTGTTCACCGTGGCCGGCTTCGCCGGGGGAGCGGTCGTGCTCGCGGAGGCCGCGCGGGGCGCGGTCGCGGCGAGTGCCAGCGCCGCGAGCACCGACACCAGGACTTCACACCGCGTGGACGTTCGATCCATGTGGGCACACTAACACGCGGGTTGATTCGCGGCGGGCTCGTGCCGATAATGCCGGCGTAGCCGGATCACGCCTCATCATCGTCGATTCAGGGACTTCTCGATCCGCGCCGCGCCGACGCGCGCACCAGGGATGTGGCCTCGATGACCCCCGAACGCACAATCGCCGACCCTTCGAATCCAACCGATTCCGCCGCCCGGAACCCCATGGACGCTCTCATCATTCACGGCGGCCGGAAGCTCTCCGGACGCGTCGAGATCAGCGGCGCGAAGAATGCCGCGCTGCCGGTCATGGCGGCGACGCTGCTGGCACCCGGCGTCCACACGCATCCGCAACGTGCCGCAGCTTTCGGACACGCGGACCATGGCGAGCGTGCTCGAGCAGCTCGGCGCCCGCGTCGAGTTCCGCGGCCACGCCTGCAAGATCGACACGTCGCAGATCGCCTCGGTCGAAGCGCCCTACGACCTCGTGCGCACGATGCGCGCGAGCGTCTACGTGCTCGGGCCGTTGCTCGCGCGCTTCGGCGCCGCCCGCGTGTCGCTTCCCGGTGGATGCGCATGGGGGCCGCGGCCGGTCAACCTGCACCTCGAGGGGCTGAACGCGCTGGGCGCAGCACTCGACATCGAGCACGGCTACATCGTCGGCCGCAACGTCAAACTGCGCGGCGCCTCGTTCGGGTTCGAGACCGTCTCGGTCGGGGCCACGGCCCAGCTGCTGATGGCCGCGGTCCTCGCCGAGGGCACCACGGTGCTCGAGAACGTCGCGATCGAGCCGGACATCACCGTGCTCGGGCAGGTGCTCGTCCAGTGCGGCGCGCGCATCGGAGGGCCTCGGCACGCGGCGCATCGTGGTCCACGGCGTCGAGCGAGCTGCGGCCCATCGACACCACCATCATCCCCGATCGCATCGAGGCCGCGACCTTCCTCGCCGCGGCGGCGATCACCGGCAGCTCGATCACGCTCGAGCGCTGCGAGGCGGGCGACGTCGCCGCCGTCGATCCACAAGCTCGAGGAGGCGGGCAGCGAGATCCTGCCCGGCAACCGCGAGATCACGATCACCGGCCCGGTGCGACCGCAGGCGGTGAACGTGAAGACCGCGCCGTTCCCGGATTCCCGACCGACATGCAGGCGCAGATGGTCGCGCTGTGCTCAATCGCCGACGGCGCGAGCGCGATCACCGACACGATCTACTTGGACCGCTTCACGCACGTCCCCGAGCTGCAGCGGCTCGGCGCCGACATCCGTCTCGAGCAGAACACGGCGATCGTGAAGGGCGTCGAGCGCCTGCAGGGCGCTCCGTGATGGCGACCGACATCCGCGCCAGCGCGGCGCTCGTCCTGGCGGCGCTCGTCGCCGAGGGCGAGACACGCATCTCGCGCATCTACCACCTGGACCGCGGCTACGAGCGCATCGACGAGAAGCTCGCGAAACTGGGCGCGCGGCTGGAGCGCATCAAGGAGTAGCGCGCCGCGTCTTCGCGTAGGATGGCGGCGATGAAGGCCTACGACCGCCGCTACTTCGACCGCTGGTACCGTGACGCGCACAAGCGCGTGTCGACGCGCGACGATCTGGCGCGCAAGGTCGCGCTCGCCGCCTCTGCCGCCGAGTACGTGCTCGGCCGCCGCCTGCGCTCGGTGCTCGACATCGGCTGCGGCGAGGCGCCGTGGCGCGCGGTGCTCGAGCGGCTGAGGCCCGGCGTGCGCTATCTCGGCATCGACGGTAGCGACTACGTCGTCGCGCGCTTCGGCCGCTCGCGCAATATCCGCCACGGGCGTTTCGGCGCGCTCGAGCGCCTCGGGCTCGACGGCCGCTACGACCTGGTCGTGTGCTCCGACGTCCTGCACTACGTCACCGACGCCGAGGCATGCCGCGGGCTGCCGGTGCTGGGCCGGCTCGTCGGCGGCCTGGCGTGGATCGAGGTGTTCACGAGCCGCGACGACACGGTCGGCGATTCGGCCGAGTATCGCGCGCGCACGCCGCGCACGGTCGCGCGTTGGCTGCGCGACGCCGGGCTCGAGCCGATCGGACTGTGCTGCTTCGTTCCACACGCGACGCTCGCCGAGCTGACCGCGTTCGAGCGCGGCGTGCGCGGCGCGGAGTAGGCCTAAGCCTCTGATAACGTAGCCCGCATGAACGAAGCCTTAGCGCCACCCGTCCGCCTCGCGATCGTCGGCACCGCCGGCCACATCGATCACGGCAAGACCGCGCTCGTGCGCCGCCTGACCGGAATCGACACCGATCGCCTGCCGGAAGAGAAGCGGCGCGGCATCTCGATCGACCTGGGGTTCGCGCCGCTCGTGACGCCCGCAGGCGTCCACCTCGGCATCGTCGACGTGCCGGGGCACGAGCGCTTCGTCAAGAACATGCTGAGCGGCGTCGGCGGGATCGACGTCGTGCTGCTCGTGATCGCGGCCGACGAAGGCGTGATGCCGCAGACGCGCGAGCACCTGGCGATCGTCAAGCTGCTCGGCATCCCGCGCGGCGTCGTCGTGCTGTCGAAGAGCGACCTGGTCGAGCCGGAGTGGCTCGAGTTGGTGACGCGCGACGTGCGCGCGCTGCTCTCGGGCACGGCCCTGGCGCGCTCCGCCATCATCCCGTTCTCGGCGGTGACGGGGCAGGGGCAGGACGCGCTGCTCAAGCGCTCGACCGCGAGCTCGAGGCCGTGCCGGCGCGCGCGTGGGACGAGCCCGTTCGCCTGCCGGTCGATCGCGTGTTCACGATGGAAGGCTTCGGCACCGTCGTCACCGGCACGCTGTGGCGCGGGCGCGTGCGCGTCGGCGACGTGCTCGCGCTCGAGCCCGGCGGGCGCACGGTGCGCGTGCGGCGCGTGCAGGTGCACGGCGCCACCGTCGACGAAGCGCGCGCGGGCCAGCGCACGGCGCTGGCACTCCACGGCGTCGAGCGCGAGCAGGTCGCCCGCGGCGACTGGCTCGTCGCCCAAGGCTCGCTCGAGCCCTCACGCCTACTCGACGTGCGCTTCGAGCTGCTCGACGACGTTCCGCGCGCGTGGCCGCACCATGCGCGCGTGCGCTTCCACGTCGGCGCGAGCGAGATCATCGGCCGGCTCGTGCTGCTCGAGGGCACGTCGCTCGAGCCGGGAAGAGCGCGCTCGCGCAATTGCGGCTCGAGCGGCCGACGGTGGCGGCGCGCGGCGACCGCTACGTCATCCGCACGTACTCGCCGGCGCGCACGGTCGGCGGCGGCGTCGTGATCGAGCCCCACACCTCCGCGGCGCCGGCGTCTCGCGCCCGAGCTCGAGCAGCTCGCCGTGCGCGAGACCGGATCGCTCGAGGCGCGGCTGCTGCAGCAGGTCGAGCGCGAGACGAAGCCGGTCGCGACCGCCGCGATCGCGCGCGCCGTGTCCGAGCCCGAGGCGGCGGTCGCGCCCGCGCTCGCGCGGCTCGCGGAGCGCGGCGACGTGGCGGCGGTCGGCGGAGGGCCGCTGGCTCGCGGCCGCGCGGTGGCGCGACGCCCGCGCCGCGATCACGCGCGGTGTTTCGTCCTACACCGACGCGCACCCGGCGCGCTTCGGGATCATGAAGGGCGAGCTGAAGAGCGGGCTCAAGTCGGCGGTGGACGCGACGCTGTTCGATCTCGCGTTCGACGCGCTGGTGGGCGACGCGACGCTCGAGCAGCGCGGCGAGCGCGTGCGCCTCGCCGGGCTCGCCGTGGGCGCCGCCCGCCGACACGCTGGCGCGCCTCGAGAGGGTCGAGCGCGAGCTCGAGGCGAACGGCCTCGCGGTGCCCGAGGCCGCGGCGTGGCAGGCCAAACTCGGCGCCGAGGCCGCCGAGGTCGTGGCGCTCGGGCTCTTCCTCGGGCGCCTCGCGCGCGTCAGCCAGGAGTTCACGTACACGACGCGCCAGCTCGAGGATCTGCGCACGCGGCTGGCGAAGCACTTCGCGTCCAAGCCGACACTCACCGTCGCCGACTTCAAGGAGGTGAGCGGCGTGAGCCGGAAGTACGCGGTGCCGCTGCTCGAGCACAGCGACCGGTCCGGATGGACCGTGCGCGTCGGGGACGAGCGGCGCGCGGGCGGGCGGTTGAGCGCCTAGCCCTCGTCGCTGTCCCGCGCCAGCGCCGCGCGCGGCGGCTCGACGGGCCGCACCATGATCATCTGCTCGCGCTCGGCACTGGCCAGCCCGGGCGGCGACTTCCTCGGCTTCCGCACGTACTTCTTGCGCGTGTAGATCACCGGCACCTTGCCGGCGTTGCGCGCCTGCGGTAGAAGGCCGCCCACGCCGCGACCTCGTGCAGCGTCCGCTTGGACGGCTCGTTCTTGGTCCTACCGCGGCGCAGCACGACGTGCGAGCCGGGTGCCCCGTGGACGTGGAACCAGTAGTCCTCGGGCCGCGCCATCACGTGCGTGAGGTGATCGTTGCCTTCGTTCGAGCGCCCGATGAGCACGTCCCAGCCCTCGTGGGTGCGCAGCCGCCGCGGCGTGAGGCGCGCGGGGAGCGGCGGCGCACGCTTCCTCGGCGCGCGCGCCCCCTTTCAGGCGGCACGGCGAACGATTCGACCTCGCGTCGCAGTAAGGGGGCAGCACGGCGATCGCCTCGGCGAGGAGCGCGGTGGCGTCGGCGCTCGGCGGCGCGGGTGGCGCGCCGTCACCGGCGTCGGCCTCGGCCTCCGCCTCTCGCGTCATCGCGTCGAGACGCTCGCGCAGCGCGCACGCGCTCGATCTCCGCCTCGAGCGCTGCGACGCGCGCCGGGATCTCGGCCAGGCCGCGCTCGGCCTTGGCGGCCTGCTTGAAGTAGCGCGCCGCGTTGGCCTGCGGCGAGAGGCGCGGGTCGAGCGCGATCTCGAGCGTGCGATCCGGCGCCATCACGTCGGCGAGCGACACGCGCTCCGCCGCCTTCGGCACGTGGCGCAGGTGGACGAGCAGCGTCTCGCCGAAGCGGCGTAGCTCGGGCGCGCGGCGCGCCCCGTCGAGATCGCCGCACACCGCCTCGAGCGTGCGCTGGAGCCGCGAGTGGTGGCGCGCGAGCGCGCCCGATCGCGCGCGCGCGCCTCGAGCGTCGGGGCGGGGATGGGCTCGCGGGGGTGGCCATGATCGAGACCCTTATCACACGCGCGGCGGCGATGTGCGCTCGTCGCCCAAGCGTTCGTCTTCGGGAGGAGCCATGGCGGGATCGGTTGTGCCGGTCGTGCGGCGCCGCGCTGTCCATCGACGACCATCGGCCGCGACGCCGAGTGTCCGTCGTGCGGCCACGATGTCCGCGCGTGCGTCAACTGTCGCCACTACGACACGCGCTACAACAATGCGTGTCGCGAGACCGAAGGCCGAGCCCGTCGAAGACAAGCACCGGCGCAACTTCTGCGAGTACTTCTCGCTGAACCGCGAGCCGTACGCGGGTCGTGGCGGGCAGGCCGATCGCAGAGCGCGCCGCGCGCGCAGGGCTCGACAGGTTGTTCGGCGGCACCGGCGCGGCACCCGACCGCGCCACCGACGCGCGCAAGAAGCTCGACGCGCTGTTCGGGGGCGCGAAGCAGGACGACGACGACGAGGACGCGTAGCCGGCGCGAACGCGCGCGCGTCCCCGCGCGGCACGTTCGAGGGCGCGCCCCTCGGGCCGGCCGCAGGCGCGCCGTGGAGAAGCGGTGGAAACGGCGTCATTGCGCTCGGTCGTGGCGACGGCACGACATGCCGCTCCGCGCCGCGTGCGCGTTGACTTCGCTCCCACCGTGGCCTAACTTCCTCCGTCCGCGCTCGCGAGGGTCGCCGAGAGTGCCCCAGCCTAAGGCCGCCGTTCCTCGCCCGGCCGAATCGGGGTCGCGCCCCTTCGGGCTTCCGCGACCCCACCGCCCTGAACGGAGGATCCGCATGATTCGCAGCATGACCGGATATGGCTCCGCGGATCTGGAGCGTGACGGTCAGCGCCTCACCGCCGAGATCCGCTCGGTCAACCACCGCTACTGCGAGGTCTCGGTGCGGGCGCCGAAGATGGTGAATCTGTTCGAAGACCAGATCCGCCAGCTCATCCAGGAGCGCTTCTCGCGCGGCAAGTTCAACCTCGCGATCACGTGGGCGGGCGCGGGCGACGCGGGCGAGGTGCTGCGTCTGAACGAGACGGTCGCGGACCGCTACGTCGCGTTGCTCGACCAGCTGCGCCAGCGCTACGGCATCGACGGCGGGATCGACGTCAGCATGCTGGCCGCGCTGCCCGACCTGTTCACGTGGGAGCACACCGCACTCTCGGACGAGGAGACGTGGGACCTGGTGAGAACGCTCGTGAACAAGTCGTGCGACAACATGGACGCGATGAAGGCGCGCGAGGGCGTGTCGCTGGCGAAGGACTTCGAACTCCGGTTGAAGCTCATCCGCCAGCAGCTCGACCTGATCTCGAGCGGGCGCCGCTGCGGCCGGCCGAGGCCAAGCAGCGGCTGATGATGCGCATCCAGCCGCTGCTCGGCGACGTCGAGATGGATCCGATCCGCATCGCGCAGGAAGTGGCGCTCATGGCGGACCGCCTCGACTGCACCGAGGAGTGCGTGCGCCTGGCCGCCCACATCGACCAGTTCCGCGGACTGATCGAGAGCGAGGAGCTGGCGGGTCGCAAGCTCAACTTCCTGCTGCAGGAGATGAACCGCGAGGCCAACACCATCGCCTCCAAGTCGAACGACGTCGATATGACGCGCGCAGTCATCGTGGTGAAGGAAGAGATCGAGCGCCTGCGCGAGCAGGTGCAGAACGTCGAGTGAGCACGCGCGTGACGGATCCGACGCGAGCGGCGGACGCCCCGGGCCAGGCCGCGTGACGCCTCGACGCCGCCGCTGCGATTCGAGCCGGGCGGCTTCCTCCTCGTCCTGTCCGGGCCGTCGGGCGCCGGCAAGGGGCACGCTCGTCGACCGGCTGCTCGTCGCGCGGCCGGAGTGCGTGTTCTCGATCTCGGCCACGACGCGTCCCAAACGCACGACGGGAAGTGGAGGGCGTCCAGTACGAGTTCGTCGCGCGGGAGGATTTCGATCGCCGGCGCGCCGGAGGAGCGTTCCTCGAGACGGCCGAAGTGCACGGCCATTGGTACGGGACGCCGACCCGGTTCGTGGACGACGGCGTGCGTGCGGGCCGCGTGGTCGTGCTCGACGTCGACGTGCAGGGCGGCGCCAGCGTCCGCGCGGCGCGGCCCGACGCGGTCACCGTGTTCATCCTGCCGCCGTCGATCGATGCGCTGAGGCAGCGCCTGCTGGGGCGCCGCACCGACGCGCCCGACGTCATCGAGCGCCGGCTCAAGGACGCGCCGGGCGAGATCCAGCGCTACAAGGACTACGATTACCTGGTCATGAACGACGATCTCGAGGCGGCGGTCGCCGGCCTCGTCGCGATCGTCGACGCCGAGCGGGCACGCGTGCGACGGCTGCGCGCGCGGGCCTGAGTTCGACACCAGCCGACCACGAGGACTCCATGACGAAGCTGTCGTCGCTGTTTACCCCGAGCGGGGCGAACAAGTACGAGATCGCGATCGTGGCCGCGCGCGAGGCGCGCCGGCTGAACGAGTGGGCGAAGCGCACGAACGAGGTCATGACCGGCAAGGTCACGGCGCTCGCTCTCGAGCGGACCATCCGCGGCGAGGTGCCGTACGGCTACGAGGAGAACCCGAGGTAACGGGGCGGCCGCCCGCCGCGGGCGCCGCCAACGGACGGCGGGAGCGCTCGCACAGCGCACCGTCGTCGTCGGCGTGTCCGGCGGGATCGCCGCCTACAAGGCGTGCGAGCTGGTGCGCTGGCTGCAGCAGCGCGGCGCGAGCACCATCGTCGCGATGACCGCGGCGGCGGCCGAGTTCGTGACGCCGCTGACGTTCCAGGCGCTGTCCGGCAATCCCGTCGTGCGCGGCCTGTGGGGCGACCAGGCCCCGCGTTTCCGCGTGTGCCGCGCGCAGCACGCGCAAACCGCGCGGGCGCGTCGAGCACGTCGACGTCGCCGAGGCCGCCGATCTGATCGTGATCGCGCCGGCCACCGCCGATCTGATCGCGCGGCTCGTGCATGGCGAGGCTCCCGACGCGCTGACCTCGATCGCGCTCGCGAGCCGCGCGCCGCTCATCGTGTGCCCGGCGATGGATCGCGAGATGTGGCGGCACGCCGCCACCCAGGAGAACCTGCGCGCGCTGCGCCGGCGCGGCGCGATCATCGTCGGCCCCGAGCGCGGGGCGCTCGCGTCCGGCCTCGAGGGGCCGGGCCGTCTGGCCGCGATCGACGCCATCGGCGCGGCGATCGAGGCGGCACTCGTCACGCGCACGAGCCTCGACGGTGTCCACGTCCTGATCGGCGCCGGGCGCACCGAGGAGCCGCTCGACCCGGTGCGCGTGCTCACCAACCGCTCGAGCGGACGCATGGGCGTTGCGCTCGCGGAAGCGGCGCGCGACCGCGGCGCGACAGTGACGCTGGTCGCCGGACCCATGAGCGTCGATCCGCCCGACGGCGTGTCGGTGACGCCCGTGACGACGGCGACGGAGATGGCGTCGGCGATGAAGTCGGCGGCGCGCGCGGCGCACGTCGTGGTGATGGCGGCCGCGGTGGCGGATTTCCGCCCGCGCCGCGTCGCCCACGAGAAGATGAAGCGCGCCGCGGGTCCGCTCTCGCTCGAGCTCGAGCCCAATCCCGACGTGCTCGCCGGCCTCACCGCCGCGCGCCGCGCGGGGCAGCGCTTCGTCGGCTTCGCGCTCGAGACCTCGCGCGGGCTCGTGCGGGCGCGCGCCAAGCTGCGCGCCAAGCGCCTCGACCTGATCGTGCTCAACGCGCCGCGCGAGGGTCTGGGTGGCGACACCAATCGCGTGACGCTCGTGGACGCGCGCGGGGCGGAGCGCCTGCCGACGCTCAGCAAGCGCGAGGTCGCCGAGCGCGTGTGGGATCGCGTCGTGAAAATGCGCCGCGCCACCCCACGCCCGCGCCGACCACGTGCGGTGGCCGCGAGCGCAGGGAGACGAGCATGACCGACCGTGACCCGCGCAACGAGTTGGCCGCGATCGCCCGCTCCGCACGCCGCCTGCTCGAGCGCGAGGATGCGCAAGGTTTGGCCGAGCTGCTCGCACGCGACGCGCGGCCCAGGACGTCGGCGGCGGTCGCTCCGCCGCTCGCGACGCCGGCGGATCGCAGCGCACCGTCGGCGGATCGGGCGGAGGCGACCTCGTCCCGCGCGACGCCGACCCCCGCGCCATCCGCACCGCGTGCGCCCGCGGCCCGCTCCGTCGACCTGTTCGGCAACCCGATCGCCGTCGCGGCGCCGGCGGGACGACGTGGACGCGATGGACATCCCGACGATGCCGCTGCCCTCCGTGCACCTCGACCTGAACCCGGCGGGCTGGGAGGAGCGCGCAGTACTCGCCGAAGCGCGCGCTGCCGATCCTCGAGGAGATCGCGGGCGAGGTCCGTGGCTGCGTCCAGTGCGGGCTGTGCGACACGCGCACGAACGCCGTGCCGGGCGTCGGCACGGCGCGGAGCGGGATCGTGTTCGTGGGCGAAGCGCCGGGCGCCGACGAGGACGCGCAGGGCGAGCCGTTCGTCGGGCGCGCCGGCCAGCTGCTGACGCGCATCATCAAGGCGATGGACGACGCCAAGCTCATTCCCGGCGTGACGCTGGATCGCAGCACGGTGTACATCTGCAACGTGCTCAAGTGCCGGCCGCCGGAGAACCGCAACCCACTGCCGAACGAGATCGAGACGTGCTCGCCGTATCTCGAGGCGCCAGCTGGCGGCGCTCAAGCCGCGGATCATCTGCTGCCTGGGCAAGTTCGCCGCCGAGCTGCTCGTCGGCGTCAAGGGAACCATCGGCGGGCTGCGCGGCCGGGTCTACCACGTATCAGGGCGCCAAGTTGATCGTCACGTATCATCCCGCCGCGTGTCTCAGGAATCCCAACTACAAGCGACCCGTGTGGGAAGACATGCAATTGCTCGCCCGCGAGTACGCCGCGGATTGAAGCGAGGGACACCATCGTGACCGAGACCATCGCGCGCTCCATCGAGTCGGAAGGACCGATCCCGCCGCAGGCGCTCGACGCCGAGCGCGCGGTGCTGGCGGCGATGCTGCTCGAGCACGAGGCCGTCGGCCGCGCCGTCGAGCAGATCGACGCGTCGGCGTTCTACCGCGTCGCGCACCAGAAGATCTTCGACGGCATCGTCGCGCTCTACAACGCGCGCAACGAGCGCGCCGACCTGATCACGCTGTCCGAGGAGCTGCGCCGGCGGGGCGAGCTCGAGGCCGTCGGCGGCATGACCGGGCTGACGCAGATCCTCGAGTACGCCACGACGACCGCGAACCTCGACCAGCACGTCCGCATCATCCGCGAGAAGGCGGTGCTGCGCCGCCTGATCCGTGCCTCGGGGAGATCCAGCAGGAGTGCTTCGCCGGCGCCGAGGCGGCCCCCGACATCCTGGATCGGGCCGAGCAGCGCATCTTCGAGATCACCGACGACCGCGTGCGCGAGGGCTTCGTGTCCATGAAGGGGCTGATGATGCCCACGGTCAAGCACGTCGAAGATCTCATGACGCGAAACCAGGGCAAGAAGATCTTCATCACCGGCATCCCGTCCGGCTACGACGTCATCGACGAGAAGACCGCGGGGTTCCAGCGCGGCGACCTCATCATCATCGCCGGGCCGGCCGTCGATGGGGAAGACGGCGTTCGCGCTCAACATCGCCGAGAACGCGGCGATCCAGCACAGCCACGCCGTCGCGGTGTTGTCGATCGAGATGAGCAAGGAGCAGCTCGCCCTGCGCCTGCTGTGCTCGCAGACGCAGGTGCCGCTGTTCCGCGTGCGCAGCGGCAATCTGTCGTCGGGCGACTTCAAGCGCCTGGCCCTGAGCGCGAACCCGCTCTACAACGCGCCGATCATGATCGACGACTCGCCGGCGCCGACCGTGCTCGAGATCCGCGCGAAGTGCCGCCGGCTCAAAGCGGAGGGCCGCCTCGATCTCGTGTTCATCGACTACCTGCAGCTCATCCGCTCGACGTCGTCGGCCGAGAACCGCGTGCAGGAGATCTCGCAGATCACCCGCTCGCTCAAGGCGCTCGCCAAGGAGCTGGACGTGCCGGTCGTCGCGCTGTCGCAGCTGTCGCGCGCGGTCGAGCAGCGCCACGGCAAGGACCGGCGGCCGCAGCTCTCCGATCTGCGCGAGTCCGGCGCGCATCGAGCAGGACGCGGATCTGGTGATGTTCGTGTTCCGCCAGGAGATGTACGACCGCGACAACCCGGCGGTGAAGGGCAAGGCCGAGATCATCATCGCCAAGCAGCGCAACGGCCCCACCGGCGACGTGCCGCTCACCTTCCTGCACGAGTACACCAAGTTCGTTCCGTACCAGGAGGTCATGGCCGGCGAGACGCAGCCCGACTACCCCGCCGAGGCGCCCTTCTAGGCGATGGATGAGACGCTGGCCTTCTACGCACGCGGATTCAAGTTCGTCCGCGTGAAGCTCGTGAGTGGCGTCGCCGAGGTCGGCCGCGTCACGATGCTGTACCAGGACATCCTCAAGTCGGCGCTGCGCTTCCCGTCGATGCACCTGGTCGTCGACCAGATGGATCGGATCGGCGTCGGCTCGCTCGGCCTGGTGTTCGTCATCAGCCTGTTCACCGGCGCGGTGGCGGCGGTGCAGGCGGCGTATCAGTTCTCGAACGTCGTTCCGCTCAAATACATCGGCGCCGTGATCATGCGCTCGGTGATCATCGAGCTCGGCCCCGTGCTCACGGCGCTCGTCGTCGGCGGCCGCGTCGGCGCCGCGATCGCCGCCGAGCTCGGCACCATGAAGGTGACCGAGCAGATCGACGCGCTGCGGGCGATGGGCATCAACCCGATCCGCTACCTGATCGTGCCGCGCGTGGTGGCGGCGACGGTGATGCTGCCGGTGGTGACGATCTTCTCCGACGCGATCGCGATCTTCGGCGGCTTCGTCGTGTCGGTGATCGTCGATCGGCGTCACCGCCGGCACGTACATCAACGGCCATCAAGGACTACTTCTACGTGAAGGATCTGATGTCGGGTCTCATCAAGGCGCTGGTGCTTCGGCAACGTCATCGGCACGATGGGCTGCTTCTACGGCTTCGCGACCGAGGGCGGCGCCGAGGGCGTCGGCACCGCCACGACGCGCGCGGTGGTGTCGTCGTGCGTGCTCGTGCTCATCCTCGACTACCTGCTCGCGAGCGTCCTGTTCCGGATCGTCTTCGCCGGCTGACCATGATCCGGATCCTGGGGCTACGGAAACGGTTCGGCGCGAAGCAGGTGCTGGACGGCGTGGACCTCGACGATCCAGACCGGCGAGACCGTGGTCGTGCTCGGGCCCAGCGGCACGGGGAAGAGCGTTCTCCTGAAGCACATCCTCGGCCTTATGATGCCGGACGAAGGCTCGATCAGGTCGACGGCGAAGAGATCGTGGGCCGTCGCGAGCGCGAGCTCAACGCGATCCGCAGGCGGTTCGGGATGCTGTTCCAGGGCGCGGCGCTGTTCGACTCGATGACGGTGGGTGAGAACGTCGGCGCTCGCGCTGCGTGAGCACACTCGCCTCGCCGAGGACGAGATCGAGCGCCGCGTGCGGGAGCGGCTCGAGTGGGTGGGGCTGTCGAAGGTCGAGGACATGAAGCCGGCGTCGTTGTCGGGCGGCATGCGCAAGCGCGTGGGCCTGGCGCGGGCGATCGCCATGGACCCGCAGTACGTCCTCTACGACGAGCCGACGACCGGGCTCGACCCGATCATGGCCGACGTCATCGATCGGCTGATCCGCGGCTGCAGGCACCGCATAGGCGTGACGTCGATCGTCGTCACGCACGACCTGCAGAGCGCGTTCAAAGTCGGCCGATCGCGTGGCCATGCTGCTGGGCGGCCGGATCGTGTTCACGGGCACGGCCGACGAGGTGCGGGCGTCCCGCGATCCCGTGGTCCGTCAATTCATGGAGGGTACGAGTGAGGGTCCGATCCAGCCGGTGTGACCGCGGGGTGCGATGAGCCGCAAGTCGGAGATCAAGGTCGGCGTGACGGTGCTCGCGTCGCTCGCGATCTTGGTGTGGGCGCTGGCATGGCTCAAGGATCTGACCCTCCACCGCTCGGTGCGCACGTGGACCATCTCGTTCCCGCAGACCGGCGGGCTGCCGAGCAGCGACGAGGTGCAGGTGAACGGCATCCGCAAGGGCCAGGTGAAGAGCATGTCGCTCAGCGGGCGACCACGTCGTCGTCGAGCTCGAGCTGTCGAAAGAGATCACGCTCACGCACGACAGCCGGGTGTCGATCCGCAACATCGGCCTGATGGGCGAGCGCGTCATCGCCGTCGACCTGCGGGCGACCGGCGCGCCGTACGCACTGACGCGACACGATCCAGGGAAACTACGAGCCCGGTCTGGGCGAGGTGATGGGCCAGCTCGGCGGCAACGATCGAGGCGGTGACCGACCTGTCCGAGACAGCTCCGCGACGTCGCCGTGATGCTCAACCGCGACGACCGGCTCGCGAAGACGATCCGCAGCTTCAACCAGACGAGCGAGGAGCTGCGACTCACCGTGTCCGAGAACCGCGCCGCGCGTCCGGCACGACGCTCGACAACTTCGCCTCCGCCTCGCGCACCGCCAAGGCGCTGACGACCGACCGCGAGGCGCAGCTCGCGCAAGGCGCTCGACGATTTCTCGTCCGCCGCCGAGAAGATGGATCATCTGTCCGGCCGGCTGGACTCGCTGCGCGCCGCGATCCAGGGCCTGACGAACAAGGTCGAGCGCGTGGCGAGGGGACGCTCGGCAAGCTCGTCACCGACGACAAGCTCTACGCCGATCTGCAGCAGCTCGATGCAGCTCGCTCAAGGCGCTCGATCGAGGACGTCAAGGCGAATCCCAAGAAGTACTTCAAGTTCAGCGTGTTCTGAGTCGAGCCCGTCCCCGCGCGAGCACCTCCATGTCGAAACGCTCGAGCCCCACGTTCTTGCTGCTCGACCTGCGGACACGACGCGCGCGCGCTGGTTCGGCCGCTGCCCGTCGTGCGGCGCGTGGAACACGGCGGTCGAGGCGCCCGCCGCGGCGGCAGAGCGCGCGCGCAAGCCGGCGCGCGGCCGCCGCGCGGCCGGCGCCGGAGTCGGGCGCCCGGTCGCGACGCCGCGCGCGCTCGCTCGACGATCGAGGCGGCGGCCGCGACCGATCGGCGACCGGGATCGGCGAGGTCGACCGCGTGCTCGGCGGCGGGCTCGTGCCGGGCTCGCTCGTCCTGATCGGCGGCGATCCCGGGATCGGCAAGAGCACGCTCGCTGCTGCAGATCGCGCTTCGCGCTCGCGCGCGAGCGGCGCAGCGCGTGCTGCTGGTCGCGGGCGAAGAGAGCGAGCGGCAGATCCGCATGCGTGCCGAGCGGCTCGGCGACGGTTCCCGAAGGCTCGTCGGTGCTGTGCGAGACCGATCTCGACGCCGACGCTCGCGGCCGCCGAGGCCACGCGCCCCGCCGTCGCTCGTCGTCGGACTCGATCCAGACCATGTCGCGCGACGGCGTCGAGGGCGGGCCGGGCTCGGTGTCGCAGGTGCGCGAGTGCGGGCTCAGCGCTGCTCCACTTCGCCAAAGGCGACCGGCGTGCCGGTGTTCCTCGATCGGGCACGTCACCAAGGACGGCGCGCGTCGCCGGGCCCGCGCGTGCTCGAGCACATGGTCGATGCGGTGCTCTACCTCGAGGGCGAGCGCTACCAGCACTACCGCGTGCTGCGCGCGGCAAGAACCGCTTCGGCTCGACCCACGAGCTGGGCGTGTTCGAGATGACCGGAGGACGGGTCTGCGCGGAGATCGACAACCCGAGCGCCGCGTTCCTGTCCGAGTCGGCACGCCGCCGAGCCGGGCTCGGCCGTGGTCGCGAGCCTCGAGGGCTCGCGACCGCTGCTCGTCGAGGTGCAGGCGCTGGTGTCGACGTCGTTCTACGCGACGCCGCAGCGGGTGCACGAACGGCTTCGATCCGCGCGCGGCTCGCTGTGCTGCTCGCGGTGCTCGAGCGCGCGCGTCGGCTTGAGGCTCGGGCCGTCACGACGTGTTCGTGACCGCGACGGGCGGGCTGCGCGCTCGCCGAGCCCGGCACGCGATTTCGGTGTCGCGCTCGCCATGGCGTCGTCGTTCCTCAGGCGGCCGGTGCTCGAGCGCACGCTGCTCGTCGGCGAGGTGTCGCTGTCGGGCGAGCTGCGTCGCGTGACGCAGCTCGGCGTCGCGCGCGCGCGAGGCGGCGCAGCTCGGTTCGTGCGCGCGGCGTGCCGGCGCCGCAGGCGGACGATACCTGCGGGCATGCGGGCTCGAGGTCGTGCCGCTCGCAGACGCTGCGCGAGGCGATCGATCGGGTGCTCGGGCTCAGGCGAGCGCTCGCCGCGCCGTCTGCGGCCGAGGGCGATGAAGCCGCCGCCGCCGAGCCTGCGCATCGGTGCCCGTCCGCCACCGGCGTGAGGAGCGCGGTGACGCGCTGACCGCCGCGAGCGCGCGACGCTGGGCGCGAGCGCTCCAGCGCGTCCAGGAGGCGCTGTCGACGCTCAGGCTCTCGAGCGCCGCGTGTTCGAGCTGGCGGTCCCGGTGCGCACCGCGGCCGACGCGGCGCGCGAGGTCGGCTGCGAGGTCGCGCAGATCGTGCAAGTCGCTCGTGTTCCGCGGCGAGACGTCGGGCCGCGGCGTGCTCGTGCTCGCGAGCGGCGCGCACCGCGTCGACGGGCGCGCGTCGCCGCGCTGCTGGGCGAGCCGATCGGCAAGGCCGACCCGGCGTTCGTGCGCGAGCACACCGGCTTCGCGATCGGCGGCGTGCCCCCGGTCGGCGCACGCGCGAGCCGCTCGAGACGTTCGATCGACGACGACGCTGCTCGCGCCTCGCGTGCTGTGGGCCGCCGCCGGGCACCCGATGCGCACTGTTCCGCCTCACGCCCGACGAGCTCATCACGCATCGAGTCGGGCCGCGCGTGGTGTCGCGTGGCATGAGGTCGCGGCGCCTTCTTCTGTGTGCGCGGGCCGCGGCCAGCGGCTCGGCGCCCGCAGCGACAAGCGCGTTCGTGCCGCTCGCCGGGCCGACCGCTGTTCACGTGGAGCCTCGAGACGCTGGCAGCGCACGCGCCGCGATCGAGGCGATCGTCGTCGTCGGACCGGTGGCGCGCTCCAGCGCGCGGCGGCGCGGAGTCCGGCATCGCCGCGTCGAGCGGTGTGCGTGGTGCGAGGGCGGACGCGAGCGCCACGACTCCGTCGCAAGAACGGCCTGGCGGCGTTGCCCCGCGAGTTCGACCTCGTCGCCGTGCACGACAGCGCGCGCGCGCTGGTGACGTCCGGAGGTCGTCGCGCGCGTCGTCGCCGATGCGCTGCGCACGGCGCCGCGATCGCCGCGGTGCCGCTCGACGACACGCTCAAGCGCGGCGCCTCGGGGTACGATCGAGGGCACGGTGCCGCGCGCGGGACTGTGGCGCGCGCAGACGCCGCAGGCGTTCCGCCGCGATTGGCTCGAGGCCGGCGCACGCGGGCGCGTGGCATCGCCACCGACGACGCGGCGCTCGTCGAGGCGCTCGGCCACCGGGTGCACGTCAGCGAAGGCGACCCGGTGAACCTCAAGATCACGACGCCGCGCGACCTCGAGCTCGGCCGAGGCGTGGCTCAGCCGCGCGCGCCGGAGCGGACGACGTGAGCGCCGCGCATCGGGCTTCGGATACGACGTCCACCGCATCGTGCGCCGGGCGCCCGCTCGTGCTCGGCGGCGTGCCGCTTCGATTCCGACGTGGGGGCTCGAGGGCCACAGCGACGCCGACGTGCTGCTGCACGCGATCGGCGACGCGCTGCTCCGGCGCGGCGGCGCTCGGCGATCTCGGCACAGCACTTTCCGCCCGACGATCCGCAGTGGCAGGACGTCTCGAGCCTGGAGCTGCTGCGCGCGCATCCGCGGGCTGCGTCGAGCAGCCGCGGGCCCGACTCGTGTCAACGTCGACGCGACGCTCGATCGCCGAGGCGCCGCGGCTCGCGCCGATGCGCGACGCGATGCGCGCAGCGATCGCCGAGGCGCTCGGCATCGCGACCGACGCGGTCTCGGTCAAGGCCACGACGAACGAGCGGCTCGGCGCGCTCGGCCGCGGCGAAGGGCTCGCCGCCTGCGCGGTCGCGATGGTCGAGGCACGCGAGGGACACGTCGCGGTGAGCGGCGTCGCGGGTCCGCTTCGCGCCGAGCCCGACCGGGTGGCTCCACGTCGGCGGCGCGCGCACGCGCCCTGTTCAACTGGCTGTTCGCGCGCCAGCACGGCGGCGCGCTTCGTGCTGCGCGTCGAGGACACCGACGTCCAGCGCTCGAGCGCCGAGCGAGAGCGGCGTGCTCGACGACCTGCGCTGGCTCGGGCTCGAGTGGGACGAGGGCCCGGATCGCGGCGGCCCGTACGGGCCCGTACCGGCAGAGCGAGCGGCTCGCCGCTCTACCGCGAGCGCGCCGAGCGGCTCGTCGCGCAGGGCGCGGCGTACCCGTGCTTCTGCACCGACGCCGAGCTCGAGGAGCGCCGCGCGCGGCGCTCGCCGCCGGCCGGCCGCCCGCACTACGACGGCCACTGCCGCCAGCTCACCGAGGACGAGCGCGCGGCGCGCGCCGCGAGGGCGGCCGGAGAGCGTCCGCTTCGTCGGTCGAGCCGCGCGACTGGGTGCTCGACGATCTGGTGCGCGGCGAGGTGCGCTTCCCAGCCGGCATGGTCGGCGACTTCGTCCTGCTGCGCTCGAACGGGCTTCCGACCTACAACTTCGCGTGCGTGGTCGACGACGCCGGCATGCGCATCTCGCCACGTGATCGCGCGCCGAGGAGCACCTGCCGAACACGCCGCGCCAGCTCATGCTCTACGACGCGCTGGCGAGACTCACGCCGCCGCGCTTCGCGCACGTGCCGCTGATCCTGAACCGCGACCGCACCAAGATGAGCAAGCGCGCCGGCGAGGCCGCGGTGGCGGTCGGCGACTGGCGGCAGCGCGGGTTACGTGCCCGAGGCGCTGCTCAGCTACCTGGCGCTGCTCGGGTTCCACCCGGGCGACGACCGCGAGATCCTGTCGCGCGCCGAGCTGCTCGAGGCGTTCGCGCTCGACGCGCGTCGGCAAGAGCGGCTCGGTGTTCGATCCCGACAAGCTGCGCTGGGTCAACGCGCACTACCTGCACCACGCCGGCGGCGCGAGCTGCTGCGCGTGGGCGCGAGGCGTTCCTGCCCGAGGCGGCGCGCGCTGCCGGCGCCGCGCGCTCGCGCCGCTGCTCGAGGTGGTGCGCGGCAACCTCGCGCACGCTCGCCGATCTCGCCGGCGAGCTCGGCGCCGTTCCTCGACGACGCGTCGCGTTCGAGCCCGAGGCGCGACGCCGTGCTCGCCGAGCCGACGCGCGCGCGAGCGTGTGCGACGCGCTCGCGTCGAGCGCTCGAGTCGCTTGCGGAGTGGCGCGCCGAAACGGTTAAATCCGCGATTCAATCGGTCGGGCCAGCGGCTCGGCGTCAAGGGCCGCGACCTGTTCCAGCCCGTGCGCGTCGCGCTGACCGGCCGCACGCACGGTCCCGAGCTGCCGCTGGTCGCCGAGCTGCTCGGGCGCGAGCGAGCGTGCGCGCGCGCTGCGCCGCGCGCGGCGTCGGTCGCAGCATCCGGACGAGTGAGGGTCAGCGTGAAGAGTGGCGGTGCTCGATGGGCGGACGCTCGTCGGAGCGCGAGATCTCGCTGCGCACCGGGCACGCGGCATCGCGCAGGCGCTGCGCAAGCTCGGCCACGAGGTGGTCGCGGTCGACGCCGCGCGACGGCCGGCTGATCGCCGGCCGGCGAGGCGGCGCCCGGCGACGCTCGCGGGCTCGCAGGCGCTGACGCGGCGAGCCGGCGGCCCGCGGCGCCGCACGTGCCGAGGCGATCGCGCGACGTCCGACGTGGTGTTCATCGCGCTCCACGGCGGCGCGGGCGAGAACGGCACGCTGCAGGCGCTGCTCGATCTCGCGGGCAAGCCGTACACCGGCTCCGGCGTGCTGGCGAGTGCGCTCGCGATGAACAAGGCGATGTCGAAGCGCGTGTTCGAGCAGGCGGGCATCCCGACGCCGCGCTGGCTGCTCGTGCCGGCGGCGACGCGCGCCGACGCGATCGACACGACGGCCGTCGGCGGCTGTCCGCTGGTGGTCAAGCCGAACGAGAGAGGGCTCGACGGTCGGGCTCACGATCGTGACGCGAGCTCGGCCGAGCTGCCGGAGGCGCTGCGGCTCGCGGTCGAGTCACGGCGCACGAGATCGCTGATCGAGGAGTTCATCGCCGGCCGCGAGCTGACGGTCGCGGTGCTCGGCGATCAGGCGCTGCCGATCGTCGAGATCCGGCCCAAGAGCGGTCTCTACGACTACGAGTCGAAGTACACCGGCGGGCAAGAGCGAGTACTTCTGCCCGGCCGACCTGCCGGCGGACGCTGGCGCGCGAGCAGTGCGCGAGCTGGGCGCTGCGCGCGGCGCGTGGCACTCGGCTGCCGCGGCGTCGTCGCGCGTCGATTTCCGGCTCGACCACGGACGACGAAGCCGATCTGTCTCGAAGTGAACACCATTCCCGGCATGACGCCGACGAGTCTCGTGCCGATGGCCGCGAAGGCGCGCCGGCATGTCGCTACGACCAGCTCGTGCAGCGCATGCTCGAGCTGCGCCATCGAAGGCCGAGCTGGCGCCGCGCGTCGTCGCGGCGAGCCGCCCAGCGTGAGCCATCGACCCGAGGCACCAGGAGAAATCCATGGATCGCACGCTGGGAGTTCCTGAAGGAGCTGGTCGAAGCGCACGGCGCGCCCGGCTTCGAGCGCACGGTCGCCGCGTGTGATGCGAGCGCACCTCAAGGGCGTCGGCCCGTTCTCGCAGGACCGCCTCGGCAGCTTCATCTGCGAGAAGAAGGGCGCCGCCGACGGCCCGCGCGTGATGCTCGGCCGGGCCATCTCGACGAGGTCGGATTCATGGTGAAGTCGATCACCAAGGACGGCTTCGTCAAGTTCCTGCCGCTCGGCGGCTGGTGGGGCCACGTCGTGCTCGGCCAGCGCTCGATCATCAAGACGCGCAAGGGCGACGTGCTCGGCGTCGTCGGCTCGAAGCCGCCGCACGAGCTGCGCGACGAGGACCGCAAGAAGGTGCTCGAGATGCGCGAGATGTATCATCGACGTCGGCGCGACGTCGGACTGGGACGTGCGCAAGCAGCTCGACATCCGGCCCGGCGACTCGATCGTGCCCGACTCGCCGTTCACGGTGATGGCGAACCCGAACCTGCTGCTGGCCAAGGCGTGGGACAACCGCATCGGCTGCGCGCTTGCCGCCGAGACCGCGCGCGGCTCAAGGGCGCGACGCACCCCAACACGGTGCTCGCGGTGGCGACGGTGCAGGAAGAGGTCGGCCTGCGCGGCGCCCAGACGTCGGCGTTCAAGGTGCAGCCCGACGTCGGCGTTCGCGCTCGACGTCGGCATCGCGCACGACACGCCCGGCACCGAAGGCGACGAGAAGCTGGGCGGCGGGCCGCTCGTCGTGGTCTACGACGCGAGCGCGATCCCGAACCGCGCGCTTGCTCGATCTGGTCATCGACACCGGACGGCGAGCTCAAGCTGCCGCTCCAGTTCGAGTCCGTGGAGCGCGGCGGCACCGACGCCGGCCGCATCCACCTCACCGCGCAGGGCGTGCCGAGCATCGTCGATCGGCGTCGCCGGCGCGCTACATCCACAGCCACGTCAGCATCATCGACCGCCGCGACTTCGACGACACCGTGAAGCTGCTCGTTGCGCTCGTGAAGCGGCTCGACAAGAAGACCGTCGAACGGCCTGGTCTGAGCCGGAACGCCCTGTGCCCCTGCGCATCTACGACACGCTGACGCGCGAGAAGCGCGAGTTCGCGCCCGTCGCCGACGGGCGCGTCGGCATGTACGTGTGCGGCATGACCGTTCAGGACCAGCCCGCACGTCGGCCACATCCGCGCGTCGCTCGCCGGCGACCTCATGCGCCGCTACCTGCTGCACCTCGGCTTCGACGTCGTCTACGTCTACAACTTCACCGACGTCGACGACCAAGATCATCGACGCGCGCGAACCAGGAGGGCATCGAGTACCAATCGGTGAGCGAGCGCAACATCGAGGCGTACCTGCGCTACGCCGACCTGCACAACATCACGCGCGCGACCCACTATCCGCGCGCGACCGCAGCACATCGCCGAGATCCTCGCGCTGATCGCGAACGCTGATCGACAAGGGTTACGCCTACGCCGGCCGGCGGCGACGTGTACTTCGACGTGCGCAAGAAGGTCCGACTACGGCAAGCTGTCGGGCCGCAACGTCGACGACATGCGCGCGGGTGCCCGCATCGAGGTCGGCGAGGCCAAGCGCGATCCGCTCGACTTCGCGCTGTGGAAGGGCGCCAAGCCCGGCGAGCCGGCGTGGGAGTCGCCGTGGGGACCGGGCCGGCCCGGATGGCACATCGAGTGCTCGGCGATGAGCATGAAGTACCTGGGCGAGCACTTCGACATCCACGGCGGCGGCCAGGACCTGATCTTCCCGCACCACGAGAACGAGATCGCCCAGTCCGAGGTCGGCGACCGGGAAGCCGTTCGCCAACTTCTGGACCGAGAACGGGCTCGTGAACATCGAGCGGCGAGAAGATGTCGAAGAGCACCGGGATCCTGTTCTTCATCGAGGACATCGCGCGCGCAGATCGATCCCGAGATCGTGCGCTTCTACCTGCTGTCGACGCACTACCGCAGCCCGATCGAGTTCAGCCACGAGCGTCTGGACGAGGCGGGCGTGGCGCTACCAGCGTCTGCGCGCCCCGCTCGAGCGCCTGTCGGCGTGGTCGACATCGGGACGGCTCCGCCGGCGGGCGGCGCGCTGGGCCGGGCGGTCGCCGAGGCCGAACTGCGCTTCGCCGAGGCGATGGACGACGACTTCAACAGCGCCAAGGCTCTCGGCCACCTGTTCGACTTCGCGCGCGAGATCAACCGGGCGGCCGACGAAGGCCTCGAGTCCGAGGCCCGGGTGCTGGCGGCGGCCCTGCTCAGGCTCGGCGAGGTGCTCGGCCTGTTCTGGCGGGAGCCGGCTCGCGAGAGTGGTCACCCGACGTGATGGCGCTCGTGGGGGAGAGGGAGCAAGCGAGGGAAGGCCAGGGGACTGGAAACAGGCCGACTCGCTGCGCGCCCGCCTCGGCGAGCTGGGCGTCGAGGTCGAGGACGGCCCCTCGGGGCCCAAGCTCAAGCGCCGGGGCTAGAGACGCAGGGTTCAGGTGGGGGCCTCCGTAGTCCGGTTGGCCCGATCAGCTTGGCGGCCCAGCGCATAGTTTTGCCCCACTAAACCAATGGCCGGGACGGTCTTGGGTGTCACTCGAACCCTCCCTCCTGCATTCCCATCAGAAGCCCCGCGCCACCCCCTCGGCGCCGATCCTAAAGCCCCCCTCGTCCTCCTGATCCCGGGCTGGGTGAGATTTCACAAAACAATTCCCTTGCTCCTGCCGATTCCGCGGCATAGCGTTAGGTCACGTTCGGTCCCGGCGGACAAGGCTCGTAACGATCACCCCGTATCCACGAGGTTACGAGAAGAGTTCGGCTAACGGCCCGAGCGACTTTGCAGCAGCGGCAAACAGTTTGTGAACGATTCCTGTCGAGGAAGGGGAGTCATGGCTCGATTCACATTGAATCGGCAGATGACCTTCATCCTGGCGCTGATCGCGACTCTCGCGATGAGTCCGGCGGTGAGCCGCCCCGTGCACGCGGATGGTTCGCGCACGGGTTCCGGCGATCCTACGGGTCCCACCGATCCAGGTTACTCCGGCGATCCGGACTATCCGGTCGGCAGCCCGAAGAACAACCGTTCGGGCATTCGTAATCAGGAGTGGCGATCGTCCCATCTCGCTCCGTGGGTGACGGGCGGACCGTGGGCATGGACAGCGTCCTGATGTGGCGTCTTCGCGTCGTTCTGCTCCGGAACTTCAGAGCGTACTTCCTGCGCTTCTAAGACGTTCCGAAAGACGGGCGACGAAGTTTCGTTGACCGGAGATTGTGCGTGCCCGGCTACGACGAACAACGCATTGCCCAGCTGGAGCAGCGGCTGGCGGTGAATGCGCATTTTGCGCATCACCCGCCGTTGCCGAGTTGGAAATGCTCGCGGACCTGTACCTGCAGGCGGACAGCTACACGCCGGCGCTCGAGACCATCGATCGCTTGCTGGCGTTGCCCGAGGCTCGAGCGTTGTCTGCGCTGCGCCGCGCGGAGGCTCGAGAGCAAGGCCATCAACTGCCGGCTCGCGTCAGGGCGACGCGCAAGGCGCGCTCGCGCACTGCCGGGAGGTGCTGCAGGACGAGGCCGCGATCGATCACCTGCCCATCCGGTGCAGGTCCATCTCCAGTGCGGTGACGCACTGCTGGCGCTGGGGCGCAACGACGAGAGGCGCAGTCGAGGGCGATGCGGCGCTCACGTTGGCCGACCGGCTGGGCGACCTCACGATGTCGGCCGAGTCGCTCAACCTGCTCGGACGCGTGGCGTATCGCCGCGGCGATCTCGAGACGGCGCGCGATCTCTACGAGCAGTCGCTCGCGCTCCACCGTCGCGCCGGCGACGAGATCAGCGCCGCGTTCGTGCGCAACAACCTCGGCCTGATCCACAAGAACCTGTGCGAGTGGGACGCGGCCGCGTCGCAACCTGAAGTCCGCGCTCGAGAGTCTCCAGCGCACTGAGCCGCTACGCGGAGACGCTGGGCCCGCTGCTCAACCTCGGCATCGTCTCGTTAGAAGCGCGGCGACTGGACCGAGTCGGCGCAGTGGTACGCACAGGCGCGCCAGGTGTGCGTGTCAGATCGGCGATCGCTTGCGGCTGTGGGCAGCATCACGCTGGGACTCGGAACGCTGGCGCGCCTCGAGCGGCGCTTCGACGAAGTCGCAAGCGCTATTCGAGGAGGCGCTGGCCAGGGCGCGCGAGCTGCGCGCACAGCGCGAGGAGGTGCTGGCGCTCGAGTTTCTGGCGAGACCTGGAGTCTCGACCGCGGCCGGCCCGAGGAGGCGCTGACCCGCTATCACGAGGGCGCTGAGGCTCGCCGAGCGCTTCGCCCCGAGGCGATCTCGTCGTCGAGCTCGAGCGCCGCCGCGCGGAGGCGTTGCTCGCCGTCGGGCGGTTCGAAGCGGCCGAGGCCGCGTGCCAGCGGGCGAGCCGGCTCGCCCGGCTGATCGACGACCGTCTGGAGTTCGCCGTCGCCGAGCGCGTCGCGGGATCGCTGGCGTGGGCTCGCGGCCGGAGCGACGACGCGTTCGTGTCGTGGAAGCTCGCCGCGATCGCTGCTCGACAGACGTGCGACGAGCGACTCGAGCTGGGCCGCACCTATCTGGAGATGGGCCGGTTCGCGAGTGATCCGGTCGCAGGCGCGCCGCTACTTCTACAGGGCCGGCGCGCTGTTCGCGATGCTGTCGACCCCGCACTGGCTCGAGCGGTCGGAGCAGGGGCTGCATCGCCTGATGACGACGGCCGAGGCCGTGCCGATCCGTCCGGCGTCGCTGCTGCTCGGCCGCCGGCACCGCGCGCCGGGCCTGGTCGCGTGCTCGCACGCGATGCGTCAGGTCGAGACGCTGGCGCGACGGGCGGCGAGCGACCGAGCTGTCGGTGCTCGTCACCGGCGAGACGGGCACGGGCAAGGAGCTGGTCGCGCGCACGATCCACGCGCCTGTCCGCGCGCGCGGGCAAGCCGTTCCTCGCCGTCAACTGCGGCGCGCTGCGCGCCGACCTGGCGCTGTCGCAGCTGTTCGGCCACCGCAAGGGCGCGTTCACGGGCGCCCACGCCGACGGCGTCGGCCTGGTCGAGGCCGCGCATGGCGGCACGCTGTTCCTCGACGAGGTCGGCGAGCTGCCGCTCGACGTTCAGGTCACGCTGCTGCGCTTCCTCGAGAGCGGCGAGTACATGCGCCTCGGCGAGACGCAGGTGCGACGCGCCGACGTGCGCATCATTGCGGCGACCAATCGCGAGCTGCGCGGGTCCGACGAGAAGATGTTCCGGCGCGACCTGCTGTTCCGACTGAACGAGATCGAGATCCGCGTTCCGCCGCTGCGCGACCGCCGCGAGGACATCGTTCCGTCTCGCGCGGCACTTCCTCGCGTTCTACGGCGGCATCGACGGACCGCAGCTGGCGCCCGAGTCCGAGGCACTGCTCGTGACGCACGCGTGGCCGGGCAACGTGCGCGAGCTCGAGAACGTGATGAAGCGCGTGGCGGCGCTCCACGCCGGCGACGCGCGGGTCAGCGTCGACGCGCTGATGCCCTTCCTCGGGCAGCGGACGCCGCGCACGAACGGCAGCGCGACGCGGACCACTGCACGACGGACGACCGCGCCTCGATCCTGAACGCCTACGCCGAGGCCCGCGGCAACAAGAGCCGGGTGGCGGTGCTCTTGGGCGTGAGCCGGAAGACGCTCTACGCGCGGCTCAAGCGGCTCAATCTCGAGCTGCCCTGACGCCTCCGGCGCGTCACTTCGTCACCTCACGACTGTTACCCCACCTCGAGGATTGCGCCGCAATCGTTTAACCCTCGCGGCGCGCTGGAGACTGTTACGTTCCAGGTAACAGTTCCGGCGTCGTTGTCAGCGTCGAGTCATTGACGCGTCCGCTGCTCACCTTCCGGACAAGATCTTGCAAGGCCTCGGGTTGGCTCATCCGGTGATCACTCGAGTCGCCCGTGACGAATTCATGGCACGCAGGATGCTGTGTGAATGACGCGGATACGGGGGCAGGCCGCAAGGCCTGCTTTGCAGCACCGGAAGGCCTCATGGGAAGCGAGGCCTTCGATCCCGGGCGGCCCGGCGCGTCGGCGCACCTCCAGCGCGCTTGCAATGGTCGCCCGCGATCGTCCCCAGTTACGAACGCAAGGTGGTTCGGGGCTCGTACCCCAAGACTTCCTTGATGTCCGTGAGGACGACGAAGCGAGAGGGTGGCGTCAAAGCCAGTCATCATCGAGTCGTCGATTTGATTAGGTAGTGTCTGCAGAATCGTCACTAAACAAAAAACCAAATACGCCCGGTCAACGAAGCCGGGAGGGCAGAGGGGTTCATCCCGGTCACTCCCTGTTCTCTCGGGAAGAGGCAGACGCAGACGGAGGAATGTGGTTTCTCCTGACGCGGCTGCCTTTTCGTTGGTGGGTGTTCCTTCGGTTGATCGCGCCGCGCGGCTGGTGCTATCGTGCCGCGCCATGAAAACCACCTCGCGCAGTGCGCCCTGAGGCGCGTCCGATATTCGTGGTTGCAGTGATCATGGCGATGTTCACCCTCGGCAACGCGCTGCTGGTCGGTTGCGGCGGCGGAAAGTCCGAGCAGTCTTCGAGCACCAGCGGGAGCGAGCCGCAAGCCTCGGCGCCGAGCACGACGCCGGCTCCGGCTCCGCGACACCCGCGGCGGGTACAACCGCCGACAGCGATCTCGGTGCGAAGGTGTACGCACAGCGGTGTGTGCTGTGCCACGGACCCGGGGGTCACGGTGACGGCCCTGGGGCGGCAGCGCTCAATCCGAAAGCCGCGGAACCACACCGACGGCGCGTACATGAACGCACGCACCGACGCCGAGTTGCTCGAGGTGATCCACAACGGCAAGGGCTCCATGCCGGCGTGGAAGGGTGTGCTGACCGAGGAGGAGATGCAGGCCGTCCTCGCACACGTCCGGACACTGGCGGTGCCCCCTTATCACGGAAGCTGATCGGTTGAACGAGTCGAAAGCGTCGCTGGCGTAGCTCAATTGGTAGAGCATCTCATTTGTAATGAGGTGGTTGGGGGTTCGAGTCCCTTCGCCAGCTCATCGTTCGACCCTGCTTTCCGCAGCAGGCGGCCCCGCCCGCTGACCTCGGTGCGGGGTCGCTTGCGACGTGCGCTGCGCCCCGTGGAGGGGTTCCCGAGCGGTCAAAGGGAACAGACTGTAAATCTGTCGGCGTAGCCTTCGGAGGTTCGAATCCTCCCCTCCACCATTCGTAGGTCCCGCATCGAGTTGAGCGGGAGTAGCTCAGTTGGTAGAGCTCTAGCCTTCCAAGCTGGATGTCGCGGGTTCGAGTCCCGTCTCCCGCTCCAACTCTTCTTCAGTGACACGAATTGTTCAGGAGTTGACGATTGAACCTGCGGCCATGGTCGTGCCATCCAACGCCCGCGCCCGCGGCCGAGCGGGCTTCTCGGGGCTTGCTCGGTCCAAGCTAAATCTCTTGCTTTGAGCTTTTTCCGGTTGACAGGGCGCGCGGCGCCCTCGTAAATTGCGCTGCTCGAACGCCTCCCCGGTGACTCTCGAACGTCGGGAGTGACCTCGGGGAAGTGCGTCTTTCTATCCCGGACGCTGAGCCACGTCTCCATCATCCGGTGCGACGCCATGCCTCCGGCGCGGTCGTGTCTGCGTCGTCGCACCGCTGCTGTCACGACAGCCCACGTAGCTCAGTCGGTAGAGCATCTCCATGGTAAGGAGAAGGTCATCGGTTCGATTCCGATCGTGGGCTCCACCATGCGAGACGTCTGCGCTTTGCGGCCGTGCGGAGATGACGCGCGACACCGAAGCGTCGCGGCGTCAGGGAAGATGAGTTCAGACGCAAGATCTTGATTGAAGGCCGCGGTGACGTCGGCCGCCGAGGAAGGTGGCCGCGCGCGTCGAGCCCGCGTGACACCGATGTCGTGATCGGCAGGCGCCGCACCAGAACCGAAGACAGGAGCTTCTCAGATGGCGAAGGCCAAATTCGAGCGCACGAAGCCGCATGTGAACGTGGGAACGATCGGGCACGTGGACCACGGGAAGACGACGTTGACGGCGGCGATCACGATGGTGCTGGCGCAGCAGGGGCTGGCGAAGGTGCGGGACTACGGGTCGATCGACAATGCGCCGGAAGAGCGGGAACGCGGGATCACGATCGCGACGGCGCACGTGGAATACGAGACGAAGGCGCGGCACTACGCGCACGTGGATTGCCCGGGACACGCGGACTACGTGAAGAACATGATCACGGGCGCGGCGCAGATGGACGGGGCGATCCTGGTGGTGTCGGCGGCGGACGGGCCGATGCCGCAGACGCGGGAGCACATCCTGCTGGCGCGGCAGGTGGGGGTGCCGTACATCGTGGTGTTCATGAACAAGTGCGACATGGTGGACGACCCGGAGCTGCTGGACCTGGTGGAGCTGGAGGTGCGGGAGCTGCTGAAGAAGTACGAGTTCCCGGGGACGAGATCCCGGTGATCCGCGGGTCGGCGAAGCAGGCGATGGACGGCGGGGGAAGGACGCGAAGGCGAACGAACCGATCCTGAAGCTGATGGAGGCGGTGGACAACTACATCCCGACGCCGGAGCGGTCGATCGACAAGCCGCTGCTGATGGCGGTGGAGGACGTGTTCTCGATCTCGGGGCGGGGACGGTGGGGACGGGACGGATCGAGCGCGGGAAGGTGAAGGTGGGGGAGAAGGTGGAGATCGTGGGGCTGAGGGACACGCGGGACACGGTGGTGACGGGGTGGAGATGTTCCGCAAGAGCATGGACGAGGCGATTGCCGGGGACAACGTGGGGCTGCTGCTGCGGGGCATCGAGAAGGACGACCTGGAGCGGGGGATGTGCGTGGTGGCGCCGAAGTCGATCACGCCGCACACGAAGTTCCGGGGTCGGTGTACGTGCTGACGAAGGAAGAAGGAGGCCGGCACACGCCGTTCTTCAACGGCTACCGGCCGCAGTTCTACTTCCGGACGACGGACGTGACGGGAGTGGCGACGCTGCCGTCGGGCCGGGAGATGGTGATGCCGGGAGACAACGTGGACATGGAGATCGAGCTGATCACGCCGATTGCGATGGAGGACGGCCTGCGGTTCGCGATTCGCGAAGGCGGCCGCACCGTCGGTGCGGGCGTTGTCGGCACGGTCGTGGCCTAGCGGCGGAGGCACGCGGTGCGAGAGCAAATCACGCTGGCCTGCAACGAGTGCAAGCGGCGCAACTACATCACGAAGAAAAACAAGCGGCTTCATCCGGACCGGACGGAGCAGCGCAAGTTCTGCTCGTCGTGCCGCAAGCACACCGCGCACAAGGAGACGCGATAAACCGCGCTCGACTCGGCGCGCGCGACGCGCGGCGGCGCGGCGCGACGCCGGTTACGGCGAGGCAGGCCTGTAGCTCAGTCCGGCTAGAGCACCGGTCTCCAAAACCGGGAGTCGGGGGTTCAAATCCTCCAGGCCTGCCAGTTTCACGCGGCCCGGCGGCGAAGAAACCTGAGGAACGCGTATGGGGTGGATGGATCAAGCTCGTGAGTTCGCGAAGGACGTGCGCATCGAGTCGACCAAGGTCAGCTGGCCGACGCGCGCGGAGCTGCGCGACTCGACGATCGTCGTCATCGTCACCGTGTTCGTCGTCACCGTGTTCGTCGGCATCGTCGACCGCATCCTGACCCTCGCGGTCGGGATGCTGTTCCGCTAAGCGGGCGGGGACCACATGGCACGGGGTGGCGCGGACGTCGAGCAGCGAGACATCGACATGGACATGAAGTGGTACGTGATCCACACGTACTCGGGTCACGAGAACAAGGTGAAGACGAACCTCGAGAAGGCGATCCATTCGGCCGCGCTCGAGGAGCACTTCGGTCAGATCCTCGTGGCGACCGAAGACTTCGTCGAGATGAAGGACGGCAAGCGGAAGACGTCGAAGCGCAAGACGTTTCCGTCGTACGTGATGATCCAAATGAAGCTGAACAACGAGACGCGCCATCTCGTGCAGAACGTGCCGGGCGTGACGCGCTTCATCGGGTCGGGACAGAGCGCGATCGCGCTCAAGGACAACGAGGTGCGTCGCATCCTCGGGCAGATGGAGGCGACGAAGTCGAAGCCGACGCCGACCGTGACGTTTCGTATCGGCGACCACGTTCGCGTGGTCGACGGGCCGTTCAGCGCCTTCAACGGGGTCGTCGACGAGGTGAACAACGAGCGTGGCAAGGTCAAGGTCATGGTCAGCATCTTCGGCCGTGCCACGCCCGTGGAGCTCGACTTCCTGCAGGTTCAGCCGGTCTGACCCCGGGTACGCGGTAAGGAGAATGGAATGGCGAAGACAGTACAGGCGCTGGTGAAGCTGCAATGCAATGCAGGGAACGCGACGCCCGCGCCGCCGGTGGGGCCCGCGCTCGGGCAGCACGGCATCAACATCATGGAGTTCTGCAAGCAGTTCAACGCCAGGACGCAGCATCAAACCGGGCTCGTCATCCCGGTGGTGATCACGATCTTCACGGATCGTTCGTTCACGTTCGTCACGAAGACGCCGCCGGCCGCGATTCTTCTGAAGCGGGCGGCGGGTCTCGCCAAGGGATCGGGAGTGCCGAATCGCACCAAGGTGGGCAAAGTCAGCCCCCAGCAGGTGCGAGAAATTGCCGAGCTGAAGGCTCCCGATCTGAATTCCGCCACGGTGGAAGCCGCCGAGCGGATGGTCCAAGGCACGGCCCGCAGCATGGGCATTGAAATCGCCGACTAGGAGGGGAAGGCACGGGATGGTTCTGCCTCGACAAGGATTCGGCCGAGCAGCTGTTGAGAGGAAAACGCCGCGCGAGATCTACGACGTCGTGCGGGAGAGGGTCTCTCAGGCGCCGGGCGCCAGCATCAACGATTTCTTCGACACGCTCGAGTGGGTGGTCAAGGAAGGCTACGCGACTGAGGCCGAGCTCGAAGCGGTCGAGGAAGAGAACGGCTAGACGCTTCGTCGCGCCGTTGTCGTCACCAGTCCGGCCGCGCAGTTCACCTTCGATCGAGTGGGAGCGGAGCGCTTTGCAGCGCCCGCGAAGACCACGGGAGGAGTCATGGCAAAGCACGGGAAGCGGTATCGCGCCGCGCTCGAGCTCATGCGGAAGAAGTCGGAGCCGCACCGCGATCTCGCTGAGGCGGTGAAGCTCGTCAAGCAATCCGCGCGCGCGAAGTTCGACGAGACGATCGTCGTCTCGTCCCATCTGGGCGTCGATCCGCGTCATTCCGATCAGCTGGTGCGCGGCACCGTCGTGCTGCCGCACGGCACGGGCAAGAGTCTGCGCGTCCTCGTCCTGTGCAAGGGCGACAAGGAGCAGGAGGCGCTCGCCGCCGGCGCCGATTTCGCGGGCTCGGACGAGTACGTGAAGAAGATCCAGGGCGGGTGGCTCGACGTCGACGCCATCGTCGCCACGCCGGATTTGATGGGTGAAGTCGGAAAGCTCGGCCGCGTGCTCGGGCCTCGCGGCCTGATGCCGAACCCGAAGAGCGGGACCGTGACGTTCGACGTCGCCAAGGCGGTGAAGGAGCTCAAGGCCGGCAAGATCGAGTTCCGCGTCGACAAGGGCGCCAACGTGCACGCCCCCGTCGGCAAGGCCTCGTTCGGTGAGGCGCAGCTGCTCGAAAACGCTCGCGCGTTCCTGCGCGAGCTCGTGCGCGCGCGGCCGGCGGGCGCGAAGGGGCACTACATCAAGTCGCTGACGATGAGCGCGACGATGGGGCCGGGCGTGGCGCTGGACCCCAACGCGGTGACCGCGGACCTGAGCCACTAGGAGACCTCATGCCCACGCCCCAGAAGGAACAGATTCTCCAGCACACGCACGACAGCATCCGTGACGTCCGCGGTCTGTACCTCGCGGACTTCACCGGCATGACGGTCGAATCGCTGTCCATGCTGCGCCGCAAGTGCCGCGAGCAGAAGGTCGAGTTCCGCGTCGTGAAGAACACGCTGCTCAAGCGCGCGTTCAACGCGCACGGCATCACCGCGCTCGACGACTTCCTCGCCGGCCCGACCGGACTCGTGTTCTCGGCCTCCAGCGAGATGGCGCCGGCGAAGATACTGTCGGACTTCGCCAAGACGCACGAGAAGCCGCGCATCAAGGCGGCCGTCGTCGACGGCCGGCTGTTCACCGAGAAGGAGATCGCTCAGCTCGCGGCGCTGCCGAGCCGCGAGGTGCTGTTGTCCCAGCTGCTCGGGACTCTGATCGCGCCGATGACGACGCTGCTCGCCGCGATCGACGCCACGCTCGCGCTGCCGGCCGTGATGGCCGACGTGCTCGTGCGGGAGAAGGAAAAAGCGTCCTAACGACCGAACTCGACGGGCGCGCGATCGGTGCGGCCCGTGATCGATGGTGTCACCGAATCCCTGGCCCACCGCCAGAGAACCAGAAGGAGAATCAGAGATGTCGACCGCGATTGACCAGGTGCTTGACTTGATTGGCAACATGACCGTCCTCGAGCTGTCGGAGCTGAAGAAGAAGTACGAGGACAAGTTCGGTGTCACCGCGGCGGCGCCCATGATGGCGATGCCGATGGGCGGCATGGGCGCGGGCGGCGGCGCGGCCGTGGCCGAGGAGAAGACGGAGTTCAACGTCGTCCTCACCGGCGCCGGCGACAAGAAGATCCAGGTGATCAAGGTCGTGCGTGAGCTCACGGGTCTTGGTCTCAAGGAGGCCAAGGACCTGGTGGACGGCGCCCCCAAGACGGTGAAGGAGAGCGTCAGCGAAGGACGACGCCGCGAAGATGAAGGCCGCGCTGGAAGAGCAAGGCGCATCGGTCGAGATCAAGTAGCGCACTTGCGCACCTCGTGTCGTTTCATCGCCGATCCGGATGGTGCCCCCGTGCCTGAGCGCAGGGGCTCCCCGGGATCGTTCTGCCGCCGAGTTCCGACGCCCACCGCATGGGCGTCCGATGGGCCGTGCGACGCCGGAGCGATTCCGCCGCGGAGCGGACGTTTCACGCTTCCCCACTCAGAAAGGCGGGAAAGCCTTGAAGACTGCACGTCGTAAGGAACGGAAGAGCTTCTCCAAGATCGACCGCGAGTGGAATCTCCAGATTCCAAACTTGCTCGAGGTCCAGCTGAAGAGCTTCCGAGATTTCTTGCAGTTGGACGTCGACCCGATGCGCCGCCACAACGACGGACTGCAGGAGGTGTTCACCGGAGTGTTCCCGATCTCGGACCCGCGCGAGCTGTTCTCGCTCGAGTTCGTGGCCTATGAGATCGGCGAGCCCAAGTACTCCATGGACGAATGCGTCGAGCGGGATCTGAGCTTCTCGGCGCCGCTCAAGGCCCGTCTGCGGCTCATCACGCGCGAGGAAGTCGACGGCGTGAAGCGCGACAAGGACGTCATCGAGCAAGAGGTCTACCTGGGCGAGCTGCCGCTCATCACCGACAGCGGCACGTTCATCATCAACGGGGCGGAGCGCGTGATCGTGTCGCAGCTCCATCGTTCGCCCGGCGTGTTCTTCGACGAGCTCACGCACCCGAACGGCAAGCTGCTGTTCTCGGCCCGCATCATTCCGTACCGCGGCTCGTGGGTCGAGTTCAGCCTCGACGTCAACGACGTCATGCACGTCCACATCGACCGCAAGCGCAAGCTGCCGGTGAGCGTGCTGCTGCGCGCGCTCGGCTTCGTGGGCGACCGCGAGATCCTCGAGCTGTTCTACGAAAAGGAGTCGATCGACGTCCGGGGCAAGAAGATCGAGTCCGCGCTCGGCCGCGTGTGCGCGCAGGACTTCGTCGACGAGGCCACCGGCGAGATCCTCATCGAGGCCAACGACGAGATCAACGCCGAGAAGGTCGAGATCCTCAAGAAGTCCGGCATCGCGACGCCTCGACGTGTTCACGATCCCGATGCAGGACGAGGCCGACGTCGTCCGCAACACGCTGCGCAAGGATCCGACGCACTCGCAGGAAGAGGCGCTCCACCGCATCTACAACCTGCTGCGACCGGGAGAGCCGCCGCGCGCGGACTCCGCCCGCGAGATCCTGAACAAGCTGTTCTTCAACCCCAAGCGCTACGACCTCGCGCGCGTGGGCCGGTACAAGCTCAACCAGAAGCTCCCGCACGAGTACCTGTTGCCGAGCCGCGACGTGCGTAAGCGCCTGTCGCTCGGGATCCCCGATCTCAGCCACACGACGCTGTGCCGCGAGGACTTCATCGTCATCATCAAGTACCTGCTGCTGCTCCGGACGAGCGGGAGGTGTTCACGGACCGCGGCGGTGAGCCGGCGATCACCGACGACATCGACCATCTCGGCAACCGTCGCGTGCGCTCGGTGGGCGAGCTGCTCGCGAACCAGTTCAACATCGGTCTTGGCGCGCATGGCGCGGATCATCCGCGAGCGCATGTCGCTCCAGGACCAGGATCAGATCACGCCGACCGACCTCGTGAACTCGCGCACGATCTCGGCGGTGATTCAGAGCTTCTTCGGCAGCAGCCAGCTGTCGCAGTTCATGGATCAGACCAACCCGCTCGCCGAGTTGACGAACAAGCGCCGCCTGTCGGCGCTCGGGCCCGGCGGCCTGACCCGCGATCGCGCCGGCTTCGAGGTGCGCGACGTCCACTACACGCACTACGGGCGCATGTGCCCGATCGAGACGCCGGAAGGCCCGAACATCGGCCTCATCTCGTCGCTCTCGACCTACGCCAAGGTGAACGAGTTCGGCTTCCTCGAGACGCCGTACTTCCGCGTGCAGAACGGGCTCGTCGACCGCAAGAAGCCGGAGTTCCTCGCCGCGGACGTCGAGGATCGCTCGTACATCGCGCCGTCGAGCACGCCGTTCGACAAGCGCACGGGCGAGATCATGGAGACGACGCTCACGGCTCGCTCGCGCGGCGAGTACCCGATCGTGGACGCGACGCGCGTGGACTACATGGACGTGTCGCCGATCCAGCTCGTGTCGCCGGCGGCGGCGCTGAATCCCGTTCCTCGAGCACGACGACGCCAACCGCGCGTTGATGGGCTCGAACATGCAGCGCCAGGCGGTGCCGCTGCTCGTCACCGAGGCGCCGCTCGTCGGCACCGGCCTCGAGGACAAGGTGGCGGAGGACTCGGGCGCGCTCGTGTTGGCGCGGCGCTCGGGCGTGGTCGAGTTCGTGTCGGGCGAGATGATCGCGATCCGCTACGAGCGCGATGAGGACGAGACGCCGATCGACTACAGCGATCAGCCGAACCTCGACATCTACCGCATGGTGAAGTTCCGCCGCTCGAACCAGGACACCTGCTTGAACCAGCGCCCCGTCGTCATCGAGGGGCAGAAGGTCAAGAAGGGCTCCGGTCATCGCGGACGGACCCGCGACGCGTGAGGGCGAGCTCGCGCTCGGCCGCAACGTGCTCGTGGCGTTCATGCCGTGGGGCGGCTACAACTTCGAGGACGCCATCCTCGTCAGCGAGCGGGTCGTGAAGGAGGACATCTTCACCTCCATCCACATCGAGGAGTTCGAGCTCCAGGTGCGCGACACCAAGCGCGGCGTCGAGGAGATCACGCGCGAGATCCCGAACGTCTCCGAGGACGCGGTCAAGAACCTGGACGAGGAGAGGGGTCATCCGCATCGGAGCCCGCGTTCGCCAGGGCGACATCCTGGTCGGAAAGGTGACGCCGAAGGGCGAGCAGGAGCTGACGCCCCGAGGAGCGCCTGCTCAAGGCGATCTTCGGCGACAAGGCCGGCGACGTCCGCGACGCCTCGCTCAAGGCGCCGCCCGGGATGGACGGCATCGTCATCGACATCAAGGTGTTCTCGCGCCGCGAGAAGGACGAGACCACCAAGCAGCAGGAGAAGAAGAAGATCGAGAAGCTGCGCCGCGAGAGCAAGAAGGAGCGCGAGCGCATCGCCGACGTGCGGTTGGCGAGCATCTACGCAGATTCTCGACGGCGAGATGGTCAACGTGCTGCGCAGCGCCTCGACGAGCGAGCCGATTGCCCGCAAGGGACGCAAGCTCTCCACCGACTTCCTCGCCGAGATCGATCTCGACGACGTCGCGTGGGGCACGCCGGTGACCGAGGACTCCCGCATCAACGACCGGTTCTGGTCGGCGATGGAGGGCGCCCAGTCCGCATTCACGCGCTGCGAGAAGGAGCTGGAGAAGGAGATCGAGAAGGTCACCCGCGGCGACGAGCTGCCGCCCGGCGTCGTCAAGCTCGTGAAGGTCTACATCGCCAAGAAGCGCAAGCTGTCGGTTGGCGACAAGATGGCGGGTCGCCACGGCAACAAGGGCGTCGTCGCCAAGATCCTTGCCGAGGAGGATCTGCCGTATCTCCCCGAGGGCACGCCGGTCGAGATCGTGCTGAACCCGCTGGGCGTGCCGTCGCGCATGAACATCGGCCAGGTGCTCGAGACGCATCTCGGGTGGGCCGCGCAGCGCGCTCGGCTACACCTGCTCGACACCGGTGTTCGCCGGCGCCACGGTCGCGGAGATCAAGTCCGAGCTGCGCACCGCGGGCCTGCCGGAAGACGGCAAGACGGTCCTGTTCGACGGCCGCACGGGCGAATCGCTTCGATGAGCGCGTGTGCGTCGGCTACATCTACATGATGAAGCTCAGCCACCTCGTCGACGACAAGATCCACGCGCGCTCGACGGGTCCGTACTCGCTCGTCACCCAGCAGCCGCTGGGCGGCAAGGCGCAGTTCGGTGGCCAGCGCTTCGGCGAAATGGAAGTGTGGGCGCTCGAAGCCTACGGCGCCGCCTACACGCCTGCAGGAGCTGCTCACCGTCAAGAGCGACGACGTCGCGGGCCGGTCGCGCATCTACGAGGCGATCGTCAAGGGGAGAATCCTCCCGAGCCCGGCGTGCCCGAATCGTTCAACGTGCTCGTCAAAGAGCTGCAGAGCCTGTGTCTCGGAAGTGCAGTTCGAGGAAGTTTGAGCGGGTGATCCACGCAGGTCGTTTCCCGGATTCGGCCATCACCCGCGAAGGAGGTTGAGAACGATGCAGGAAACCGAACTGCAACAGTCCCCGTTGAGTCTCGCGTCCACGGCGCTCGGTTTCGACGCCCGGAAGAGCGCGAACAGCGGCGCCGCGTCACCTTCAGCTCGATCCGCATCCGGCTCGCGTCTCCGGACGTGATCCGCAGCTGGTCGCACGGCGAGGTCACGAAGCCCGAGACCATCAACTACCGCTCGTTCAAGCCGGAGAAGGACGGTCTGTTCTGCGAGAAGATCTTCGGCCCGGTCAAGGACTGGGAGTGCAACTGCGGCAAGTACAAGCGCATTCGCTACCGCGGCGTCGATCTGCGACCGCTGCGGCGTCGAGGTCACGCAGGCCAAGGTGCGGCGCGAGCGGCTGGGCTCACATCGAGCTCGCGGTGCCGGTGTCGCACATCTGGTTCTTCAAGGGCGTGCCGTCGCGCATCGGCCACCTGCTCGACATGAGCATCCGTGACCTCGAGCGCATCCTCTACTACGAGTCGCTACGTGGTGATCGACCCGGCGAACACCGGGTTCAAGAAGCAGCGAGATCATCACCGAGGATCAGTACAACGAGGTGATGGACGAGCAGCCGGACTCGGGCTCAAGGCCAAGATGGGCGCCGAGGCGATCCGCGACCTGCTCGCCGAGCTGGATCTCGAGGAGCTGTCGACCGAGCTGCGCGCGCAGGCCAAGATGGAGACCTCGGTGCAGCGCAAGAAGGAGCAGCTCAAGCGGCTGCGCATCGTCGAGGCGTTCCGCCACAGCGGCAACCGCCCCGAGTGGATGATCCTCGAGGTCGATCCCGGTGCTGCCGCCGGACCTGCGCCCGCTGGTGCCGCTCGAGGGCGGCCGGTTCGCGACGTCGGATCTCAACGATCTCTACCGGCGCGTCATCAACCGCAACAACCGGTTGAAGAAGCTCATGGACATCCGCGCGCCAGAGGTCATCCTGCGCAACGAGAAGCGCATGCTCCAGGAGGCCGTCGACGCGCTGTTCGACAACGGCCGCCGCAGCCGCGCGGTGCGCGGTCAGGGCAACCGCCCGCTCAAGTCGCCTGAGCGACATGCTCAAGGGCAAGCAGGGCCGGTTCCGCCAGAACCTGCTCGGCAAGCGCGTGGACTACTCCGGACGCTCCGTGATCGTCGTCGGCCCCGAGCTCAAGCTCAACCAGTGCGGGCTGCCGAAGAACATGGCGCTCGAGCTGTTCAAGCCGTTCATCATCCGCAAGCTCGAGGATCGCGGCTACGTGCAGACGGTCAAGAGCGCGAAGCGGCTGGTCGAGCGCGAGAAGCCCGAGGTGTGGGACATCCTCGGCGAGATCATCGAGAACCATCCGGTGCTGCTGAACCGCGCACCGACGCTGCACCGTCTCGGCATCCAGGGCTTCGAGCCGGTGCTGGTCGAGGGCAAGGCGATCCGCATCCATCCGCTGGTCTGCTCGGCGTTCAACGCCGACTTCGACGGCGACCAGATGGCGGTGCACGTGCCGCTGTCGTTCGAGGCGCAGATCGAGACCAGCCTGCTCATGCTGTCGACGCACAACATCCTGTCGCCGGCCCACGGCCGTCCGCTCGCGACGCCGAGCCAGGACATCGTGCTCGGCTGCCACTACCTCACCAAGGCTCGGGGCGACGATCGTCAACCCGCGCGCGGCGGAGGCCAAGCTCGCCCACGACGATCCGCGCCGGCTGCGCGTGTTCCACAGACCCGGCCGAGGTGCGGGCGGCGTACGACAACCGCGAGGTCGTGCTGCACGGGCGCATCGCGCTGCGCGCGGCGCGGTGATGAACCTCGCGCGTCCGGATCCGAAGGCCGTACGTCATCACCACGGCCGGGCGCGTGCTGTTCAACGAGGTCGTGCCGCAGGAGCTCGGGTTCATCAACGAGACGATGGACAAGAAGCGCCTCGAGATGCTGGTGGGCGAGTGCTACAAGCAGCTCGGCGCCGAGGTCACGTCGGACCTGCTCGACGAGCTCAAGAACCTGGGCTTCCAGTTCGCGACCCAGGCGGGCTTCACGGTGGGCATCGACGACGTGCGTATCCCGCCCGAGAAGGACGAGATCATCTCGCTGGCACGCACCGAGGTCGATCAGGTCAACGCGCAACTACCGCGCCGGCGTCATCACCGAGGGCGAGCGCTACAACCGGGTCATCAACACGTGGACGCACGCCACGACCGAGGTCGAGCAGGTCACGTTCGACGGTCTGTCGAAGGAACGAGACGGCTTCAACCCGATCTTCATGATGGCGGACTCGGGCTCGCGCGGTAACCGCGAGCAGGTGCGTCAGCTCGCCGGCATGCGCGGTCTGATGGCGAAGCCGCAGAAGAAGATCACCGGCGGTCTGGGTGAGATCATCGAGTCGCCGGTCATCCACAACTTCAAGGAAGGGCTGACCGTGCTCGAGTACTTCATCTCGACGCACGGCGCCCGCAAGGGCCTGGCCGACACGGCGCTCAAGACGGCCGATGCCGGCTACCTGACGCGGCGTCTCGTCGACGTCGCCCAGGACATGATCATCAACGAGCCGGACTGCGGCACGATCCGCGGCCTCTCGGTCGGCGCGCTCAAGGACGGCGAGGACATCATCGAGCCGATCGCGGACCGCGTGCTGGGACGCGTCGCGGCCGAAGACGTCATGCACCCGATCTCGAACGAAATCATCGTCGAGGCGCGGGCAGGGCATCGACGAGGACGTGGCGGAGCGCATCGACGAGGCGGCGAAGGCCGGACTCGAGAAGGTTCGCATCCGCTCGGTGCTCACCTGCGACTCGCGTCGCGGTGTGTGCGGCAAGTGCTACGGGCGCAACCTGGCGACCGGACGCCACGTCGATCTCGGCGAGGCGGTCGGCGTCATCGCCGCGCAGTCGATCGGCGAGCCGGGCACCCAGCTCACGCTGCGCACGTTCCACATCGGCGGCGTGGCGGGACGCATCGTCGAGCAGTCGCGCGCGACCGCGAAGGATCGAGGGCACGATCCGGTTCGTGGGCCTCGAGACGGTGCCGTTCGGCGACGCACCCAACGAGCACGTTGCGGTCAGCCATCACGGCGAGATCGAGCTGTTCGATCCGGCGAGCAGCCGCATCCGGCAGCGCTACAACGTGCCCTACGGCGCACACCTGTTTGTCACCGACGGTCAGGTGATCGACAGCGACGCAGGCGCTGTTCGAGTGGGACATCTACAACAAGCCGGTCGTCAGCGAGAAGGCCGGGCGCCGTGCGGTTCGCGGACGTGAAGGAGAAGATCACGGTCCGCGAGGAAGTCGACGACACCACCGGCGCGAAGCAGCTCGTCATCATGGAAGACCGCAACAAGGAGCTGCAGCCGGCGATCGACATCCTCGACACGAACGGGCAGAAGCTCGCGCACTATCCGCTGCCGACCAACGCGCGCCTCGAAGTGCGCGACGGTCAGGTGGTGCACGCGGGCGACGTGCTCGTGAAGATCCGTCGCGAGGAGTCGAAGACCCGCGACATCACCGGCGGTCTGCCGCGCGTGGCCGAGCTGTTCGAGGCCCGGCGCTCCAAGGACGCGGCGACGGTGTCCGAGATCGACGGGATCGTCGAGTTCGGCGGCGTCGTACGCGGCATGCGGAAGATCCTGGTCCGCGGCGAAGACGGCACGGTGCGCGAGTACCTGATTCCGCAGGGCAAGCACCTCTACGTCCAGGAGGGCAGCGTCGTGCGCGCGGGCGATCGGCTCACCGAGGGCCCGGTCAATCCGCACGACATCCTCAAGATCAAGGGGCATCGAGGAGGTGCAGGAGTACCTGGTCAACGAGATCCAGGAGGTCTACCGACTGCAGGGCGTGCGCATCGACGACAAGCACATCGAGGTCATCGTGCGCCAGATGCTGCAGAAGGTGCGCATCGAGGATCCGGGCAACACGACGTTCCTCGAGGGCGAGCACGTCGATCGGCTCTCGGTCCTGGAAGACAACGAGCGCATGGTCCGCGAGGGCCAGCAGCCCGCGACCTTCCAGCCGCTGCTGCTCGGCATCACCAAGGCCTCACTGTCGACCGAGAGCTTCATCTCGGCGGCGTCGTTCCAGGAGACGACCCGGGTGCTCACCGAGGCCGCGATCCAGGGCAAGGTGGACTACCTCCAGGGGTCTCAAGGAGAACGTCATCATCGGGCACCTGATCCCGGCCGGGACGGGGATGCCCGTCTATCGCAAGCTCCGCCTGGAGTCCGAGAAGCAGGCGGCCCCGCTGGCGGTGGAGGAAGACGAGGGGGCGAAAACGGCTTGACAGGGGTGGGCGGGGCTCCTATTGTCCCCGCCTGCGCGGCAACGGCGCATGTTGTTCCTTCGCGGATGCCGTGGCCTGCCAAACCGCGCAAGCCCATCGACGAAACTTCGTGGGTCGCAGAAACCATCGACTTAGACCGTCCCGACCAGGGTGCTCAACGGCATCGTGGCCGGCGACGCGTGTCGGCAGGGACGCCGAACGCCCGGCGTGCCCGAGGGTCACCTGTCGCCTGCTCATGTGGGGGTCAGACGTGCCGACGTTGAACCAGCTGGTCCGCCACGGGCGGCGGCGAGTAAAGAGCAAGACGGGTGCGCCGGCGCTCAAATCGGCGCCGCAGAAGCGCGGCGTGTGCACGCGCGTCTACACGACGACGCCGAAGAAGCCGAACTCGGCGCTGCGCAAGGTCGCGCGCGTTCGGCTGACGAACGGCATCGAGGTGACGTGCTACATCCCGGGCGAGGGCCACAACCTGCAGGAGCACTCGATCGTGCTCATCCGCGGGGGCCGCGTGAAGGATCTGCCGGGAGTCCGCTATCACATCGTTCGCGGGACGCTGGATGCGAGCGGCGTCAGCGGGCGCAAGAAGAGTCGTTCGAAGTACGGAACCAAGTCGAAGTAACCGACCGCAGAGGAACCTGAGCCATGCCACGTAAGTGGTCAGATTGCACGGCGGGAATCCATCGCCGATCCCAGGTACGACAGCGTGGTCGTGACGCGCTTCATCAACAGCATCATGAAGCGCGGCAAGCGCTCCGTCGCGGAAGGGCACTTCTACAAGGCGATGAAGATGGTGGAAGAGAAGGCGGGCATGGACGCGATGACGGTCCTCAAGCAGGCGCTGAACAACGTGAAGCCCGTGCTCGAGGTCAAGTCGAGACGCGTCGGCGGTAGCGAACTACCAGGTTCCGGTCGAGGTGCGGCCGGAGCGGCGGAACGCCCTGGCGACGCGCTGGTTGATCACGTTCCGCGTCGCAGCGCACCGATCCGTCGTTCTACGAGAAGTTCGCCGCCGAGATCCTCGCGGCGTCGCGGAACTGAAGGCGGGTCGGTGAAGAAGCGCGAAGACACGCACAAGATGGCGGAGGCCAACAAGGCCTTCGCGCATTACCAGCTGGTAGGGCTGCCGATCGCGGCCCGTCTGCGTGCAGCTGACTCCGTCGCGTCGTGCTCGACGTATCTCACGATACGTCTGCGCGCGTCGCTCGGTCGTCCGCGAGCATCCGGACCACGCTCGACAGCCCTCCGGGGAAAACAGGAAGTCAAAAAACGCTCTAGCCATCGACGGGTGAAGGTCGGTCCCGAGCCGACCTGGGCTCGATCCGCCGGAATCGGGTGCCGGCACGAGCCTCAACACTGCGGATGGTCGATCGGTACATCACCGCACTTTCGGATCGAAAGGCAGGTGGTGCCGGTAGTCGTCATTCATCCCTAAAGAGGTTTGGAACGCACATGGCGCGCAATATGGCGCTCGAGCGATATCGAAACATCGGCATCATGGCGCACATCGATGCCGGTAAGACGACACTCACCGAGCGCATTCTCTTCTATACGGGTCGCATCCACCGCGATCGGCGAAGTGCACGAAGGCGCCGCCACGATGGACTGGATGGAGCAGGAACGCGAGCGCGGCATCACCATCACCGCCGCCGCGACCACCACGCACTGGCGCGATCACCGAATCAACATCATCGACACCCCGGGACACGTCGACTTCACGGTCGAGGTCGAGCGCAGCCTGCGCATCCTCGACGGCGCGGTCGCGGTGTTCTGCGCGGTCGGCGGCGTCGAGCCGCAGTCCGAGACGGTGTGGCGTCAGGCCGACAAGTACAACGTCCCGCGCATCGCGTTCGTGAACAAGATGGACCGGATCGGCGCCGACTTCGACAACGTCGTCCAGATGATGAAGGACCGCCTGGGCGCCAAGGCCGTCCCGATCCACCTGCCGATGTTCGTCGGCGAGCAGTTCCAGGGCCTCGTCGATCTGGTCGAGATGCGCGCCTACACGTTCAGCGAGGAGAGCCAGGGCACCAGGTCGAGGAGCA
>ERZ1370068.2749-contig-1880_pt1 | contig 59965 bp, 79 predicted proteins | sample MGYA00561227_ERZ1370068 | MGnify/ENA primary metagenome ERZ1370068 (study PRJEB38410, sample SAMEA6850437) | metagenome | study: Metagenomic assessment of the ecological functions of the soil: analysis of the soil microbiota associated with the... | reverse complement strand
CAGTTACGTATTGCTGGCCTGCGGGTCCACGATGACGCACAGCACCACCCGTCAGCACGGACGGGCCTACGGCAGCTGTGTGCGTGAAGGCGCAGGTGAAGCTTAGTGCGGCGGCGTGCCCTGGGTCTTCGCGCGCCGGCCCCGCAGATGGTTGCCGCTGTCGTGGATCGCATCCGCCATCGGTCGCGACCCGGCAGAGAGTGATCCTCCGCGCTACGCTCGCCGCCTGCCGGGAACAATCCTTGTTGAAGTACCGTGGACCGCGACGCCGAGCGCCGCCGGCCGCGCACGGACCGGGAACGCCTCGCGACCGAGCGAAGTGCCGCCCTGCGCCATGCTGCGCCAGGACGGCGTGAAGCCCGAGGGGCTCGTAACGCGGCTCGCCGAGGTGGGACGCCGTGCTGGCCGCCATCGCCGCCCGTGAAGCGGACCTGGAGAAGGGCGGCCGCCCCGTGCTCGACGAGACGACCTGCGCGCCGGCGCTGGCCCGCTTCGGGCCGGTCTGGGACGCGCTGCTGCCCGCCGAGCAGGCCCGGCTGCTCGCGCTGCTCATCGAGACCGTGACGTTCCACCCGGCCACGAGCGAGCTGGAGATCGCGTGGCAGCCCAACGGCATCCGCCAACTCGGCCAGCCCAAGGAGATCCCATGAGTGACGCCAGCTTCACCGTTCGATTCCCCTGTCGTGTTCGGCCCCGCGCGACTGGCCACGGAAGAACGTGAAGGTGGTGACGGCGACGGACGCGCCACCACCGGCGCCCGCTGGCGTCGGCGGCGCGTGGCGACCAGTGAGGCCGTGGTGTCCACCCCTGCCGTCACGGATGCGCCCACGTCGCGCACGGCACGGTCCCTCGCACTCGCCACCCTGATCCACCGGAAGATCGAGGCCGGGGGGAAATCCGCGACTACGCCCACGCGGCTGAGCTGCCCGGCGTCACCGCGGTCAACGTCGGCTACATCATGAACTCCGCTGCACCCGCCGCGGACATCCAGGAGGCGCTGATCATGGGCGAGCTTTCGTGACCAGCGAGCGGTCGCTGCGGTCGGTGGCGAAGGTGTGTTTTGCTAGAGATGCAGCGGCGCACCGTGATGTTCATAGTCACGCCTCTCCTGCATGACTTGTCGTCCTGGGCGAGGTGCAGCCGCTATCTAGATGGACTGAAAGCGACACCCTGGAACCCTTCCCTCGGCCAGCCTACGACTGGAGCTGAACCCGTCAACCGATGATGGTGAGGGCGCTTGGCGCGAGTTCCTGCGTCAAAGCGAGCCGTCCTGGTTCACGCGAGTATGGTGGTGGTCTGATTGCGACGTCGATAATGGCTCACCTGACTAGCACGGCTGCGGCAGCGTAGGTAGGCGACGCTGGAACAAGTACTGGTCTCCGTGATCAACGTATTCCAGCGCAGGACGCGGAACGAAGATTGGGAGCACGACCCGGAATATGGTCTACTCACGGTAGTTTCGCCGCGGCACGTTGGCAGTACGAAGAGACTATCTTCTCCTCGTCGCTCAACCTGCCGCTGCTCCTCTGATAGGACATAACAGCCAGATGGCCTCAAAGCGTTCCTCCTTCTACATGGTACGCAGCTTTACATTCACGACTTCATCTGGCTGCGAGACGAGGGCCATTTTTAAAGGGTCTCAGAACCAGCCTTGGTGAGGGCGGCTGGAGAGTACTCTGATTCGAACCGATATCACTCGCGGCACGAGACACGCTACCCTCCAAGCGACTTCATGATCTCCATTCCAGACGCGAGAACCTGATTCAGCACGTCGGCGCGATAGTCTCAGCTGTTGAATGGTCGATCAGCCATCGAGCCACGCGCAGCCCAGCTGTCGGGGGCAGGCTGGGGCCGGGCTGTTCTCATAAATGAAGCGGAGTTCTCCATGAAACTAAGAAACATCTCCGCCCTGGCCCTCCGCCGCGAACTCGCCCGCCGCGAGAAAGGCGCCGACAAGCTCCAAAGAAGCAGCACGCCACGCTGGCCAAGCGCCTCGCTGGCGTCGCCGCCGAACTCGCTGACCTCGGCGTCGATGCCCCCGCGCGCCGTGGGCGCAAGCGCCGGGTCGCGCCTGGTCGCCCAGGCGTGGTCCTGGCTGGCCCAAGGGCAGCAAGAATAAGCCTGGGAAGGTCGGGCGGCTGAAGGGGTCGAAGAACAAGCGCGCGAAGAACGCCATGACGCTCCCCTCGAGGCGATCGCGAAGGGCGCGTGAAAGTCGGGGCCACGGTGTCGCCGGCCGACGCCGCCACCGCAGCGAAGAATGCGGGCTACAGGAGCAATTAGCGCCAACTTCGCTATGATCGTGGCCAACGCCCTCGCCAAGGCAGGCAACTTCAAGAAGCTCGCGCAGTAGCCCGGCGCTCGAAGTGAGCGAAGGGGGAAGACGAGCCGCTCCGCCTCGCTGGTCCCGGCGGTCCTAGTGTCATACGCCGCCCGGCATCGAGGAGAACTCCATGAGCTGCTACTGACGATCCAAGTTACGGCCAATGGCCCTGCGCGTGACCGGCGCTTTCGACATCTCAGATGGCACGGGCGCCAAGTTCGATCTTGCCGGGCGCAGCACGATTTCGTTTCGCCGCTGCGGGCAGCGTCCCAGAACAAGCCGTTCTTGCGACGGCGCTCACAAATACGGCGCGGCCTTCAAGTCCGACGAGAAGGCGCGCGCCCTGCCGCCGCCACCCAAACCCAGGGCCTGACCTGACGGTTTTCACGAGACGACCCGCCGCCCGCGCGGACGAGGCCCGGCGGGCAGCCCGGTCGTCGTGGCTCCGCACGCCCCAAGGGCAGCAAGAACCGCGGGCCTGGGCGGCTGAAGGTCGTGGAAGAACAAGGTTGGTGGCAGCAAATGTAGAAACGCGCCAGCAGAGTCTGTCGAGGCGATCTTGAAGGGCGTGCGCGGGTTTCACCGTGTCCCCGGCGTTATGCCGGCGCCGCCGCGAAGAAGGTCGTGGCTACGAAGTCATCGCCCAACTTCGGGATGATGGTCGCCAACGCTCTGGAAGGACAGCCACTTCAAGCGGCTGAACGCGGGCAATACCAGGTCGTCGGCGGCAAGCCCACAGCGAACATTGAAGGCGGCCCGTAAGGGGAAGCGCGCTGGCCGCAAGCCCGGCAAGGCCGCATCGAAGGGGCGGCCGCCACTACCGCGCCTGCCGAAGTCGTCGCGCGCTGAGATTCACCCATGACCACAACAGTCGATCCCGATGTCATTCGCCTCTCGACCCGCGGAGGTCGTGTACCTGCCGGAAGCCAGCCTGCGCAATAGCCCCGACGGCGAGGTACGTCACCGAGCGCATTCGCGCGCCGGTCACCGCAGGCCTTGCCTCTCGATCGATGACCTCCGCCGCGAGATCGAGCGCCGGCAGAAGGCGGCCGGCCGGCTACAGGCACGCCGCGACGAGTTGGCCACGGAGCTGGCGGAGATCGAGGCGCAGCTGAAGGCCATGGGCGCGCTGCACAACACAACCACGACGATTCAGCCCGTGGCCAGGGCCCGGCAAGCCAGCGGCTCCGCGGAAGTCGCGTGCGCCAAAGAACGCGGTCTCGTTGGCCGACGCCCTCGCGATGGCCGCCGAGCCGCGGGCCGTCGTCAGCCCCGCCGAGGCCGCGGATCTGGTCACTGCGAACGGCTGGCGTCTCGACGGCGACCAGGCTGGAATGACTGTGGCGAAGACGCTCGCGAAGGATCGGTCGCGCGCGCGTCGGGCGCAGACGGTATGAGCGGGTGAGTTAACCCGCCGCTAACGACACCGAAGCGTATGTCCGGAAGTCCGCACTGCGCCCTCTGGATGCCCTCAAACAGGTGCCTGATGGCCAGTTACCTGCACACCGAGAACGCACCTTAAACACCGCGCCTACGGTGACGCCCACTGGTGGCGCCCGAGCATACACTCGAACGCGCGCACCATGGTTGCACGCGCATGTTCGGCCAAGGAATCGACCGACTGGCGGGGATACCCAGCACCATTCCATCGTGCATGGGAGCCATCAGCCTTATTTCCTGATTCGATAACACCCTCTGCCAGTGCGACCTTGAATATTATTGCACCAGTGCCCTGCAGGTAGTGACTAAGCGCCAGGTACACTCGTCCTCTAATAGCCCGTCGATCTCGAACTTAGTAACCACAAGACCTGCTATAGCCTCCGTTCCAACTCAACCCGAAATCGAATTGCTCCCGCAAGCCTACCGCTCAGCGAGTCTTATTCTGTGCAGCTTCCTTTAGCGAGACAGCCGCATGCGTCGCCAAGTCTCTTATGGCGCGCTCGCGCGTTCGGCCATACATGAACGCGAGAAACATTCGTTTCGCGTACGACCGGCTGGTTGCCGGATTCCAGCCCCAAACCACGTGCATACTTTTACAGGATCTGGATACGCTTCAGTCAGGACGCCATCGCCTGAAACAACAGCCGCCAGTATGGACGGCTCGAAGCACATGTAATCCAGATAGCGCAAAGTACGACCACCTGAGGCTTCACGTGACGACGACATCCTTAGAGAGCCATTGAATCCCAGGTGACTTCATTACATCCTGCCGGTTGAGGTTCCCACCCGGGTCGAACCCGCAAGTGGAACATGATCCGCAACTGGTTGGGCCAGCGACAGACTACGAAGTGCTGTGGCTGACCTTATCCGCATGAGCATATGCCGCGACAGCTAGCGCCTCCAGATTGGATTCTGAAGATGCCAACACGTCAAGGATGGCAAGTATGTCGCGGACTCGTCCGATCCGCAAACCATGCCTATCGAGAAATTCATGCTGCACCCTTAGTGGAGCGGAAGTACATCACGTGGATCATACTTGTAATTCGCGAGAATCCTACGCGACGCGTCCTCGCGTCCTCATCCAACGCCCGACATACCTCCGTCACACTTGCATCAACTAGGCAACACTCGTCCCTTGCCTGCCTCAGCAAATACCGATATGCCGGCATCTCATATCTGGCGTACCGCAAGCTCACCAGCTTTCCTGAGCGCCTTTCAATACTCGTTGAAGTATTGCTCGCAGCGTAAACAGCAGTCCGTCTTTTCACTTAGTATGGCTTCTAACTGACCTCGCACTTCAACAAGCAGACTGCTCATGAGTATCTCTCTCGAGTGCTCGAACAATGAGACAGTACACCCGGCGAGAAACCGGGCAAGCACTTCTTACCGTCGACGCCGCTTCGCCAGATAGAGTCGGCCACTTGATGCGGACCCAGTGCGAACCGTGCTGATTTGCAGATCGAGAGCCTATCGGATCAACGCCCGAATGGCACGGCTAACGCCGAGAAAATCTGTCGCCGCGATAGCTACAGCTCGTAGGCCCTGCATCCACGGCTGAGAGGATACCGGCCAGGTCAGCAGCGGATCCGCATGCGTGAATACCGAATCTTAGAGACGACAATGCCGACCGGCGATTCCACCGTCCCTATTGATTCTCTTCCAAACACCACAGTATTCGTGTCGACTAAACATATACAGACACCGAGTCAAACAACTCTTGCGCAGGATCGACTCTAGCTTGTTTTACGTAGACTCGCGATAACGAGCGTGCAGCGCCCGAATGCAGCCAACCTGAGACACTGGCACGTGCGGAGTCACATTGGATTGTAGGTGCCTTACATAGTCAAGCTCATGAACGGCGATAATGGCTGCAAGCAAAAGCTAGCCGATGGTCGTCACAATAGGGGTCTTAGTATCTGCGCGAGAAGCTCCCGGTCACTATCGACTCCATGACGACCCAACGTAACCCGCGGCAAGCCCTTTTGGCATGCAATCACCGCACCCGCCACTGCTCGAACCTCTGCGAGGAGTTCGGCCGAGCAATAGCCTGCATCCAACAGAATCCAAAGCCAAGTGGATATCGCCGCCACCGTACAAGTACACTTCCCGGACAGGAGCAGCTTGCAGATGGGCTGATCTGACTGACTTCGCATAGACTCAAGAAAAACAGTAGACGGAACTGGCCGCATGGGCGTCCTGTAGGAGGCGGCCTAGCGCCATCTCTTTCAGATCGCCAAACGCCGTTAAGTCAATGTCGATGCCTGAGCATCGTGATAGTCGTTCGAGGCGGTGACGCAAAACCCAACGCGCGCGAGTCCGCGCTGTCTTTGGCTACTAGCTCCTTGCCAGTTCTACCACCTCCCAATGACCGCTGAACGACTGGGGCGCTACGTGAACGCCGCCACATGTCATGGATTCTCTGGAGCCGGGGTCCCCGGCCTAACAGCTCTTTGTGCTCCTTCGATCTGCTCCTCATGGATTCGCGTCTTCTTCGCATTTAGACTTAGACCCACTGTTCTAAGTGCCTCTGTCAGACACACCAAGGATCGACGCGCATCATGCAGAGAAGAACACTTTATTCTAATGTCATCCATGTACCGATAGTATGCCCAGTTTTCAGCCTTCATGATGTTATCGACTGTGCGCATGAGCTGATTGGCTAAGAACGACGAGCCATCTCGATTCTGTGGAAGGCCGTGAGTCTTCCTCGCAAAGCACCAGCTTGGCATCAGACGGAACAGCTCCTGCGCGGCATAGGTTCACGAGCTACGTCTCTTTGGGGCTTCCGGCTAGGATCCCCTTATTGCGCCGAAGACTGAAGTCTCCAGCCCATCGAGCCCCATGCTTTCATAGTAGTTCTGGAGGTCAGTCTCGACTAAGAACGAATTCATTGCATCTGTGCAAACTGCGTCATTAAAGAGTTGCCATTGACCAACCGCTGACTTAAAGATATACCTCGACGCACGACCAGGCTGAAGTTCAGACCCCATGGCTAAATACATTACTTCCGAGAAGCGAGTCTAGCTCGAACAGCTCTAACACAAGAGCCAGGTAGACGAATCAAGTCTTACAATGTCAGTCTCAAGTGAATATCGTAATGCACCGCCACTCTGGGCACATATTTTTTACGATTCGGGCTGCCTAGGCTTGTACATCCCGCCACTGGCAATCTGTACAGCCGTCACTCTTACTGGAGAAGAAGTCCGGCGTGAGACAGTCAGCAAAATCCCATTACGTCTGGAAACCAATCATCTCGAAGATCAATACGCAGAAAACGGACCACTGGCGCGGCATCTATGTCGAGCATCCTGAGGCTCACTCTCGCCTTGTCGGTTGACGAGGTTTCAGTCATCGTGCCGGCGCATTGCTTGCGTTGGACTTGGATGGTGCATCACGGTAAATCGTCTCGAACGAGCTGAGGGACAATCGGTCAGCCCTAGAGTTCGTAAGGGGGGCGGTTGTCCCATGATATCGCCGCCCTGTTCCTCGGAGGTGGCGGCGGCAATGGCGTGCGCGGAGTCGCTTCACCAGCTGCTTCGCCCACCATCTGCTCCCTATCATGCGAAGTGGTGTACCACGGCGGAGTCGCATGCCTAGTCGGTTCGGCGTGCTGAGATCTCGGTGAGGCGATGCAGCGAACCGACTCGAGTATCGTCTCGCTACCCACCACCGCTGGTCGGGCGTCGAGATTCTCGACCCGACCTTCAGCGCATCGGAGTTTCTCGACGGCCCTTGGGTGAACTGGGGGCCATACCGTGGATACACGAATGCCCTCGTCCGCCGAGTCCGTCTGACGGCTTAATAGCGGTGACACGCGTCGATTCGTCCACATGTCGCCGTCCATCGCCGGCGCGACGACGACCGGCGCCGACGTCGCGAGGCCGGTCGCGGTCACGACGTCGCCCGAGCCAGGCCGCCGGCCATCGCCGCCAGCCAGTGCGCGGTCGCCGGCGCCACGACGATCGGCGTCGGCCGTGTCGGCGACGACGATGTGGCCGATCCGTCCGTCGGGCAGCAGGTCGAGCACGTCGGTCTCGACCGGCGTGGCGCGACAGCGCCGCGAACGACAGCGGACCGACGAAGCGGTCGCGCGGACGGGGTCAGCATCACCGACGACGTCGGCGCCCTCGGCGCGCAGCAGGCGGAGCAGCTCGACCGCCTTGTAGGCGGCGATCGAGCCGGTGACGCCGAGGCCGATGAGCCGTCCGTCGAGCGCCGTCGCCCGCTCACGCCAGCCCCAGCTCGAGCGGCTCGCCGCCGCCGACCTCGGCGTGGAGGATGGCGAGGCCCTTGAGCGTCAGGTCGGGGTCGATCGCGTCGATGCCCTCGATGCCGGCGGCCCACGGCGCCGCGGACAGGCCGCCGGTCAGGATCGCCTGGACGTCGGCCGGGCGCGACGCCGTTCGGCGTCGGCCAGCTCGCGCCGGACCCGCGCCAGCAGGCCCGGCGGCGAGCGCCTGGTAGCCGAAGATCGTGCCCGACTGCATGGCCGCTCACGGTGTCCCGGCCGATCGCCCGGTCCGGGGCGCGCAGCTCGATCCGTGGCAGCTTGGCGGTCCGCGCCGCGAGCGCCTCGAGCCCGAGCTCGAGCCCCGGCGCGATGGCGCCGCCGACGTAGGCGCCGTCGGCGCGCGACGCAGTCGAGCGTCGTCGCCGTCCCGAAGTCGACGACGACGGCCGGCGTCCCGTGCAGCCGAGCCGCGGCGAGCGCGTTGACGCAGCCGGTCGGCCCCGACCTCGCCCGGCCGGTCGACCCGGACCGCGAGCGGGACGGTGCCGGCGGCGGCGATCAGCAGCGGCCGATCGCGGCGCGTCGGCGATCGGCTTCGACGCGCGCCGGTCAGCGCCGGCACGACCGACGCGCAGCGCGATCGCGTCGAGGTCGCGCGAAGGCGATCGCCGTCGAGCCGCAGCAGGCCGTCGAGCAGCAGCTCGAGCTCGTCGGCCGTCGCGCCGCGGCGTCCGTCGCGCGCGCGTCGCGTCGCGCAGCGAGCGCGCCGGCCCGGAACAGGCCGATCGGTGATGTTCGTGTTGCCGATGTCGAGGGCGAGCAGCATGGCGCGGATGATACGCGGCCGATCGCGGACCGGGCGTCGTCGCGGTGCCGAGTCGTCGCTGCGGTACCATCGTGCCACGCCCCGTCCCCCTCAGCCCACCGAGGAGACGCCGGGTGTCGAGCCCGCCGCCCGCCAAGTTCTTCGTCAACCAGGGCGTCGTGACGAGCCGCGACGGACATGCTCCACCTGCTCCGGCCGCTGCTCAAGCAGACCGTCACCTACCGCTACCTGCGCGGCCGCGAGGTCGTCGCCCACGGCACCGGCTGGGTCGAGCGCATCGTCGTCGATGCCCGACGACATCTCGACCTACTTCACGCCGCTGGCGATCACCCTCAACATCGATCTCGTTCGAGCACCTCGAGTTCGAGACGCGCCCCGACCAGCTGCTCGTCTACACGCTCGTCCAGGGCGACGAGCGCGTCGTCGTCGAGTTCGCGCCGATCGGCCCCGGCGACGCCGACGCCTCGCCGTTCGCGCCGCGCCAGCTCGAGTTCGACACGAGCGGCTTCGTCCAGATGGAGCTGCTCAGGGCCTCGACGCCGACGAGGCCGACGAGCCGATCCAGGCGCCGCCGCGTTCCTGCCGCGGACGTACGGGCGCGCCGAGCGCGGCCGGCGCGCCGACGCCGCTTGCGGACGCGCCTCGCGCGACGCCGATGACGACGACGACGATGACGCAACAGGTAGGGCAGCATCTCGAGGAAGAACGTCGCCGAGCGACCGGCCTGGAACGGGTTCGCGACGCCGAGGATCGTCGTCGACGCCCTGATGTCGAGGATGAAGCGGAAGATCGCCCCGAAGAGGAAGGCCCCGAAGGCCGCCCGGATCGGGCTCCACTGGGCGAAGATGACCGAGCCCGATGGCGATCCAGCCGCGGCCGTTGACGGTCTGGTCGCCGAACCAGCCGGGCGAGATGGCCAGCGTGATCGTCGCGCCGGCGAGGCCGGCCAGCAGCCCGCCGACGAAGACGTAGGCGTAGCGCAGCCGGTACGACGCCGATGCCCTGGGCGTCGGCCGCGCGCGGGGCGCTCGCCCACCGCGCGCAGGTGGAGACCCGGCCGCGTCCGGTCGATCCAGTACCAGCGCGAGCGGGCACCGAGCAGGTAGCCGACGTAGACGAGCACGCTCTGGTCGGTGAAGAAGATCGGCCCGATGAGCGGGATGTCCGAGACGAGCGGGATCGTCGAGCCGCGGCAGCAGCGCCGATCGTCGCCGGCGCTCGACAGGCCCTCGCCGAGGACCCTGGCGAGGCCGGTGCCGAGGAACGTCAGGGCCAGGCCCGAGACGACCTGGTCGGCACGGCAGGTGGATCGTCATCGACGCCGTGGACGCAGGCTCAGCAGCCCGCCGGCCAGCATCGCCGACGAGCACCCGAGCCACGGGTTGCCGGTCGCCACGCGCGATGGAGAACGCCGCCACCGCCCCGATCAGCATCATCCCCTCGACCCCGAGGTTGAGCGACGCCTGACCGCTCGGCGAAGATCTCGCCGATCGCCGCGAACAGCAGGACCGTGCCGCTGGCGACGCCCGCGGCGCAGGACGAGCGTGAGGTCCATCAGGCGGCCGCCGGCCGGCGCGTCGAAGCGGATCCGGTAGCGGACGAGGACGTCGGCCGACGATCAGCGAGAAGAGGATGATGCCCTGGATCATCGCCGGGCACGCCCGGACGGCTGGATCTCGCGGCCGGCCAGGATCAGCGCCCCGAACAGGATCGACGCGACGACGACCCGGAACGGCCCGAACCGGGCGAGGTACGCGATGATGATCGCGGTGAAGCCGTAGCCCGGCGAGATGTGGTCCTGCAGGCGGTGGACGACGCCGGCGACCTCGCTCATCGCCGCCGAGGCCGGCGAGCGCGCCCGAGATCGCGAAGACGACGATGATCTTGCGCTCGATGTCGATGCCCGGCGTAGCGCGCGGCCGCGCGGGCTGTCGCCGATGAGCTGATCTCGTAGCCCCAGCGCGTCGCGCTCGAGGGCGACCCACATGATCGCCGCGGCCGACGATGCCGAAGACGCAGCCCGAGGTGGACGGTCAGGCCGGCCGAGCGCCGGGAACGCCGCGGCGAAGTCGGTCAGGCGGGGCAGCCACGCCTCGGCGCGGGAACGGCTCGCGTCTGCTGGAAGCCGCCCTCGCTCCACGGCCCGAAGACCCAGAACTGGATCCACGAACAGGGCGACGTAGTTGAGCATCAGGGTCGTGATGATCTCGTTGACCCCGAGGCGCGCCCGGAGGATGCCCGGGATGAGGCCCCACAGCGCCGCCGGCGACCGCGCCGGCCAGCATCATCGCCGGGATGACGACGATCGCCGGGCGTCCCGGCCGGCAGGATCGGCGCGAGGACGATCGCGCTCGCGCCCCAGGCGCCCGAGCAGGAACTGGCCCTCGGCGCCGATGTTCCAGAGCCGCATCCGGAACGCGAGCGCGCAGGCGAGGCCGGTCAGGATCAGCGGCGTCGCCTTGACCAGCGTGTCGCGAGATGACCCCGACGCTGCCGAAGGCGGCGTCGACGATGTGGCCGTAGGACCGGATCGGGTCGCCGCCGACGAGCGCGATGATCGACCCGCTCAGGACGAGCGCGAAGACGAGCGCGGCGAACGTCACGGCGGCCGTGAGCCAGCGCGGGGCGTCGGCGCGCGGCTCGAGCGAGGTGGATCAGCGCGATCGCCGCTCGCGTTCGGAGCCGCCGGCTCGTCGCGATGCGGCCCCGCCGCCGGTCATCAGCAGGCCGATCTCGTCGATGTCGGTCGTCGTCGGCGCGTCGAACGAGCCGACGATCCGGCCCTCGTACATGACGACGATCCGGTCGGACAGCGCCAGGAGCTCGTCGAGCTCCTCGGAGATCGAGCAGGATCGCCGCGCCCGCCGCGCGCCGGTCGAGCAGCGACGCTGGTGGACGGTCTCGATCGCCCCGACGTCGAGGCCGCGCGTCGGCTGGACGGCGACGAGCAGACGCGGGCCGCGTTCGATCTCGCGGGCGAGGATCAGCCGCTGGAGGTTGCCGCCCGACAGCAGGCGCGCCTCGGTGTCGATCGACGGCGCCGCGATCGAGTACTCGTCCTGCAGCTCCTCGGCCATGCGCGCGCGGCGCCGTCGTCGATGAACCAGCCGCGCGCGATCGGCGGCGTCGCGGTAGCGCTTCATGATCAGGTTGTCGGCGATCGACAGGTTCGGGGCGCTGCCGACGCCGGTCCGGTCCTCGGGCACGTGCGCGACGCCGCGGCTGGATGGCCGTGGCCGGCCGACCGGTTGGCGACCTCCTCGCCGTCGATCGGTGATGCTGCCCGTGCACGGGCGCAGGCCCGGTGATGACCTCGGCGCAGCTCGCTCTGGCCGTTGCCCGCGACGCGCGGCGATGCCGACGATCTCGCCCGCGCTGACGTCGAGCGACACGCCGCGCAGGGCGCGGCAGCGCCGGTCGTTGTCGGCCGTCGACGTCGCTCGACCGCGAGCACGACCTCGCCCGGCTCGCTGGCGGCGCGCTCGACGACCGCTCGAGGACGTCGCGACCGACCATCAGCCGGGCCAGGTCGCGTCGTGGTCGCGCTCGGCGCGGCGCGACGCCCGGCGGCGGTGACCCGGCCGCGGCGCATCACCGTGATCCGGTCGGCGATGGCCAGGACCTCGCCGAGCTTGTGGCTGATGAAGACGACGCTGCGGCCGTCCGGCGGTCATCGAGCGGAGCGTCGCGAACAGCTCGTCGACTCTCCTGCGGCGCGAGCGACCGCGGTCGGCTCGTCCATGATCAGGATCCGGGCGCCGCGGTACAGCAGCTTCAGGATCTCGACCCGCTGCTGCTCGCCGACCGACAGCTGCCAGATCTTGCGCCGCGGGTCGACGCGCAGCCCGAACGTCGCGCGGCCAGCTGCGCCGATCTCGGCCTCCGAGCGGCCGGGCCGAGCCAGAAGCGCGGCTCGGTCGAGGCCGAGCAGGACGTTCTCGGTGACGGTCTGCGACGGGACGAGCGTGAAGTGCTGGTGGACCATCCCGATGCCCGGCCGCGATCGCGTCGCGCGGCGAGCCGAACGCGACCGGCTGTCCGTCGAGCCGGATCTCGCCGGCGTCCGGCCGGTAGAGCCCGGCCAGGATGTTCATCGAGCGTGCTCTTGCCGGCGCCGTTCTCGCCGAGCAGCGCGTGGATCTCGCCGGCGCGCAGGTCGAAGTCGACGTGGTCGTTGGCGACGACGCCGGGGAACGCCTTGACGATGCCCGCGCGCCTCGACGGCGCGCGGCACGGGGCGCGGCGTGACGTCGCTGCGGTCGGTCATCCAACCGGCCGAGATCGAGGCGGGCCGCGGCGGATGCCCGCGGGCCCGCGGACTGCCTACGAGCCGAGCTTCGGCGTGAGCGAGCGGAAGCTCGCGTGATGCCGTCGGTCCACCAGTACATGCAGGTCTTGCACGCGTTGCCCGGCGCACCGGGCGGGAACTGGTCGAGGTCGGACTGCTCGAGCTTGGCGCCGGCGGCAGGATCTCCTTGCCGGTGTTGTCCTTGATCGGCCCGGCGAAGACGTCGAACCGGCCGAACGTGCCGGCCAGCATCTTGGCCAGCGTGTCCTTGACCTTCGGCGACGTCGGCCGCCGGCAGGTCGGCGACGCCCTTCTGCGGCGTCTGGCCGTCCATGAAGCCCGTACAGGCCCATCGCCTTCGAGTCGGCGTCGAAGTACTCGTAGCCGGCCTTGTAGGTCTTGGCCTTGACCTGCTTGGCGATCCGGACGTACTCGGGACCCCAGATCCAGTACGGCGCGGTCGAGGCAGCGCGTCGTTCTTGCACGACGCCGGGTGGTCGTAGGTGACCGCCCACTTGCCCTTCTCCTGCGCGACGTCGGCGACGCGCCGGCGTGTCGGCGCCGGTGAAGACGACGTCGGCGCCGGCGTCGAAGCAGCGAGGCGGCCGCCGTCGCTGCTCCTTCTGCGGGTCGTGCCAGGTGTTGATGAACCGGACGTCCATCGTGCATTCGGGGCAGGTCTACCTTGGCGCCGCGCATGATCGCGTTGCCGAGGCGCAGCTCCTCCGGGATCGGGAAGGTCGCCATGTAGCCGATCTTCGGGTTGCCGTCCGTCCTTCGCCCGCGAGCCCGCGAGCATCCCGGCGAGGTACTTCGATGTCCTCGACCGCGCCGAAGAAGTTGCCGAAGTTCTTGCCGTTCGACTTGTAGCCGGTCAGGTGCAGGTAGGTGATGTCCGGGAATTCCTCGGCGACGGTCTCCATCGGGTCCATGTAGCCGAACGACGTGCCGATGATGAAGTTGAAGCCCTTGCGCGACGAGGCTGCGGAAGACCTGCTCGAGTCGGCGCCCTCGGGACGAGCTCGATGTAGGCGATGTGCGAGCCGGGCATGTTCTGGCACAGGTACTGGAGGCCCTCGTAGTGGGCCTGGCTCCAGCCGCCGTCGTCATGCGGGCCGATGAGGACCATCGCGACGTTGAACTTGCCGGCCTCGACCTCCGGGATCTGGAGGTTGGCGACCGCCCTGGCGTGCCGGTCCCGGCGCAGTCTCGAGCGCGGCTGCCTCCGAGCCGCTCGGCGCCGGCGTGAACCGCTCGCATCCGGCGACTCGAACAGGCACCGGCGATGACGACGGCGCAGTCAGCAATGCACAGCAGCCGGAGGCGCGGTGCGACCATGGATCTCTCCTCCTCGACGGGCGCCGACGGGTCCGAACGAGGGGCATCAGCGCGCCGCACGCGCGATCCAGGGCAGCGGGCCGCACGGTTCCCGGCCGCGGACGGTCGTCCGAAAGATAATCCGCGGTGCGCTCGATGCCGACGCGGCAGCACTGATCCGCGTCGCCGGACGTTGGCGCGTCGGGGTCCCGAGGCCGCAATCCGCTACCATCGCCTGCGATGTTCGAACGGACCGCGCTGCCCGCCGGGCCCGCGTGTCATCAGCGCCCGGCTGCCCGGCGCGCGTTCGGTCTCCATCGCCGCGTACGTCCTGGCCGGCTCGCGCCTCGAGGCGCCGCGGCCAGGCCGGCGTCGCCCACTTCATGGAGCACCTCACCTTCAAGGGCACGGCCGCGCTACCCATCGACCCGCGCGATCAGCGAGGCGATCGAGGGCGTCGGCGGCTCGTTCAACGCCGCCACCGACCGCGAGTCGACCGTCTACTGGGTCCGCGTCCCGCGCCGCGAGGCCGAGCGCGCGATGGACGTCCTCGGCGAGCTGATCGTCCGGCCGCGGCCTCGAGGACGGCCGAGATCGACGAGCGAGCGCGCGGTCATCGTCGAGGAGATCCGCTCGTACCTCGACGACCCGTCCGAGTACTGCCAGATCCTGTTCCAGCACGGCGATGTTCGGCGACGGCCCGCTCGGGCGCGAGATCTGCGGCGACGAGGCCGGCATCCGCGCCCTGCCCGCGGCGACGCATCCGCGACTTCTGGCGGACGACCTACCGGCCGGCCAACACGGTCGTCGCGGTCGCCGGCGACCTCGGCCACGACGAGGCGCGTCGAGCTCGCGGCGGCGGCGTTCGGGACCGGCAACGGCGTCGATGCCCGGCTTCGCGCCGGCGCCGACGCTGCCCGCCGGACCGCGCGGTCCTGACCGGCACGCCGCGACACCGCGCCAGGCCCAGCTCTGCCTCGGCGTGCCGGCGCTCCAGCGCGACCATCCCGACAGCCTGGACGCTCGCCGTGCTCAACGCGGTCCTCGGCGACGGGATGAGCAGCCGGCTCGTTCCTGTCGGTCGCGCGAGGAGCTCGGGCTCGCCTACGACGTCGTCGTCCGGGCGTCGTCGACTACGCCGACGCCGGCGCCCTCGAGGTCTCGGCCGGCGTCGATCCGGACGAGCCTGCCGGCAGCGCTCGAGGCGATCCTGCGCGGAGCTCGCCCGGCTGCGCGACGAGCTCGTCCCGGCCGAGGAGCTGGCCAAGGCGAAGGCGCTACCTGTCCGGCGGGCTCGAGCTGCGGATGGACGACACCCGCCACGTCGCCTCGTGGATCGGCGGCCAGGAGGCGCTCCACGACCGGGTCCTGACGCTCGACGAGGCGCTGGCCGCGGTCGACGCGGTCGATGCCGCCGCCGACGTCCAGCGGCTCGCCGCGGCAGCTGTTCCGCGACGACGCGCTGCGGCTCGCCGCGGTCGCCCCGCCGCGCTACCTGCGCGGCCTCGAGCACGCGCCCGCGGTTGCCCGCATGACCGCACGCGGCGATCGACGGCGCCCGCCGAGCCGCCAAGCCGGCGCGACGCCGGCGATCCGGTCCTCGCCCACGCGCATCTGCCGGCTCGGCGCGCTGTCGCCGGCGCGGGTCCGAGCTCGCAGACGATGGCCGGTCTCGGCGCGTGCTCGACGCGCGCGGCCTGCGTCGACCTGGCCGAGGTGCGCTGGCGGACCGGCGACCTGTTCGGCGCCGGGCGGAGTCGGCCGGCGCGGCACTGCGCCGAGCGAGGACAGGCGCGGTCGGATCGCGCTGGTCATCGCCGCCGAGGCGGCGTCGCGCCCTCGGCCGTCCCGAGCGAGGCCTGGCAGTTCGCCGACCGCGTGCTGGCCGGTGCCGCGCCGGCCATGCGTCGACCGGATCTTCGCCGGCATGCCGCGGTCCGGAGCGTGTGGCCGCCGGTGACGCTGCCGAGCCGCCGCCGCACGGCACCGACCCTGTTCGACCGCGAGCCCGGCCGAGTCCGACCGCGCGGCCGACGGTACGCGCCGCGCTCCGCCGATCGGCAGTCGGCCGCCGAGCGGGTCAGGCGAGCCGTCGACGGCGGCGCCGGGTCGATGCGATCGGCTTCTGGGACGGCGACGGGACAGTCGAGCCGCGGCGATGGCCGCGCCGGATCCGGCGGCGCGAGCTCGATGCGCTGGCCGGCACGGCGCTGGTCGCCGGCTGCGTTCAGTCAGGCGGCCCTTGCGCTTCGGCGCTGGCCCTGCGCGTCGCAGCCGGCCCTCGCGCCGGCGGTGCTCAGGAGACCGAGGGCGCGCGGCGCCGGTCGCTGTCGATGGTGCGCGGTGACGCCTACCGCCTCGGCGGGGCCACGAGGCACGTCGGCGACAGCAGGCCTACGCGATCGCGGCGCAGGGCGGTCGCTGACGCCTGCTGAGCGGAGGTCGACCGGTCCGCGTCCGCCAGGTGGCCGGCGCCGCGACGCGGAGCTCGACGACGAGACGCGACGACCTCGACAGCAGGCGACCGCCGCGCCGGCGACCGAGCTCGATGCGGCTGACGGCTCCACGCTCGCGGCCGGATGCCGCCGGCCGAGCGATGCGGGTCGAAGAGCGACGCCACGGACGCCGCCGAGGCGGCGATCAGCCGCCGGCGACGCCGCGGTCGTCGATCGACACCGGCACGGGACCGACGCAGCCACCCGCCCGACTGACCGGGCGCGGCGCCCATCCGATACAATCCCGCGGCCGTCCAGCCTGACCGTACCCAGGTAGACATGCTCAGGCACCGAACGAACCCTCGTCCTCATCAAGCCCGACGGCGTCCAGCGCCAGCTGGTCGGCCGGATCATCGCGCCGCTACGAGGAGCGCGGGCCTCAAGCTCGCCGGTCTCAAGCTGGTCGCAGCGTCGATCGCGACCTCGCCGGAGCGCCACTACGACGCGTCCATCGCGCGAAGCCGTTCTTCGCCGGGCCTGTCGACTTCATCATCGCCGGCTCGCTCGTCGCGCTGGTCGCTCGACGGCCCGAACGCGATCGCCGTCGTCCGGGCTCGATCGAACGGCGCGACCCGGCCGCACGAGGCCGCGCCCGGGCATCGATCCGGGGCGACTCTCGCGCTCGAGACCGCGCAGAACCATCGTCCATGCCTCGACAGGCGCCGGAGGTCCGCGGCGTCCGAGCTCGCGCCGTGGTTCGAGCCCGGCGAGCTGCTCGACTACAGGCCGCGACATCGATCGCTGGGTGCTCGCCCCGAACGAATAGGACGCCGGACCAAGGTCCCGCGCTCCAGGCTTGGCTAGGGCGGTCTCGCTCAGGCCTGCCGCCGCTCGCCCGACGCTGCGCGGGCTCAGACTGGCGGGCTCGGCGTCGACGGCAGGCGTCGCCGGCTGATGCCGACGCGACCGCCGGCCGTGTCGAGCTCGCCGCCGAGGGTGGCACCGCCAGCGGCCGAGCAGCGCCGCGAGCGAGGGCGATGTCGTGAAGCCACGATCGGCGGTCCACGAGCGCTGCAGCCACGCGTCGGATCGAGCTCACGTCCGCGTCAGGCGGATCAGGCGCGGACGCCAGGCCTCGACCGGCGCCGCCGCCGGTCCGAGGTCGGTCGACAGCCCGATGCGCGAGCAGCCAGCCCGTAGTAGACGAGCGGCAGGAGCGATCGCGGCAGGACCGGCGTCGCCAGTGCGCACGAGTCGGCAGACTCACCAGGGCGCCGACCGAACGCCGCCAGCCCCGGGAACCCGACGCTGGCGAGGACGACTCAGCGAGGAACGCGATCGCGAGGACGGGCGATCGACGCGCCCAGCCGCAGAGAGTCGGCCACTCCGGCCAGTCCAGAAGCCGGCCCGGATGCCGGCCACCAGGCTGCGAAGGCGCTGCGCGCGACGACGAAGGCCGAGACCCACAGACGGACCGGCGCGCCCAGGCCGCCGGATCGAGCGCGGCCAGCGCCAGCGATGATCACCCCGGCGTCGCCGCACGATCGAGTAGCCGAGGACGTGCTCGATGTCCTCACCGGAGGTCGCCGCGACGCCGGCCAGGACGATCGACGCGAGCGCCACGCCGGCACACGATCAACCGTTCGGCTGCCGAGATCGACGGCCAGCGGGCGCGACCGAGAGCGTCGATCCAGGCGCAGCGCCACGAGGGCGAGCGAAGGCCGGGCGCCAGCGCGGTCAGCACCGGCAGCGAGTGTCTCCGGCACGACATCCGTCAGGCGCGCGGCCCACAGGTGGAACGGGATCGCCCCGAAGCGGATCGCCACCGCGATCGCGAAGGCCAGGTAGGCCAGCCCGAGGACGGCCGGCTGGGCCGCCATCTGGCTGAGGTCGCGCCCGAACCAGGCGGTCGCGGCGATCGCCAGGGCGCCCGCAACGACGCACGGCCCGCGCCTCACGAGGATGCCGACCGTCGCGCCGGCGCGGCACCGCGCGGGACGAGCGTGACCAGCACGCCGAACAGGCCACCGGCGGTGGCGGCCAGGACAGCGGCACCCGGACGTCGACGAGGCCGAGCGTCAAGCCGGCACGCGCCGAGGATCGCGAGGGTGACCCGCGGGGGCGTCGCGGTCGCGTGCCGGCGGCCGTGCCTCGACGATCGCGAGGCGCAGTCCGGTCAGCGAGCCGAGAGATGAGGAACAGCCGCATGTAGCCGGTCGTGGCCAGCTGCCGGTCTCACCGATGCGGACGACCTGCGCCGGGATCGATGGCGACCGCGGCGACGCACGGCGGCAGCCAGCCCGACGCAGCCCGGACGGCGGTGACGGCTCCGACCCGGCAGCCGGACGACGATCGCCAGCCCGGCGAAGCCGAACGCGACGACGACGAAGCGCGAGCAGGCTCACGGCGGCGGTTCGGGGTGGGTGTCCGAGCCGTGACTCGACCGGTGCTGGCGTCGTTCGGCTCATGGCAGACCTCATCGGCGGCCGTCCCGCGCGGGCAGCGCCGCACAGGATCGCGACAGCTCCCGAGCGCGTCGCCACGAGGCCGGCGGTGACGAGCTGCTCGAGAGCTGGTCGGGCGTCCCGCCAGAGCTGACCCTGCACGAGCGAGGCACCGTCAGCAGGAGGCACAGCCCGATCCCGACGCGCAGGATGTCACGGCCGGTCGCGACCGGCAGGATGGCGAGGGCGGCCAGCGCGAACCGGCGGCCGCCGCGGCGGTCCGGCGGACCGAGCCGGCGCACCGAGGCCGCTGCTGCCATACCTCGACGACGGCCGCCGCCAGCGCCAGGAAGGCGTCGGTCGGCCAGCCCACCAGCGAGCCGGCCGTGCGGACCTGGTGACCGCGCGGCCGCGATCCCACAGCAGGTAGCCGGCCAGGACGGCGCCGACGAGGCGATGCCGGTGAGGGCCCAGCGGATGCCGCCGGTCGGATCGGCCAGGAACGGGCGCCCCGAGCATCGACGATGACCCAGGCCGAAGATGGCCGTGCGGGCATCCCTGGCGGACCGGCCACGACGCGCTCCGACCACGACCGCGAGCGCGACCCCGCAAGGGCCGGGTTCACGGCTGGTCGCTCATTGGGTCGGTCGGCGCCAGCTCCGGATGGGTGGGCGTGTGCAGGATCCCGAGACACGTCGATCGGCCAGTAGCGCAACCACGTGCTCGTGCCGATGACCTGAGTCGCGTCTCGACCGGCCGCGAAGGTGCGTGAGTCGGCCGAATTCTGGCGGTGGTCGCCCATCAGGAAGAGCTCGCCCGCCGGGATGACCCAGCGGTGCTCGTCGCCCGACACGGTCGTCGGCTGGGCCGGTCTGCTCGCGGCTGCGCGTAGAGTGTAATCCTCGCTGAGCTCGGTGCCTGTTGATGAACAGCGCCTGCCGTCGCGGATCTCCGACCGTGCATCGCCGCCGAGGCCGATGACGCGCTTGATGAACGGCGTGTCCCGTCGGCCTGGACCCCGAAGTCGGGCGGCGGCTTGAACACGACGATATCGCCGCGCTTGTACGTGTCGAAGCGCGGCGTGAGCTTGTCTACCAGGACGTACTGGTCGGGCTCCAGCGTGTGCTCCATCGACTGCTGCTGCACCTTGTACGGTTGGGCGATGAACGTCTGGATGACGAAGAAGATGATCAGTGTGAGAACGAGTGTCTCGACGATCTCGAAGAGACACCCGAGCATGGGTCGTCGGGTCACAAGACGCGCAGTATAGGGAGCGCCCCCACACCCGCCGGTGGCCCTGACACGTCTGCATATCCGGGCCGCGCGGACGGGTTTGACCCGCCTTCTCGCGCCTTGTTACACTCGCCGACGGCCTGCAAGGTCCGCGCCCGTGAACGCATATCCAGGAACCGCGGCAGGTGCTCCCCGGTCGCCCGCACCCGAGCGGCGCGCGCCGCGCGCCGGGTCGGAAGCCCGGTCATCAGCCCAAGGTGGAGGACCCTCTGTCCTGATGGACGCCAGTACGCTGCAACTGATCATCCTGCCCGCGGGCATCATCGCCATCCTGTTCGCCATCTATCTCGCCCGGGACTCCCATTCTTCACCGACCAGATCACTTTCCCGTTCGCAGCGTCGAGAGCGAGCAGCGTGCTATCCGCCTGCTGCAGGAAGATCTTGTTCTCCGCGTAAGCGAGTCCTCTGTAGACGGTGTCGCAACACATCTGGGGGATCACGGCAACGTCCTGCTTCGGCTCGTAGCGCCACTTGATCTTCTGGGTGTCGAGATCGATGGCGAATACCTTGTTCGGGAAAGGCGTGTGCACGTACATCGTGCCGTTCACGACCAGCGGCGATCCCTCGTGCCCACGGAGCACCCCGGTGGAAAACATCCAGGCGACCTGCATCTTCCCCACGTTCTGCGCGTTGATCTGCGCCAGCTTGCTATAGCGCTGGTTGTACATATCGCCGGCCTGCATCGCCCAATTGTTCGGGTTGGCGATCAGCTTTTCCAAGTCGGCATTCGCGCTCGCGAGACCCGGAAGTGTCAGCGCCAAACCGAGGACCACCACTGCAAACCGCTTTGACGTGCCTGTCATTGTTACCTCCAGAGACAAGGGCCAAAGGTGAAACCATCTCCCCGCGATCCAATCGTCAAGCTTCTCGCGGCCGGCGATTCTCATCGCTTGCGTAAAAAGTGTCGTCCTTGTATAGAACAAAGTCAATTTGCTTCCCGCGATTTGGTAATTCTTTTCCGGGAGGCGTTTTTACGGCAGCGTTCGCGACCGTTACAGGATGCTGCAGTGCAAAATCGACCCGGCCAATCGCTTCCGCACTTCGTGCTCGATCACTTGCATGATGGGGCATGTCCCCTTACGCGCCGGTGCGGGGCGCCTCGATATGATGCACCGCACCAATTCGTTCGCCATCCTTGCCGCGCGCGGACGCATCGCAGTCGCGAGCCTCCTTTGTCAAACGCTCATCGGCATTCTCGCGGCGTTTTGTCCGTCCCAACACGTTGAAGCATCGCAACCAAGCGCCGTCATGGTTGCTCCTGGCGTGTACGTTCTGCCGGGAACCGGCGGCGGAATCACCCCGGAAAATGGTGGACGCGCAGCAAACGTCGCCTTTGTCGCCGGCCCGCGCGGCGTCGTCGTAGTGGATACCGGAATCTCCTACCGCGAAGGTGAGCAAATAATCGCGGCGGTCAGGAGCGTCTCGAAGCAGCCGATCCGTCTTGCGATCCTTACGCATCCCAGCCAGGAAGCCATCTTCGGTGCCGCTGCATTCCAGGAGCAGGGCATCCCTGTGCTGGCGCACCGCCTCGGCGCGGAGCTGATTGCGGCCCGCTGCGAGATGTGTCTGCGCAATCTCCGGTCGGTACTCGGCGAGGCGGCGATGGCGGCCACCCGGGTAGTGAAGCCTGACCGCTTGATCGACGGCGACCAAACGCTCGAACTGGATCGGACGTCCGCTGCGGCTGATCGCGCCGCAGTCCTCGAGCGCGCCTGGCGCCATTGCTGGTTTTCGACGAATGGACTTCGACTCTGATCACCGGCAGTCTGGTAAGCCTCAACCGAGTTCCGGAGATGCGCGATGCGGACCCGAAAGCCTGGCGCGATGCGCTCGTGCAACTCGAATCGATCCGATGCAGGTATTTGGTACCCGGCTATGGCCCCGTGGGCAATTGCAAAGACATCGCCGCCTTCGCCCGTTATTTGTCGGCGCTGGAAATGCGCGTCGATGCGCTGATGAAGGACGGTGTGAGTCTGGCGGAACTGCGCCATCGCTGCGACCTGCCGGAATTTGCGCACTGGGATCAATACGAAAGCGCTGCATCCGCAAAACGCCAACTACACGTACCTTCGTCTCGAACAGTCGCAGTTCAAATGACCGGTGGAAATCGTTTGGTGGCGATCGGGGCGGTCCCAGCTACGCCTCGATCGCGCCGCGCATCGGGAATCGGTATTCGCCAGTCAACCCTTGGGAATCCGGTCACCGATCCAGTAACGCGGTCCCGGTCCGCTCCGCGCCGCGCGGTCGGCTGGATTGGCGAACTGGCAGCGGCCGAGCGACGAGGCAGCCGCAGCCGATGCACTCGGTGAGGCCCGCCTTCAGGCGTTGCAGCTCGGCGATGCGCTCGTCGATGCGCGAAGTCCACGCGCTCGAGAGGCGCGCCCAGTCGCGGCCGGTCGGCGCGCGCTGCTCCGGCAGCTTGGCGAGCTCCGCCCCGATCTCGTCGAGCGACAAGCCCGACGCGCTGAGCGAAGACGATGAACGCGATGCGGCGCAGCGCAGCATCGCGGGAAAGCGCCGGTGGCCGGCGCCCGAGCGCTCGGACCGGATCAGGCCGCGCGCCTCGTAGAAGCGCAGCGCCGAAGCGGCGACGCCGCTCCGGCGTGAAATCTCCTGAATCGTCAGCAGGTTGTCCATGCGAGCAGCGTAGCGCATTTGGCCCTTGACTTCAAGTTAACTTTAACTTGTAGAGTGACCCGCACGATCACTCCGACAGGATTGCTACATGAACGATGCAAGCGCTGCAGACATGAACGATCTCCGAGTTGCCATTACGGGCGGCACGTCCGGCCTTGGCCTCGCGCTCGTGCGCGAGCTGCGACCGGCGCGGCGCCCGCGTCGCCTTCGTCGCCCGCACCCGCGAGCGCGTCGAACGCGTCGCTCGCGATCATCCGGGTACCCACGGCATCGTCGGCGACATCGCGCGGAAGGAGGACATCTACCCGCATCGCCATTCAGATCGGTACCGCACTCGGCGGACTCGACGTGCTCGTCAACAACGCCTCGAGCCTGGGGCCGACGCCGCTCGCGCTCCTCGGCGACACCGAGTGCGAAGACTTCGCACTCGCGCTCGAGACCAACGTCCTGCGGGCCATTCCGGCTCACCAAGGCGCTGCTCGGCGCGCTGACCGCCTCCGCCCGCGAGGGCCGCGGCGCGGTGGTGCTCAACGTGTCGAGCGACGCGGCGATCAACGCCTATGCGCAGTGGGGCGCCTACGGCGCGTCGAAAGCGGCGCTGCGCCACATGAGCGCCATCTGGGGCGAGGAGCTTGTCGCCGAAGGCGTGCGCTTCCTGTCGCTCGATCCGGGCGACATGGACACGCCGCTGCATGCGCTCGCCGTGCCCGGCGCCGATCCCGGCAACGCTCAAGCGACCCGAGACCGCGGCGCGCGAGCTCGCCGATGCCATCTCGGCTGCGCTCGCCAAGGAGCACGCATGATCGCCGCTCGCCACCCGGTGCAGCGGGCTCAGCGACGCACGCCTGCTCGTCATCGATCGGGCACGGCGCGATTGCGCATGCCTGCGCGCTCGAGCCTCGCCGATTTTCTCGAGCCCGGCGATCTCGTCATCGCGAACGATGCAGGCACGCTGCCCGCGAGCTTGCACGGCGTGCATCTCGCGAGCGGGGCGCCGATCGAGGTGCGCCTTGCCGGCCGCGCCTCGTTCGCGCGCGAAGACCTCCGGTTCGCCGCGGTCGTGTTTGGTGCCGGCGACTGGCGCACGCGCACCGAGGATCGTCCACTGCCTCCGCCATTCGCGCTCGGCGATCGTCTTGCGCTCGGACCCCTTGTCGCGGCGGTCGACGGCACGCTGGGCCATCCGCGTCTCGTCGCGCTGAAGTTCGAGGGTCGAGCCGATCGCGTGTGGGCCGGCATCGCGCAGCACGGCGCGCCCGATTCAGTACGCGTACCTCGACCGAGCGCTTGCCCTGTGGGACGTGTGGACGCCGATCGCCGCCCTCCCCGTCGCGTTCGAGCCTCCTTCCGCCGGTTTCGCGCTCGACTGGAGATTCCTCCGCGCGCTGCGCGATCGCGGCGCGGAGTTTGCGACGATCACGCTGGCGGCAGGCATCTCTTCGACCGGCGATCCCGCGCTCGATGCGCGCCTGCCGCTCGACGAGCCTTATCGCATTCCTGCGACCACCGCATCCGCCATTCGCCGGACACAGGACGAGCGGCGGCCGCGTCGTCGCCGTCGGGACGACGGTCGTTCGCGCACTCGAGCATTCCGCGGGCCGCAGCGGAGACGGCGTGGCCGACCAGCGCATCGGCCCGGACACGCGCCTCTCCATCGTCGATGCAATCCTTTCGGGGACGCACTGGGCCCGAAGAGAGCCACTACCAGATGCTGCGCGCGTTCCACGGCGACGACGTTCTCGCTGCGGGCCGAGGCTGGCGTTGGAAGCCTCGAACTACCGCACGCACGAGTTCGGCGACTCGGTGCTGATCTTTTCCCGGCCTCGTTGACCGAGCAACACTCGCGACGGGAGTACGGTCCGCTACGTTGGTCTCCGGCGACGCGTATAGTCGCCGCATGCCCCGCATCTTCGAGCCGGCCGCGAGTGGTCGCTCCAAGTGCCGCGGTTGCGGCCGCGCGCTTGCGCGCGGCGAGGTTCGCTTCGGCGAGCGCTTGCCCAATCCCTTCGCCGACGGCGAGATGACGCTATGGTTTCATCCGCTGTGCGCAGCCTACAAGCGCCCGGAGGCGATCCTCGAGGCGCTCGCACAATCCTCGGACGTGCCCGATCGCGAAGCGCTCGAGCGCGCGGCACGACGCGAGCGTCGCATTGCCTCGCCTGCCGCGCATCGACGGCGCCGAGCGCGCGAAGGGTCAGGCGACCTGCCGGCAATGTCGCAAGCCGATCCCGCGTGGCGACTGGCGCATTCGCCTGGTGGGCTACGACGAGGGCCAGTTCAGCCCGTTGGGCTTCATCCACGTCGCGTGCGCGAAGGATTACTTCGAGACCAACGACATTCTCGAGCACGTGCTGCACTTCAGCCCGGCACTCTCGGACGCGGAACGGGAGGAGTTGCGCGGCGTCCCTTGCTGCGCTCTGGGCAGCGGCGCCCTGGACGCCGCTTCGGCGACATCGCAATAATCGATCTATTGGGAGACCGGCATGTTCGCAATGGATGTGGTCACCGTCTTGACAATTACCTCGGCGCTGCCTGGCTTGAATGCAATCGCCCCCGCGCGCGGTCGCGCGCTGTCGCATGAGCGAAGGGCCCCCCGAGTGCGGCGAATACCGGAGACGCCGAAGCGCGAAGGTAGTCCAGTGAGCACGCCGCCGGCAGCTCTAGACCTCCCGAGCGGGTTCGCGCGGCCGCCGCCACGAGATGTTTCCGCAACTCACCGATGCGGAGATCGCGCGCATCGGCCACTTCGGCCAAGTGCGACGCTACGAGCGCGGCGAGCGACTGATCGCGGCAGGCGAGCCGGCTCCGGGCATGTTCGTCGTGCTGAAAGGCACGGTCTTGATGAGCCAGCGCGACGGCCTGGGCCATGTCGTGCCACTCGGGACTCGGGGACCGGGGCAATTTCTTGCCGAAGTCGCCAACCTCTCCGGTGCCACGGCGCTGGTTGACTGCTACGCCGAAGAAGACGTCGAGGCGCTGCTGGTCTCGCCCGCAGCAGTTGCGCGCATTGATCATCGCCGACGCGGATCTCGGCGAGCGCATCGTCCGCGCCCTTATCCTGCGCCGCGTCGGCGCTCATCGAAGCTGCCGCAAGCGGCCCCGTGCTGATAGGTGCGCCGACATCGCCTGGGCTAATACCGTCTGCAGACGTTCCTGAAGCGAAACGGCTACCCTCATCATGCCGTCGACCCGCACGACGACCCCGCAGCTGCGGCAATGCTCGCGCGATACGATGCGGCGACGAGCCAGGTTCTCGCCATCTGCCCCAACGGCACCGTGCTGCTCGACCCGTCCGAAGAGGCCCTGGGGCGCTGCCTTGGAATGCTCGATGTCGCGCCACGCGACGAGCTCTTCGATGTTCTCGTCGTGGGCGCGGGACCGGCCGGTCTCGCGACCGCCGTCTACGCGGCCTCCGAAGGCTTGCGCGTCGTCGCGCTCGACTGCCGGGCGTTCGGAGGGCAGGCCGGCGCGAGCGCACGCATCGAGAATTACCTCGGCTTTCCGACCGGGATTTCCGGTCAGGCGCTCGCCGGCCGTGCCTTCGTGCAAGCTCAGAAGTTCGGCGTCGAGATCCTGATTCCTGCCCAGGCCGCAGCACTCGACAGCAAGCGGGCGGGTCCCGGCAACGAGTTGACGTTGACGCTGACGGATGGGCGCAAGCTCCGCTCCAGGACGCTCGTGATCGCCAGCGGGGCGCGCTATCGCCGCCCGGACGTGCCGCGCCTTGCCGAGTTCGAGGGGCGCGGCGTGTGGTATTGGGCATCGGCCCTCGAAGCGAAGATGTGCGCGCAAACCGAAGTGGCCCTCGTCGGTGGCGGCAACTCCGCCGGTCAGGCAGCCGTCTTCCTCGCTCAGCATGCCACGACCGTTCAGGTGCTCGTGCGAGGACCCGGCCTTGCCGCCAGCATGTCGCGCTACCTGATCGATCGTATCGAGGCTACGTCGAACATCGAGGTGCATCCCCACGCAACTGGTACGGCTCGACGGTGACCCGACCGTGGACTTGCCGCCGTGACCTGGCGTGACGAGCAGACCGGACTCGAAGAGCAGCGGACCATACGCCATGTATTCCTGTTCGTCGGCGCGGACCCGGAAACCGCATGGCTCGATGGTTCCGGCGTGGCGCGCGACCGCGAGCGGTTTCGTGCTCACGGGTAACGCCTGCGCCAGCCAGCGCCGGGCGGCCCGTCGGCCCCTCTGGAGTCGAACGTGCCAGGCGTGTTCGCCGTCGGCGACGTGCGCTCAGGCTCCGTGAAGCGGGTCGGCGCTGCAATCGGAGAAGGTGCCGCCGTCGTCGCTTTGATCCATCAATATCTGGCCGTCGCAGCTTGAAAGCCGGTGCCGCGCGGCGACGTTGCTGCTGCGCCTGCTCGACCCATGAGCGACCGCGCGTGGCTTTGCCCCGCACTTATGGCGCTGGTGTCGATCGTGCTGTCGGCATGCGGGACGTTGCCAACCCAAGTCGACCGCCCGTTTTCACCGGCGCTGCAACCCTCTGCCGAAAGTCCGTTGGTCCGGATCGTGCAGGACTCGGAGCCCGGCACCGACATTGACCGGGTTTCGGCTTCTGCCTGAGGGATTCTATTCGCTCGATGCCAGGATCCAGCTCGCCCGCAGAGCCCGCGACTCGCTCGACGTCCAGTATTACCTGATTCAAAACGATCGCATCGGGCCGCCTGTTGATGCGCGAGTTGCGGGACGCGGCATCTCGCGGCGTACGCGTGCGGTTGCTGGTGGACGACCTCTACACGACAGGCGGCGACTCGATGTTTCGCGGCCTGGCCGCGTTCCGAACGTGGAGGTGCGCCTGTTCAACCCGTTTTGCTGCGCACGCGCAGAGCATTGTCGGCAAATACGTCGCGTCGCTGTTCGACATCAGGCGGCTCAATCACCGGATGCACAACAAGCTGTTCGTCGCCGATGGCGCGATCGCCGTCATGGGAGGCGCAACATCGCGGACGAATACTTCACGCGCAGCCCGACGAACAACTTCATCGATATGGACGTGCTCGTCGTCGGACGCCGTGGTGCATCGAGCTCGCCAGCATCTTCGACCTCTACTGGAACAGCCCCAGGCCTATCCGGTGGATGCCATCGTCGGCGGATCACGCGGACCGCGACGAAGCGTTGAAGACCTTCGACCACCTGGTGGACGACGGGCGAGCAAATGACGGTCGCTCGCCCTGGCTCCCTTCGACGTCCTCGGCCAGAAGCCGATCAGCGCCGACCTCGATTCCGGACGTCTCGGGCTCGTCTGGGGTACGGCGGTTGCCTTTGCCGATCAGCCCGGCAAGGTCAGTGGCGACATCTCGCCGAAATGGCGCGATCGATGAGCGCGCAGATGAACGTCATGGATCGGGTGATGGAATCGCAGAGCGAGGTCGTCATTTCTTCCCCGTACTTCATCCCCGGGACGATGGGTGTTCAGGCGTTCGGCGACTTGAGAACGCGCAATCGTCGAGGTCACCATCCTCACCAACTCTGCTCGCCGCGAACGACGAGCCTCTGACTCATACGGGATACGCGCGCTACCGCGTGAGACTTGCTGCGGACCGGTGTCGACCTCTATGAGCTCAGCCCGACGCGCACCCAGCGCAACTCAAAGAGCTCATGCTTCCCGGTGCATCGCTTGGCCGTCTGCACGCCGAAGACGGCGGTGATCGACCAAGCGATGGTCTACATGGGATCAGTGAATCTCGATCCAAGATCCGAAGAGCACCAACACCGAAACTGGGACTCTTTGCGAGGTGTCCGGAGCTCGCGAAGCAGGTTATCCACGTCATCAATATCAGCAGGCTGCAGAGCTCATACCGATTGCGATTCGCCCCCGACGGCCAGAACCTGGAATGGCTGGCGATTGACGATGAAGGAGAGGTCGTCCTTTCCCAGGAGCCCGAGGCCACGCTATTCCTGCTTCTCCAGAACATGCTCCTGACACCGTTCGTGCCCGAGCAACTGCTATAGCGCGCCCCGGGAGGGGCCGACCGGCCCCTCTTCCCGCACGACCGAAGGGAACGTCACCCCGCCCGCGCACCGAACTCCGGTCCGTCCAGGGGCGCACCTCGCACTCGAGGTTCCACTCGTCCCCGTGGACCTCGAGGAAGCGCTTGGTGAGCTCGACGGCCTCCTCCTTGGACTTGGCTTCGAGGATCGCGTAACCGCCGATCACTTCCTTGGTTTCGGTGAACGGGCCTGCAGTCACCGAAAGCTTGCCGTGACGCGAGCGTACGCGCACTCCTTCCTTCGTGGGACGCAGTCCCGCGGTGCTGACCAGCGTGCCCGTCGCGGGTCATCTCGTCCATGAGCTTGCCCATCTCGTCCATGAGCCGTTGGCTCGGTTGCTGGCCGGTGTTCTCATCGATGCGGATCATCGAAAGGAATCGCATGGCTCTGTCTCCATCAAGTCTTCGTTCGCCGAAGTTGGCAAGGATAGTCGAATGGCAGGGCCGGGATTTCGACACTTCCAATGTCCCCACCGTCGCAGGGGGCCATCTGGCGGCGAGTCGGTGCAATATCAGCCGGGACGACGCGGCACGATCAGATTGCCTATGGAAATCTGCACCGCCTCGCCATTCTGGTTCAGCGTCGTGGTTTTTCACCTTGATCACGCCTTGACCGGGACGGGACTTCGACGCCCGCACCTCGAGCACTTCGCTTTCCAGGTGAAGTTCGTCCCCTGGGCCGCACGGGACGCGGCCAGCGGAACTCGTCGAACCCCGCGCCGAGGATTCCGCCCGCGGGCTTGAGTTCGCTTTCCACCAGAAGCCGCATCGTGAGCGCTGCGGTATGCCAGCCGCTGGCCGCCAGTCCGCCGAACAGCGACGTCCGTGCCGCCTTCCTCCTCGAGGTGAAAAGGCTGCGGATCGAATTCCGCGGCAAAGGATTTGATGCGCTCGCGCTCTACGCGCAGCCGTCCGGAACCGAATATCTGTCCAGGCGAAAAGTCCTCGAGATATCTCATGTCGGGCTCACCCCAATGTTCGACTCAGGAAGGTGGATCGGTCCGCGCCGTGAGTTTTTCGTGCGTCGTCGACCCAACCGCCGCCCATCGCCTTGTACAGATTCGCGTACGATTGGAAGAGCTGGGACTGCGTCGCGACGTACGCGAGCTGGGCGATGAACAGCGATTGTTCGGCGTTGGCGACCTCCAGATAGATGGTCGCCCCTTCGCGTGTAGCGCAGCGTCGGCCAGGTCGCGGAAGCGCCGCAGCGCCTCTACGTTCTTCGCCTGCTCTTCGCGTACCTGTCCGAACTTCGTCCGATCGATCAGCGCGTTCTCCACGTCCTGGAAAGCGCTGATGATCGACTTTTCGTAGGTGTAGAGGGCCTGTCGTTGCAGTGCTTCGGCGCGCGCGACCTGACTGTCGATCCGGCCGGCATTGAAAATCGGCTGCAGCAGACCTGCTCCGAACGACCATGCCCTGGACGGGCCCTTGAACAGATCCGAGAGCTGGGCGCTTTCCAGGCCGAGGAGCCCGGTGAGGCTGATGTCGGGAAAGTACGCGGCCTTCGCCACGCCGATGTCGGCGTTGGCGGCGATGAGGTTCTCCTCGGCCTGACGGATGTCGGGACGGCGCTCCAGCAGCGATGCCGGCAACCCGTCCGGCACCGCGGGGAAGAGCAGCGCGTCGATGTCCGCGTCCCCGCGCAATCGGGCCGGGATTGCGGCCGAGCAGCACGCTGATGAAGTTCTCCTGCTGCGCGATCTGACGCTCGAGCTCGGGCACCCGGGCCGCGGCCTCCTGGTATTGCGATTCGAGCTTGCTGGTAGTCGCTCTCGGGAACGGCGCCCTCCTCGAAGCGCACCCGCTGCAGTCGCGCCGCTTCGCCCAGGCTCTGCGAGGTTTGCTGCGCGATTTCGAGCTGCCGGTCGAGCGCCCGCAACTGGATGTAGCCGCTGGCGACCGTCGGCGACGACCGTCAGCACCACCGTGCCCTTGCCTTGCTCGCTGGCGAGCAGGCTGGCGCGGGCCGACTCCGACGCGCGGCGCAGCCTGCCCCAGATATCCAGCTCGAAGCTCGCCGAGAGATTCACGCCGTAGTCGTTGAACGTGCGCTCCGCCAGGCAGCCGCCGATGGCGGTAGTCGCGCTCAAGCGCTGACGCGCACGCCGAGGCGCCGGCGCTCACCTGCGGAAACTCGCGCGGAGCGCACGATGCCGTATTGCGCGGCGGCCTGATCGACGTTGGCGGTCGCGATCTCGAGATCCTTGTTGTTCGCGAGTGCCGTTCGTACCAGATCCGACAGGACCGGGTCCTGGAACTGATCCCACCAGGCGATGTTGGAGATCTCGCGCTGCTTCGGTTATCGCCGAGCCGCCAGGCGGCAGGTACGTCGACCTCGGGGCGCCGATAGTCGGGACCGACCATGCAGGCAGACAACGGCACCGCGAGCAACAGCGCAATCGCACAATTGCCGCACGCTCGAAGCGTTCGGGGTTGAAGTTGAACATGCTCGACCTTCGGCGCTAGTCTCCGTGCGCAGGCGATGGAGATTGCTGGGCCGCGCCCGCTGCCGCGACCGCCGTCCCGCACGTGGGCGCGTGGCGGCGTCCGCGCGCCGGAACGGCCACTGACGCTCGCTCATGCGCTGCAGCAGCACGTAGAACACCGGGAATGAAGAACACGCCGACCAGGGTGGCGACGAGCATGCCGAACACGACCGCCGTGCCCAGCGCCTGCCGCGCACCGCGCTCCGGCGCCCAGCGCAATCGCCAGCGGAACGGTACCGAGGATGAAAGCGAACGAGGTCATCAGGATCGGGCGCAGCCTGAGCTTGGCGCCGTCCAGCGCCGCTTGCTCGATCGGTATCGCCCTGCTCGCGCTTGAGCTTCGCGAACTCGACGATGAGGATGGCATTCTTCGCCGCGAGCCCGACCAGCATGATCAGCCCGATCTGGGTGTAGACGTTGTTGTCGAACGCCCGCAGCAGCAGACCCAGGAACGCGCCGAACACGCCGAAGGGAATCACCAGCAGGATGGCCACCGGCATCGCCCAGCTCTCGTAGAGCGCGGCCAGCACCAGGATGACGAACAGCAGCGACACCGCGAAGATGTATCCGGTCTGGCCTCCGGTCTTCTTCTCCTGGTAGGTGGCCTCGCTCCATTCGTAGGCGAAGCCCGCAGGCAGCGTGCGGGCGAGCTCTTCCATCGCGGCGATGGCCTGGCCCGAGCTGTAGCCGGGCGCATTCGTTCCGTTGATGGTGGCCGCGCTATAGACGTTGTAGCGCTCGAAATACTGCGGGCCGTTGAGCGGCCGGCTGCTCACCAGCGTGGAGAGCGGCACCATGGTTCCGCTGTCGCTGCGCACGTAGAAACGGTTGACGTCGTCGGGCTGGCCGCGCTGCGCGCCCTCCGCCTGGGCCTGGACCCGGTAGGTGCGTCCGAAGAGATTGAAGTCGTTGATGTAGTAGCTGCCCAGGAAAGTTTGCAGCGCGAAGAACACGTCGCTCAGCTGGATGCCCAGCGATTTGACCTTGTCGCGGTCGACCTCGAAACTCGATCTGCGGGAATGCGGGGATCGAAGCCGCTGTACACGAAGCCGATCTCGGGACGCTTGCGCGCTTCGGTCAGAAGGCCCTGCAGGACCTGGGACAACTGCGCGGTGTCCGGCGCCGCCGCGGTTCTGCAGCACGAAGGTGAAGCCGCCGGCCGTGCTCAGCCCGCGGATGGGCGGCGGGTTGAGGACGAGCACTTGCGCGTCCTTGATTTGCGCGTTGAGTCGTCCCATCAGCGTGGGCACGAGGCTGTCGACCGGCCTCGGAACGCGCCTTGCGTTGATCCCAGGGCTTGAGCCGGATGAAGGCGGTTCCGTTGTACGAGACCGCCTGGCCGGTCAGCAGATTGAAGCCGCTGATGTAGACGACGCCGTCGACACCCGGGACCTCGCGCGCGATACGCGTGAGCGCCGACATCGCGGCGTTGGTGCGCTCGAGCGCCGCCGCGGGCGGCAGGCTCACCACCGCGAGCACGTAGCCCTGGTCCTCCGGCGGCACCAAGCCGGTCGGGCGGTTGGCGATCAGCCCCCAGACGGCAACCAGCAACGCGCCGAAGGTCAGCATGACGATGACCGCATGACGCTCCATGCACCGACACGGCTCCTGACGTAGCCGTTGCGCGAGCGCTCGAAGAGGCGATTGAACTTGGCGAAGAACCAGCCGAGCGGACCGTGGCGCGGATGGGCCTCTTCCACCGGCATCAGCAGCAACGCGCACATGGCCGGCGTAAAGGTCAGCGCGCAGATGGCCGACAGGATCACCGACACGGCAAGCGTCAGCGCGAACTGCTTGTAGAGCTGCCCGGTGAGCCCGCCGAGAAAAGCCACCGGCACGAATACCGCCGCGAGCACCAGCGCGATCGCGATCACCGGGCCGCCGACGTCGGCCATCGCCGACTTGGCGGCTTCCATCGGCGTACATGCCTCCCGGCATCCAGCCGCTGCTGCACCGGCTTCCACCACGACGATCGCGTCATCGACCACGATGCCGATGGCGAGCACCAGCCCGAACAGCGTGAGCGTGTTGATGGAAAAGCCCAGCGCGGCGAACGCTCCGAAGGTACCGATCAGCGAAATGGGCACGACCAGCGACCGGGATCAGCGTCGCGCGCCAGCTCTGCAGGAACAGGTAGACGACGAACACGACCAGCACGAAGGCGATGAGCAGCGTCTTGATCACCTCTTTCAGCGACTCGGTGACGAACGGCGTCGTGCTGTAAGGGATCGAGTACACCATGCCCGGCGGAAACCGCGGTGCCTGGTCTTCCATCACCTGCTTGATCTGCTTGGCCGTCGTCGAGCGCATTGGCATCGGGCTGCAGGAAGATTCCGATCAGCGCGGCGGGAATGTCGTCGTTCGGCGCCGCTGATCGAGTAGTCGGCGGCGGCGAGCTCGACGCGGGCGACGTCCTTGAGGCGCACCACCTGGCCGTTGCCGGCTTCCCGGATGACGATGTTCTCGAATTCGGCGGCGGCGGCGAGACGGCCCTTGACGAACACCGTGTACTGCATCTGCTGCCCCTGCGGAACGGGAGGCAGGCCGAGGCCGCCGGCGGGCGCGACGACGTTCTGCTCGCGTACGACGCCGGCGATGTCGGAGGCGGTGACGCCGAGCCGGGCCATGCGCTCCGGGTTGAGCCAGATGCGCATGCTGTAGTCGCGGGCGCCGAAGATGCGAACCTGTCCGACGCCGGGCACCCGGCCCAGCGCGTCGTACAGGTTGAGCAGCGCGTAGTTGCTCAGGAATACGGCGTCGTAGCGGCGCTCGGGGACGTGAGCGCGATCACTTCGAGAAAGTCGGTGGTCGACTTGCGTACGGTGATGCCGTTGCGGATGACGTCCGCGGGAAGCTGGCTCTGCGCGATCGCGACGCGGTTCTGAACTTCGATCGCATCGATGTTCTTGTCGGTGCCGATGTCGAAGGTCACCGTCAGGCTGTAGGAGCCGTCGTTGCCGCTCTTCGAGCTCATGTAGAGCATGTCCTGCGAGCCGTTGACCTGCTGCTCGATGGAGGCGGCCACCGACTGCGATACCACGTCCGCATTGGCGCCCGGGAAGCTGGTCGTCACCGTGACCTGGGGCGGAACCACCTGCGGGTACTGCGCAATCGGAAGGCTCACCGCAGCCAGCGCGCCCACCAGGATCATGACGAGCGCAATGACGGTCGAGAAGACCGGACGCTCGATGAAGAAGTTGAGCACGGTTCGGCCCTGGATGACTTACGCGATCGCGCTCTCGCAAGCAGGATCGATGGCGCAGACACGTCTAGCTCAGCCCTATCTTCTTGGGCGCCGCAGGCGGAGGGCCGGCGCCGGGATCGCTGGCGACGGCTGCCGTCGCGACCGGCTTCACCGGCGCGCCGGGTCGGAGCTTGCCGATCCCTCCGTCACGACGCGATCCCCGGGGGCGAGGCCCGTGTCGACTACCCAGTCACTGCCGAGGCGGTAGCTGGCAACGATTTGCCGGGCGCTCCGCCTTGTCGCCGGCGCCGACCACGTAAACGGACTTCAGTCCCTGGAGTTCCTGGACGGCCTGTTGCGGAACGCGGATCGCGCTCGGATTCTCGAATGCGGCGACGATGACACGCACGAACAGGCCTGGGCGCAAGCACGCGATCGGGATTGGGCACGGAGATGCGCACCTGCAGCGTTCCGCTCTTCTGGTCGATCGTGGCGTCGACGAAGTTGAGCTTCCCGGTAAGGGTGTAGTCGGTGCCATCGGGCAAGCCGGATATGAAATGGCGGTGCCAGATCGGGCCGCTCTCCCGGCGGACGTTTCAGTCGTCTTCTGCAGCTCCAGCAGCTCTGTCCTCGCTGATGCTGAAGTTCACCCACATCGGGTCGCTCGAGTACAGCGTCGTGAGCAGCGTCTGCTGGGCGGTGATCAACGAGCCCGGCTTGACCTGCGAGCTGCTCATGAAGCCGTCGCGCGACGCGCGCAGCGTGGCGAATTCCAGATTCAGCTCCACGTTGCGCAGAAGCGCCTTCTGCGCCTCCACCAGTGCGGCGCTGGAACGCTCCTGCGCCACCGCCGTGTCGTAGTCCTGCTGGCTGACCGCCTTCTGCGCGATCAGCCGGGAGTTCCGCGCCAGATTCTGCTTGGCATTGACCAGATTCGCCTCGGCCTGGGCGAGGCTCGCTTTCGCCTGCGCGAGCTGGGCTTCGAAGGGCCGCTGATCGATGACGTAGAGCACGTCACCCTTCTTGACCCGCGCGCCGTCGGCAAATGCCTGACGCTCGAGCAGCCCGGTCACCTGGCTGCGGATCTCGATGGTGTCCGGCGCCTGCGTCTGCGCCACATACTCGTCGTACACCGTAACGGGCTGCGGCTTGACGGTGATGACCGATACCGCCTCCGACGGAGGCGAGGGCCGGCGGCTGCGAACTGCCTGCAGCCGGTCATCGCGATCAACCCAAGGCTGAGCGAGCGCGTATCCGGCAATGAGCCCGACTCGGCAGGTAGTGGTCATCACGATCCGTCCGCTGGCGGCGCGGCGTCTCCGAGGCGCCGGCGTCGTTGGTCAGGGGAGTCTTGCCTTGGGCGGTAACCCCCGTGTCCGAGCGGAACAGGATCGTGTCAACAGACACGTGTGCTCCGTTGCTTTGGTGCGGCCGCGAGAAACCGGTTCCGCCGGCGACCGCCGTAGCCCATATTGCATCGGCAATCGTTGGTTGTGTCGTCTGACACGGACGATGCAGGTCTGGACATTCGCCCGACGCGCGTCCGCCGGACATTTGTGCCATCAGGGTCCCGCGATATCCGGAGCTCGAACGTCCCGGATTTTCCCGCAACGGAGGCACACGATGAGCACGATCACCACCAAGGACGGCGTCGAGATCTTCTACAAGGACTGGGGCAAGGGTCAGCCCATCGTGTTCAGCCACGGCTGGCCGCTGTCGGCCGACGATTGGGACGCGCAGATGCTGTTCTTCCTCGAGCACGGCTATCGCGTCATCGCCCATGACCGGCGCGGCCATGGCCGCTCGACCCAGGTCGGCGGCGGCCACGACATGGATCACTACGCCGACGACCTCGCGGCGCTGACGGCGCATCTCGATCTGAAGGATGCCGTGCATGTCGGCCACTCCACCGGCGGCGGCGAAGTCGTGCACTACCTCGCGCGCCACGGCGAAAGCCGGGTGGCGAAAGCGGCGATCATCAGCGCGGTGCCGCCGCTGATGGTGAAGACGGCGGCCAATCCGGGCGGGCTGCCCAAGGAGGTGTTCGACGGCTTGCAGGCGCAGCTCGCCGCCAGCCGCGCGCAGTTCTACTACGACCTGCCGGCCGGACCGTTCTATGGCTACAACCGGCCCGGCGCGAAAGCCGTCGCAGGCGGTGATCTGGAACTGGTGGCGCCAGGGCATGATGGGCGGCGCCAAGGCGCATTACGACGGCATCGTCGCCTTCTCCCAGACCGACTTCACCGAAGACCTGAAGAAGATCACGGTGCCGGTGCTGGTGATGCACGGCGACGACGACCAGATCGTGCCCTATGCCGATTCCGGCACCGCTGTCGGCAAAGCTGCTGAAGAACGGCACGCTGAAAACCTACAAGGGCTTTCCGCACGGCATGCCCACCACCGAGGCCGACACCATCAACGCCGACCTGCTCGCCTTCATCAAGGGCTAGGGGCCGGACTCATCAGGAGGCACATCATGATTCTGGGAATGTCGATACCCGCATTTCACGTTGCTGCATGTCGCGCTGAGCCTGGTCGGGATTGTGGCCGGACTCGTCGTCGCCGCCGCCATGCTCGGATCGAAATACAGCGCCGGCTGGACGGCGCTCTTTCTCTACCACGACGATCCTGACCAGCGCTCACAGGGTATTTCTTCCCGGTCGACAAGGTCCTGCCTTCGCACATCGTCGGAGCCATCTCGCTGGTCGGTCCTGGCCATTGCGACCCGCCGCCCTGCACAGCTTTCGCCTCGCGGGTCCGTGGCGGTGGGATCTATGTGGCAAGCGCGATGATCGCCCTATACCTCAACTGCTTCGTTCTGGTGGCGCAGGCGTTCCTGAAAATCGGGTTCCTGAAGGCGCTCGCGCCGACGGGCTCCGAACCGGCGCGTTCCTCATTGCCCAGGGTAGTCGTCCTGGTCGTCTTCGCTCTGCTCGGCATCAAGGCGGTCCGGTCGTTTCATCCCGACAGCGGTCGCGGGATGCTGCGCCCCGCGTGAGCCGATGCGCGGATTCTCGATCCGACCGGTCGGTTTCAGCGGGCTACGGTCGCCGATCCGCGCTTTTCCAACCCGTCGCAGGAGACTCATCGATGAAGTCCAAGGATTCCGCCGCGCGCCGCAAGGCACCTCTCGCTACGCCCACCGGGCTCAAGGCACGAGCGACCCGCGACATCTCCGGAGCGCTCAACGCGCTTCGCTCGCGGATTTCTTCGCGTTGTACATGAAGACCAAGAACTTCCACTGGCACGTGTCGGGCCCGCATTTCCGCGACTACCACCTGCTGCTCGACGAGCAGGCCGACCAGCTGCTACGCGACGACCGACCCGATCGCGGAGCGGGTCGCGCAAAGTCGGCGGGACGCACGTTGCGCTCGATCGGCCACATCGCGCGGCTGCAGCGCGTGGCCGACAACGACGCCGACTATGTGACGCCGCTCGACATGCTGGCCGAGCTGCGCGAGGACAACGAGCAGCTCGCGGCGCGCATGCGCGAGACGCACGATGTCTGCGACGAGCATGGCGACGTCGCGACCGCGAGCCTTCATCGAGGTCTGGATCGACGAGGCCGAGCGACGCGTCTGGTTCCTGTTCGAGGCGAGCCGTCGCGGCGAGACGGCTGGCGGCTGAACGAGGCTCTCGCGTCATGTCTGCGCATTGCGGCCACCTGAATTTTGTAGGCGACGGCCAGCCCGAACACGGCCGGCTGCGAGGAATGCCTCGCAGTCCGGCGACACGTGGGTGCATCTGCGCCTGTGCCGCGACATGCGGCCACGTCGGCTGCTGCGACGATTCGAAGAACAAGCATGCGACGAAGCATTTCCATGCGACGCAGCATCCGATCATCACTTCGCTGGAACCCGGCGAGGACTGGAGCTGGTGCTACATCGATCAGCTTGGAATGGAGATTCGATGAGCGGAAGCACCGCTCGCGCGCTCATGCGCACTCTCAGCGACCAAGAATCTCGAGCGCGTCCTTGCCGCCCGTCAGCACCCGCACGCGCTCGTACCCTGCCTTGATCAACTGCTCGGCCATCAAAGCAGCGCTGGCCTCGTTGGGGCACGTGCAAAACGTGACGATGGTCCTGCGCCGGGCGTCGGCCGGGAGGACCTCGGACGGAGCGCGGTCACCCACCATGACATGCCGTGGCAGCGTTCGCGGATCTTCGGCGCGGGCGAGCGAAGACCGCGCATCGAGAATGAGCAGACCCGGGTCGCGCTCGAGCAGAGTGAAGCGATCTCATGAGGGGAGATGCGGATGAGCCGATGCAGACGGCGCAACCGCAGTCGATGCAGGAACTTCCATCCAGGTAAAGCGCGAACAGCCCGGACAGCACGGCGATCGACCTGCCGCCAACCAGGCTCATCCAATCGAGAAGCCTGTTCACTTCGCGGCCGAAGATCATGCCGACGCCCACGTACACCCCGCTCCAAAGTGCGCACCCAAGGCTGTCGAAAAGCGCGAAGCGCCGATAGGTGCAAGCCCATCGCCGCCGCCGTCGGACGGCGACCGCCGACACGCCCGGAATGAATTTCGCCACGAGCAGTACCGCCGCCCCGTGGCGAGCGATCCGGTCATCGGTATTGCGGACGCAGGTGTCCGGCGACAGCGAGAGTCGGCATATCCCCGCAAGCACGTCACGGCCATACCGTCGGCCCACGAGAAACCACGCACGATCAGCGATGAAGACGCGACAAGGGCCGCGACGAGGCACGGACTGCTGCCCGAAGCACCCGATTCGGCCAGCGCGCCGGCGCTTACGAGTACCATCGCCGCGGGCACCGGCAACCCGGCTTGCTCCATCAGGGCGGCCCCGAAAACCAGGGGCACGCCCCACCGTGTCAGGAGTTCAACCAGGTCCATGATCGTCGACGCCGATCCGCCAAATGGGGAAGGGGCAACGCCGACGCCGAGCATCAAGGCGCAGTGGCCGCGCTTGCGCTCTGCACGCCGCGCAGGGAAAGCTCCTTCGCCCGGTGACAGCTCACGAAGTGGCTGGGGGCGATCTCCTGCTGTTCCGGCGACTTCTCGCGGCAGATGGCCTGGGCAGTAGTTGCAGCGCGGATGAAAGTGACAGCCCGGCGGCGTGGCGGGATGGCCACTTCCCCTTGGAGGATGATGCGGTCGGAACGAAGACGCGGATCCGGTTTGGGGACCGCGGACAACAGGGCTTCGGTATACGGATGCTTCGGCGACGCGAACAGCTGCTCCGGTCGGCGCGGTCTCCACGATCCTGCCGACATACATCACCGCGACCCGCTCGCTGATGTGCTTGACGACGCTCAGGTCGTGCGCGACGAAGAGGTAGGTCAGGCCGAGCCGTTCCTGGAGCTCGAGCAGGAGGTTGAGTATCTGCGCCTGGACCGACACATCGAGCGCGGAAACCGGCTCGTCCGCAACGACCAGGCGCGGATTCAGCGCAAGTGCGCGGGCGATGCCGATCCGCTGCCGCTGGCCGCCCGAGAAGGCATGCGGGTAGCGCCGCATGTATTCCGGTCGCAGGCCGACCAGGCGCAGGATCTCGACGACCCGGTCGGTTCGCTCCTGCGCGTTGCCCACGCCGTGCACGAGCAGCGGCTCGCCGACGATGTCCAGCAAGGGTCATGCGCGGGTTCAGCGAAGAGAACGGATCCTGGAAGATCATCTGCATCTGGCGCCGAAGGACGCGCAGACTGCTCCTTCGGCAGCGGTTGCCACGTCCAGGACTTCACCGTTGTCCGACAGCAGAACCTGGCCGGCCGTCGGCTTGACGGCTCGCAGGATGCAGCGGGAAGTCGTCGTCTTTCCGCAGCCGCTCTCGCCGACGAGCGACAGCGTTTCGCCTCGCTTCACGAAGAAAGCTGACGTCGTCCACGGCCTTCACCAGGCCGACGGTCTTCTGAAGAAAGCCCTCTGCGGATGGGGAAATGCTTCTTGAGTCCCCTGACATCGAGGAGCGCGGAGTCTTCCGGAACCGGCGTTGCCGGTCACTCGCAGTGCGCCGTTCCATCGCTCGGTAGAGAAACAGCTTGCCTTGTCGTGCCCTCGCCGACAGTCCTGAAGCAGCGGGTCCTCGGCGTCGCAGCGGCCGGCAATGAACGGAAGCGCAACGCGGATGGAACGGGCAGCCCTTCGGCCGGTTGAACGGGTGGGGAATCGAGCCGCTGATGGTCGGAAGCTTCGACTTCGGCGCGGAGTCGATGCTCGGAATGGACTGCAGCAGCGCCTTCGTATAGGGATGCTTCGGGTCGTGAAAGATGTCGTCGACGTTGCCTTGCTCGACCACCCGGCCCAGATACATGACCACCACGTCGTCGGCCATCTCCGCCACCACGCCGAGGTTGTGGGTGATGAGCATGATGGCCATTCCCCGTTCCTGCTGAAGCTTCCGCAGCAGATCCAGGATCTGCGCCTGCGTGGTGACGTCGAGCGCCGTCGTCGGCTCGTCGGCGATGAGCAGGCGCGGATCGCAGGAAAGCGCCACCGCGATCATCGCCCGCTGGCGCAGCCCGCCGCTCAATTCGAAGGAATATTCGTCGATGCGGCGCTCCGGCTTCGGGATGCCGACGCTGCGCAGCGCCTCGATTCCACGCGCGTCGCGCTTCCTTCTTGCTGACGTCATTGTGCAGGAGCACCGCCTCGATGAGCTGCGCGCCGATCGTATGCACGGGACTGAACGACGTCATGGGCTCCTGAAAGACGAGGCCGATCTCTCCGCCGCGAATCGAGCGCATCTCCGGGCCGTTGGCCTCGAGCTTGGTCGAGATCGGTTTGCGATCCGTCGGCGCGGGTCAGGACGATCTCGCCGTCGACGATCCGGCCGGGACGATCGACGATCCGCAGGATCGACTGCGCCGTGACGCTCTTGCCGCAGCCGCTCTCGCCGACGATGCCGAGCGTCTTTCCCGGGCGACGACGTCGAACGAAGCGCCGTCGACGGCCTTGGTCGTTCCCTCGTCCTGGAAAAAGCTGGTCCGCAGATTCCTGACCGAAAGCAGCGGCCTCGTGTCGTTCGGCATCAGGCTGCTACAGATAGGGATCGGCCGCATCGCGTATCCCGTCGCCCATGAAATTGAACGCGAGGACCGCGACGATGACGGCGATGGCCGGGTAAAGCAGCCACGGAGAAATGACCAGAGCCTGGATGTTCTGGGCATCCTGCAGCAGCACGCCCCAGCTGATCGCAGGCGGCCGCAAGCCCAGCCCCAGGAAGCTCAACGCCGTCTCGCTGATGATGATCGCGGGGATCGCCAGCGTCGTCGCCGCGATGATGTGACTGATGAACGAGGGCACCATGTGGCGGAAGATGATCCTCGCCTTGCTGCAGCCGACGAGCTCGGCCGCCATCACGAAATCTTCCTGCTTGAGCGAGATGAAGCGGCCCCGGACGACCCGGGCGAGCTCGGTCCAGCCGATCAGCGAAATGATGATCGTGATCGCGAAGTAGACCTGCACGACGCTCCAGTCGGCGGGAAGCGCGGCGGCCAGTCCCATCCAGAGGGGAATCGTCGGAATCGAGCGCAGGATCTCGATGACGCGCTGGATCAGCCGTATCGATCGCGCCGCCGAAATAGCCGGATATGCCGCCCAGGACGACGCCCAGCACCAGGCTCAGCGCCACGCTGACCAGGCCGATCGTCATCGACGTTCGCGTCGCGTACATGAGCCGCGACCAGAGGTCGCGTCCATGCGTGTCCGTTCCCAGCAGGAACAGCGACTCGCTCGGGCTTGGCGCCTTCGACGGCAATCAGGTGGCGGTCGGTCGGGATGAAGCCCAGCAACTGATACGGCTCGCCGTGGCCGAAGAACGTGACCGGTATCTTCGGTGCTCGTATCCGGAACGTAGACCCGCTTGAACGTGCGGGGATCGCGCGTTCCTTTCAACGCGATACACGTACGGCCTGAAGGCTCCGTCGTCGATCCAGTGGATCGGCTGCGGCGCCATCAGCGATCGCTGCGCCTCGGATTCCGTCGGATCGACATAGGCGAAGAAATCGGCGAACAGCGCAACCAGATAGAACGCGATCAGCACGATGGTCCCGCCCACGGCGAGCTTGTGCTTGCGGAAGCGCCACCAGATGAGCTGCCATTGGGTGGCGACGGCGATCCGGTCTTCCGCGACGACTCCCGCTTCCAGCGTTGCTGCGTGCTCCGCCATCACTCGCGCCCCAACCGGATTCTGGGATCGACCCACATGAGCAGCAGGTCCGAAATGAACGTTCCGATGACGGTCATCACCCCGAGCAGCAGGATGATGGTTCCGGCCAGGAACATGTCCTGGGCGATCAGCGCCTTGAGCAGCAGCGGACCGACTGTCGGCAGGCTCAGCACGAGCGATACGATGATGCTTCCGGACACCACGTAGGGCAGCAGGTAGCCGATGGTGCTGATGAACGGATTGAGGGCCACGCGCACCGGATAGCGCATGACGACCCGGTATTCCGAAAGTCCGCGGGCGCGGGCCGTCATCACATAGGGCTTGCGCAATTCGTCGAGCAGGTTCGAGCGCATGATGCGGATCAGCTGCGCGGTTCCCGGCAACGCCCAGCACGATGGCCGGGATCGGCAGGTGCTTGACGAGGTCCCAGACCTTCGCCGTGCTCCAGGGCGCTTCGATGAAATCGGGCGAAAAGAGGCCGCCCACGTTCGCACCGAAGTACGCGAAGCCGACGTACATGACCACGAGCGCCAGCAGGAACCCGGGAATGGCGAGCCCGATGAAGCCGATGAACGTGAACGCATAGTCCAGGAACGAATAGGGGTAGACCGCGGAGTAGATCCCGATGGGCAAGTGCGATGCCCCAGGTGAACATGATCGCCGCCACCGAAGATGATCCATGGTCAGCATCAGGCGGTCGCCGATGACGTCGGAAACGGGGCGTCCCCATTCCATCGCCATCCCGAAATTCCCCTGCAGGATGAGGCCCATCCACTTCGCGTACTGCACCGTGATCGGCTTGTCGAGACCGAGTTGCTCGCGCAGCGCCTGCGCCTCGCCTTCGGAAACCGCGCTGCCCGACGCCGACATCGACGCGATGTACGAAGTCACGTAGTCGCCCGGAGGCAGGTGGATGATCATGAACGACAGGACGGAAATCGCCCAGACCGTCATCACGGCCAGCACCAAGCGACGGACGATATAAGCCACCATGGCAGCGCCTCCTCGTATTGCGGTCACCCGAAGCGCTCTGCGGCGCCCGGAGTGACCGCGGCCGCCCGCCGTGACATCGCGCAGGCGGCGCCGGCTTTCTGACGTTACTTGAAGTAGAACGTGACCGGCATCGATGAATGCGGCGTGCGCGCGTGCTGCGCGTTCACCGTGTCGTTCGGGAACGTTGCCCATGTTGTTCTTCACGATGCGCACGCCCATCACGGCCGGCGACTGGCCGACCGTGCCGATGCTCCACATCTGCTCGACGGCGATCCTCCAGATCTCTTTCGCGTTGGCGACGCGCTTTTCTTCCGACGCGCCGAACGCCTCGCGGAACAGATCGAATGGCCCTGAGCATTTCCGGATCGTCCGGCTTCTTGCCGGCGGCTCCTCGCGACGCATACCACCTGGCGTACGCCATCCCCATGTGGGCTTCGGCGGCGTCCACCGGCAACGCATGGCGCGGGAACAGGTAGATCATTTCCGAGCCGTCGTTCGCCCAGGTGATCATCTGGTTTTCGCTGTTGTTGTCGCGCGTGAAAGCGAGATTGCGCTCCAGCTCCTTGACGTCGAGGTCGATGCCGATCTTCTTCCACTGCTGCTTGATCATTTCGCCGACCGGTGTGTACGGCACGAACTGACCGCCGACCGTGACCAGCTCGAGACGCAGGCGTCCCTTCCCGTCGGTGCGCAGGCGATATCCTTCGCCATCCTTCTTGGACAGGCCGACCTTGTCGAGCAGCTCATTGGCCTGCTTCAGGTCGAGCGTCGCATATTTCTTGTTCCATTCGGCGCCCGGGCTGTAGACGGTGTCGGGCGCAGGCGCGATCGATCCGGGCGTGCCCACGCCAAGCCAGAACGCCTCGTTCAACTGATCGCGGTCGATGCCGAGCGAGAGCGCGTGGCGGAAATCCTTGTTCTTGAGAAATTTCGCAATCTCGGGATCGCCCTCGTAGGAGTTGCCGATATGAATCGTCGCGTCCGATCCGTTGAGCGCCGGGTCGAGGTGAACGGTGTAGTTGCCCTTCTTGGCGTTTTCGAGGAAGACCGGCAGCTTGGCGAGACCCATGTGCCGTTCCTGGATGTCGTATTCGCCGGCAATCGCCCGCAGGTTGGCGACTTCGGTGTTTTCGGCGAGCGTCATCGTGATCCGGTCGATGTACGGAAGCTGGTTCCCCGCGGTGTCGACGGCCCAGAAGTACGGATTGCGTTCCATCGACCACGTCGGCGTGTTGATCGGAGACACGGTCTTCCACGGCGTCATCACGGGCAGCTCGTTGTTCAGCGCCCAGCTGTAGCGGTTCTTGAGCAGCGACACCCAGCTGTCGAAGCCCAGGTCCTTCGCCTTCTTGGTCACCGCCTCTTCCGACGAGATACTTGGGCAGGAACTGCTTCAGGTAATGGGCCGGCGCATAGGCGCCGCCGAAGTTCTGGAATCCGCCGCGCGTCGCGAACCCGCCGCCGATGGCCGTGCTGCCCGCGAGCTGGGAAACGAAGAAGGGATAGGGCTCGGGAAATTCGAAGGCGACCGTGTAGTCGTCGACCTTCTTCATCACCCCGTCCTTGCCGTTGATCTGGAACTCGAAGAACGGCGTGGGGTTGATGTTCTTGTTGAGATAGATGTCCTGGTACCAGAACATGAAATCGTTCGCGGTGAACGGCGTGCCGTCGGACCACCTGGCACCCTTGCGCAGGAAGATCGTCGTCGTCTTGCCGTCGTCGCTGACCTTCCAGTCGCGGGCGAGGCTGGGGATGATCTTGCTGCCCGGTGTAATCGAAGGTCAGGATCTTGTCGAGCGAAACGATCCGGTCGCCGTTCTCGTAGTCGGCCGGTCCGGTGAAAGCCCGGCGCCAGTTGCCGCCGTATTTTCCGATTTCGTGCAGGGGCTTGACGACGAACAGCTGCGAAGGCTCGGGCAGGCGCTTGTCGACCGCGGGCAGCTTTCCGGCTTTCACCTGTTCGGCGAGAATCGGGGCTTCCTTGAAGGTCTTCGGATACGCCTTGGCGTCGAGGATGATCTCCGGTCCCTCGAGCTTTCCGATCAGCGACGAGCCGATCTTTGCCGGCGCCGCTGCGCCGCTGCGCGGCTGCTTCGCCTGGCTGCATCGCGACGGTCGCGAGAACCCCGAGACCCGTCAGCACAGATACCGCGCGCATCAGTTTCATACGACCCTCCTGTCCTGTTATGGTTGTCTGGCTTCGCAAGCCGCACGCACTGCCCGGATCGCAATCGCGTCGGCGGGCAGGCCTCGTCATACCGGTCCAACTCGGGTCGATTGTGGGTACGATGGCATCCACAACCCGCCGGCGGCGGCGGGAAGAGGAGATCCGATGACAGCGATCCTGGGGAGCGGCGAGCACCGCTACCGCGTGGTGGAGAACTGGGCGAAGCTGCCCGAAGGGTGGGAGTTGAAGGACGTCGCCGCGGTCGCCGTCGACAGCCGGAATCGGGTGTTCGTGTTCAACCGCGGCGAGCACCCGATGATCGTCTTCGACGCCGACGGCAACTTCCTGTCCTCGTGGGGCGAAGGGACCTTCCCGCGCGCCCACGGGTTGCACATCGACGCCAACGACATGCTGTACTGCACCGACGACGGCGGCCACTTCGTGCGCAAGTGCACGACCGAGGGCAAGGTGCTGCTCGAGATCGGCATCCCCGGGCAGGAGACGCCCTACATGAGCGGCCTGCCGTTCCACCGCTGCACGCACACGGCGCTGTCGCCCAAGGGCGAGATCTACGTGAGCGACGGCTATGGCAATGCGCGCGTGCACAAGTACTCGCCGGATGGAAAGCTGCTGCTCTCGTGGGGCGAGCCGGGCACGGATCCCGGCCAGTTCAACATCCCGCACAACATCGCCACCGACCCGGAGGGCTGGGTGTATGTTGCCGACCGCGAGAATCACCGCGTCCAGGTGTTCGACGGCAATGGCAAATACGAAACGCAGTGGGTCAACATGCACCGGCCCTGCGGCCTGTACTGCTGCGGCGGCAGCAAGCCCCGATTCATCATCGGCGAGCTCGGTCCGATGGGGTCGGTGAACCGGATCCACCCGAACATCGGGCCCCGCCTGTCGATCGTGGATGGCGAGGGCAAGGTCGTGCGCGCGGCTCGGAGGCGAGGCGGGACCGGGACTCGAGACCGGGAAATTCATCGCGCCGCACGGCCTCGCGGTCGATGCGCGCGGCGACATCTACGTCGGCGAAGTCAGCTACACCGAGTATCCGCGGCTGTTTCCGGACCAGGCGATTCCCTGGCGCATGCGGTCGCTGCAAAAGCTGCAGAAACTGCAATGAAGATCACCAGGGATCGAAACCGATCAGCCTGGCCGAGTTTCCCAACGTCATCTGGATCCAGGTCCACACCGACGCCGGGCACGTCGGCCTGGGCGAGACCTTCTTCGGTTCGCAGGCGATCCATGCCTATGTCCACGAGACGCTCGCGCCGCAGATGCTCGGGCAGGATGCGCTGCGGATCGAGCAGCATTCGCGCAAGCTCATGCAGAACTATGTCGGTTTCAAGTCGACCGGCGCGGAGATCCGCGGCGCCTCGGCCTTCGACATCGCGCTCTGGGACATCATGGGTCAGGCGGCGCGGCATGCCGCTGTATCAATTGCTCGGCGGCAAGTGCCGCGACCGCATTCGCGTCTACAACACCTGCGCCGGCTACCGCTACGTCCGGGCGAAGGCGAACTGGGGCACCAACGACTGGGGACTGGAGAAGAGCGAAGGGCCGTACGAGGATCTCGAGGCCTTCCTGCACCGGGCCGACGATCTCGCCGAGAGCCTGATCGCCGAGGGCTACACCGGCATGAAGATCTGGCCGTTCGATCACGCGGCCGAGGCGACCGGCGGCAACGACATCTCGACCGCCGACCTGAAGAAGGCCATGCAGCCCTTCGAGAAGATTCGCAAGCGGGTCGGCGACAAGATCGACGATCCACGTCGAGATGCACGGGCTGTGGAACCTGCCGACCGCGATGAAGATCGCCCGCGCGATGGAGCCGCTCGAGCCCTACTGGTTCGAGGATCCGATCCGGCCGTCGAACATCGATGCGTTGAGCGGCGTTCCGCGAATCGACCCGGATCTGGACCACGGCGAGCGAGACGCTGGCGTCGCGCTGGTCGTTTCGCGAGGTCTTCGAGAAGCAGGCGACCTCGGTCGCGATGCTCGACATCGGCTGGTGCGGGGGCTTGGGCGAGGCGAAGAAGATCGCGACGATGGCCGAGAGCTACGAGATTCCGGTCGCCCCGCACGACTGCACCGGTCCCGTGCTGCTGACCGCGTCGGTGCATCTGGCGATGGCCTCGCCCAATGCGCTCGTGCAGGAAGTCGTCCGCGCCTTCTACTTCGGCTGGTACCGCGAGCTGGTCGACGATCTGCCGCCGCTCGCCAACGGCTTCATCGCGCCGACCGGAGGCGCCGGGGCTCGGCGTCAAGCTGAAGCACGGGCTCGTCGTCCGGCGCCGACGCCACGGTCAGGGTGTCGGCGCTATGAGCGGCGCGAGCGGTGCGGCGCGCTTGCGGTCCTGGTCGGCGCCGTCCTGCGCGCCGTTTCGCGACGGCGTTGCCGCGGCTGTCGCCACTCCCTGGGACATCGTCTCGATCTCCGACGATCTGTCGGCATCGGCCGAGCTCATCGGCCGGGCAGATGCGGCAGTCACCATCCATTACAGCAAGGCGTGGCCCGTCGGCGCCGAACCTGCGACTGCTCCAGGTGCCGGGCGCCGGCTACGATGGCATCGATCTCGCCGCGATCCCGGCGCGGCGTCACGTTGTGCAACGTCTTCGAGCACGAGCCCGGCGTCTCCGAATACGCGCTGCTCGCGATGCTGGAATGGTGCCATCGGCTGGGCCCCGCGGATCGCGACATGCGCGCGGGCATCTGGACCCGCTCCTCGCGCTTCGGAGGCGCGCCCGATGACGAGCTCGCCGGCAAAGACCGTGGTGGTCGTCGGACTGGGCCGGATCGGCCGGGCGGTCGCGCGCCGCGCTCGCGCGTTCGACATGCGGGTGCTCGCGGTCAACCGCAGCGCCGACAAGACCGATCCCAACGTCGAGCGGGTGGTCGGGCTCGATCGATTGCACGCAACGCTGGGCGAGGCGGATTTCGTGGTCCTCGCCTGTGCGCTGACTCCGGAGACGCGCGGCCTGATCGGCACCGCCGCGCTGGCCGCGATGAAACCCGGAGCGGTGATCGTCAATCCGGCGCGCGGCCCGGTGATCGACGAGGCTGCCCTCTACGACGCATTGCTCCACCATCGCATCGGCGGCGCCGCGATCGACACCTGGTGGGACTATCCGCCGAGCGCGCCGCGCCGCGCGATCCGTCGCCGGCGTTGCCGTTCCATCGGCTGGACAACGTGCTGCTCAGCCCGCATGTGGCGGGATGGACCACCGGTACCGTGATCCGGCGAACCCTGAGATGGCCCGGAATCTGGACCGGCTGCGCGCGGCAAGCCGCTCAACAATGTGGTCATGACGGGATGATGGCGGGTTCGAACCTGCGTGGTGTGGGCGTATGTCCACGCGCGCGACCGGCCTGGTCACGTGAAAACGGGCGCCACGCTTGTGACGCCCGTCCGCAGGCAAACAAATCCGTGGCTAGCTCGAGACACCCAACGCGCTGAGCGTCGCGCCGTCCAGCGTGCTGGTCTGCGTCAACCCCTTGTCGGCCTGGAACTTGAGCAGCGCGCTTCGCGTCGCCGGACCGTACTGACCATCCACCGATCCTGCGTCGTAACCCTGCGCGTTCAGCGCGACTGCGCGCTGCGGACTGTGTCGTTCGATCCCGCCGGAGTTGACGACTTGTTCAACGTGCTCGTTCGGGTTGGACGGTGACGGCCGCGCGCGTCCGTACCTTCGTGACCCACATAGGCACCGACGCCCGCACCGACTACAGCGCCGACCGGACCGCCTACCACCGCGCCCGCAACCGCGCCGGTCGTCGCGCCGATGGCGGTGGCCTTTGCTTCCCGGTCGGTGTCTGCGATGTCGTGTTGGTCTGGTATTGGTGGTCGTTTGCGCTTGGGCGAATGTGGCGGCAATCGCGATCGACAACGCGCCGACGCACTTGATTGCAAACGTTCCTGTTCATGGTCGAGATCCCTTTCTCCGGTTGAGACAAGGGCGCGTCGGTGACGTCGCCCGGTGGAGAGAGATTGCCGTATGCAGGTCGGCAGAGACGACCTCCGAGCGCCGAAAATCGTGTCGGCGGACATCTACGACGACGGCGTCGGCGATGTCCGACCTACGCCAGGCGCGGACGATGATGTCGTGCACAAAAACCGGGCGGCAATGAAGCCGCCCGTCGAACTCCGTCTAGCGGAGGACGTCAGGCCGGACTGAACAGATCCACCGGCACCCCCGCCTTGGAGAACACGTAGTCGCGCGAGTTTTCCAGATCGTTGCGCAGCTTGTCGACGTTGACGTCGAGCAGCTTGCCCTTCCACTTGCGCACCTTGCCGGCGACGATCACCGTCTCGACGTTGGTGCGGTCCATCAGCGATACGACCGCGCCCGGCACGTGGTTGAGCGGCGCCACGTTGATCGCGCTGGCGTCGAGGATGATGATGTCGGCTTCCTTGCCGGGCGTGAGCGAGCCGGTCTTGCCTGTCGAGCCGCAGGCGCCTTCGCGCCGTTGATGGTGGCGTAGCGCAGCACGTCGCGCGTCGTGAGCAGCGGCGGCAAGCTCGGCGGCCGGCGTCGGCCACTGGTTGGGGGGATAGAAAGTCCCCTGCTCGAGGACCATCTGGTTCACCAGCGCGCGCTGCATGTTCATCGTGCGAGCGCATCTGGGTGAAGAAGTCCGCCGTCAGCGTGCACTCCACGTCCGACGCTCAGCGACGGCTCCGATGCCGAGGCTCTGCATCTTGAGGATGGGCGGCATGCCGTGGCGCATGTTCATCTCGATCGGGACCGCGAGCGAGACCTGCGCGCCGACGTCCTTGACCCTCTGCCAGGCGGCGTCCGACATCCCGGTCATGTGGATGAACAGGTTGTCCGGCCCGATGCCGATGCTGCCGCTGTCGCCGCCCTGTGCCTTGCGCGAGCTCGTCCAAGATCGGACGGATGCCGAACGGCGAGAGGATGTGCGCTGCGATCTGCAGCCCGAGCTGGCGTCCGATCGTCCAGGACTTCTCGGTAGTCGGATCGCCGAGATAGACCTCGCCGCCCATGATCATGTGGACGAGCTGGTCGCTCGACGAGAACCACTGCTTCTTGATGCGCGGCGCGTCGGTCCGGATACTTGTTGCCGGGATTGGTGCCGAGAATGCCGGCACCCGCGCTCTCGAAATAGCCGAAGGCGGCGCGGCGTCCGGTGTCGAACAGCGCCTGGATCGCGGCATCCGAGTGCTGCGGCGAGTGATGGATCTGCGAGACGTCGTGCACCGTCGTGACGCCGTCGTCGAGCTGGCTCAGGCCGCCGAACAGCTCGTTGATGTACACGTCCTGCGGACGGTACACGGGGGCGAACTTCAGCAGGATGAATTCGAAGTAGGTCGTGCTGCCGCTCGGCGAGCCCGACCCGTCGTTGATGAGCACCCCGTCGGCGAGGAAGCTGCGCAGCGCCGTCTCGAACTGGTGGTGGTGCGTGTCGATGAAGCCCGGCATCACGATCCGGCCGCGCGCGTCGATCACCGTCGGCGCCGCCGCGCGTGCAGGTTCGGGCCGGATCGGCGACGATCTTCTTGCCCTCGACCAGCACGTCGGCCTGCGCGAAATCGCCGACCTTCGGGTCCATCGACATCACGGACCCGCCGCGGATCGACGATAGCGCCGGCCGGGCTTCCCGCTGGTCCTCGGGCGGACCCTTGATCGTCGTCGTTCCTTTGCCGACGCCGACGACGCATGCAGCAGACTCAACCCCCGTCGCCAGCTGCGGTCGCCGTCGAAGCCTTCAGGAAATCGCGCCGTGAGCCAACGTGGGCACGGGCATGGTCTTGCGGCTTGCCGTCATCGCACATCCGACACATTGCTGCCCCCTCCTGGGTCAACGCCTGCGGTATGGCGCTTTGAATCGATTCTGCGCCGAAGCCTCCCCTGGCGTGTAAACTTCGTCGATCGTCTGCAGCTTCAGACAGCGCTCCAGAAGACGCGGCGCCGCCATGCGCTCGGTCCATGCCGCGAACCTGCCGGTAAGCAACAGGCCAGCGCAGCGTGTCCACGCTGCGGAAGGGCTTCCGCGCCGGAGCCGAGCGTCGTCGAGCCTTCGAACAGCAGCGCCTGTTGGCGTTGCTCGGCCGAGCACGCTGCGACGGGAACGCCTCGATCGGACCGTATCGATTGAGCATGCCGCGCTGCCGAGACCGCCCTGATGCCCGCAATGCCTGGATACCTGTCGGCCGCGTCGCCCACGAGCGCCAGGTAGTCCGGAATCAATGCCGGCAGGACGCCGAATTTCGCGCGCACGGCATCGGCGGTCCAGCATCTTGTTGGCGCGCCGGTCCATCTGCACGACGCGCTCACCCTTGCACGCATTGGGCGAGGTCCTTGTCGACGGTCCAGATGCATACCTTGCGAACTCGCCGCGATCGCGACGCGATGCGCGCGGCCGATGCCAGCGCGTCATCCGCCTCCAGTTCCACCATCGGCCAGACCACCACGCCCATGCGCGACCAGAGCTTCTTCCAGCGGATGGAATTGCGCCCACAACGCCGGATCGATGCCTTCGCCGGTCTTGTAACCTGGCCAGAGGTCGTTGCGAAACGATTCGATGACGTGATCAGTGGCAACGCCGAGATGCGTCGCGCCGCCCTCCAGCATCTAGCACCACCGTCTCGCAGCACACCGACTACGCCACCGTAGGGTCGATCCTTCGCCCTCGGCGAAGCGGCGCAGTCCGTAGAAATGGCGAACGAGCTCGTACGTGCCGTCGACGAGATGGACGATGCAGGAGCCTGACGAGCTGTCAATCGAGTTCGCCCGGCCGGTACGCTTCATGGAATAGACTTGATCTCATGAGCACTGGTGATCCCCGCAAATTGACCGCATCGTGGCGGAAGCCCGGCGCGGCGGCCGAGACGCGCGAGCTCGGCTACCGGGAGCAAGCGCTGAAGATCTATCCCTGGGTCTGCGGTCGCTGCGCCCGCCAGTTCACGCGCGCAAACCTGCGCGAACTGACCGTTCACCACCGGGATCACAATCACGACAACAATCCGTCCGATGGCAGCAACTGGGAACTGCTGTGCCTGTACTGCCACGATAACGAACACCAGCGTCAGTTGGAAGCGACCGCCGGCGAAAGCACACCTGCCGGCGGTCGCGTCGACCCATTCCCCGTTTGCGAATCCTCAGGGAGCTGTTTGCGAAGCAGCCCCGTCAAAGTGAAACAGGGCACCGCGCGATAGATGTTCGCCAATCCCTGCTCGAAGGAAGCCGGTGAGCTCGCCAACGTAAAGGGCGCCGTCGGGGCTACGGGCGACCGAGGTCGGGACGGGCTCGATTCGCGGCAGGCCCGACGCCGGTCGGGTTGGGCAGCGACGGGAAACACGGCCAGCGTCTCGATCGAGCCTTTCGGCGCCACGCCCAGCAACGCATTCGCACCGGCGTCGACGTCCTCCATGGGCCGCCTCCTGAGACCCAGTGTGATGTACGCAGTACCTGCTTTTTGTAACCCACAACGCTCCGTTTGGGGGAGAGCATTCGTGCTCGAGCGCTGCGCAGGCAGCCCTCGATCCTGGCGGCCCACCGCACCTCGGGAGAGGCAGGGCAACGGTCCTCCTCGTGTGTCCCGAAGCCGATTTCTCCACGGCACCAGGCCGCATTACTCGCAACCCGCGCCTCCCACCATGGCGTACATTTGTATCGCGCGCCTTATGCGGGTTCACCCGGCCGCCAACTCAGTCGCGTACCCATCGCGCGGCGGTGGCCCGCCTCAACCACGCGCCTCTGCGATGACCAACGCGCTCCACGATGCTGGATCACACACCCACTGCTGTGCACTGGGTGCGCTGCGCGCTGTGGCGGCGCACTCGCACTCGCGACCTGCACTGCGGTGCTTTTTGCCACTCGGCGCGGCGCTGCTCGCCATACGCTGCCCGGACCGCTACGACAACTCTGGCGTTCGTGGTGGCAGTGCCGCCGGGTGGCGTGCTCGTGCTCGCAGCGTCTCGCAACCAGCCGGAGCCGCCTGGCCGCGCTGGCCCCGTGCACCGGCTGCGCATCAAGCCGTTGCCGCCAGCGTCGGCGGCCTGTTTGCTGTAATACTAGCGCCAGTGGCAAGTCTTGCTCATAGCGTTTGGCTGGGATCGACCGCAAGGCCGAATCGCGCTCGACCTTCGAGCCATTGGCCTGGTGGAGGGAGCGAGGTCGACCTCGCCGGGCGTGACGGCGAAAGCGCCTTCTGAAGTGCCGTACCGTCCGTGGCATGCCAAGCTCCATTGCCCCGCGACATCGCTTGCACCAGGTGGCTACTGGCAATCAACTCTGCGGTTACAAATCGCACGACAACGCGAGAGTATCGGGTGGCGAGATTGACGCATTCGAAACGTGGTCGCCGCGCGTCGCACCAGCGGTGGTATCGCCTCAGTAATCGCAGGCGTATGATCGTCGGAGGAGGGCCAGCACGATGAACCGGATACCTCTTGCTTTCGTCGTCACGTTGGCGGCATGCGCCAGCACCGGTGCTGACGATCCGCGCCAAGTCGCACAAGCGATGGAGCCGCTCGGCTGCATTGATCCCACACAGTGCGAGCTTTATTGGCAGCGTGCGAAGGTGTGGATCTCGTCGAATTCCTACTACCGCGTCCAACTCTCCAGCGACAGCGTCATCGAGACCTACGGGCCCTATGCCGGCCGCATGGAGCTCGCATACCGCGTCGTGAAGATTCCTGACGGCGCGGGAGGCGCGCGGATCAGGGTGGCGGCCGAGTGCGGCAACGCCTTTCGATGTACTCCCGCGGTAACCGACGCCATCGTCGCGTTCAAACGATTCACGAGCATGGGCGGCTCAATAATTCCGGGTCCACAGCGATACAGGACCGCGCGGGCAGCTCTCTTTCAGGGGTCGGCTTGGGCCGGCCCGCGACGTGTCACAACAATCCGCGCCGACCCAGACCGTCGTCTGACTCTTTGCGAGACATTGCCGAAGCACAAGCCTGTCAGCCAACTACGCCGGCAGCTTCGCCTTCGACCGGGCGCTGGAGTGGACCCAACCCGACAGCCGACACAGCAACCCGTCGGTTCTCTTACCGTGCTCGAACCGGGTTTGATTGCAGGTAATGATGGCGCCCGTCGCGGACAATTCGGCGAGTTGCTGACGCACCGTCGCAAGCGGCAACGCCAGTCTCCGTGGCGAGTTCCGGAGTCAAGGCGTTGACCATGTTTCTTGAGGCACTGCAGGATTTCGGTCAAGGTGAGCACCAGTGGATAAGGGCCGGCACTGTACCAGACCGACCGGGTCGCCTCTTCTTTATTAGCTGCAGACGGTGTGTGGTGATTTCTGACGTACTTGGCTGGACACTTGACAGCTGTTCGCGATGATCGCTGGGATAGAGCAGGATCAGCTCTCGTGACAGGCCAGAAACATACGACAAGCGCGCGACGCACACTGTCGCCGCGCTGATGGCGATGCTCATGGCAGCCGCCGGGACCGAACCAAGCGGCATACGCGGCGCGCCAGCGCCCGGGGCAAGAGCCCCGAGGTGGAAATGCAGATTGGCCTATGTTCACCGATTGACCATATCGTCCAGGCGCTCGACCTTCGCCCACGCGGCGCCCCGATCGAGGTCTGGCAGTTTGACGACCCCGCAATCACCCTGACTTGCGCGCGGGCTGCGCCTTCGCCTTCGGGTGGCGGCCGATGGTCGCGCCGAACTCACGTTGAAGGTGGCCAACCAGGATTGTGCGCGGCTTGACGCGTAAACTCGTACCGCCGGGGAAGGCAAGTGCGAATACGATGTTTACGGCACGACCGCGGCGGCGGCGCGGTGTCGCTCAACTCAAAGTTGGACGCCAGGAGCACACGCGAACTACTGGCGGGTCGCGTGGCGCCTTGCGAACGTGTTAGAGTCCATCGCAGATCCGGTACTTGCGCGAAATGGTCGGAGTGTGGCCGTTGCCGGACGGCATTCGCAAGCTCGGCCCGATGCAAGTCCGAACCTATCGGACCGCCGGCGGCCTCTACGATGTCGATATTTCGCACCTGCCTAATGGCGAGCGATATGCCGAAATCTCGGCGAAAGTGACGCAGCCAGATGCGGCCTCGACAATGGCAAATGATGAAGGCGGAGCTTCAACAGAGCCGGCGTCGAGATGTGCGTTGATCCAGTCGTCGCAGGCTGCTAACAAGCTGCGCTCCTTGTTGCGTTAGGCCACCGGCCACGGGCGGGGTCGCCTTTGAGACGGTCGAGACAACGTCAGCAGCATCCAATCGCGCCCGGTGTTGACAGAGCTTACGAGGATTGTCCGTCCTCAGTACATCAAATGGCGGGGGAGCGCCAGCTCAAGCATTGCAGGGGCTTAGCCCACTAGATGCCACGGAGCTGCCCCCAAAGTTGCCCCCCGGTGCCAGCCGCGTCGGTCGCTGCTATAGCGTGCCTGATCACGGTCAGTTGACCGGCAAATCACTCAGCCCGCGCCATCATCCACGTTGCTGCTGAACACCGCGATACAGGCTTGCCGGGCGAGCAATTCGGGGCACGGGATCGCTCTGGCGGGCCAGCAGTCGGGGGAAATACCGCCGCCGAGGTGGCTGCCACTTCCGCTGCGCGATGGCCTCGTTCGGCGGAGGCGGACCTGTCCCGGGTCGCTTTGCGCCAGCGGGCCGACGGCGCCGTCGGGGCCTCGCCGTCCGGTGCGCATTCCCTGGTTCCCGCGGCGACGGGAGCGCGCCATAAGTACTTCTTCCGCCAGCCGACGACAGTTACCGATCGGCACAACCAAGGAGGAAGCCAGTGCTCGGGGCTGGGCATCGTTGCCAGGCGTAGTGTATGGAATCGCCCTTTGATCGTCGGGGTAAAGCTTTCTGCTCGTCCCGGCAGTCTCTTGGATCATCCTTGCCATTCGCGCTTATCGGCACGAAAAAACCGCTCCCTGCGCCAGATACTCGCGGAGATACAGCGCCAGAACGTGTTTGCTCGAAAGCAGCGTTTGCCAGCGCTACGACCGCCGCCCCAGTAGCGCGCAGGGCCACTCATGCAAGGCGACTCGATCAGTTCGAAGCTCCCTCCTCCGCTACCCGGAGACCCACGACGGCAGACCGCGCCTGTGCACCCGCATTAAGGGCTCGCGGTGTCTTCACCTGGCTACGCGCAAAGCAGCTCCTTCGGGCTCGGTTCAGAGGCGATCATCTGACGCGCCATCCGCTTCTTCAGCTCCAACGGTTGCACAAAACCAGGGGAGCGGATAGTGGGAGCAGCATCCTGGCCAGCGTTAGCGATGCGTTGTAGCGGCTTGCTGTGCTCTATCCGCGCTACTCCGCCCCCTGTCGTTCCCCTCAAAGTGAACCCTCGAATGGGGAGGGCCGAGCGCGGAAGCCATTCCTCTTGAGCGCTACGAGATCCGTGCGGCGTGACACCCGCATCTCAGTAGCGCCGCACGGCGCAGGCCCGTTCCAGTAGCGACCGGCCCGCGGATCACCGGCGAGTCGTCGGCGCGCGTCGGCGCGATCGCCGATCCGGTTCATCAAACGACATGCGTTCCAGAAACGGGGGCCGTGCACGGTTCATCTTGGGCATCCAGATTGGCTGGCCCCCCTCGGTTGATCCTGCTTCTCGGACGGCCCGCCGGTCAACGCCCCCGCAGTGGCGTTCTGCGCAATCACAGCAGCAAGGGGGCCAGCGTGTTCAACCTCGTTTTCAGAGGAACGCCGAACTCCTGCTCACCACAATGCTTGCAGAGCCACGGTCGGATCTGCACCAGCGCACCAGCTCTTACGTCCATCGGCGCAAGCGGTTTGCTTTTCACCTTCCAAGAAGCAGTTCGGGCACGGCAGCGGGTCGATGCCCTGCGCACGCCGCGCCATAGGTTCTCGAATCGGCGCGCGTCCAACGCGTCTCCGTTGTCGAGGATCCACGCTTCGAAGCGCCTCGGGCGACCCAGGGCGCCTCACGCTTCATGTCCATGGCGCGATCCTGCGCGTGAGCCCGGCGCGACGCAACGGGAAAGCGCGGCACCGACAGTAGCCACCATGCGCCGGCCCCTCATCGCTCGACTCCGGCCAAAGCCGGGGATGGGTCCACGAAGCGCAAAGGCGAGCCGCGTCCGTCAATACGGCCGTGAAGATCGGTTTTCACCGATGAAGCCTCGCGCGCAAGCGCGCGTCGGCCGATTCATGCCGGGCGCGGGCGACTGAAGCTCTGGTGGACGCTCGGGTCCGCGAAGACTGGCCCCCTGAACCCTTACTTGCAGGCCTTGCGTGTTTCCCGAGAGCTGACATAGCCCGCGCACTGCACCGCGGGTATCAGGTCCGAACAGCAGCCTCTCCGGTGGGCGGACCGCACGAAATGTTGCCAGCAGCAACAAGTCATAGACGATCTTCACTCCACCGGCTGATGACCAGCGACCAGCCGAAGCTGGAGATGCCGAGCAGGTATCCTGCGATGAGCGGGCTGACCGACGACGCGAGGCTGCGCGGAACCGACGTAATGCTTGCCGCGGCGGCGCGCTCCGCCCGGCGAGACGACCGCCATCACATACGAGCTGCGCGTCGGCACGTCCATCTGCGACAACGCGCTGCGCACGAGCAGCAGCACGATGACCCAGCTCAGGTCGGGCACGAACGGAACCAGTATCAGCAGCAGGCTCGACGGCAGATGCGTGAACACCATCGTGTTGACGAGCCCGATCCGATGGGCGATGCGCACGGCGACCAGGTACGAGAATGCCGACAGCACACCGGTCCAGAAGAAAATCGTTCCGGCCACCGCGATCGACAGCTCGAACTTCTCGAACAGCCACAGCGCCAGCATCGACTGGACGATGAAGCCGCCGCCGAACGCATCCAGGCTGAACAGCGCCGCGAGCGTGTAGACGATGCGCTTGGATTGGCGCAGTGGCGCGGCGGGAGCTCCGGCTTCGGTCTCGAGTTCGTGGCGGCAACTTGCGATAGATCAGGCCGGAGAGCAACGCCGAGCAGCCCGTAGAGCAGGAACATCGCCTGCATCGCTGCGGCTCGGATCGACGCTGATCGCGCCGGCCAGAACTCCGGTGAAGCCTGCAAACAGCGCGCCGACCGCGCCGACCAGCGCGCCGACGAGGCTGTAGCGCGCGAAAACGGCCGTGCGTTGCCGATCGGCGCGAGGCGCGGCCAGAACCGCCTGCTCGAGCGGCAGGAAAACGCTGACATCGCCGCTCGACGGGTTGAGCGTGCCGACCACCGCGATGACGAACAGCGGCCAGAATTGCGTGAACACGGCGAAACCCGAGGCCGGTCGCCGTCATCAGCGCCGTCGCGCAGCAGCAGCAGCGTGCGGTAGCGAAGCCGGCAGGCGTGCAGACCCACCAGCAGCGTCAGGATGCCCGATCCTAGCAGCGTGCCGGTGGTGATCACGCCGACCTGAAACGGCGTGAGGCCCAGCGTGATCAGGTAGAGCGGCAGCAGCAGGCTGACGAAGCCGTCGCCGAACGCGCGCAAGCCCGCGCGCCCACAGCAGCTGGCGGATGTCCGCGGAAATCACCGGGACGGCGTCCCGCCGAAGCTGAAATCATCGAAGACCGTCACGCTATCCGCCTTCGTCCACACACCGACGGCGCCCGCTCCCGCGATGTGCTCGTCGTCGACCTCGATGTACGCCTTGCCATCGAGCGCGACGCGGATTTCGCTTGCCCGCGAACTCCGACGCGCAGCGTGTGCCATTGGTTCTTCGCGACCGGGGCGTCCACGTACTTTGATCGTGTTGCGGCGCCCGTTCTGGGTGTAGTACAGCGATACATTGCCCTCCAGCGCGTTGGCGCGGAGTACCACGTAACTGAACGAAGTACAAC
>ERZ1370068.1008-contig-10920_pt1 | contig 59965 bp, 96 predicted proteins | sample MGYA00561227_ERZ1370068 | MGnify/ENA primary metagenome ERZ1370068 (study PRJEB38410, sample SAMEA6850437) | metagenome | study: Metagenomic assessment of the ecological functions of the soil: analysis of the soil microbiota associated with the... | reverse complement strand
ACTGCGCGCTACAGAACCGGGTAGCGCATTTGTGCCCTGCATCGGGGTGCGTCTGCGCGACATTCTGTGTACCCAGTTCGAGCGCACCGTGGGCAACGACAACTGCGTCAGCTTTGAGGGCCGCAAACTGCAAATCCCAGCCAGCACCGCGCGCCCACATTACGTCAAGACCCGTGTGCGGGTACATCGCTACGTGGACGGCACCTTGGCCCTGTTTCACGGCCCGCGCAGGCTCGCCGACTATGACGCACTGGGCCATGCCTTTGTGCAGGAGACCAAACAGGCCGCCTGAGACGTCCGCCAGAGCGCCGCGAAGGTGGAAAACCGGTCTATGGGCTACGCCCTACGCCAATTCCCCGCCCTCGCAAGAAGCGGACATTTCATTTACTACAAAACCGGACATTCCTATTTACTTCCGACAGCCCGTGGCCTTCGGCGAGCAAGGTCCAGGAGCAGCGCGGACGGCTCGTTCGGCTTCGTCGACGCCGTTGGCGCGACCACCTTCTGTGCGTGAGCCTGGCGTCGCAGTGTGAGATCGATGTTCGCCTGCGCCGGCTGCCGCGGGACATCGCAGCATGCCGCCAGCGTCCACGGCGCCTGGACTACCCGCGCTGCGCCGCGAGACCCGAGGGGTGAACGAGACCGAGGAGACATCATGGCATCGAAGCCTCCGTTCAATCCGCTTCGGCTCGCGACGCCCCGCGTGGATGTCGAGCGCCGCGTGGACGGCATCGACTCATCCTGCGTTCGCCGCAACCCCTGGCGCCCCTTCCCCGAGCACCTCGGCCACCATCTCCGCCGCTGGGCGCGGGAGGCACCCGACCGCGTGTTCCTGGCGGAACGCGCGCCGACCAAGGGTTGGCGGCGAGTCGGTTACGCAGCCAAATGCTGGGCTGGGTCGAATCACTGGCGCAGGCGCTGTTGGATCATCGGTTGTCGCCCGAGCGGCCGCTGATGGTGCTGTCCGAGAACAGCATCGAGCTCGCGGCCCTTTCGCTCGCCGCTCTGTACGTGGGCGTGCCGCTGGTTCCGGTCTCGCCCGCGTATTCGCTGCAGAGCCAGGATTTGGCTAAGCTGCGGGCCATTGCTGGCCTGACGACGCCGGGTATGGTCTACGCGCGCGAGGGCGAACGCTATGTGCATGCTATCGAGGCGATCCGCACGCCCGGCATGGTGGTAGTCAGCGACGGCGCGCTTCCGGGGACGCTGCGCTTGGACGATTTGAGGACAACGACCGCTACGCCGGCGGTCGCCCGCGCGTTCGAGTCCGTGCACTCCGAGCAGGTGGCAAAATCCTCTTCACCTCCGGCTCCACCGGTCAGCCGAAGGGCGTGATCACCACGCATAAAATGCTGTGCGCCAACCAGCAGAGCATCGCGCAGTGCTGGCCGTTCGTCGAAGACAGGCCGCCGATCATCCTGGATTGGTTGCCGTGGAGCCACGCATTCGGCGCCAACCATAACTTCAACCTCGTGCTGCGCAACGGCGGCAGTCTCTATATCGACGATGGCAAGCCCATGCCGGGATTGATCAGAGAAGACGGTGGCCAACCTGCGCGACGTGTCACCGACGATATACTTCAACGCGCCGCGCGGCTTTCGACATGCTGCTGCCTTTCCTGGAAGCCGATGCCGCCGTGCGCGACCGCTTCTTCCACGATCTGGACCTGATCTTCTATGCCGGCGCGGCGCTGCCACAGAACCTGTGGGATCCGGCTCGAGGCGCTGTCGATCACGCGGCACGCGGCGAGCGCGTGCGCATGGTGTCTTCCTGGGGAGCGACCGAGACTACCTGCACCGCCACCAGCGTGCACTACGAGATCGAGAGAGCTGGCGTCATCGGCATTCCGGCACCAGGCGTCGAGATCATGCTGACGCCTTCAGCGATGAAGATGGAGTTGCGCGTGCGTGGCCCGATCGTCACCCCGGGCTACTGGAAGCGCCCCGACCTCACCGCAGCGGCCTTCGACGGCGAGGGCTTCTACAGGATCGGCGATGCGGGCCGGCTCGATGATCCGGCGGATCCGTCGCGCGGCATCGTGTTCGACGGGCGCGTGGCCGAAGACTTCAAGTTGCTCTCGGGCACCTGGGTCCATTGCGGCGAGGTGCGCCTGCGCGCCATCGCCGCCGCATCGCCGGTAGTCCAGGACGCCGTCGTCACCGGACACGACCGCGAGAGCATCGGGCTGCTGATCTTCCTGAACCTGGCCGCGGCGCGCGCCGTCGCCGGTGACGCCACGCTCACGCTCCACCAGCTGGCGGCACACCCCAAGGTGCGGGCTCATGTCGAGCACGGGCTCGCTGCCGACAACTTGGGCCGCGACGGCGGCAGTATGCGCATTGCGCGCGTAGTGCTGCTGCCCGACCTGCCTTCGATCGACTACGGCGAGATCACGGACAAGGGTTACGTGAATCAGCGCGCCGTGACCGAGCGCCGCGCCAGCCTGATCGAACGGCTGTATGCCGAAGTGCCCGATGCTGACGTGTTATTGATCGGCACTGAGAAAGATCGGGTATGCGACGCCGATCGGTCTCGACGGAACATGATGCAGAGGATCGACAGCCTGCCAAGCTGTACTCGATGAAACGACCGTGCGCGGGACCGCGTCGGCGCAATGGCAGCGGGATTGCAGCAAGGCACAGCAGCGGTCGTTCAATGCAGCGGTACAGGATGGCCGCTCGAATCCCTGCCCGAGCCTCACCTGCGCGCCAGAACCATGGTATCCCGCTTCTGCGCCCCAGTTCGATCAGCCGCAGGCCGCCGTTCACCGCTTCCACGCAAGTGATCGAGGCGTGATCCGGCCGGAAGCACACGACATCGTCGCGTGCATGCTCCGCGGCAACGACGACGTTGATCGCAATGAAGTGCGTAAAACCACGCAGTCGTGAGGGAGGCCGATGAAGCGAATCCAACAGCGTGCTCCGCCATGCCAGATAGTCTGGTGAACCCGGCCGGGGGCGTGATCGTTCAACTCGCGCCACGTTCCACGCATCGCCTCATGGAGCCACTGTTGGCGCGTAGCCAGATCGAGAGACGGCGAAGGGAGTTCGGCGACCGCCTCGCAGACTCTCGCCGGCTGCTGCCAGAGTCGCTCGAGAGGATGCGCCGTTTCTCGGCAGCGGCGCAGCGGACTCGTATAGATCGGGATGCGGTCCAGCGTCTCTGCGAGGGTCGACTGCGGCCACCTCAGCCTGCGTTTGGCCAGTGGCGTCGAGACCCGGGTCGGGGTCTTCACCCCAGCCTGCAGCGGGTCGAGCGTGCCGGATCGAACAGAGCTTCTGGCATGGCGGCTGAATTGGCGATAGCACCACTGTAGCGAATCTTGCGTGCTCTCCGCATCGCAAGCGCTTTGCCTGCGGACGGCTTCGTGGGGTGCGCGCCGCGGTGCAGCATGGGTTGATTTGTTCTGGGCGAGCTGAATGGCCAGACCCGACCCAGTTCGTGACCCGATCCGAGCTTGGGTGTGGGCACAGCGCAGGTATGGTCCACGGCCCGCATAGAGGACGCAGTAGTCGGGCTCGGGGGCAAGATCACAGTTAAGATGTCATTCCGATTCACGGGCCCCAGTCAAAGTCGCCACCGCCGGTACCGCTACGCTCGGGCTAGGCCGAAGGAGGCAAGGCACATGGAGGGAAAGCTTTAACCCCGCACGGCGGCGGCTTCTTCGCCTGCTGGCTGGGGGCATCGCGGGCGCCGTTTTACCAGCCCAGCCGGCAGCACTCCGGACGCCGGGCGAATCCTCACCGCAGACCACGGCGCTCGCAGGCTCGCGGTCGCCTCTCGGACAATCAAGATCGGGATGAGCGCCGCCTTCACCGGGACGACCGCTGCTCTGGGTACGGAACTGTACCGCGGCGCCCAGGCTTACTACGACGAGATCAACGACCGCGGTGGCGTCCACGGCCGGCCCGATATCGGTGGCGGTGCTCGATGACCGCTACGAGCCGCTCCCGTGCGTCATGAACACGTTGCGCCTGTTGGAAGAAGAAGGCGTGTTCCTCCTCTCCGGTTACGTGGGAACGCCCACGCTGACGCGGGCGTTGCCCTTCATCAAGCAGTACGCGCAGGAGCACGACGAAGACTTGGCCGTGGTCGGTGTCTTTACCGGCGCGCAACCTCAGCGGGAGCCTCCGTACGTCGAATACGTGTTCAACATCCGGGCCTCCTACCGGCAGGAAATGATGGCGCTGGTGGACCAGTTTTGGCGCGCCGGTGCGCGTGAGTTCGGTGTCTTCTATCAGATCGACGCTTACGGCCGGAGCGGAACCGACGGAGTAGCCCGCGGCCTCGCTCGACGGGGCGCCACCATTGCCGCCGAGGCGACCTATGCGCGAGGCGCGAGATTCGAGGACGACATGAGCCTTGCCGTCAAGACGCTGCGGGAGGGCCGCGTCGACGTGGTGCTGTGTACCGGTGTCTATCAGGGCTGCGCGGCGTTCATTCGATCGGCCAAGGACCTCGGCTGGAACGTTCCGATCTCCAATCTTTCGTTCGTCGGCTCGGAGGCCCTGCTGGGACTGCTCACCGAACATGGCCGCAAGGCAGGGCGGGACTACACGCGCGCCATCATCAACTCGCAGGTGGTCCCGAGCTACGACGACCTGACACTTCCCGGGGTGAGAGAGTACCGTGCCCCTCATGGACAAGAACAACCCTGCGATCCCGCACTCACTGCGCGATCCCCGTTACACGCCGCGGAGCTACAGCTTCGTCAGTCTGGAAGGTTTCATCAATGCCAAGGTCATCGTCGAGGGCCTGCGCCGCGGCAGGGCCCCATCTCACAAGGCGCGGGTTCAGGCAGGGTCTCGGAATCAGCTGCGCGGCTTCGACCTGGGCATCGGCGCCCTGCTGAGCTTTCGGGGCGAACCGGCACCAGGGCCTGGACAGCGTCTACTTCACTCACGTGGAAAACGACCAGTGGGTGCCCATCACCGACTGGAAGGCCGCGATGAGCGCCTGATGTTCGGATGCGTGCGCGCATGAGCCAAGCATGATCGAGCCGATATTAGAATCACTCCGCCACGGAGCGCGTCGAGCAGACCGTTGAGGCGTCGAGCAGGTCGCAGGTGCGGTTCGGACTGCGGGCGAAGATCATCTTGCTCGGGGCGGGGGTGCTCATCCCCTGGCGATCTTGACGTGGTTCATCTCCGTTGAAAGCCTGCGGCGAAACATGACGCAGGAGTTCACCTCGAAAGGCGTTTCGATCGCCGAAGGCCTGGCGAATTCCGCTGTCGACCTCGATCCTGTCGCGCGATGCGTCCACCGACCAGGCGCTGGTGGATCAGTACGTCGTGAACAGCGGCGTGGCGTACGTCCTGGTGTACGACGCTCCACAACGCGATCATCGCTCATACGTTCGTCCCTCGCGTGCCGCCCGCGCTCATCGAACAACATCGGCGAGCGGGAACGCAGTCCCAGCAAGTGCGCGAAATTCGCTACGCCGATCCGGCAACTGGCACTGAGCGGCAGATCATCGATGTTGCGGTTCCGATGCTCGCCGGGCCGACTGGGTATGGTCCACGTGGGCATGGATCAGGCGATCATCACCGCCAGCCGCTACGCGAGCCGGAAACTCCCTTCTGCTGGTTTTCGCCGCCATCGCCGCACTGGCCACCGCGGCCGCGGCTCTGTTCGCCCGCCGCGTGACTAAGCCGCTGACCCACCTGATGGACGCCGCCACGCGAGTCGGCCGAGGGGATTTGTCGGCGCTGGTGCCGATCACGTCTCGCGACGAGATCGGTCTGTTGGCGGCCACCTTCAACGACACCATCGTGCGCCTGCGTTCGCAGGTACAAACGGAGGCCGAGCGCGACCAACTTCGCAAGTTGACCGCGTACATGGAGCAGGTCTCACCGGATCTCCACCGCGATGCAGGAAGCGCTGTCGCTGAAGGACAGGGTGACGCGCAATCCTTGCGGCCGCGCATGAGGTCGTTGCTGTCGACCGCCTGCACAGCTGGGCCATCACGCCAGAGGGCGATCAGCTGGCGTACCTTGCTGGCGCGGGCCTCTTGGATGAGGACCAAGGGTCGCTCACCGGCGTGGCAATCCCGCTTGCTGAAGCTGGCGCGATGGCTATGACCTATCGGGACAAGCGCCCGCTCATTTTCGACGAGGCGAACCCGCTGCCCATCGACCTGCACCTTCATCGCCCGTACTCGGAAATCAAAGGGCTTCGCTCGAAGAGCTTCGTGGCAGTCCCCATGATCACGAGCGGTCGCCCCGTCGGGGTCCTCCTAGCCGATAACAAGTATAGCCGTGCGCCGATTCCTCCTCACACGGTAGATATGCTGCCGACCTTCGCCTCGCACGCAGCAGTCGCCGTCGAGAACATACGCTTTGCTCCAGGACCTGCAGGCGCGTACCGCGGATCTCGCTCGATCGGTCGAGGAGCTCAAGGCACTTGCCGAGGTTGGCCGCGCGGTGAGCTCGACGCTCGATCTCGACACCGTGCTCGCCACGATCATTTCCCGTGCCAATCAACTCTCCGGAACCGAAGCCGGCTGGATCTACGAGTATGACGACATTGAGGAAGAACTGCGCCTGCGGGCGGCCCAGAACCTCGAGGAAGAGTTGGTTCGTGCCCTGCGCACGCGGCCCGTTCGGAAGGGAGAGGGGAGTGGGGGGCCGTGTGGTGGAGATCCTTGCTCCCTTCCAAGTTCCGGATATCACCGCCGAAGGGGCTTACCGGGGTCATCTGCGAGACATCTTGATCCGCGCCGGGTACCGGGCCTTCCTGGGCGTGCCGCTGATGCGCGAGCAGCAAGTCATCGGCGTTTTGGTCGTGGGCCGAAAGCATCTCGGGAGTTCCCGCGCGAGGCCATCGAGCTGCTGACCACCTTCGCCAGCCAATCCGCGCTGGCGATGCAGAACGCACGGCTGTTCCATCAACTGGAGATCGCTAGTCAGCACAAGTCCGCATTCCTGGCGAACATATCGCACGAGCTGCGCACGCCGTTGAATGCGATCATCGGCTACAGCGAAATGCTGCAGGAAGACGCGGTGGACCTGAACGCCGACGGTCTGGTGCCCGATCTGAAGAAGGTGAACGCGGCGGGCAAGCACCTGTTGGAGCTCATCAACTCGATCCTCGATCTGTCGAAGATCGAAGCCGGCAAGATGGAGCTGCACCTCGAGGACTTCAGCGTTGCGCGGATGGTCGAGGACATCGCCGCCATGGTGCGGCCGCTGACCGAGAAGAACGGCAACCAGTTCGAGGTGCGCTGCGATGCCGAGATCGGCATCATGCATGCCGATCTGACCAAGGTCCGCCAGGTGCTGTTCAACCTGTTGAGCAACGCGTGCAAGTTCACGGAAAAGGGCACCGTGTCGCTGGCGGCGCAGCGCGAGGAGGTCCGACAACGACGCCTGGCTGACATTCAGCGTCGAAGACACGGGCATCGGCCTCACCTCCGAGCAGGTGGGACGGCTGTTTCAGGAGTTCTCGCAGGCGGATACCGACAACCGCGCGCAAGTACGGCGGTACCGGCCTCGGGCTGGCGCTCAGCCGCCGGCTGTGCCGGCTGATGGGAGGCGAGATCACGGTCACGAGTGAGCCGGATCGAGGAAGTACCTTTACGGTTCGGCTGCCGATCGATGTTGCGCAAATCCGCGAAAGTCCGGCTGAGGCAGCAGGCAGCGCGGGTACGGTCCTGGTCATCGACGACGAAGCTGTGGTCCGCGAGCTGATGCAGCGATTCCTGAGCAAGGAAGGCTTCCGCGTGCTGACGGCCGCCAACGGCGAGGACGGGCTGCGGCTGGCGCGCGAGCCAGCGGCCGGATGCGATCACGCTGGACGTCATGATGCCCGGAATGGACGGCTGGATGGTGCTGTCGGCGCTGATGGCCGATCGGGAGCTCGCCGACATCCCGGTGATCATGCTGACCATCGTCGACGACAAGCAGGATGGGATACGCTCTGGGCGCGTCGGAGTATCTCACCAAGCCGATCGACCGGGCGCGGCTCATTGCAGTGCTCGACAAATATCGGCGCGATCTGCCGGTCCTGGTGGTACGACGACGATGCGAGCACCTCGGCTGCTGCTGCGGCGGATTCTCGAGGCGGAAGGGTACGCGGTGGTCGAGGCGGAGAACGGCCGCGCCGCACTCGTGCGCATGAGCGAGCGCACGCCGGGCGCGATCCTGCTCGACCTCATGATGCCGGAGATGGATGGGTTCGAGTTCCTCAGCGCCCTGCACGAGCGCGAGGCGTGGCGTCAGATCCCGGTGGTGATCATCACGGCCAAGGACCTGACTGCTGAGGACCGTGAGCGGCTCAACGGCTCGGTGGTTCGCATTCTCCAGAAAGGGGCCTACGGGCAGGAAGACCTGCTGGCCGAGGTGCGGGCGCTGCTGGCCGCTTCGATCGGCCGCCGCAAGGGGAAACCAGATGACCAAGATCCTGCTGATCGAAGACAACGAGATGAACCGCGACATGCTGTCGCGCCGGCTGCAGAAGCAAGGCTACGAGAGTGGTCATCGCCGTCGACGGCGAGGAAGGCGTGGCGAAGGCGCAGAGCCGAAGCACCGGCGCTGATTCTCATGGACATGAGCCTGCCCGGCGTCGACGGCTGGGAGGCGACGCGGCGGCTCAAGGCAGCAGCTGCAGACGCGAGAACATTCCCGTCATCGCGCTGACCGCGCACGCCATGGCGGGCGACCGTGACAAGGCCTATGGCCGCCGGCTGCGACGACTTCGACACCAAACCGGTCGAGCTGCCACGGCTCCTGTCCAAGATCAGGCGCTGCTCGGACAGAGTGCCAGGTCGTGAGCATGGATCGCGCAGCGCTCGCCCACCTGCGGCACGAGCTGCGGACGCCGCTGAACCACATCATCGGGTACAGCGAGATGCTGATCGAGGACGCGGCTGGAGGCGATCCGGCCGCGTTAGGCCCGGGTCTGCGTCAGGTGCACGCGGATGCGCAGCGGCTGCTGACTGCTGATCAACGAGCTGCTGCATGCCGATGCAGGTCAGGTCGACCTCGCACGCCTGTCGGCACGAGCTGAGCGGGCCGCTGCGCTCGGTCATGACGGCGCGTCGGAAGCGCTGAGGCTCCAGGCACAGCGCGCGGGTGGCGCAGCAGGCCAGCCAGGATCTCGAGCGCATTGCCCTCGCGGCAACGCGCTGCAGTCCGTGATCACCAGCGGTCGTCACGCCGACCGAGCAATCCGCCGACAGGAACGGTGGCAGCCGTTGCCGCGGCCGGAGCGCCGGCGGAAGCAGGCGTGATTCTGGTCGTCGACGACAACTCAGCCAACCGCGGAAATGCTCGGGCGGCGGCTGGAGCGCGAGGGACATCAGCGTTCAGCTGGCCGCGGGCGGGCGTGAAGCGCTCGACCTGCTGCAGGCGCGGCGCGTGGATCTGGTGTTGCTGGACGTGATGATGCCGGAGCTGGACGGCTACGCGGTCCTGCGGCAGCTCAAGGCGGATGCGAACACTGCGGGACATTCCCGTGTCTGATGATCTCCGCGGTCGATGAGATCGAGTAGCGTCGTGCGCTGCATCGAGCTGGGGGCAGAGGACTACCTGCCGAAGCCCTTCGACCCGATACTGCTGCGGGCGCGGATTGGCGCCTGCCTCGAGAAGAAGCGGCTGCGCGACCGGGAAGCGGAGCACCTTCGGGAGCTGGCGGACTGGAGCACGACGCTCGGAGCAGCGCGTAGCGGAGCAGGTCGCCCTGGTCGAGAGGCTCGGCCGGCTCAAGCGGTTCTTCTCCCCTCAGCTCGCGGAACTGATCGTCGCAGGCGGGGCCGACGATCCGCTCAAGACGCATCGTCGCGAGGTGACTGTCTGCTTCCTCGATCTGCGCGGGTTCACGGCGTTTGCCGAGACCGCGGAGCCCGAGGAGGTCATGAGCGTGCTGAGGGAGTATCACGCGGAGATGGGGAAGCTCATTCTGGAGCACGAAGGCACGCTCGAGCGCTTCACCGGGGATGGCATGATGATCTTCTTCAACGACCCGGTGCCGGTGGCCAATCCCGGCGAGCGGCGCCGTTCGGATGGCACTTGGCGATGCGCGAGCGCGTCGCGGAGCTGATCGACAAATGGCGCAAGCTCGGCTACGAGCTCGATCTCAGCATCGGCATCGCGCTGGGCTACGCGACGATCGGCGCGATCGGCTTCGAGGGACGCTGGGACTACGGCGCGATCGGCTCGGTCACCAACCTCGCCGCCCGCCTGTGCGGCGACAGCAAAGCCCGGCCAGATCCTGGTTTCCAAGCGCGTCCTGGCGATGACGGAGAGGCTGTTAGAGGTCGAGTCGGCGGGCGAGCTCGCGCTCAAGGGGTTCCACCGCCCGATCCCGGCCTATAACGTCCTGGGTCTCCTATCGTAGGGCTTGCCGTTTGGTGTCGGCGACCGACACAGGTGCCGGCATCCCGGAAGAACAACGGGAGCGGATCTTCGAGGAGTTTCAACAGGTCGGTGCCCCCGCCAGCCGCAACAAGGGCACAGGGCTGGGCCTTGCGATTGCCAAGCGCATCGTTGAGCTGCACGGCGGTCGTATCTGGGTGCACTCGACGATAGGGAAGGGTTCGACATTCTTCTTCACTTTGCCGATCCGGGCCGAACAGACTGCACGGAAGACCTGAGAAGTCTACTGGTTGCACTGCCGCTTCTGACCGAACGGAGACTTTGGCGGTCCTGATACAGCGCGACAAGCGATCGGGAAGACCGCTCGAGCGGTTCAGCGTACCATCCTGCGGTCTATCCCGTTGCGCACGGACGAGGCGAACCTGATGATCCGAGGTCTGCTGGCTTTCGCCCTTTGTTGCTTTGTCCGTTTGCTGCGGACCGTTGGGTTTCCGAGCGCGCAGCCGATGCGCAGCAGCCGGCATCGCCGCGGCGCATCGGGGTTCTCCTCGTGGTGTTCTCACCCGAGAGCAAGGAGGCACAGCAATTCCGGCAGGGGCTACTGACGCCGGATACGCCGAAGGCCGCGATGTGGTGATCGAGTGGCGATCCGCGAACGGCGACTACGCTCGGGTACCGGAGTTGGTCGCCGACCTGGTCCAGCGCAAAGTCGATGTGATCGTCGTGGACAGCACCGTTGCAGCCCAGGCGGCCAAGCGTGCCACGTCCACTATCCCGATCGTCGTGCATTCGTCGGCGATCCGCTCGGATCCGGCTTGGTCGGCAACCTCGCTCATCCTGGCGGAAACGTCACCGGCATCTCGATCATGATGGCCGAGCTTAGCGCCAAGCGGCTGCAACTGCTCAAGGAGGCGATCCCACGGCTCACCCGGGTCGCAGTCCTGTGGAATCCAGACACGCCATTCCACGCGAAGGTGGTCGAGGACCTCAGGGCGGTGGCACCCTCGCTGGCGATCGAGCTGAGTTTCATGGGCGTGCGAACGCCCGAGCAGTTCGATCCTGCTTTCTTGGCTGTCAGCCGAGCGCATGCAGAGGCCTTGTACGTCATCGGGGACCCTTTCTTCTTTCGCGCAGCGAGCGACGCTTCTCAAGCTTTGGCGTCGAAGGCCCGGCTACCAGGGATCTACGGGGCGAGGCAATTCGTCGATGCAGGCGGGCTTATGTCCTATGGGACGGACTTGGGCGATTCGTTCCGCCGCATGGCCGGATACGTCGACAAGATCCTGAAGGGCGCGAATCCAGGCGATCTGCCGATCGAGCAGCCGACAAAATTCGAGCTGGCGGTCAATCTCAAGACGGCCAAGGCTCTTCGGGCTGAATATCCCCAAGTCGATCCTGCGGCAGGCGGATGAGGTGATCAGGTGAGTGCCTCCCGGGACCGGCGCACACATGACTGATGCTCACTGGCTCCAGCAACTGCATGCTACGTCTGCCGCTCCTTGACGAAGCGGTCTTCGACACATCAGCATAGCTCTGCCGTGTCTCTCCCTCCCCCTTTTGCCGCTGTCCGGCTGGCTTTAAGAAGCCAAGGAGCTGCCATGAACCCTGTCACCGACCTCGAGACCCCGCTGTCACCGTCCACCTCGACATCATGGAGGACAACATCCGCCGGGTGCAGGCGCATCTTGCCAAGTACGGCATCGCCAATCGTCCCCACATCAAGACGCACAAGATCCCGGCGCTCGGCAAGCTGCAGATGCAGGCGGGCGCCGTGGGCATCACGTGCCAGAAGCTGGGCGAAGTCGAGGTATTCACCGACGCGGGTGTGGCGGACGATGTGCTCCTGACCTTCAACATCATCGGCGGCGCCGAAGACCGATCGGCTGATGGGCTGACCGAAACGGCTGCGCCGGCTCGCGGTCGTGCTCGACAACGAAGCGGTGGCGAAAGGGCTGTCGGATGCTGGCGTGCGGCACGGCGTGGACGTGAGGTACCTGATCGAGTGCGACACCGGCATGGGCCGCAACGGCGTGCAATCACCTCAGGCGGCGCTCGACCTCGCTCGCGCCACGATGAAGATGCCGCGCATGCAGTTCGAGGGCATCATGACGTTCCCGATCCGCGCTCCTGGCTCGCATCAATTCTTCGAGGAGGCGCTGGGGCTGTTCAAGCGCGCGGGCATCCCCGTTCCCGTGGTTTCGCGGCGGAGGCACGCCTGCCATCTTCAAAGTACAGGACTTTCCCATGCTCACTGAGCATCGCGCCGGAACCTATCTCTACAACGACGTAATGACGGTGGCGACCGGCACCGCCGGCTGGGACAACTGCGCCATGCGCGTACGGGCGACGGTGGTGAGCCGGCCGACGGAGACGCGCGCGGTGATCGACGCCGGGACCAAGGTGCTTACGTCGGACCAGTACACGGTCACAGGCTACGGCCACGTGCTCGAATACCCCGAGGCGATAATCCCGCATCTGTCCGGAGGAACACGGCGTGCTGATCTCACCGGTGCCGCGAGCGTCCGGCGGTGGGCGACATCGTGCACGTGGTCCCCAACCACTGCTGCGTGGTGAGCAATATGGTGGACGAGGTCTACGGGGTTCGGGGGATCGGGTCGAGGTGGTGTGGCCAGCTCGCTGCGCGCGGGACGGTGCGCTAACGACTCGAAGGGCATTTCATGACCAAACCGTCGCCGATTTCCCGCAGCGCTTTCAAGGCGCGCGCCGTCCTGGTCGGGGAACGCATCGATCTGCGGGGCTGGGCGAGCACCGACTCTTTGGGCACCAACCCGCTCACCGTGGAGGTAGCCGGCGGGGGCGTCGCTACTCTGCATCGATACGGGGTGATCGTCTTCTTCAACGTCGCCCCGATAGAGGAAGTCACGCTTCTCTCTCGCCTGCGGCCCCAGGTAGGGAACCCTATCCGGCGCCGGAAACGGAGGAAGTGGAGATCCGCATTGGAACCGGCGATCGCGAGGGGGTGACGGGAGGCGCGGCGTTTCTCGAGGACGCGGCGGTGGAGCGGTTGCAGGTCGTCGCCGATATCGTGAGCAAAAGCGCGCTGCTGTCGCTCTACGAGAAGAGAGTCGCCGCCGAGTTCGACCGCATCGAACCGCTGGCGGCGGAGCTCGATCGATCGGGACGCATCCCCGGAAAGACCAAGCAGCTACTGAAGTACATCGGCTCGATGCTGCTGGTCGAACAGCGGATGGTCGGGCGTGCGGAGATTACCGAGAAGCCGGAGGTCCTGTGGGACAACCCCGCCCTGGAGGGATTGTTCGTCAAGCTGGAAGACGAATTCGAGATCAGGGAAAGGCACGCCGCGATAGAGCGTAAGCTCCGCCTCATCTCGAAACACAGCACACACCATACTCGAGCTGCTGAGCAGCAAGCACTCCTTGCGCGTCGAGTGGTATATCTTGCTTTTGATTATGTTCGAGATCCTGCTTACGCTCTATCAGCTGTTTTTCCGTTAAGCGCGGGCCTGACCGCTGACACCACCGCCGCTATTTCGCTGGCGGGGTTGCAGGCGGAGGGGTGATCCCTTTCTTATAGGCGTCCTCGTCGATCTTCGAAACTTCGGAGTTCTGCAGCGTGACCTCGCCACCGGTCTGAGCGTCCTTGAACTCCACAGCCGTTCCATTGTGTTTGACTTCCTCGGTGTAGAAGACCTTCCCGCTGCTCGGATCGGTTACCTTGTAATAGTGGGCACACGCCGTGCATACGACTGTTGCCAGAGCCACAACGAGCATTCTCAGCATGGACATGATTCAACCCTCCCCTGTGACACGTTCGTGAATGTGGATCTCAACGCGTTGCCCCAGAACCGGTGAGGACTGCAATGAGACTGCGGTAGTCTATCGCATCGGCGGGCGCCCGAAACTGTCTCTACTTCGACGACGCCGACAGCGAGCGCGGCGCAGAGTCATCGAGGTGGTCGAGTCAACTCGCGTTCGCGGCCTTGCGAAGGCAGGACTCGAGCAGTTCGACGGATCTGCGCGCGAACGCCCACATGTTGGCTTCCCGGTCGGCGCTGCCCGTCTCGATCGTGATCACGGCCGCGACCGGACCGCAGACAGCGATGCACGCATGGCCGGGTGCATCCCCATAGCGGTTGCCGCTCGGACCGCTGGCACCCGTTTCGCTCAGACCCCAGGTGGCGCCGAGGTTGTTCCCGCACGCGCCGCGCGAGCAACTGCGCGAACGGCTCACTCGCCGAGCGGATGTTCGCGATGTCCTGCGCGGTCAAACCCAGCAGCGCGGAGCGGCCTGCGCCGGTATAGACGATGCCGCCGCCGAGATGAGTATGCGGATGCTCCTGGCATGGCCACGAGTGCGGCGTTGATCAACCCGCCGGCAGAGGATTCGGCGATCGCGAGCGTTTGCTTGCGCTCCTTGAGCAGATTGCCCACGACGCTGCCGAGGGCAGTAAGCGATTCCATCTGGTTTCTCCTCGACCTGATTGATAGGTCGAAGCTTAAACCAAGGCGATCCCACGCGCGAGGGCTACCTGATCCCTCGACACCCTCTTGGCATTTCATCCCGGATCGCCTGGGTGGCGCTCGAGCAGGATGTCATCCGTGCCAGTGCGGCGGCCCAGGAATGATCTTCAGCTGCGGCAGGACTTCGAGCTCACGGTACGGGGACGACTCGAGCGGGGCGATTCTGCGCCGCCACTGTCGGGTGGTGTCATCAACTCGGGCAGCTGCCTGAACAGCGAATCGTCGGGGCATCGCTCAGCCAAAGCCGGATCGCACTCGACGATTTGCCGTGGCGGCGTGTCGGCTCTGGAACGCGAGTCCAGCTGCGTTTCGATTGCGCTTGCCGACATCGAACCGAGCACACATACGAGGTTGAGGACAACTGCAGCGGTGCGAGTCATTGTCGACCTCATGGCGTTGATGTGAGGCTCTGTCGTTGACGATACGCCGCCAGCGGGAGGCTCTCTTGCACGCGCTTGCGGGCTTTGCGAATTCTTGCGCGTCCCACGCGTACGCTCGCGGTCACCTTACTCGACCGCCACTGGCAGCAGGCCTGCATCAGAGATGTCGGCGCGCCACTGTTCGGGCCTCCAATCCTGATTCAGCTCGAGGTTCTTCGAATCGTCGTCGATCTACCCGGAAGTTCGTTATCCGTGGGCGAAATGAGGGCCCGCGCCGCCTAGACTTGCCCGACGACCTAAACTTGTCTGAGGATCGATGGGCGATCACTTTGGAGCCAATGGACATGTGGAGTAATACGAACAATCTGTTGCAACGTCTGCTGACTGATGACGCTGGTGCTGAGCGCGCCAATTGTCAGCGCGCAGAGCGACGACGTGACAGCCGAACAAGTAGTCACGGCTCCTTGAAGGCGCTCTATGGCGTGCATCCCAGCCAGCGCCGCAATCACACCAAGGGAACCTGCGCACTAGGCGACTTTCGTGGGTACGGCCGAGGCAGCGGAATATTCGCGCTCGTCCATGTTTTCCGGGTCGTCGGTGCCGGTTGTGGCGCGCTTCTCTCGCCGGCGGAAATCCGAAGGCATCCGATGCGGAGCGCAGCCCGCGCGGGCTGGGGCTGGAATTCAGGCTGCCCGACGGAAGCCTGCAGCACATGACCATGCTCAACACGCCCATGTTCTTCGCCGCCATGCCACGTACCTTTCGACAAGATGCTGGCGCTGAAACCCGATCCCAAGACAGGCAAGCCCGATCCCGCAAAGCTCAAGGAATTCGTTGCGAGCCACCCCGACAATCGAGGGCAAGCGCAAAGTTTCTCGCCGATCACAACCCGCCGCCGAGCTACGCTGACACCGCTTACTACGGTATCCACACGTTCAAGTTCATCGATCGGAGCGACAAGACCACGTTGGTACCGCTGGCGCTTTCGTTCCACAGGACGGAGAAAAAGTCACTTTCCGATGCAGAGCTGAAGTCGATGCCGGCGGATTTTCTCGAGCAGGCGCTCGTCAGCCGGACGGCGCAGGGCGGTGCGCGCTGGGACATGCTCCTCACGATCGGTGATGCCGGCGACCCGGAGGACGATCCCACCATCCTATGGCCGACGAACCGCAAGGAGCTGAAGGCAGGGACTCTGACGATCTGGTCGGCAATGGCCCAGGCCGGCGCCGAGTGCGAGAAGATCAACTACGATCCTCTGGTCATGGGTGATGGTATCGCGGCGACCAATGACCCGGTGCTCCTGTTCCGCTCGCCAGCCTACGCCTGGTCGTTCGCCAAGCGGCTGGGCGGCCTGTGACAGGGCGCGTCTCCTCAGTCTGACGGAACTCCCATCGAAGACGGTCGACGCCGGTCGCGGACCCGCGTCAGGATTGCGTCAGAACCCGCACTCGACGACGAAAGATTTTCCTTACCCCGATCAAACCACAGCTGAGAGTCACCAATCCAATGAGCCCACGTCCCAGCATTGCCCTCATCCTTCTGCTCGCGCTCACCAGTTGCGCCACGTTCTACACGCCGCGCAAACCAATGCCGATCGCCGAGGTCGTCAAGCTGAGCAAGTCCGGTACGCCACCGCCCTTTGATCATCCAGCGCGTCCGCGAGTCGGGTACGACCTACGCCCTGCGCGGCGCCGACTTCGCCAAGCTCAAGGTCGATGGCGTACCGGATCCGGTGCTGGATTATCTGCAGCAAGCGTTCGTGGACGACCTCGATCTACAAACACGTTACTGGGCGACGGGCGAGGCCAGTCTCGGCGCTTGCTCCTGGTGCTACCCCCAGCCGGTAGACGTGGATAAGCTGCAGTCGGGGTTCGGCGTTGTCCCCGCCACGCCTCCGGGCCGGTATCAGGCAGGCCGGCCGATGGGCATGCCAGACTGGGCGCCGTATCCGGAATATCCACCCTTCGGTGCGGCGATCTCGGTGGCGGACATCGAGCAGATGTCGAAGGACAGCGTACCCGAGGCCGAGATCATCGAGCGGATCAACCACTCGCCGTTGACGAATGTAATCCGGCGTGGGCGGCACCTTCACCATCCGCACCCAGCCGGCTGCGGGTCTGAGCGGTTCTCTGCTGGCTCATCTGCATGACCAGCGGCGTCGCCTACCCGGTACTGGACACCTTGCAGGGCCAGTTTCTGGCCCAGTTCATCGAAGTCGAGCGCTTGCGCTATCAGAACATCGGTCAAGGATCAATAGTGCGCTGAGGCGTTTCGGCGGCTGGCGACTGCCAAGTTGCCGGACGCCTTCGTGCGCAGTTTTCCCAGGATTGATGCAAGAACCCCGTTCGCGCTGAGCGCGCTTCGACTCTGCCCCGTTCGTGTTGAGCGTCGCGCAGCAGAGTCGAAACACGCTCAACACGAACGGTCCAGAGCTGCGGAGTCGCAGTCGCAGCCAACCTACGCCAACCCTCACGCTTCGACTCCGCTTCAGCCGGCCAGTCGTAAGCGACGCAACGATTCAACCGCAATGTCCTGCCACGCCGTCGCTGATCCGTGGGTCAAGCGTGGGACGCTCCACGTTATCGTTTGCGTGCGTACTGCCTTGCGGCAGTAGTTGGGCTGGCTAGATAGACGGCCCCGACAGCACGGCCATTGCAGCTTAATGGACTCAGGCGCCGCGCTGGGGCGCAGAGCAGGAACACGATGATCTCATATGTCAACAGGTGAATCGATGATGATCGACCAGATCGAAAGTGCGCTGAGCATGCTGCGCACGGATCTCGTCCAACGCTTCGCGGAAGGCGATTGGGACGAGGGCCACGCGGAACAGGCGGCGCGGGCAGTGGTGGCCCGCCTCCGACCACAGAGCGATGCCGCGAGCGACCGTGCTCAGGTTCGCAATTCCAGGGTGCATGGTGAAGTCATCCGGCGCACGTTGCGCTACATCGACGACAACCTGACTCGAAGCTCACGATGGCAACAGCTCGCCCTCGCGTATGGGCGTCGATGCGTTCGGCATCGGTCGCAGATTCAAGCAATTTACCGGCATGACCCCACACCAATACGTGATCCTGGCGCCGCGTCCGGCGCGCCATGGAGCTGCTGGAACGCGAGGAGCTGAGCATCATTGACATCGCCCTCGAGGTCGGCTGCTCCTGCCAAAGCCACCTGACCACGCTGTTTCGCAAGCACACCGGCACTACGCCAGCCGCATTTCGCAAGGCCGCGCGGTTCACCCGACGGCCGTTCGACGACGGCGCCACAAGCGCCCCTTCCCTACTTCAGGAGTTTTGAAGTGGTCTCGGGTCAGGCCACGATGACGCTGCGATCGCAAGTGCGCCCTCTGCCGCGGTCAACGGATTGAGGGCGACCCGTGGAGCCGCTGATCGCGGGTCTGCTGCTTTGGCTCAACACGCACGGATTTCCCGCGTGCACTGGCGGGCCGTATGTCCGCCGGGCCTTCAGCGAGGAGACGCACGACTACATGGCCTGGTACCAGGATGGGGTAGTCGCGCTGTCGGAGACGGTTCGACTACGACGGATCTGTTCATCGAGCCGTCCGAGCAGCGCATAACGCTCGCGCGCTCGGCTCCTCTGCACGAGCTCGCGCATTTCTGCCAGGCGCAGCGTGACGGGCCGATCCATCCCCGCAGCGAGCGGGCTTGGCTGCAGCGTGAGGACGAGGCCTACACCGTTACAAACCATTTATCTGCGCGAGCACGGCTCAGCCACCGTGCTGGTGTGGCGCAGGACTCCGGAAGGATGAGGAGATAGGAACATGTCGATTCTGCCGAAAATGCGCTGGCCGATCCGGTTCAGTGCAGGCGCTCGCTTTCGCGTGCACCATCTGGCCAACCGCCTATTCTCAAGAGCGCGGCTACCGCCCTCACGAACGCGAGCTTCCCGGGAACCGCGCGCTACCACCAGACCCAGGGTAACAAGGCTGCAATGGCCACAACGAACAGCATCGCAAACAACAGCTCGTCGCTCATTCGGCAATCCACCAAAGCATCATCAGCGGCACGAAGGGCACCAGCGGCCCGCGCCAGCGCTACGGAGCAACGTCAGGATTCTTTCAGTCATGTTCATCTCTCGAAGAACCGGCAACTCGCGCGACCGGAGTTGGGTCGCCAGTCGCCATCCGACGTGGCGCGTGATGAGCGGACTGCGTGATGCGACCTGAGAGTACACGGATGAGCTATGGGAAATCTTTCAGATTCTGACTGAGAGAACTGTAAGATCCTGTCTGCACGACGGCGGCGCAGATGCATGAGGGAGCTGGCGCGGGGGTCGGTGCAGGACGCGTGCAAGAAGTGTTGAGACTTCCCCACGCAAGCAACTGAAGTTCACGCTCTTTGGCCATCATCCTCGGCTATCTCACTCACTTCGCCTCAACCATCCTGCTGGCGGTAGGCGCGCTGCCACCCATCGTCGACCCGCTGGGCGCAGCACCGATCTATCTCGGCGATGACAGCCGGCCTCACGCCAGAAGAGCGCGGCCGGATGGCAAAGTCCGTTGCGATGAACAGCTTTCTTCTGCTCATTGCTTCGACCCTGATTGGCGCCTATGTGCTCGACTTCTTCGGAGTATCGATTCCGGCCGTCCAGGTTGCCGGCGGGATCGTTAGTCTGCGCCATAGGCTGGTCGCTGCTGAACAGTCCCAATTCGCCGTCAGCGATGGCGCGGAACAGGTCACCAACAGTAACCCTGGACGATCTCCGATCAGCGTGCTTTCTACCCTCTGACACGATGCCGCTTACCGTCGGCCCCGGTTCGATCTCGGTTGCCCTCACGCTCGGGGCCAACCCGACGCCGGGCGTTCGCCCATTGGTGGTGACAGCCGCCAGCCCACGCGCTTGGCATCTTGATCGTCGCCGTGAGTGTCTACCTCTGCTACCGCTACGCCGATCGCATTCTCAGCAAACTGGGGCCGACCGGAACCAGCGTGGTAGTGCGCCTCTCCGCGTTCATCCTGCTCTGTATCGGCGTCCAGATTTGCTGGAACGGCCTGCACGCACTGCTGGTGCAGCACCTTCCCGAACGTCGCTTCCTGACGTAGAGGTCTTGCATCAGGCTTTCAAGCCCTGGTACACCGCCTGCGTTTCGGCCGCGGGTTGAACACCGAGCACGATCGACAGCAGCTCCCGGCAGCGGCGGTAGACGCGCAACGCTTCGGCATGATCGCCCATCTCGCGGTGGCATATCATCAAACCCCGGTACAGGCTCTCGGCGAGGTTGTCCAGCTCGATGCCGCGCTGATAGATGGCGGCCGCTTGCTGCCAGCGTTGCCCCGCTTCGTGCGCCTTCGCCATCGCCTGGATGTAGCAGCAGGAACTTTTCGCGCAGGGATGCGCGCGGCTGCCGAGCGCCCAGGGCTTGTCCGTCTCGTGCTCGAGGAAATGGCCGCGATACAGTTCCACCAGGCGCTGCAGATTGCGCTCCGCGTCGGCGCCGTCCTCTTCCCGCGCCTGCGCCAGCAGCCGCTGGAACGCCCATACGTCGACCCAGCACTGCCCGGTGTCGAGGCTCAACTTGCCGCCCGCGAGCACGAGCGCACCGGCGGAGCCCAGCACCTGGCGCAGACGATAAGAGCGTGTTCTCGAAGGCATGGTAGCCGGCGTCCCCCTTCGGCGTCGGGCCATAGGGCCTCGGTCAGCGAGCTGACCGCGACATCCACGCCACCCAGCGCAATCAGCGCCTGCAGCAGATCGAGCGGCCGCTTCTGCGTCTTGCGCCCGAAGCTCACCTCGACTCCATCCTTGACCACGCTGAAGCGCCCGAGCGCACGAATTCGGATCGGCCACGGCCACGCATCGTCGCCGACTTCGGAGGCGCCAGTCTGTAGCGCTTGATCAGCGCGCGCACCTGCTCCACTGCAATGCCAGCTCTGCAAGGCCTCGCTGCAGATCTTGCGACATGTAGCCGGGATAGAGAATGAAGACGTGAGATCCAGTCGCCTTACGTCTCGCCACGGCGGTGAAGGGCTTCGGTCAACAGGCGATGGCAACCAGTGCCGGTCGCCGCGTGCGAAGTGCGATGTGCGCGCGCGAGCAGGTCGTGGTCGCGCGACGGCTGCCGTCGAACGCCGTTCCGCGAACCAGATCGCACGGCGCCTCGTCCAGGCAGGCAAGCGCCTCATCGGTGCTTCGCCGTCTTCCGCCAGGTGCCGCCGCGAGAGACAAACGCCAGGCCGCCTGCATCGGTCGCGTCCCCGCTTCGTCCGCGAGCGCGACCGCGCCGTTCGCCGCAGCGCAACCGCGGCAGCAGCGTTCCGCTGCAGAGGGCGTGGTCGGTCAAGGCGCGGAGCAGCACGCTCTGCCCCAGGCGCCGAGACGGGTTGAGGAATCTGCCTGAGCTCCTCGATGTTCTGACTCGATCGCGGCGCGGTCGCGCAGCCCCATCGCGAGCTAGATGGCGCCCGAAGAACAGGAAGGCCTCGCTGGCGATCAAGCCGTTGCTGTCGGCGAGCGACGACCGCCTCGGTCCAGCACGCGGGCCGACTACCTCATGCTCGAGCGCGAGCCAAGAGACTGAACGCGATCCGAGTCAGGCCCACACACTCGGGCGAGCGGGCGGGCGTCTCGGTGGCGCAGCGAGCGTTTCCAGGCGGTGCACGAGGTCGCGGCCCGCGTCCACCTCCAGATTCCAGATAGTGGGCCACGAGCAAAGTGCCGGCGGCGACGATGCGGGCGTTCACGTCCGAGATCCGCGTCAGAGCAGCGCTCAGCAGGCGCTCGGTGCAGACGGGGAACAGGCGGTGCCCCGGCCGCGACCGTGACGAGCGCGATCAGCAGGGCCGAGTAGACGCGCAGTTCCGCTTCCTTGAAGGAAAGCCGGGCGTCGCGGGCGAGCAGCGCATCGATGACGTCGATCCAGCGGCCCATCGGTGCGAACGTTGACCACTCTGTGCCGATAGGTCTCGATCATGCCCGGCGGCCGTCAGCATCTGACCGGAGGCGTCGCCCGAGCGTTCGAACGCCTCGAGTGCACGCTCCAGTTCAGCCCGCGCGCCGCTGGCTGGTCGACCTGAATCAGAGACATCCCGTGCCAGTAACGCGAGCCAAGGTGTGCACGCGACATGCTCCGACGGCAATGCGGAGATCCACTCGCGCAGCGTCTGCCCCCGGCCCTGCGAGAGCAGGCAGCTGCGCCCTGCTTCACAATCAAGTGGCTGGCAGCATTCCAATCCTCTGGTGCGCATATACAGGCCGGCCGCTTCCTCGAGGTCGCCACTCTCCTCGAGGATCGCCGCGGCACGAGTTCGCGAATTGCTTCAGCTCCGCGCGAGGATACATTTCCTCGGCGCGCGCCAGCAGGAACTCGCGGAACAGATCGTGGTACTGGTACGTCGGGTGGGGTGCCCAGCCTCGCCGGCTGATGAACAGCTGCCGTCGATAGAGGCTGCTGCGAGCAGCTTCCCGGCGCGAGCGCTTCCGCTCACCTGCTCGGCCATGGCCGGCGTCATGCATGGCAGAAAAGCCGTGGGAGATCAGGATTTGTCGATCTTCGGGTGTAGCCGCGATCCAGTATCTCTCCGGCGAAATAGCTGAATACCGCTTCCCGCGTCTCCGCCTCGAGGTGGCCAGGCGCAATGCCATTGCGCCTCACGCGCTCGAGCATGAGCGTCAGCCCGGCAGCCCACCCGTCCGACTGGCGATACAAGGCGTCGATCAAAGCGTCGTCCACAGACAGCTGTTGCCAGAGCAATGGCGCGCGTTTCCTCGAACGTAAGTTGCAGCTCCTGCGAGTCGAACAGCACCACGCGTTTGGTTGGCCAGCAGCCTGGCATATGCGCTCGGCGGCTCGCCGCGACTGATGAGGATTACGTTGATGCCTTCCGGAATCTCCTGGGCCGAATCGACCAGCAACGGAGTGGAGCGCCGCTTCGCTCGACACCTCCTGGCAGTTGTCGAAGACCAGGCACGGCCGGCCGCGGCAGGCGGCTGAACAGCTCGCGAAAGAAACGCCGGCTGAACCCCGCGAGGTCGGACAGATACTCCGGTGTCAACAGCGGAAGAGGCTTGCGCTTCGGCCGGCATCACGTCGGTTGCGGCAAGCCCGAGGTAGTAGAAGAACGTCGCAGGGTCGCGCATCACCGCTGTCGACGCTGGTACCAGAAGCCCCCGCAGCTGCCTGCTCTCGAGGTAACTGGCCACCAAAGTAGTCTTGCCGGCGCCTGGTGGGCCGCCGACCCAGACCAAAGGATGCGCTCGATGCTGATCGAGCACGCCGAAGACAGTCGCCCGCGCGCCAGCGCGCCGAGACAGCTTGGGGGCGGCTGAGCTTGCCGCAGGACGCCCGCGACTTTGGCTCGTCTCGCCCGGGACAATCGCCTCATCGCCGGCATTCTACGGCGTTCATCCGCTCCGGGACGCGCGTGCCGACGGCCGCGAGCCTCCAGAATCCCTTCCTCCCAGAGGGGCAAAGCCTGGTCCGGGGGTCGTTCATTGGCGCGAGGATCCCCAAAAACCGCGTGTTCCGGCAACTAAGCCGGGCACGACGAACGTCGATGTGCTGCCCGACAGCAAACCGTCGATCCGGCAGCAAGAACCCGACATAGGAAAGCAAGCGCACAACATGAGAAACTCTGATCCTCTATCAATTCCAGTGTAGCTTACGCGCATAGCTCCATCTCCAGCTGCCCCATCGAAACCTCCATTGTGCTTCGCGTCACAATGAAACCGGGTTTGATGGGCGTTCGGGTCGACAGGTTCCATCGCGCGCAGGAAGAACTCCTATGCACGGTGTCCGCGGCAAACGACGCGTCGATGTGGGACGACGCTGATCTGAACTACGTGGAAAGCGCGGCTTCCCGCGCCTTGGTGCTATCGGCGGCACGGCGACGCCGGCAGCATTCTGACCGGCCCGCTTCGCGCCCACGTATCGGCGAACAGCTCCGAGCGCAGCCGGCCACGCGCCCTACATCCATGGAAGCGCGTACCGCGCGCTGGCTGCGCCGCGTCAATCGGGCGACCGGGCCGAACCTGCCCCCGCTGAAATCCGAGGATCGCACGCAATGATCCCGTCCTCAGGCGTTCATCACGAACCGGGCCCATGATGAACACGACCGGCTCATCCGATCGGCGCGCCGCCGAGCAATTCTAACAGATGCGCGTCACTCCTGGGCCACCAACTCGGCGCATCCTCGCCTGCGTTGGCGAACGACACGCGAGGTCCAGAGCGCCGGACGCCGCGCTCGTTTGCCGTCAAAGCGGCCCGGACATCACCAGCAACAGCGCGTTATGGCGGTTCGGGGAACGACAGCGCGAGGCGTCCGCCTCCGTTCAGCCGCGCCGCACGCCGTCCAGTAGCGTGATCGGAGTGAAGGTCAGCGCCGGGCCCTTGATGCCGTTCGACTCCCCGGCGATGTGACGCGCATCAGGCCGGCGCTGCCGCGCAGCTCGATCTGACCGATCTGCGCCGCCGTCAGCATCTGACTACCGCGGAGGATCCAGCCTTTGTGCAGTCCGGGGAAGGTCGATCCACAGCTGGATCCCGTGCGTGCGCCCGCCGCGGCGGGCGAATCTCGAGCTCGTGATACTCCTTGTGCAGTACGCCGGAGCCCGCGGTCATCCACTGAACGCTTCGCCAGGCCCGATGACACCGGCGTAGCCTGCGCTGTGCATGGTGCGCCGCGTGCCCTTCCCAGCTCGATCGTGGACGGACTCTTTCGAAGCCCCGGTGCGGATGAGGTCCGACGCCGCGCCAGCTGCGCCCGTGGCGTCGGCGGGAAGTCGTCGTAAGGCGCCTGATAAGTCCATCAGCAAAGAAGGGACTCACGCGCCCGTCCAGTTCGCCTCCGCTCCGGAAAGCATGCCGCGTGCTCACGCGGAAGCCGTCACCGACCCAATGGAGCGGTCCACCGCGATGGATTCCGGCAATCTCTCGAGGCTTGGCCATAGGGATCACCTCTGGGCGCGCCGCGGACCGGCCGGGGCTCGCTCCGCCACGCAGCCGCACACGCGGTCGATCGCGACCGCGACGATGGGTGTCTTCCGCTGACGCTCAGCGCGCTGTTCATGCTTCCTCCGTTGAAAGACCGATTCACGGCCGGCATCCGATCCGCGACGGCCTGTCATGCAACCGTAGGTTCCGGCTACCCCGTCCAGCCCACCGATTCGCGCGAATCCGTGGGCCAGACGGGAGGCCTGATCACCTAACCTCACTTGCGTACGACAGCACTGGGACGTCTGCCAGGAGCGCTCCGGGTCGATGCTCGAGTGAAATGAGCACGACGCGTGCCGCCTCTCGGCCGGCCTGGGCCAAGTTGGCCGACGGCAAGCGCCGTGGCACCTTTGCCGGCGCGCAATCCATTCATCGAATAGGGCGAACAACCATGCAGACAAATACCTCGACTGGCGCCGCCGGTGAGCGCGGGCGATGAAGCAGAAAGCGCGCTCCGCGTGCGAGCGATCGCGCAACCGGGATGACCCGTGATCCTGGGCTCGCAGACCGGTCTCCCGGCACGCCCTGATCGCGAGCGTGCGAGGTATCGGGCGGATCGCCGCGACTGTTCTCCGCGGCGCTGCTGCTGGCCATTGGTGCAGCCGGCGTTGGCGCGCAGAATGCGGCTCAGGACGCGATCGACAGGGGCCTGCTGCTACGCCAGCAGCAGGAACAGGACTTCTCAGAACCGGCTGGACGACGCCACACGCAATCGTCATGCCAGGCGTGCCTCACGCCGCCGCCCGCGGGCGCGGCGGCTCGCATCGCTCCGCACCTCGGCTCCCTCGGCGCAGCTGCCGCCCGCCGACCTGCAGTCGCAGCAGCTATACCAGAGCCAGCAGCAGAGGCTGCTCGAGCAGCAGATGCCAGAATCGGTCCCTGCCGGCGCCGATGCGGAGCAACAGAACCAGATTCAGCTGCAGCAGTTCCAGCGTGAGGATCAAGCGCGGCAGCTCGAGCGCGAGATCCGGCGCGACTCCAGCCGTGCAGTTCGGGGGTTGCAACTTAGCCGACTGCGCCCACTCAACGCGACGTGTCAACTCGAATCATGCGACTTGCCCCGTCATCGGCGCACGTCCATCGCCGGCGCAGCCGCGTCAATCATGCTGACGGATCAGCAACACCTTCCAGCAAGAAAGCAGTACGGAAGAGCAAGCTCATGAGCACTATCCAACCGTTGCGATTTCGGCTACGATGGCGACTCGAGGCCCAGACACGAGATACGGTGGCGCCGCTGGCGCATGGCTACGAGCGCATACTGATGGTGAATGCACCGACCGCTCCGCCGCAGACGCCTGCTGCAGCGGCCAGCTCAGTCGGCCCAGGCTGTTCAGCGCGTTGCCACGCGAGCGATTGTTCGCCGCTGCTCGACGAACGGCGCGCGCACCCGCTCATATGGGTGGACGGTCCGCCGGGAGCAGGCAAGACTACGCTGGTCGCGAGTTACCTGGAAAGCAGACGGCTTCGCGGCTCTGTGGTATCACGTCGACGGCGGCGACGCTGACCCCGCGACGTTCTTCTATCTACTATCTGGGCCTCGCCGCAAGCCGGGCGCTCCCGGCCAAGCACACAAGCCGCTACCCCTGTTGACGCCCGGAGTATCTCAACGATCTCACCGGCTTCAGCCGCCGCTTCTTCCGCGAGCTCTACGCGCGCCTGCCTCGGCCCTGCCGTGCTGGTGCTCGACAACCATGATGAAGGTGCTCGGCGAGATAGCATTCCATGCGTCTGCTGGTCGATTCGGCGCAGGAAATTCCCGAGGGCATCAACGTCATGATCGTGAGCCGGAGCGAGCCTCCCAGCCTGTACACCCGGCTCATCGCGAACAAGACCGTGACGCGCGTCGGCTGGGACGAGCTGCGGCTGACACAGGAAGAGACGCGCGGCATTGCGTCCGCCATGCGTCCACATGGATGCAGCGCTGATCGACGTGCTCTACGCTCAAAGCGGCGGCTGGGCCGCCGGATTGACGCTGATGCTCGAGCGCATCCACCGCAGCGGAGCTACGCCACAGCACATCGAAGCCGAAAGCCGCGAAGCGGTGTTCAACTACTTCGCCGGTGAGATCCTTGACAAGGCACCGCCTAAGCACCAGCAGATCCTGCTCGCCACTGCGTTCCTGCCGCGGCTAACCCGTGGACATTGCCGAGCAGATCAGCGGATGTGCGGAGGCTGGCAGGCTCTTGAACGATCTGTATCGGCGACAGCTGTTCACCGACCGCCGCGCCGGCGCCCAGGTCACCTATCAGTACCACGACCTGTTCCGCGAGTTCCTGCTCGCCCGCGCCGAGGAGACCTACTGCACCCGACGAGCTGGAGGCGATCGCGCGCCGGGCGGCCCAGATCCTGGAGGCCGACGGGCAGGTCGAAGAGGCGATCGGGCTGTATCAGCGTGCCGGCAGACTGGTGACTCGGTGATCGAGCTGATCCTGCGACAAGCGCCGGTGCTGCTTCGCCCAGGGGCGCGGGCAGACGTCTGCGAGCGCATCAACGCGCTACCTGCCGAGCAAGTCGGCGGCCAATCCGTGGCTCGCGTATTGGCATGGGACCTCTTTGATACAGGTCGATCAGCCGCAAGCGCGCGAGTACGCTGGAGCAGGCATTCGAGCGGTTCGGCGCGCTCGGCGACGACGTGGGTCAGATGCTTGCAGCGTCGGGAGTCATCGAGGCCTATCACTTCGAATGGTCCGAGTCTCAGCCGCTGACGATCGGGTGGATCGACGCTCTCGATCGGCTGCTCGCACGCAATCCGACATTCTGCGTCGGAGGAGATCGAGCTGCGCGATCCGCTCAGGCACTGCTGATCGCGCTGGTCAGACGCAAGCCGGAGCATGCGCTGCTGCCCGTTTGCGTCCAGAGGGTGACGGCGCTGCTCGAGGCCGACCTCGAAGTCAATCAGCGCATCACGGCGGCAGGGGCCCTGACTTTGTCCGTGCACGTTCAGCCTGGACTGCGACACGCCGAAGCCAATCGAACGCCTCGGTCGAAGCCGCTGCTGCCGGCCGGCACGTCACTCCGCTGAACCGCGTCTTCTGGCTGCTACGCCTGGCCCAGTTTTCTCTGGCTGAGCTCGACTACGAGAGAAGCGACCGCCGCGCTCGACGAAGCCTTCGAGCTCGCGGAGAACCACGGCCTCACCATCACAGAGGGCTATTCGACGCCTGGTCGCGACATCTGCTCCATTTCGCGCTGGGCGAAGACTCGGCGATGGAGGCGAACATTCAGGAGCCTCAAGAACGCCGTCAACCCGATCCGCCCGCTCGACATGGGTGTCCTGCACCGGGCGCTGTCGGACTACGCCGCTGGTGCAGCGAGAGATCCTGCGCTCGCGGTCGAGCATGCGCAGACCGCCGTCGCGCTGGCGGATCAGAGCGGCTCCAAACCGAACCCAGGGACAGTGGCGCATCTCTGCTGGCGGCGATGCTGGTCGAGGACGGGAGCGAAGCCGAGGCGCTCGCGACGCTGGAAGCGTGCTGCAGAGCCTGATCTCGGGTGCGTGGTACGACACGATGATGCGCGACCTGCATCTCGTGGACGCGTGCATCGCGCTCAAGGCGTGCGAGATCGGTCCGCTGCCACGGCAGCCTGGAGCATGCTCTGCCCGCCTCCGTACGCGGCGAGCGCTTTGCATCTCTAGCGTTCAGCTTCCATCCGGCTTGATGTCCGAGCTCTGCGCTGAGGCGCTGCGCGCCGGCATCGCGCCGGAACGGGTCAAGAACCTGATCCGCGCAATACCGCCTGGTGCCTGCATCGCCTGATGTCGATGCGTGGCCCTGGCCGATCAAGATCTACGCGCTCGGCGGGTTCAGAGTGTTGAAGGCTGGCGAGGAGATCCGCTTCGCTCGCAAGACGCAGAAGAAGCCGCTCGAGCTGCTTCGAGGCGCAAATCGCCTATGGCGGCATCGGACGTCGGCGGTGAGCGCGCTGACCGAATCGCTGTGGCCCGATGCCGAGGGTGACGCCGCCTATCACGCGTTTCGAAAATACGCTTACCGCTGCGCCAGCCTGCTGGGTTCAGCCGACGTGGTCAATCTCTCCGGCGGCAAGCTCAGCCTCGATCCGCGGCGCTGCTGGGTGGATGTCTGGGCACTGGAGCGCCGATTGGACCAGGCGCGCGGGCGCCGGCCCGTGCTCGCAAGCCAGAGCTCGAGACGCGTGATGAACTCTGTATCGCGGCCATTTTCTGGTACGGGAAGGCCAGCAGCCGTGGGCGCTGCCGGCCCGGCGAGCGGTTGCGGGACAAATTCTCGCGTCATGTGCAGAGCGCGGCACGGTCGTCCGAGCAGGCGCGGGCGTGGAAAGCGGCGGCGGCGATCTACCAGCGCGGAATCAGAATTGGACAATCTCGCCGAACTCGCTGCATCGCGGCCTGATGATCTCGCTACCGCGAGATGGACGATCATGCCGAAGCGCTGGCGCAGCCTACCGCACGCTGCCGCGAGCTGCCGTCGGTCGAAATTCTCGGTGTGCAGCCGACCGCGGAAACGCAGGCGGCTCCATCAGGAAGCCTCGAAGCGGTCCTGACGGCGACGACGCCGAGCAGGTTGCGCTAGCTAACCCTCAGCGACGCCCGGACTCGCCTCCTCCGGGCGCGACTCCGTCCATCTGCCGCGCTGCTGCCCGAGGTCTGGCTGTTCGGCGCGATGCCCGGGCCGCCCGGCACCGCTTCCAATACCGAGGCCCGCCGGCCATGCATCGAGTCGTCGCCATGCGGGAATCGGAGGGCGGCGGTCGCGCGTGGCCGGCACCGCGGAGAGACCGGCTGCAAGCGACGGCCCTCGACCCGCCCCCGCTCCATGAGCTCACGCCGGATGCGATCGCGGCTGCGTTTCGGTGAGCCGTGACCGCGCCCACATAGGGACTCAGCCAATCGTAGTAGTAAGGAGCGCCGTCGTCGCTGAGGTTCGCTTCCCGTGCTCCGACAAAGCGCGCGCTGCGCTTCTTGCTGCAGGCGTTCCTCTTCCTCCGCCAACCCGCTGCCTTCGAGCGTCGCGTTACGGCCCGCCGTCGTCCGGCGTCTGCTCGCCGACAGCCGTACCCGGCGCCGCGGGCGATGACGTGCGCTGACCGGCACGGGGAGTGTGGAAGCATTCGATCCCTTGGTTCCACCCTCTGCGGGCCCGGATCGAGATTGGCATGAGGTGATCCGCCCGTCACGCTCCACGTACCTGCAAATGGCTGCGTCGGCTGGCGCGAACGCGGGCCCGTCAGCGCGGCGAAACAAAGGCAGCATCGCCAACACTCGGAGCGTGACGTCTGTCCGGGTCGAAAGCACGTGGAGCGACGACGCCGAAGTCGGTGCCCATGATGCACTTCGCCGACAATACACGGCGAGGAGCCTCCACGCGACCCATCGGACCGAGGGGAAGCTGAACGCCGTGCCACGGCCGCCGGGCCACGAAGTGCGTGAGCCCGCTGGCAAGTCTGCCGACCTGGTGCCAGGAATTTGCAGTGATTGCTCCAGTCCCCTATCAGACTGCCGTGCAAGTCCTGATCGTTGGCGGTTCAACCTCCGGCAGCAGGAGAAGCTCTGATGGTGAACTTCTGGCGTGGCATCTGTCGCGCCGGTCAGCGCAACACTGCTTTTGGTAGACCCGGGCGCCATTGCAGTCGCGGTGAATGCGCTGAAGAACGACGTTGTGGAGGTCGCACCATAGGAAAACCGCTCCTTTCTCGGCGTATTGGTCTTTATCAGGTGCGACGCGATCGATCCATGTCGAAACGAAAACTACTGGCCGAGTTCGCCGCGCTTGCTTCACCTTACTGGATCTCGGAAGAACGCTGGTCCGCGCGCGCCTTTCTGGCAGCCATCGTCTCCCTGAACCTGTTCCTGGTCTTTCTCAGTGCAGTTCAACTCAGTGGAGCAACCTGTTCTACAACACGCTGCAGGACCGTAAGCTACAGGACTTCTGGCACTACGTGGGACGCTTCGGCGTTCTCGCGGCGGCGTTCATCGTCGCCGATGTCTACCAGTTCTGCTTCAATCAGATCCTGCAGATCCGCTGGCGCCAGTGGATGACCAACAGCTACTTGTCCCAGGGTCGACCGCCAGGCTTATTACCGGCTGCAGCTGGAAGGTTCGACGGACGACAACCCGGACCAGCGCATCGCCGACGACATCGGGTTGTTCATCGGCTCCACGCTCTCCCTGGGCTCGGCCTGCTGGAGCCTCGCCGCTGACGCTGGTGTCGTTCATCGGCATATTGTGGAGCCTCTCGGGAACGCTGACGGCACATATCGGCGCGACCAGACTCCAACTTCCCGGCTATATGGTGTGGGTTGCATTGGTTTACTCCATTAGTCGGCACCTGGCTGATGCATCGTCACGGCCGCCCGCTGGTGCGGCCTCAATTTCGATCAGCAGCGGTTACAGGCGGATTTCCGCTTCTCAATGGCGCGCCTGCGGGAAAACACCGAAGCGGTGGCCCTGTACCACGGCGAGCAGGATGAAGCCGCGCATTTTCGCGAACGGTTCACAGGGGTAATCAGCAACTGGTGGGGCATCGTGAAGCGGCAAAAGATGCTCACCTGGTTCCAGTCTGGGTACGACCAGGCGGCGACGAATCTTCCGACTTCCCGGCGCTGCGGCGCCGCGCGGCTCTTTCTCCGGCGCGATTCAGCTCGGCGGACTGATGCAGACGGCGCAGGCATTCGCCCAGGTCCGGGGCGCGATGAGCCGGTTGCGCTCGGCGCGGTACGCGAGCCTTGCCGGGAGGCGGCGCCACGGTGGGCCGTCCGTTGAACCAGTTTCGGGCGTTCACTCCATTCCGGTGGTCGAGCCGCCGGCGGCGCCACTCAAGAGCTCGTCCCCGCAGGAGGGCGCGGAGCTGAGAGTGGTGGATCTGGCCGAGCTCGCGCTGCCCGATGGACGCGTGCTGCAGTCATCGCTGGCGTGGCGATCCGCCCCGGGCGAGGGGTGCTGGTAAGCGGACCATCCGGCTCAGGCAAGAGCCCACGCTGCTTCCGGGCACAATCGCCGGCATCTGGCCACGTATGCGCGTGGGCGCATCGAAGTGCCGGCCGGCTCGCGGCTGCTGTTCCTGCCGCAGAAGGCACAGCCTGCCGATGCGGTACGCTGCGCGACGCTGTGAGCGCTACCCGAGGTCGGGTCGGCGCACACGATGACCAAGGGTCAGCGCGGCCCTAGTCGCTGTTGGACTGGCAGCGCTTGCGGCGCTTGATCATGTGGAGCCCTGGTATCTGGAGTTTTCACCGTGAGCAGCAGCGAGTGGCGATCGCAAGGGCGCCCTATGACCGATGTGGCTGTTTCTGGACGAGGCGACCTCCGCGCTCGACGAGCGGGAGCGAGACGCAGCTGTATCAATTGCTTCGGGCGAGCAACTGCCTGATGCGCATTGATCAGCATTGGCCATCGCCCGTCGCTGGCGGCGTTCCATCAGCGGCGGATCGACTTCGCGGCGATGCACGAGGCCGCCGCCGCAGCCCATAGCGAAGAGATAATATTTCGTCACCCGGCGTCCAGTCGCCACGATGCAAGCAATATCTACCACATCAGCAGGGCGCCGTCCCCCCAGCCACGTCGGTCTTGAACAGCTGATCCAATCTCAGGCACTGCACGTTCTCGTCCGAGGGCCACTTCCTCTGCAATGGCTGCTGGCAGCGGATACCGATCGCGTCGGCGCACCTGAAGGCTTTGTCGAATCGGGAGACAACTGTGGGGCGGGTCAACCTAGTGTTTGTGCGCGGAAGCCTTGTAATTCCTGATGGCCACGCAGCAGCAGATCGTTCACGGTCGCGCCATCCGAGGTGCGCAAGTACCTGATCGGAGATATAGATATGCATTTTTGATGAGCGCTGGTCGCAACCGCGCTGGTCTCGTGAATCGTCCTGGCCGGTTGCACTACCACCGGCGCGGGTTACGGCGATGTCCAGAAGCGCGGGAGCAAACCGGTAAGCTTCCACTGGAAGAGCACCGACGGAGGTACGCTTCCGGATCGATGTCCGCGTCGCTTTCCCCGAGCAGTCCTCTCAGGACAGTTCATCCAAACGAAAGCACTGAGGTCCACAGCGACGCTCTGGATCACATGTGCACGGATGGGCTCCCCCGGCTGGGGCGTGGGGCCCGGGGCCCAGTGAACGGATTCGTCACCACACCGGGCCGCGCTCGCTGGATCTCAGCGACGCGCACGGCGAGCAGATGCGTTGCCGTTTCCGTTTGGCCGACCCCCCTTCGGCATGTCCGGGCGGGGGAAGCGGGAGAGTGCGTGGTCGCTGGAGGCGAAACAATCGACGCAACTTTCCCGCCGGCGCCGCGCGCGCCGGGCCGCGGGTCAACAACCGCTTCGACACTGGAGCGCACGTCAATCTGGAGAGTGAAATGAAGATCGGAATCGCCGGCACGGGCCGGATGGGAACCGCAATTGCCTTGCGGCTGCAGGAGGTGGGACACGAGATCACAGTTTGGAACAGAACACCGGAGAAGACCGCGGTGGCCGCAGGCGCGGGAGCCGTGGTTGCACCGACCCCCGGCAGCATTAGCTGTCGGCCTGCGACAGGATCATCACCATTTTGACCAACGCCGCGGCCATGGAGGCCGTCTACACGGGGAAGGATGGGCTGCTGTCGGGGAACGTGCGGGGCAAGCTGCTGATCGAGATGAGCACCGTACGCGGAGACGATCACCGCGCGCTCGCACCTGAGGTGGCGGCGAAGGGTGCGGCGTTGATCGAATGCCCGGTGAGCGGCAGCGGTCAAACCGGCCCGCGAAGGAACGCTGGTCGGGTTCGCCGGGGGCACACCCGAGGCATTCACGGACGCGCAGCCGCTGCTCGAGCAGCTCATGCAGAAGAGTTGAGCTGATCGGCGCCATGGGCTCGGGTTCCGACTACGAAGCTCGCGGTCAACCGCTGCATACTCACTGTGTTCTGGCAGGCCCTGGCCGAGGCGTGCAGTCTCGATGGAGTCCGTCCCGATCGAGCCTGAGCAGGACTGATCGATCTGCTCGCCGATTCAAACATCGGCGCCAACATCCTGAAGGTCGCGCGGCGCGCAGGTGGCCGCCGGCGCTCGAGGGGCAAGGACACACGGGAGCAGCGACCTTCGACGTCGACTTCATGCGCAAGGACCTGCGCGACACTGCTGCAGGAAGCCAAGGCGCTCGGCATTTCGTTGCCCGTGGCGCATGCGCACACTGAAGTGCTTCGACGAAGCATCCGGCGCCGCGTTCGGGAAGATTGACGGAACCCAGTATCCGGCCTGGTGGATCAGCCACACCGAGACGGCGATTGCAGGCCTGAGGAGACGCGCCCGGCACCCGCATCAGGCGCGACCCATCGCAGGTGTCGCTTTGCGGGGCGTTCGATCTATCGCGCCTGGATATCCCGGGCAAGGATCACTTCGGCTCGTCATTGCAACTGGTAATCGAGCCATCATTCACGAGGCTCAGCGTCCATAACGGCACTTCGTGTCCTGATGTGGCGTCTAGGGGGCCGCCACCGGTTTTCCTGGGAGGCCTCTTTGAGCGTTGGCGGCGGCATCATTCACGATTCCCGCATCTCGGTCTGATTTTTCGGCCTCAGCCGGCAGGTCGCTCAAAGCGTACCGCTATGGTGCTGGTCGACGCCCAATGCGCTGTTGGGACTCGTGGCGTTACTACGGGCGCGGCGGACTAGATATCCGGTACGCGCTCGTGCCCGGCGATCAGCGCAGTGGCCTGCGGCTTATGCGGCAGGCGCCAGGTCGCAGTCGGTCTGCGCTTTCATCCACCTTGCGTAACATGCGCCGGCGCACATTTCTGGTTGCGCTCGCACGGCAGGCGCGGCTGGAGTTGAGCGGACGCGAAACGCAGGACACGATCGGAGCGGCGCAGGCGGAGGCCCTGCTGGTGCTGCAGCGCGACATAGCCCACGATCTGGGGATCCGTCTCATCCAGCCTGGGATGGGCCACACCCTGGTTGGGGCGGCTGTGGCAAGCCCGCGCCATTTGGCGGTGGGGCGCCACCATTGTGCCGCCACTGCTCAACGACCTTCGCCGGCCTAAGCAACCAGCGGCCTGTTGGGATTATGCCTGCGCCTCGGCCCTGGCGCCTCGCCGCTCGGGCCATGCTAAGGCCGGAGCTGTCAACTGGCCCCAGGGTCTGGCCTGGCGGCGGGAGAATGCTCTTCGCCCCCGCGGCGTGTCGCTGGCCTACAAACCGCCCTGACCGTGAATTCGGAAGCCTTCTTTTCGCTGTTTGCTCATGGTGACCGCGGCCGTCATGGCTGTTTCGTCGCTGGGATTTCCAGTTTCGCGGCTGAATGACCTATTGGCGTCCGCCGTATGAATCCGATTCCGCGGGCTGCACACCGTCCGCCCATTGCTCGAGTCCACGTCGCGATCATTCGTGAGATCGGTGGGCCAACCGGGAGCCGTGCGGCCCTACTTTGTGCATGCGCCGGGAGCCGCGAAGCGGGCTCAACTTCCGCGAATGCGGAGGCCTGCGCGACGAGAGTTGAATAGGCGCGAATGGCGTCTCTCGTACCGAGGCGCTTGGAAATACCTCTGCGGGCACAGGAGGCCCAAACCATGGCGTCCACTCTTCAAATAAACGGTGGTGTTGAGCTTGGTGGTTCGTTCGACGGCACGACCCCAGCATGCCGTTGCTGTGGTACCTCCCAGGACGAGCTCTGGCCTGGTCGGCAACGAAGCTCGGCTGCGGCATGGTGCGCTCTGCGGCGCCTGTGCCAGGTGCACCTTGACGGGACAGGTCGGCACGCGCGTGCGATCCTTCCCCTCTCATCGGTCGCTGGCAAGTCCATTACCACAATCGAGGCCTGAGCCGCGACGCCAACCACCCTGTGCAGCAAGCCTGGCGCGCACACAACGTCCCGCAATGCGGGTACTGCCAGAGCGGTCAGATCATGCAAGCTGCCTCCCTGCTTGCGACGAACGCCAACCCAACCGACGACGATATCGATTCCGCCATGGCGGGCAACATCTGCCGCTGCGGAACCTATCCGCGCATCCGCGCCGCCATCAAGACCGCCGCTGGAGAAGGGAGCGCCAAATGAACGCCGATCAAGATCGAATGCTGCGATATCGCCAACGTCAGCCGTCGGCGCTTTCCTGCAGGGCTCGGCTGCTGGTGCGCTCGTGCTGGCTGTCGGCCTGTCACCGCTGCTGCGTTCGCGCAGAGCAGGCAGCTACGGCGCGGACGCGATGCCGCACGGCGCGGTGGACGACCCGCTCGTCTTCGTCGCCATCGCCGAGGACGGCACGGTCACGCATCACCTGCCATCGCGCCGAGATGGGTCAGGGCGTGCGCACCAGCATCGCCGCTGGTGCGTCGCCGACGAGCTCGAAGCCGACTGGGCGCGCGTCAGGTGTCGCAGGCCCAGGGCGACGAGACGCGCTTCGGCAACCAGGACACCGACGGCTCGCGCAGCCTGCGCCACTTCTTCGAGCCGATGCGCTCGTTGCGGCGCTGCCGCGCGCGCAGATGCTGGAAGCAGGCGGCGGCCGCACGCTGGGGCGTCGAGCGTCGACACGGTCACAGCGCATGCAACCACGAGGTGGTGCATCAGGCCAGCGGCCGCGAGCTCGGCTACGGCGAGCTGGCCGAGCGCGGCCGCAGCCTGCCGGTACCCGCGCGCAGCCAGTTGCAGCTCAAGGACCCCGGCGCAGTTTCGCTACATCGGCAAGGGCGAGCGTCGCAGTATCGTCGACGCGCTTCGACATCGACGACCGGCCGCGCACGCTACGGCATCGATACCGGCATGCCCGGCATGCTGTGTCGCGGTCGTCGCGTCGTCCGCCGGTGTACGGCGGCAAGGTCGCGAGCGTTCGACGCGACCGAGGCGCATGAAGGTCGCCGGGCGTGGTGCGCGTACTGCGAAATCCCAGGCACGCCGCCGCCGTCCGAATTCGATCCGGTCGGCGGCGTGGCGGTGGTCGCGCGCAACACCTGGGCCGCGATGCAAGGGCCGCAACGCGCTCGAAGATCGACGTGGGACGACGGGCCCGAACGAGCCTACGTACTCGTCGGACGCCTACAAGGCGACGCTGCGAAGCGGCATGTGCGCAAGCCCGGGCGAGGTGGTGCGCAACGCACGGCGACGTCGCCGCAGCGCTGCACGGCGCTGCGAAGCGCGATCGCGGCGGAGTACTACGTGCCGCATATCGCGCACGCCACCATGGAGCCGCCCGCGGCAGCAGCGCGCAGTCGCCGACGGCAAGTGCGAAGTGTGGGCGCTGCGTGCAGAGCGCCGCAGGCTGCGCGCGATCGCGTCGCGAAGAACCTCGGCATCCCGCTCGAGAGCGTCGACCGTGCATCATGACGCTGCTCGGCGGCGGCTTCGGCCGCAAGTCGAAGCCCGACTACGTCGTCGAAGCGGCGCTGCTGTCCAAGGCGATGGACGGCGCGCCGGTGAAGGTGACCTGGACGCGCGAGGACGACATCCACAACGACTACTTCCACACCGTCGTCGGTCGAGCGGACTCGAGGCGGGGCTCGATGCGAGCAGGACAAGTCGTCGGCGTGGCTGCATCGCAGCGCGCGCCGCCGATCCAGTCGACCTTCGTCGCCGACCCGAAGCACGAGGCGTTCGGCGAGCTCGGCATGGGTCTGATCGACACGCCGTTCGCGATCCCGAACCTGCAGCATCGAGAATCCCGAGGCGGCGGGACATACGCGCATCGGCTGGTTCCGCTCGGTCTACAACATCCCGCATGCGTTCGCGATCCAGTCCTTCGTCGCCGAGCTGGCCGCCGCGGCCGGCCGCGACCAGAAGGATTTCCTGCTCGAGCTGATCGGCCCGGCGCGCCAGATCGACCCACGGCAGATGAAGGCGTGGAACTACAACGAGTCGCCTGAGCGCTATCCGGTCGACACCGGCCGCTTGCGCCGCCTCGTCGGAGCTCGTCGCCGGAACGCGCCGAATGGGGTCGCAAGGTGCCTGCAGGGCACGGTCTAGGCATCGCGGCTCACTATAGCTTTCGTCACCTACACCGCTGCGATTGTCGAGGCGGCCGTCAACGCAAAAGGGAGAGATCACGCGTACCGCGAGTGGACATCGCGATCGACTGCGGACCACAGGTCAATCCGGAACGCATTCGCTCCCAGCTCGAAGGCGCGGTCATCATGGGGCTCGGCGTCGCGCTTCGCGGCGGAATCACGTTCAAGGACGGCAAGGTCGAGCAGAACAATTTCGATGGCTACACGGTCCTGCGGATCAACGAAGTGCCGCGCGACATCCGGGTTCATCTCCTGCCAGGCACGTTCGGCATGCCGCTCGGGGGCGTGGGCGAGCCGGGAGTTCCTCCGATCGCACCTGCGCTGTGCAACGCGATCTTCGCCGCCAGCGGCCGGCGCGTGCGGGACCTGCCGATAGCCACGGAACAGCAGTGACGAGAATGGCGCAACTCACCCATCCGTGGGCCAACGGTGAGGGCTCGCTTGTCTATTCTTGACGGCATGGAACACGACAGGAATGCACTGCGCCGACCCATCTTATCTGTAGGTGGATGGCGGTTCGTGGTCCTCGTGATTTTTGCACCAACCTTTTGGAGAAACTCGACATGCGAAACCTTCCCCGCATTCTCATCGCCACCGCGCTCTCGACGCTGGCTCTCTCGACAGTGAGCTTGACGACCTGGGCAGATGACGGCGACCCGGTCAGCGACCAGCCCCTCCCCTTATAAGCCAGGCCGCCAGATCGACGACAGCGCATCCGCCCCCGCGGCAGATGAGAGCGACCCGGTCAAGACCAGTCGCCCCCCTTACAAACCGGGACGCGAGCTCGACGACGATGGCGTTCAGCCCGCGAAACCCGGCCGTGAGCCGTACAAGCCCGGCCGGCAGGCCAGGACGAGAACCAAGATTCAACTGACAGCGCCAACAATTGAGCCCGCCTCGGCACTCGGACCCGAGTCGGCAACGAGGTACCGCTTCGGTGAGCGCTCGCGCGAGCGGTTGAAGTGGTTCGCCGCCGTCGGGTTCGTGCTCTAACCGACCCCCTGAACAGTCGCATGCCGGTCCCCCTGCATCGATTGTTCGCTTTTCAGACCGGGCGGCTTGGCCGCCGCCCGGCCGGTTTTTAGCTTCGATAAAGGGTTCTCGAACAGGTTCCCGACAAATCATGTGGATCGTTCAACTCGCGCTGCGCCGCCCGTACACCTTCATCGTGGTGGCTCTGCTGCTGCTCATCATCGGGCCGCTCGCCATCCTGCGCACGCCGACCGACATCTTTCCGAACATCAACATTCCGGTGGTGAGCGTCGTCTGGGCCTTCAACGGGCTGGCCGCCGACGAGATGGAAGGGCGCATCGTGGGGACGTTCGAGCGTGCCGCTCACCACCACGGTCAACGACATCGAGCACATCGAGTCGCAATCGCTCGAGGGCGTCGCCGTGGTCAAGGTCTTCTTCCACCAGGGCGCGCAGATTCAGACCGCGCTGTCGCAGGTGACCGGCATCTCGCAGACCTCTGCTGCGCGTGCTGCCGCCCGGCATCACGCCGCCCTTGATACTGAGCTACAACGCCTCGACCGTTCCGGTCCTGCAGCTCGCGCTCTCGAGCAAGACGCTGCAGGAGCAGCAGCTGTTCGACATCGGCAACAACTTCATTCGCACGCAGCTCGCCACGGTGCAAGGCGCGGCGCTCCCATTCCCGTACGGCGGCAAGCAGCGGCAGATACAGGTGGACATCGACGCAGCCGCGCTGCAGTCCAAGGGGCTGTCGCCGTTCGACGTGGTCAACGCCGGTCAACGCGCAGAACCTGATCCTGCCGGCCGGCACCGCGAAGATCGGCACGCGCGAGTACGACGTGGACATGAACTACAGCCCGAAGACGGTCGCGGAGATGAACGACTTCCCGATCCGCACGTTGCAGGGCAACACCGTCTATATGCGCGACGTGGCGCATGTCCGCGACGGCTTCGCGCCGCAGACCAACATCGTGCGGCACGACGGCGTGCGTGCTGCGCTGATGACAGTCCAGAAGACCGGCAACGCCTCCACGCTCGACATCGTCGGCCGCGTGCGCGCGTTGCTGCCGAGCATCGCCGCCGGGCTGCCGCCGTCGCTGAACATCGATCCGGTCGCGGACCAGTCGATCTTCGTCCGTGCGGCCGTGCAGGGCGTGATCCGCGAAGGGTTGATCGCCGCCTGCCTGACCGCGTTGATGATCCTCGTGTTCCTGGGCAGCTGGCGCAGCACGCTGATCATCGCGGTGTCGATCCCGCTTTCGATCCTCACGTCCATCGCGGTGCTGTCCGCGCTCGGCGAGACCATCAACATCATGACGCTCGGCGGGCTGGCGCTGGCGGTCGGCATTCTCGTGGACGATGCCACGGTGGCGATCGAGAACATCAGCCAGAACCGCGAGCAGGGCAAGGAGCTCGAGCACGCGATCCTGGACGGTGCGCAGCAGATCGCGGTGCCGACCTTCGTGTCCACGCTGTCGATCTGCATCGTGTTCATCCCGATGTTCCTGCTGACCGGCGTGGCGCGCTACCTGTTCGTCCCGCTGGCCGAGGCGGTTGTGTTCGCGATGCTCGCCTCGTATTTCTTCTCGAGAACGCTGATTCCCACGCTCGCGAAGTACCTGCTGCGCCAGCGAAGGTCACTCCGAGGAGCGGACGCACGTCCCCGCGGATGGTTCGGCCGCCTGCACGCGCGCTTCGAGCGCGGCCTTCCACCGGCTGCAGGAGACCTATCACCGGACGCTCGAGCGTTGCATGGGCCGCGCCGCGCACGTTCGGCGCGGCGTTCCTCGGCGTCTGCGTGCTGTCGCTCGGCCTCATCCCGTTCTCTCGGACGCGATTTCTTCCCGTCGGTGGACGCAGGCCAGATCAAGCTGCACATGCGTGCCGCGACCGCCACGCGCATCGAGGAATCCGCGCGGCTGTGCGATCTCGTGGAGCAGTCGATCCGCGAGTCGATCCCGCCGGCCGAGCTGTCGAGCATCCTCGACAACATCGGATTGCCGGTGAGCGGCATCAATCTCTCCTACAGCAACTCCGGCACGATCGGGAACGCGGACGCGGACATCCTGGTGTCGCTCAAGGACGGACCATCGCCCGACCGAGCAGTACGTGCACGATCTGCGGCAGAAGCTCGTCGCCGAGTTTCCAGGCATCAGCTTCGCTTTCCTGCCGGCCGACATCGTCAGCCAGATCCTGAACTTCGGTCTGCCCGCCCCGATCGACATCCAGATCGTCGGCCAGGATCTCGAAGGCAACCGCCGTCACGCGCTGAAGCTGATGGACAAGCTCAACCGCATCGACGGTATCGTGGACTCTGCGGATCCAGCAGCCGTTCGACCAGCCGAAGCTCGCACGTCAACGTCGATCGGACCAAAGCCCAGGATGCCGGCTTCTCGCTGCGCGACGTGGCAAGCAACCTGCTGATCTCGCTCTCCGGCAGCTTCCAGACGTCACCCAACTTCTGGCTCAACCCGTCCAATCGGGTGGCGTATCAGATCGCGGTCCAGACGCCGCAATACGAGATGGACTCGCTGGATGCGCTCGGCAACATCCCGGTCACGAACGCGAGCGGGGCGAAGCCCGAGATCCTCAGCAGCCTGGCGACGATCGAACGCGGCAGCGGCCAGGCGTTGATCTCACACTACAACGTGCAGCCGGTGATCGACATCTACGGCGGCGTGCAGCGGCGGGATCTCGGCGGCGTGGCCGACGAGGTCACGCGGATCGTCGACGACAGCCGCAAGGAGCTGCCGCGCGGTTCGAGCATCGTCATCCGCGGGCAGGTGCAGACCATGAGCTCATCCTTCAGCGGGCTGCTGATCGGGCTCGTCTTCGCGATTGTGCTGGTCTATCTGCTGATGGTGGTCAATTTTCAGTCCTGGCTCGACCCGTTCATCATCATCACCGCGCTGCCGGGTGCGCTGGCCGGCATCGTATGGATGCTGTTCGTGACCCACACCACGGTCAGCGTGCCCGCGTTGACCGGCGCGATCATGTGTATCGGCATCGCCACCGCCAACAGCATTCTGGTCGTGAGCTTCGCGCGCGATCAGCTGCGCTCCAGGTAGCGACGCGTTGCGCGGCCGCGCTGCAAGCCGGCGTGACGCCGCCTGCGTCCGGTCATGATGACTGCGCTCGCGATGGTGATCGGCATGGTGCCGATGGCGCTCGGTCTCGGCGAGGGTGGCGAGCAGAATGCGCCGCTCGGCCGCGCCGTCATCGGCGGTCTGCTGTTCGCCACGGTGGCGACGCTGTTCTTCGTACCCACCGTGTTCGCCGTCATCCACAGCCGCCGCCTGCGCGACGCGACGGCATCCCAAGGTCCGGCGGTGCTGCCGGGTCCACCGAGCCTGGAGCATTGACATGGAATCGAACAAGCCCGTTGCCGGCGTGCCGACGAGACGGCCGGCGGTCACGATGCAGTGCGCGCGACGCGCACGCCGGAGCCCGCGAAGGTCGGCGGATCGTGGCGCCGCCGCGCCGTGGCGCTGGCGCTGGCTGCCCTGGTATTCGGCAGTATCTGGCTGCTGGAAGTGGTGCCGCGCAAGCAGGCCCGCGCGAACCTCAACAAGGAGACGATCGATCTCAGCATTCCCACCGTTTCGGTGCTCAAACCGAAGACCGGCGCGCAGGCGCACGGGAGATCGTGCTGCCCGGCAACCTGCAGGCGTTCAAGGACACGCCGATCTACGCGCGCACCAACGGCTATCTCAAGCGCTGGTACACGGATATCGGCACGCGCGTGAAAGCCGGTCAGCTGCTCGCGGAGATCGAGACGCCGGAGATCGACGACCAGCTCAAGCAGGCCCGTGCCGACCGCGCCACGGCCGAGGCCAACTACGACCTCGCCAAAGTCACCGCCACCCGCTGGCTGGAGCTGCTGAAGACCGATGCCGTCGCCAAACAGGCGACCGACCAGACGGTCAGCGACTTCCATGCGCGCGAAGCGATGCTGCAATCCGCGCGCTTCAACGAGTCCCGGCTGGAGAAGCTCGTGTCGTTCGAGAAGGTGTACGCACCGTTCGACGGTGTCATCACCGCCCGCAACACCGACGTCGGTGCCTGATCAATGCCGGCAGCACCGGCGGGGCGGTCACGGAGCTGTTCCACATGGCCGACACGCGGCGCCTGCGCGGTCTATGTGTTTGTACCGCAGGTTTATGCGCAGGAAGCGCAGCCGGGACTCCCGGCGGACCTGACTCTCGCCGAACGTCCCGGAAAGCGTTTCACCGGATCGCTGGTGCGCTCGACCGAAACGATCGACCCGACATCTCGCACGCTGCAGGTCGAAGTCGACGTCGGACAACCCCACCGGCGAGCTGTTTCCGGCGCGTACGCGCAAGTCCATCTGAGCTTCAGCGCCGCGCAAGCCGACCTTGATCGTGCCGGTCAACACGCTGCTGTTCCGGCCGGAGGGCGTCGAAGTCGCCGTGGTCGGGCCGGACCAGCACATCAAGCTGGCGAAGATCACGCTCGGCCGCGACTTCGGAACCGAGGTCGAAGTGGTGGCCGGACTGGAAGCGTCTCAGACCATCGTGCTGAACCCGTCCGACTCGATCACCGACGGCCAGCTCGTGCGCGTCGTCAAGGACACGGCCGCACAGGCCGCGAAATGACGTGGCCCTCACACGCGCATCGATCTGCATCTGATATGAAACGCTCATCGGAAAACCCGACGGTCCGTCGCTCCAGGGAGTGGCCAGGCAAGCATCTGCCTCTCGCGGTCATCTGCCTGCTTTCCGCGTGCACGGTGGGGCCCGACTATGTCAAGCCGCCTGCCGCCGAGATGCCGGTCGCCTTCAAGGGTGCCGAGCTGTGGAAGAGCGCGCAGCCGCAGGACGGCGTCATCCGAGGCAACTGGTGGGAGGTCTTCGAAGATCCGGCGCTCAACGCCTTGGAGGAACGGATCGAGATCTCCAATCAGAACCTGGCCGCCGCGGAGGCGCGGTTTCGCCAGGCGCGCGCGCTGGTGCAGGTTGCCAGGTCGGGTTACTTTCCGACCGTGAGCGCCGGAGCGTCGGCTGCGCGTTACGGAAACTCCCGAGAACGTGCCCACCAACACGCCGGCATTCGTGGGACCGAACAGTAATTTTGCATTGTCCTTCGACGCCACCTGGGAACCCGATATCTGGGGCCGCGTGCGCCGCCTCGTGGAATCCAGCCGGGCAGCGGCGCAGGCGAGCGCAGCGGACGTGGAGACGGTACGGCTCAGCATGCAGGCCGAGCTCGCCATGGACTATTTCCAGCTGCGCGGCCTCGATGCGGACCGCAAGCTGCTCGACGAGACGATCGTCGCATACCAGAAGGCGCTCGACCTCACCCAAAGCCTGTTCAAGGGGGCGCGGCCTCCAATGCCGACGTTGTACAGGCGCGAGGCGCAGCTCAAGACGACACAGGCGCAAGCGATCGACGTGGGCGTTCAGCGCGCGCAGCTCGAGGATGCCATCGCGGTGCTGATCGGCAATCCCGCGTCGACGTTTTCGCTCCCGGTGTCGCCGCTCGCTGCGACGCCGCCGCCGGTCCCCGTGGGCGTGCCATCGCAGCTGCTCGAGCGGCGCCCGGATATCGCCGCCGCGGAGCGGCGCGTGGCCTCGGCGAACGCGCAGATCGAGTCGCGCTGGCGGCTTACTACCCGAACATCACACTGAGCGCAGTGGGCGGGTTCCAGGCCTCGAGTCTTTCCAACTGGCTCGACTGGCCGAGCCGCTTCTGGTCGCTCGGCCCCGCCGCGCTAACGCAAACCGTGCTCGACGGTGGACTGCGCAGTGGGCAGACAGATCAGGCCCGTGCGATCTACGACGAAACCGTCGCGTCCTACCGGCAAACGGTGCTGACCGGCTTTCAGAACGTCGAAGACAACCTCGCGGCACTGAGCATTCTGGAGCAGGAGGCGCAGGTGCAGGACGAGGCCGTCGTTGCCGCCAGGAAATCCGTTGCGCTGACCACCGACCAATACAAAGTCGGCATCGTTAGCTATCTGAACGTGGTCACGGCGCAGACATTCGCGCTCACCGATGAAAGGACCGCGGTGAGCATTGCGTCGCGCAGGATGACGGCGAGCGTGCTGCTGGTGAAGGCACTGGGCGGGGGCTGGAATGTGTCGAGCCTCGCCGTCGAACGCCGCGCTAACAGGCAAGAACGACTCTTCCGGTCGGCCCGGACCGGCGTCGGCCGAACGATCGCCCGTGGCGAGCGCCCATCAGCACTGAACAAACGGGGCGGATTTTTTTCGATGCCGCGGCATTTTTGAGAGAGGGACAGCAGGTAAATGGAAACCATAGCAATCGGCAACACTGGAATCGCGGCCTCGCGCATCGCGCTGGGCACATGGGCGATCGGCGGGTGGATGTGGGGCGGATCCGATGAGCAGCAGGCCATCCGCACCATCCACGCCGCGCTCGATCGCGGCATCAATCTCATCGACACCGCACCGGCGTACGGCTTCGGACCATTCCGAAGAGATCGTCGGCAAGGCGCTCGCGCAGGATCAGCGTCGCGAGCGTGCGCTGATCGCTACCAAGGTCGGCCTCGACTGGCGCGACGGCAACGTGTTTCGTAACGCATCGGCCGGCAGAGTGCGCCAGGAGATCGAGGATTCGCTCAAGCGGCTGCGCACCGACCGCATCGATCTGTACCAGGTGCACTGGCCCGATCCGCGGGTGCCGGTGGAACAAACCGCCGCAGCACTGGGCGCCCTGCTCGAGGAAGGCAAGATCCGAGCGATCGGCGTCAGCAATTTCAGCCGTCGATCAGATGATCGCTGTTTCAACGCGTTGCGCCGATCCACGCGGTGCAGCCGCCTCTACAACCTGTTCCGAGCGCGCCATCGAACGCGACGTGCTCCCGTACGCTGAGCGCGCCGGCATGACGGTGCTGGCCTACGGCGCGCTGTGCCGCGGCCTGTTGAGCGGAAAGATCGACGAGAACACACGCTTCGAGGGCGATGACCTGCGCAAGACCGATCCGAAATTCCGCCAGACCGCGCCTGGGCCAGTACACGTGGCTGCCGTGCGTGCGCTGGACTGTGTTCGCGCAGCAACGCTACGGCAAGAGCGTGCTCGCTCTGGCCGTACGCTGGATCCTCGATCAGGGCGCAACCATAGCTTTGTGGGGCGCGCGCAAGCCGAGCGGCTTGACCATGCCGTAGACGACGCGATGGGTTGGTCGCTCGATGCCGAAGCGATGCGGTCAGATCGACGCCATCCTCGCATTCCACGTGAGAAACCCGATCGGGCCCGAGTTCGCTGGCGCCGCCGACGACAGTTGCAGCAGCGAGCGCCGTGAGTACAGGCGCCGAGCGACGTTAAGCTGCCTGCATGGCCTCTCCGATGCTGACTGGCGAGTCTGGCGCGCTATCTCGCGCGGTGCATAGCCGGATATTTCGTGAAGACGCCCCCGAATGGCTCCGGAACTCGACTCGCCATCATCGCAGGTCCCGCATGAAATATCCGGGCTGGCTAGCATCGCCAGCTCGCAAGCAAAAGCCAAGATTGCACAACCCGCGCGCAGGAATTGCAAAGACCTCCAGGTCGCCGACTGATTACTCTGAATACTCGACTGCGACGCATTTCGTCGCTCTTTAGGAGATCTTCATGAAAGCGATTCACCAGTACAAACCACTCTTGGCGGCACTTGTTGCGATGGGCGTTGCCGTGCCCGCCGTCTCTTCGCTTGCCGACGACAGTGCCACCGATGCAGGTCGGTCTGTGATTGCGACCGGACAGCCGCACTGCCGGGACAGGCCCCAACCAGCGGCGACGCCTTGCGCGCACAGATGCAGGCCAGTCCAGGAGCTCCGACGACGACTGCTGACAGGCGCTCAGGGATCCACGACAGCTTCGGCACCCCTTGAACGCGAGAGAGTTCCCGCAGCGCCGGGAACGGGGCCCAACTCGGGCGACCTGGTCCGCGCCGGAACTGCAATCGGACCCGGCAGCATACGCGGCCCTCGGGACCCGCTTCCCGGTTGCGACCCGGGCGCCGGCACGGTCGCCAACGTCGAGGCTCGGCAATCCCGACTTGCATGGCCGCGGCAGGCTGGAACCCGTCGCTGGTCAACTGCAGGCCACACCGAAGCCGTTCCCCGTGGGAGGCCCGCGTAGCCAAGGCAGCCAGCTCCAGACAAATCTGCGAAAGCAGATAGTGAAGCTGACCCGTTTGCGCCTGAAGGCGACGACGCTGCCATGAAGCTGAGACGACTGCTGTTACTGTCGGTTGCGTTCGCGCCCCTCGGCGCGCACGCAGCCGACGCTACGAAGGCTGCCGCGGTCGCGCAGAAGGCCGCGGTATGCGCGGCTTGTCACGGTATCAACGGCCAATCCAGCTAACCCGGCGTGTCGCCTAGCCTCGCCGGCCAGGCTGCACGCTATATCGAAATCGAACTGCGGGACTTTCAGGCCGGGCGGCGCACCGATCCGCTCATGTCACCCGTCGCCAAGACGCTCTCCGCGCAGGACGTGCAAGCGCTCGCCGAATACTTCAGCAGCCAGCGGCCGATGTCCAGCAGCTATAACGGAGACTCGACGAAAATCGCGCAGGGCAAGACCATCGCGGCCGACTCGCAGTGCACGATGTGTCACCTTGGCGGCTTCTCCAGGCAAAGCAGGATTCCTGTCGCCGCCGGCCAGCCGGTACCAATACATCGTCAAGCAACTCCGGGATTTCCGCGACGGACGACGCACCAACGACGCCGGCACGATGAGGCCTACACCGAGGGGGCCTCAGCAATGCGCAGATCGACGAGTTGGCGCAGTACATCACCAACCTGAACTGAGCTGCCGGCTATCACCGCATAGGGATCGAGCGAGGCTGAAAGCGGCCTTCAAAAAGCGGCGAGACTTCGGGCCGCTCGGGGTCGCGTCTTGCTTGGTCGAGCGCGTGGTGCCAAGCGCTATCGTAACGTTTCGAGAAGCGCTTTGGCGGCTGGAAACCTCGCCCGGCAGATCCATTTCGGCAATCGCATTCATCGAGCGATCGATATGCGAGCGAACGAGCGCTAACGGCCCTGCTACTGATCCGCGTAGCGCTTGGCCGCCGCAAGGTCTCTTGCGCAGCTCCTCCGCCGTGCGCGCGCGGACCGTAGCCGGGCGTATCGCGCTGGATGCGCCATCCTTCCTTCAGCGGGCCCGCGTCCACCGTGTCGAAGCCGAACCGGTCGAGCAGACGGGTGACCGTGGCCTTGGCCCCTGGTCGTCGCCGGCGATGACCAACGCGCGACGATTCTTCGTGCCGGCTGGTTGCCCGTCGGTGGTGAGCGCAGCGGCGTAGATATGGTTGAAAGCCTTGACGACCTTCGAGGTCGGCAGGTGCGCCTGCAGCAGCTCGGAGGTCGTGGTCGACTCGTTGTCGAGCTCGGCGATATGGCCGTCACGTTGGGGGTAGTAGTTGTTCGTGTCGATCACGATCTTGCCTGCCAGAGGCTCGACAGGAACGGCCCGGTAGTTCTTCAGCGGCACCGTGACCACGACGATGTCTCCAGCCTTCGCCGCGTCGACGGCTGTCGCCGCGCCGGCTCTCGGTCCCAGCTCCGCGACCAGCGCCGACAAGGTCTCCGGCCCGCGCGAATTGCTGATCACGACGTTGTAGCCGTTTGCCACCGCGAGTCGGGCGATCTGGCTTCCGATGTGCCCGGCACCGATGAGTCCGATGGTCTTTACAACAGAATCCCGCATGGCATCTCTCCTTTCGCTTGCCTCCGGAAATCGCTGCGAGCTCGCGTCGCGCAGCATCGCTGTCTGACCGCAAAGCGATGCAGGCAGGTTCCCGTTGGGCGTCGATGCTCAGCGCGTGTCACCCACCGATGCGCCCCTCAAAATCACCCGTTCGTCTACCGAGCGTCGCGGCGCCAGCTGCAGAGTCGAAGGATCGGCGCGCACGGATCAATACGGATTGGCGATCGGCAGCTCCTGCGCCGGATACAGCGAGATGATCTGCGGGCCCTTGGGCGTGAGGATCACCTCCTCCTCGATGCGCGCCGCCGACACGCCGTCGCTCGCCGGGCAATAGGTCTCCACCGCGAACACCATGCCGACCTTGAGCTCGATCGGCTCCTTGAAGCGAGTTGAGCCGGCTGATCACCGGGCGCTCGTGCAGGCCGAGGCCGCAGGCCGTGGCAGAAGTTGAGGCCGAAGGCATCCATCTCGCTGGCGAAGCCGATCTCCTTGCGCCTCGGGAAGGCCTTCGCGATCTTGTCGCTGCCGATCCCCGGGCTGCAGCATGTCGATGGCCTTGTCCATCCACTCGCGCGCCTTGCGGTAGGCGGTGCGCTGCGGCGCGGTGGCGCGCCCACGCTGAAGGTGCGGTAGTAGCAGGTGCGGTAGCCCATGAACGACTGGATGACGTCGAAGAAAGCCTGATCGCCGGGGCGGATCAGCCGGTCGGTGAAGTTGTGCGGATGCGGCGAGCAGCGTTCGCCCGAGATCGAGTTGATCGCCTCGACGCAGTCCGATCCCATCTCGTACAGGCGCGCGGTGGCGAGCGCGACGATCTGGCTCTCGCGACGCCCGGCTTTAGCGCCTCCGCGATGTCCTGGTACGACGCCGTCCACCATCGCCGCCGCCATGTTGAGCAGCGTCAGCTCGATCGACGTTCTTCACCTCGCGCGCCTGCAGCATCACCTGCTGGCCATCGCGCACCTCGATGCCGAGCCTTCTGCAACTCGAACAGCATCGGCGGCTCGACCACGTCCAGGCCGAGCGGCATGTCCCCTACGCCCTCGGCGTCGAGGATCGCCTTGATCTCCTTGGCCGCGTCGCGGAACAGGACGAGGTCGCTGCCCACCGCGCCACGCATGCCCAGCAATCCCGCGCGGCAGTGGTCCTGGTGCAGCCACGGCGCGTGCAAGCGGTGATGCTTGGCGGCGGAGCCGAAATCCCAGATGTAGGGATCGCCGTTGCCGGTCAGCAGCGAGTAGCGCGTGAGCTTGTCGCGCGCCCACTCGCCGATGACCGTGCTGGTGGTGTAGCGGATGTTGTGCTGGTCGAAGGAGAGCAGCGCGCCCAGCCCCGATCCTGAAAGCGCCGCGCGCACCGCGCGCGAGCCGGTAGTCGTGCAGCCGGCGGAAGTTGACGCGCTCCTCGAAGTCGACCTGCGTGTGTCCCGGCGCCTGGAACCGGACGCGTCCAGTTGTGGTGCGGATCGATATCGTCGGGCCGGATGACCGTGAGGTTCCTGCTTTCTCTTCTTTGCCATTGCGGTGACTCTCCCGGTTCTGCCTGATGCGTTCAACCGCTTGACCACGTCTTCCCCCACTTCGGGCAGCTGCGCTGGCTGTCGGGCAGGTCGTGGCCCTTGTCAGTTGGCTGCGTCGATCACGCTGGCCGGAAACACGACTTCCTTCGGCACCGGACAGTTTTCTCAGGTAGCGGCACTGCGGCCATCGTGCCCAGGCAGCCCTGCAGGTAGCCGTTGTAAGTCGCCGGTGGCCAGCAGCTTACCGGCCTTTACCGCACTCGATCCCTCCTTCGTGGCGTTGATGCTGACCACCAGCGCCTTGCGGTTCGCGCCGTCCAGCGCCTCGATCACACCATCGCCATGGCGTCGTTGGCCGCCATCACGCCGTCGATCTCGTATGCGCCTGCAGCAGATTCTCCGTGACCTGCATCGCCTGCAGCACGCTGGTAGTTGCCGCGGCTGCGAAGCAAGCAGCTTGACCTTGGGAAACTCCTCCAGCGCTTTGTTGAACCCACGCACGCGCTCCTGGCTGGTAACCGAACCCCGCACGCCTTCGAGGATGATCACGTTGCCCTCGCCGTTCATCTTCTTCAAGCAGATAGCGCGGTGGCCAGCGCCGAGGTTGTAGTCGTCCGAACCGATGAAGGTCACGACCTCACCTCCGCTGGCGCGGTCGGTGATCATTGATCACCGGAATCCTGGCGGCGTTGAGCTTTTGCAGCGCCGGCCCCATCGCCTTGAAGTCGACTGGAGTGAACACCACGGCGTCGGGCCGCTTGGTGACGGCGTCCTCGACCTGGCTCATCTGCTCCGGGATGCTGTCGGGCTTGGTGGGCACGTAGTTGCTGATCGTGGCATGCATCTGCTTCGCCGCGTCCTCGGCTGCGACCCGCACGGTCTGGAAGAACGGATTGGTCTGATTCTTGGTGAACAGGGCGATCTTCCTCGCCGTCCGCTCGCGCGGACCCGGTCGACGCAGCGATCAGCCGCCAGCGCCAGTGCGATGCTCGGTTGCTTCATGGCTGTCTCCTCCTCGTGGTACTTCGGTTGTCGCCTGCGCGGCGATCTGCCCGTCTTCAAGCCCTCGACCCGGCTCGCTGCCGTCGTCACGATATCGATCCAGACCGCGAGCAGCACGATCACGCCGGTGACGAGCGGCTGCCAGTTCGCGTCGACGGCGAGCAGGTTCATGCCGTTCAGACACCAGCGCCAGGATGACCGCGCCGACCAGCGTTCCCGACAGGCTGCCGACGCCGCCGAAGAGCGACGTGCCGCCGATCAGCACCGCCGCGATCGCCGGCAGCGTGAGCGGCTCGCCGATGTCCGCTTCGGCGGAGTTGAGCCGGGCCAGGTAGACGATCGCCGCCAGACCCGCCATCGCGCCGCTCAGCATGTAGACGAGATTGCAGCCGCGCGCGCACCGGGATGCCGGACAGGCGCGCCGCTTCGCGCGTTGGCGCCGATCGCGTAGATCTCGTGCCCATAGGTCGTGTAGCGCGTGAACAGCCCGCCCGCGGCGAGGAACGCCAGCCATCAGGTAGATCGGAACGGGAACGCCGAGCAGATAGCCGCTGCCCAGCGCGCGGAAGCCCGGCGGAAAGCCATGCATCGTCGTCGCCGGCCATGTACCAGTAGGTGACGCCGTGCACGCATCCACAGCATGCCGTAGGTGGCGATGAACGGCGGAAGCCGCAGGGACGTCACCATCAGGCCGTTCGAGCACGCCGATCACCGTGCCGCACGCGAGCCCGGCAGCGCACGCCGAGCCCGACCGAGCCGGTGGCCTTGATCGCAGTGGCCGCGAGACAGGCGCTCAACCCGACGTTCGCGCCGATCGGACAGATCCGAGCCCGGCCGTGAGAATGACCAGCGTAACGCCCGGACGCCGATCAGAAAGATCAGGCTCGCCTGGCGCAGCACGTTGAGCAGGTTCGACGCGCGTGAGGAACGACGTCGCTCAGCAGCGCGAGAGCGCGCACAGCAATGCCACACCAGCAGCCGGTAACCCAGCGCGGCCAGGTCCGACGAAATCTGCGACGCGCAGAGCCGCCAGCGGGCGGACGCGCTCCGATCGGCTCCAGCATCGAATCGATGAGCAGCGCGACGATCACCAGCAACCCGATGCTCGCGACCTGCAGCGAGGACGGGCACCGTCCATCACGTTGAGGCCGTTCCTCAGCACGCCGATGGTCAGCACCCCGAGCAGCGTGCCGGGCAGCCAGCCCGTTGCCGCGCTCGAAGGAGGTGCCGCCGACGATCACCGCCGCGATGGCATCGAACTCCATGCCGATGGCGGCGATCGGATGACCGGCGTTCATGCGGCCGGTGAGCAGCAGCGCGCCGACGCCGGCCATCACGCCGCCGAGCGCGTAGATAGCCGACGTGATACAGGTCCGGCGCGGACGCCGGCCAGCACGCAGCGCCTCGCGATTGCCGCCGATGGCGAACACGTAGGCGCCGAAGCGGCGTGCGATCAGAAGACGAAATGGAACACGAGGTACGCAGCTGCGCCGACCAGGATCGAGAACGGAACGCCGAGCCAGGTGCTGGCGTAGAGCGCCGGCAGCGCGCTCGCCGATTCCGACCACGCTCTGGCCGTCCGGTCAGCGACCAGCGCGCAGCTCTGGGCGATGCCCAGCGTCCCGAGCGTCGCGACGAACGGCGGCATGCCCAGCCACGACGACCAGCAGTCCGTTGGCCACACCGAACGCGAACCCGACGCGCCAGCGCCGCCGCGAGTCCGACGCGCGACACTGCCTCCGCTCAGCGAGCCATCGCGAGAACGACGCCGGCGAGGCTCAGCACGGCGCCCATCGACAGGTCGAGGCCCTCGCTCATGATGATGAGCGTCATGGGCAGCGCCAGCAGCAGCAGTATGGACGACTGCACGCCGATGTTCATCAGGTTCGCCGCGCTGGCGAAGCCCGGCGCGAAAATCGCGAAGCCGACGCACAGGACCGCGAGGATGTAGGCAACGCCGGGGATCGCCGCGGCCCGCGGCGACCGGCGTCCGCCTGCCGCGAGCTGCTCACGCCATGATGCATCGCCAGCCGCAGGATGTTCTCCTCCGTCAGATCGCCGCGCGCGAGCTCGCCGACGATCGTCTTGTCGCGCATGACGTAGGCGCGGTCGCAGACCGCGACGATCTCGGGCAGCTCCGAGCTGATCATCAGCACGCGCCGCGCCCTCCGGCGACCAGGTCTTCGATCAGGCCGAAGATCTCGGCCTTCGCGCCCACGTCGATGCCGCGCGTCGGCTCGTCGAAGATGAAGAACGCGAGCCGGCGGCCGAGCCATTTGCCGACCACCACTTTCTGCTGGTTGCCGCCGCTCAGGAATCTGGACGAGCCGCTGGCATGGACGGTGTCGCCACGCGCAGCCGCGCGATCAGCGTCGGCCGCCACACGCGCCGCGTCGGTGCGGCCTGTACCAGCGCCGCGGAAACAGCGCGGCCAATGCCGCCGACCAGCAGGTTGTCCTGCACCGAGCGGACGAGCGCAAGCCCCTCGGTCTTGCGAGCCTCGGGCACCAGACCGACGCCGCCGCGGACCGAGCGCACCGGCCCCGCGCGCCACGCTCCGCCGTGGAGACCGGCCGTGAACGCGAACCTCGCCGCGCGGCGACGCGATCGGCGCCGAAGATCGCGCGCGCGCGAGCTCGCTGCGCCCGGCGCCGACCAGGCCTGCCAGGCCCACGATCTCGCCCGCGCGCACAGTCGAGGTTCACAGCCGTGCACACCGTTGTCGGCGTGCACATCGCGCAACTCGAGCACCGACTCGCCGGGCTCCGCGCAGAAGCGGTGACGGTACGTCGGTGTCCACCTCGTGCCCGACCATCATGTGCACCAGCTCGTCCACCGAGGTTTCGTCCGGGCGCAGCGACGGCGACCTTGCGGCCGTCGCGCAGCACGGTCACTCGATCTCCCAGCGCGAACACCTCGCTGCAGCCGATGGGAGATGTAGATGATCGCGACGCCGTCACGCTTGAGCGTGCCGGATCACCTCGAACAGCCGCTCGATCTCGCGCTCGGAGCAGCGCCGCCGTGGGCTCGTCCATGACCAGGAGGCGCGCGTCCTGCGACAGCGCCTTGGCGATCTCCACCAGCTGCTGCTGCGCCACGCCGAGCCGGTGCGCAGGGGTGCGCGTATCCACGATCCAGCCCGAGCAGCGCGAGCAAGCGCCGCGACTCGGCATGCATGCGCCGGTGGTCGATGCGTGCCGGGAATCCGGCCGCCGAAGCTCGCGCCCGAGAAAGATATTGTGGGCGACGTCGAGATAGCGGAACGAGCGAGAACTCCTGGAAGATCACGGCCACGCCCAGGCGCCGCGCGTCGGCGGGCGAAGCGATGCGCACCGACTGGCGCCGCGAACAGGATCTCGCCGCGATCGGGGCGCAAGCGCCATACAGCACCCGGATGAGGTGGACTTGCCCGCGCCGTTCTGACCGACGAGCGTGTGCACCTCGCCGGCCTGGACGTCGAGCGAGACGTCGTCGAGCGCCGCACACCGGGGAACGCCTTTGCGATGCCGCGCATTTCCAGCAGCGGCGGTGCCGACACACTCCTCCCTTCCGCCGTCTGTGCGGCGTGCCGATCCGTTCGCGAAAATCTTGCCCGGGTTCATGATGTCGTCCGGGTCGAGCGCCTGCTTGATCGCAGCGCATCACCGCGACCGCCTCGCCATGCTCAGCTCGCAGAGAACGCGATCTTGCCCGTGCCGATGCCGTGCTCGCCGGTGCAGGTGCCGTCCAGCGCCAGCGCGCGCGTCGACCATGCGGTCGTTGCAGCGCCTCGGCGCGCGCGAGCTCCGTCGGCGTCGCTCGGGTCGACCAGGATCGGTAGTGTGGAAGTTGCCGTCGCCGACATGGCCGACGATGCGGCGCCGTGAGGCCGCTCGCGTCGATGTCCGCCTGCGTCTCGACGATGCATTCGGCGAGGCGCGAGATCGGCACGCGAGACGTCGGTCGGCCAACGCCCGCGAGCCGGGCCGCAGCGCCATGCCGGCATAGTAGGCGTCGTGCGCGCGCTTGCCACAGCTCGGCTGCGCTCCTCCGGGCTGCACCGCCCAGCGAAAGTCGCCGCCGCCGTGCTCGCGCGGCGATCGCCTGCACGCAGCTCGGCCTGCTCGGCGACCGCCGCCGCGCTGCCGTGGAACTCGATGAACAGCGTCGGCTGCTCGGCGTAGTCCAGCTTGGAATAGCGGTTGACTGCGTCCATCATCACTTCGTCGAGCAGCTCGATGCGCGCCACCGGAATGCCGGACTGGATGGTGCGGATCACGGTGTCGACGGCGGCCTCGAGCGATGTCGGGAACGGCGCACACCGCCGACGCGATCGCTTCCGGGATGCCGAGATGCAGCCTGAGCGTGACCTCGGTGATGACGCCGAGCGTGCCCTCCGCGCCGACGAACAGCCGCGTGAGATCGTAGCCGGCGGCGGATTTGCGCGCGCGCCGGCCGGTGCGTCATCACTCGGCCGTCGGCCAGCACCACCTTCGAGCGCCAGCACGTTCTCGCGCATGGTGCCGTAGCGCACCGCATTGGTGCCGCGAGCGCGCGTCGACGCCATGCCGCCGAGCGTGGCATCGGCGCCGGGATCGATCGGGAAGAACAGGCCCGGTATCGCGCAGCTCGTCGTTGAGCTGCTTGCGCGTGACGCCCGGCTGCACGCGGCAATCGAGGTCCTCGCGGTTGATCTCCAGCACGCGATTCATCTGCCCATGTCGAGGCACACGCCGCCGCGCACTGCCGCGATATTTCCTTCCAGCGAGGTGCCGACGCCATACGGAATGATCGGCGTGCGGCGGGCTGCGCACAGCCGCACGACCTCGACCACCTCGTCGGTGGACTGCGGGAACACGACCGCGTCGGGCGGAAACGGCGCGTGGTAGGACTCGTCCTGGCCGTGCCGCTCGCGAATCGAGCGCACGGTGGTCACTCGCTCCCGAAGCGCGGCTCCAGCTCCGACGCACCAGGTCGTCGATCGCTTGCTGGGTCTGCATCTCATCCTCTCAAGGGCGAGGATACGCGGTCGGGCTGGCCCACCGTCCTACCGCCGACGCTTGCGCAATCCGGTTAACGGCACGCCACCACCCCCGGCCTTCGAACCGAAGCCCTCCTCGTGAGAGGGGGGGAAGGATTCTCCCCTCCTTCCCGGGAAAAGATGGGACGCTTACCCTGGTTCAGGTCCGCTTTTCCCTATAGAACAGCCCGAAGCACCTGGAATACTTTGGGCATTGGTACAACTTGCTACAAGGGCGTCCGCCCTGCAGCAGCCGCTATAGGAGTGAACCATGGCAAGCATTAGCCAAATCAAAGTAACCGGATCGTGGCGCGCCCGGAGGGTCGAGCAAGGGGTTCGCGCCGCAGTGCGCGACCTTCGAAGACGAAAGAGCGAGGGTGCGAGGCCCACATCGACACAAGATCGACCGGCGCGAGGATCCGAGCGCCAATCTCGGAGTACTTGTCGCGCAAGGTCCTCGGTGCTACACCCAGGAGCGCGAGGGTGCGGCGGCGCTGTCCGACAGCCAGCGTGGGCGGGCGAACAACCTGCTCAAGGTGCTCGGCAAGGAACGCGCGGTGACCTTGAACCTCGGCGACCTCGAATCGTTCTGCCGCTACCGCATCGACGTCGATGGTCAGCCGCAGAGCGTGGTGATGGACGCCTCAACACACTCTCGGTCGCGCTGCGCTACGGCGCGAAGAGAGAGGAACGCGCCTGCCGGTGGTCGTCGACAAGGCCGCGCGGGAGCATCTGCGCAGCCTGCGGCTCATCGCCGAGTCGCCCGCCTTGCAGCCGTCGCGCCGACGCGCGTGAACTCAGGCGATTCTCAAGCACCTGCCGAAGGAATATCACGACGTGCTGCTGTTCGCGGTCGCGAGCGCGATGCGCCGGGCGAGATCGCTTCGCTAAAGATGGTCCGATGGTGGAGAGCGACCGCTGTGTCTGGGTCAGGGCACGCAAACATCCTGATCCAGCGATCAAGGGCACAACCATGGGTTGGTGCCGTTGCTCGGTGCCGCGTGGACCATTCTCAAGCGGCAGAAGCGCCGCGCCGGCTCAGATCTGATCTTCCACTTCCAGCAAGAAGGACTACAGCGCCTGGCGATCACGGCGGCGTGCAAGGCGTCCGGGGTCGAGAACTTCCGGGGCCACGATCTGCGCCACGAGGCATCTCAGGCTGTTCGAGGCCGGGCTCACTATCCCGCAAGTGCAGTTGATCTCGGGCCACCGCGGTGGGAGCATCTGAAGCGTTACACCCATTTGAAGCCGAGAAGGACCTGCACAAAACTCAGCACGCCATCGCTCAAGACGGTGGTCGCGTAAGGAGGGGAACGCTGATGCGAAAGCTACTGCTCGCCTGGTACTGGTCGCGCTGCTCCTCGGGCTGCACGCACGTCGCGCCGTGTCGGCACACGGATGGCTGTCACCCTATACCAATCGCAGCGCCCCGCCGTGCATCGCGCCTCGCGCCTCGTGGATGCAATAAGCTAATCGGCCTTCTCTGCGAAGTCGGTTCGTCGCCTGATGACCCAGCGTGAAGCGAGAGCCCCGCCGCCTCGCCGAAGGGATTCGCGAAGTGGCGGGGCTCAACCCGCGAGTGCGCTGTCGACCGCGCGAGCGGGGTAGGAGGAAACTTCAGTTCACGCTTTCGCGCTTCGTCGTCGCGCTATGACGCAGGGCTGAACGCGTCAGAAGCGCAGCGCGTTAGCGCCTTCCCTTTCCGGAGATAGCGGGCAAGCCGCTTGCGGCCCGCAGCGGCCGTCTAGCCAGCGCCACGGGCGCCAATCACGGATGCCATGCCAGCCGATCGGTCCAAAAATTGGACCGTGTAATTCCAGTGAGCAATCAAGCTCCCGATATCCCGCCAGGCGCGCTCAGACGGCCGTGCGCGTCGCGGTACGCTTGCTCCAGCTCGCGAAGCTGGGCGAGCAGTTGATCGCGCCGCACGCTCCAGTCGCGCTAACGGCGGCAGGTCGTCCATGCAGGGCCTCAAGAATCATGGGACTCGATTCCTGCGCAGCCTGCGCCTGCGCACAACTTGCGGCGGTTTCTGGGCTTGGCAGGACCTGCGAAAACCAGTGGCATGAAACTTGCCACCATGCAGCGTATCCCGGAAGGGAGGTCAACCCGCAGCCACACCAAAGCACTGACTGGCTTGCCAGATGAGCTAGTGGCGACGGTGGCGCGACTTCCGGGATATGCTGCCACAATCTTTCTGTTGATTTCAAAGTTAGGGTGCTCCGCTGGCGACAATGGTTTCGCTACAGAACTAAATCCAGGATGAGCGAAAACTCTGGGATGAGGGACGATTGGCGCTGAGACGCAGGGAGTGATGAGCGCGCTATCGAACTGTTTAGAATCCTCGCCGAAGCGGGAGACTGGCGGGCCTCCGTTTCGCTCGGATACATATTCGAAGCGCGCGGAAAGGCCGAATCGTCCAACTATGTTATCGCCGCACATTGGTACAGTCGCTCTCTGTCGCAGGAAGAGCGACCTGAAAACCATCTTGTGCGCGGTACCTTCTTCGGTCTTGGTGGAAATCGACTTCTTGCGCACGTTTGAGCATCTCCTACAAGTTCCACTTGAGCACGATCCGCAAGTTGCCCTGATGCTAGGCGAGTTGTACTTCTTCGGGTTCGGAGTGGCGAGGATTTGGCGAAAGCCCGCCAGATGTTCTCGTGGCTCGCTGACTCCGGATTTCCGGCGGGGTTCATGAATCTATTCCGGCTCCGAGAAGGCTCACGGGAACACGTTTCGGTCTTGGGTGCAGGATTCTTCGCGGAGTGCTGTTGGTCATCCATCGTGAGGAGGAATGAGAGACCGAGATCACCCGTTGCTAGTCGGTCTTGGTAGAAAGGCGGAAACTTCAGACTGGATGGGCTGCCCAGAGATGAAAGAATCGCACCCTAACCCCGCTTCGACGCAGACCCTTCACAGCGCTTCGCGCCGCTGTTTCGGGCTGGTCAAGCGGAACGTTAGGCTTCGAGTGGACACGTCCATCGACACGCAGGGCCTACGAGACATAAGGAGCTGCTTTTGCGGTGGTGCTTCTGCTATTGGTGGCTCACGTTGCGTTGTCGAGTCACAATGGTTACAGCGATGTTCCTACCGCACAGCACCGAGTGGAATGGTCCTTAGCGTCATTGTCTCGGCAGCGGGCGCTGACTGGCGATCCCGCATTAACCGGATGGACGTTGCGCGTTATGCTGTTCGAAGTTAAGGCGCTACATCGCGATGGTGAATGCTGGATGGTGCATTGTCTATTCGGGCGCTGGCGTTCGACTGTCGAAGTGCGCCCCCGATCCAGGCGCTTGGGCGTGAAGCTGCCATCGCTCTGGGCACCGTACGTGCGATCTGCCTGGTGGGTAGCGACGGGTCCTTGCGTAATTACTGAAGAAGATTGCCCGGCTATCGGGATGCGCTTTACGGAGCCTGGGCTACATTGAAAACCCTAACCCCTTGGTGCAGCCGACGCGCATGGAGAGACCGCGCGCGGCTGACCAAGCACGTTGGGCGTCCAGCGCGTTTCCGGCACGCGGCTGGTGCCACCCACGTTTTTGCCCGATGCCCGCAAGATGATCCAGACTATTGAAATGGGCCGCGTCCGCTGCCGTGAGGATGCATGACGGTCTTCACTCTGCTATTCGCTATTCCCCAAACTCTTTACTTTGCCGCACGGCGAGTTCTGTGCAGAAGGGGTTCTCACCGTAAAGAAGCAATGCGTAAT
>ERZ1370068.10443-contig-9142_pt1 | contig 59966 bp, 60 predicted proteins | sample MGYA00561227_ERZ1370068 | MGnify/ENA primary metagenome ERZ1370068 (study PRJEB38410, sample SAMEA6850437) | metagenome | study: Metagenomic assessment of the ecological functions of the soil: analysis of the soil microbiota associated with the... | reverse complement strand
GGTTACGTATTGCTTGGTGCCGGCCCAGGCGACGAGCATCATCTCTGGCTCGCCCCCGGGCCGGAAGTAGACCCGGTTGACGTCGTCGATGACGATGGGGAAGTCGGTCGCCCGGCCGTCAGGCAGGCCAGTGAAGTAGGCGGCAAAGCCAGGCGCCACGCCCGCACCGCATCCCTGGAGCGTCCGCACCGACGCCGCCAGCTCGGTCAGCCCAGGCGCTGGCTCGCGTGTCGTCGACCACGCGACCGGCGCCGCCGTGAGGCGGCGCCGGTGACGGTTCTCGACGCTGGACCACCGCCGGCCTGCCGGCCACCGCGCACGGAGGCGACCCGGCAGCCCTGAACGAGGCTGGCCCCATGCGCTCGAGCGCGCTAAGGCCAGAAACCGGGGCCGCGGTGCCCGACGGATCGGTGCATAGCCCGGAGTCCGGCTCGTGGCGCGCCGGCGGCGACAGCGTCTTCGACGACCGCGTCCGGGCACGAGCCCAGGCCGGGCCCCGGCGGCCGCCTGGCTGACCGTCGTGTTTCGACGCCGATGCGCAGGCCGCATCGCCACGTTGGCGCGCAAGTTCGCGGCGAGCGCGCCCGCGGGGCACGATGTGGAGGGAACCCGGTGCGCACGAAGCCCGGGCCACCGCGCCCACGCGCTCACGCCACTCTCGGTGAAGCACGGGAACGACGTGCCCAGGGCGTGCCGGGACTCGCTCTTCCAGGTCGTAGTCGCATGCGCACGAAGCCCGGAGGAGCGACCCGAGGCCGCTGCGCCGATCGGTCAAAAGCCGCGCCGGAGCACGGTGACCCGCGCACCGCGCCAGCCAGGTGGAAGGCGAGGCTCGCGCCCCGGACCCCGGCGCCCACGATGATGACGTCGGCCGATGCCCGCATCGCCGCATTCTTGACCTCCCCGCCCGGCGGCGTGCAGACCGCGGCGGCTGCCGCGCTACGGCACCGGATGGCGGTGACCCAGCCTCAGAACGACGCCGCGACGCGGCCGCGCGCCGGCGCCACGGCCGCCACGCGGTGAGCCCATGCGACGGCCGACCTGGACACGGCAGCGCGTGCTACCGGGTTGGGCCGCTGCGATCTGTGGTTATGCGCCGCTGGTCGGCGCGCGCTGCCGTTTCGGCTGCGCCGCCCCGCCCCGTCCCCGCCCCGCTGACGCCGCCGCCGCCCGACGCACGGTCGACCAGCGCCGCGATCACGGAGGATGGGCTGCGGCTTTCAGGGGTTGGCGATGCTCGCCGACGTCACCGACGCTTCGGACCGCTATCGCTCTGGACTGGATCGCGCCGGGCTACGCCGCCGCCGCCGACGCCGTCGCGACGTCCCTCTGCTGCGCGCCTCGGGCTGACGGTCGGCGACGACCCCTTCGCCGCGCCGACACTCACCGACGACGGCGGATCGAGCCTCGAGGCCGGCGGGCAACGCGTCTTCTGGCGCTGACGACATCCGGCTTTCTTCCTGATCTCTCGCGCCGTCGCCGGTGACGTGACCGGACCCGGTGGTCGCCATCGACTGGCTGCCTGGCGCGCACGGCCCGGGCGACGGCAAGTGGCCGCGTGAACGGCCGACTATGGCGACCTGCTGCCAGAGGGCGCGGTCGTCCTCGTTCGGCCCGGGCCCGGCGCTTTCTCGGCGCGATTGCAGGTCCTGGCCGGCCCAGGCCGCCGGGGCGCGGCCGCCTTCGGGTGGCCGGAAGCTATGCGGCGAAGCGCCGAGCGGTGGCGCGCCGTGCGGGCCACGCTTCGTCGATCCGCGGCCGGACTGATCCATCGCCAGCGCATCGGCGCCACCGTGGTCACGCGTGGCGCAAAAAGGTAAGAGTAAGAAGCTGTGCGTCATTCGCGCAGGTTGGCGGCGGTCGCCGAGGCGGGCGGCGGCGCCCGGGTGGCGACGACGTATCGGACGGTCGAGGCCCGACCAGGGGCTGATCGATCCCCGACGCCGCCGGGAGCGAGATCCATCGTCGGTCGTGATGCTCGGCGCCCACCTCGACTCGGTCCTTGACGGCCCCGGCCTGAACGACGACGGCTCCGGGCGTCGCGGCTCCGCGCTGGCGATCGCGCGCGCGTTGCAGGCACGCGGCCTCGCGCGACCGTGCGGCTGGCCTTCTGGAGCGGGCGTAGGAGCTCGGGCTGCTGGCCGTCGAGCCACTACGTCGCCGGCCTGACCGAGGCGCAGCGGGCGGCCGTGGTGGCCTACCTCAACGCGGACATGATCGGATCACCGAACGGCTACGCCGGCGTCTACCACGAGGCCGACGCGCGCCAACGGGCTCGGCCGCGCTCGCGGGCCTCCTCGATGCCGCCGCCGTCGAACGAGCTGCGGCGGCGTTCCCCTGACGTCGCCCCGGCGCCAGCTCCGGACCACGTCGCATTTCGGGCAGGCCGGCATCCCGGATCGGCGTGAAGGCCTCTTCTCTGGCGCCAGCGAGCCCGTCACGGAGAACCTGCGCAGGGCACGAGCTCCGTGCGACCGCCGGCCAGCCTGCCGATGCCCGCTATCACCAGGCGTGCGACGGGCCGGAGAACGCGTCGACCTCAGGCCGCGGCGCGGCAGCTCACGGCCGCGCTGGCCGACGTGGCCGTCCGGCTGGCGAACACGCCCGCAGCCGCGCTGCGGGCTGCTGAGTCCGGCAGCGGCTCCGTCGTATCGCCGCGACGCCGTCACGCCACGACGCGCACCGTCGGCGCCCTGCCGTCATCGGGTCGCGCGATATCCTGAGCCAGCCCGGCCCAGCGCTATGGACGAGTGGTAGAAGGGAGCCGCTGGATGACCCGCATCGTCGCCTTCGGAGAACCTGACCTTGATGTGCGCCGCTGCAGGCGCCCGGCGCGGCCGGATGAGAATCGCCGCGGCGGGCTCAAGCGCAACGGGGCTGGGCGGAGCCGTACGCAGATCCAGCCATCTGGCCAGGCCGCCCAGGAGAGCACGGGGGCAGCACCGGCGGCAACTGCCCTGGGTCGACGGACATACCAGGACTTCCACGGCCTCTGGCCCAGGCCAGACGGACGACCCATCTCGCACCGAGGTCCTGGACGCCAGCTCCTGGAAGCAACGCGGCCCCGACGACGCTCCGTGAGCCCCTGCCGTGGACGAACTCGGAAGCTCGCTCGCCGGAGACGCGGCTGAAGTGGCCGCGTTGCCCAGGAAAGGACGATGGCAAGGACCTTCGCGATCCTCGGCAGCGGCAAAGCTGGCCCAGGCACCGATGGCCGACGACCTCACTCGTATCGACGAGTCGCCATCCCGCTCTATCCATCCGCTCGTCCTGGGTTCCGGGCACCGCCCGGGGCCGGGATGACGTGGCCGATGGCCAGTCTGCGGCTCGTCGACTCGACCGCGACGGAGACCGGGGTGATGATCGCGTATCGCATCGGCCGGCCGCCCCAGGCGAAGGGCCGAGCCCATCGGGCCGAGCTCCCCTCGCCGAGATCCCGTCAGGAACCCGCTTCTGCGCTGGCCCCCTGCCCCCGCGCCGCTACTCCCAGGGTGATGCTGGCAGGTGCGTGTCAAAGCGGCCCGCGGTCCGGGCAGCACGTCCGTCTGGAGCGACGGGTCGGCCGCCGCGCACGTAGCGCTCCTCGAGCCCGAGCTCCTTGAGGACGATGTTCCGCGCCCTGCGCGATGCCCGGTCGCCTTGTAGAACGCCACGATCCGGTTGAAGCCCTGCCGGCCGAAGCCGCAGTCGGTCGACAGGATCAGCTTGTCGGCCGGGATGACCTCCAGCGCGCGCCGGATCCGCCCGGCGACGACCGGCGCCATGTCGGCCTGCAGCGTGCGGTGGTTCACCACGCCCACGGCGACCTTCTTCTTGCGAGGCTGGCCGGCGTACGGCTTGAACAGGTCGATCTCGGCCAGGTCGTTCTCGGTCGCCTCGACGGTCCAGACGTCGCCCTTGAGCCGGTTGAGGTAGATGCTCGATCGAGTTCGCGTACGACTCGCCGGAGTAGACCTTCTGCATGTTCGGGTTGCCCCAGCAGGTGTGGATCCACAGCTCGACGTCGTCCAGACCGTCGACCTCGTGGTTGAACGCGTCGACCATGAAGTCGAGCAGCTCCGTCTCGCTCGGGGTGGAAGGCAGCGGTGAAGTGGATCGTCGGCTCCTCGATCTGGATGACCTTCGCGCCGGCGGCCGCGAGCTGGCGAAGCTCGATGTTCATCGCCGTCGGCCATGTCCCAGATCAGCTGCTTCTTGTCGTCGAGGTCGTACTCGGACGTGTGGCTGTCGAGGAAGATCGAGAGCACCTGCGACGAGCAGGTCCCGAACTTGACCGGCTTGCCCGAGGCGGCGCGTGCCTGGGCGATCCGCCACAGCTTGGCGTACTCGAGCGGGTTCTTGAGGATCGTGCTCGACCTTGCCGACGACGCGCGGCCAGCGCCACGTCGTCTCGATCTCGTTCATCAGCGTCCCGGCCGGGAACGCGAGCAGCCGGTCGCGCGAGCGCTCGTACTGCAGCCCTCGTGCTCGAGGCCCTTCCAGCGCTGCAGCGGGTAGTGGTGCCACGAGCGGCCGGCGAAGTCCTCGTCGAGGTGGTAGTCGCCGTTGGTGAGGATGTCGAGCCCGGCGCGCTCCTGGTCGGCGATCACCGTGGCGTGCGCGTCGAGGAACTGCTCGCGGAAGCGGACGTCGAGCAGCGCCGTGTCGAGCGGCCGGCCCCACAGGCCGCCGTCGTACCAGCGTGGCCGCGGGCCACGAGCCTGGTGCGACTGGTCGCCGGGAGCATCAGGTCCCGGTGGCCGTGAGCATCGTGCGAGCGCCTCCTCGTCATGGGTCAGATGGTGGCCGATGCCTGATCGGCCAGGTCTGCCTTCGACCCGAGCATATGCCCACGCGCACCCGCGCTGACACCGAGTCCGGTTCTCCGGCGCGCTGCCGGCCACAGCCCAGACGCGCCGCCGCGCGAGCCAGCCGAAAGCCAGCAGGGCGCATCCCCGGAAGCGACCCCCAGGGCGACGGTGCCGAGCATGGCGACGGTCAGGCCGACGGTGACCGAGGAGGAAGCCCATCAGCGGCGGATAGACGGTCGAAAACCCACCAGCGCCATGCCGATCAGCGATCCGCCGACCGCGCGGCCGACCGCTCCGGGTAGCGATCACCGCCGATGGCCACGATCATCGGGAAGACCGGTCCAGAGGCGACGCCGGCCAGGAGCGAAGGCGGCTATCGAGAGCGGCAGCGCCGGGACGACGACCGCGACCGCGAGCAGGGCGGCCGATAGCGGCCAGCACGCAGCCGATGGTGAAGCTTGCAGGTGGTCGAAACGGTCGGCGATGACGGATGAGACGAGCCGTCCGGACCGTCAGACCCGCCCAGTAGAGCGGAGAGCGCGAGCGTGGCTGTCGTGAGCGGCGCGGGCTCGAGGAAGCGCGTCGAGCCAGCTCTGAGACGCCGACTTCCGATGCGACGCAGCACGTGGCGATGGCTGACGCCGCAGGCTAGGAGCGGGCCGGCCAGCAACCATCGGCGACGCTCCGAGCCGACGGCCGACGACGCCCTGCTCGCAGCCCCGGCGGCCGGCCCGCCGCCCGCTGGAGCATGGCGCACGATCGCATACGCGACCGCGAGCAGGAGTGACCACGACAGCGCTGCCGACGGCGTGATGGCCCGCCACGGCACGCCGGCCGCGACGAGCCGCCCGATGACCAGCGGCGCCGCCAGCGCCCCGACGCCGAACGCGCGGCATGGAGCAGGTTCATGGCCCGCCACGGCCCCCTCCCTGTATTTCTGCGCGTCGAGGACGAGTCCGTTCGCGCCGCCGTCGATGCAGCCTCGCCCCTGCGGCCGGCCAGGTCGACGCCGCAACGTGACGAAGATCAGCCAAGACGGCGCTGCCAGCCCGAGGCCGCCACGCCGCTCGCATGCACCAGCACCGCGCCACCGAGTGACGAGGCGTCGACCGAGGCGGGGCTCGGTCCACCGCGCCGCCGCCGAACGCGAGCCCGTGGCTACATAGGCGAGCGCCAAGGCCAGGTAGACCATGCCGAGGCCCGCGTCGGTCTGCTCTGAACGTCGCCTCGATCGAGCGCGGATCAGGGACGGGATGAGCAGCCCGGTCCAGCCGATCGAGAGGAGGGTCAGGCATCCGACAAGCCCAGCTGCCAAACGCTCGCGCGTCGCGCGTCACGCTCAGGCGCCTGAGCTCGCCGCGCCGGTCGACCGGCGTTTTGGTCCGGGCGGCGTGCGACGGCCTCCTGGCAGCGCATCGAGTACGTCCCCAGCACCACGACCGACCCGCCGAAGGCCCTTGCGACCGAAGTCGTCAGGATGGTGGGCGATACTGGATCTCGAACCAGTGACCTCACGGATGTGAACCGTGCGCTCTAACCGACTGAGCCAATCGCCCGGTGACGCGCGTGTGGCCACGTGGGCCGCGAGGCTCGAAATCATCCCACCGGGCGCGGTCCGGGGCGCTGCAACGACGACCAGGCCCGGCCAGCGACGCGCGAGGTGTCCGCCAGGCGACCACGCCATCGATCCGCAGGCGCTTCGTCCGGTCCGCGATGACCCGACTCCAGGACGACCGCCACCTGTGGCACGCCGAGCGCCCGCGTGGAGATAAGCCGCCGAAGCGGCGGCAATGGCTGCGCCGGCCCGGGGCACCGCACGGACCCGAGCACGCAGCTCGCCGCCCTCGCCGACACCCTCGATACGATCCTTCACCGCCGCGGGTGTCAGGCGCAAACTCACGCAGTCGGCGCTCATCGCGATCGAAGTCCCGGTGCACGCGGCCGGACGGTCACTGGACGGTCAGCGGAGGCCGAAGACGCCGGCCACGATGGTCAGCACGATGAAGGCGACGCGATCGGCGACCAGTCCGCCCATAAGCGTGCACGCCGCCGCGCGGCAGGAAGCGACGGATCGGCGCCAGTGATCGGCTCGCTGGTCTCGAAACAGGAAGCGGCCGATCGGGCCGCGGTAGGTCGGGTCGACCCAGCTCCACAGGACCCCGCCCAGGATCACGATGTAAAGCGCCAGCAGTGAGGAAGCAGGCAGCTACGGTCACGAACTCCACCCACCCCCGAGCATAGGAGTGGCGGGTCGGTGGTTCAGTGGCGGTGGTCGGGCCTCGCCCGCTCGCTCGTGGACATGGGCGCGCTCTGCCGAAGAGCGCACGCTCCGACCCGGACCAGCGGTCGCACCTCCTCGACCGCTACCTCGAAGTCGTCGCTCATGCCCATCGACAGCTCGGCCGGCCCCAGCCCGGGCATGGCTTGCCGCAGGCTCGCCGCCAGGCTGACAGCTCCCGCAGGGAGACGAAGGTCGGCCGGGCGGCGAGCCGGGATGCGGCCAGGCGCGGCCGACCGTCATCAGGCCCCGAACCTCGAGGTTGGGCAGGGAGCCAGCAGGGCGCCGGCAATGCCGCCGGCAGGGCGTCGGGCTGGAAGCCGGCCTGGCCGGATCCTCATCGACGTTGACCCGCACGAAGACCGCGTGTCGTGCCGTGTCCGACGCCGTTGTCGTCGCGACCGACCCCGACCGGGTCCCTGCCGATTCGCGATGCATCGCCTCGCCAGCCGATCGAGGCGCGTCGCGAGCTCGACCGAGTCGACCGACTGGATGGTCCTCGAAGGTGTCCAGCGCGAGGCGGACCTTGTTGCTCTGGAGGTGGCCGACGAGGTGCCAGGTGGCGCCCGGCACGAGGCCGGCCTTGGCGGCAGCCTCCTGGACCCGGTTCTCACCGAGCGTCGTGAGGCCGGCCGCGACGGCCGCCTGGAGCCGCTCGGCGTCGACCGTCTTGGAGACGGCGACCAGGGTCACTGATGCCGGGTCACGACCGACGCGCGCGCACGCCATCGCGATGCGCTCGAGGACTGCGGCCCTCGCCGTGGCGAAGGCGGCGACTGGTGGTCGGGTCCGCGCCACTGGCCCGTGCGTGACCGAGTCGGTCAGGACTTCCCGCGGCGCAGGAAGGCCGGGATGTCCAGGTCCTCCGGTCTCGTAGGTCGGGCGTCGCGGGCTGGCGGCGGCGGTCGCCTCGGGCCTTGTCGGCCGGCTCCATGACCGGCGTCCCGTTGGTCGTCCGCTCGAGCTCGCAGCTCCTTGAGGAAAGTCGCGGCTGTCGCGGCCCGCGGCCAGGCCCGAGCGCGACCGTCTGACGGTCTCGGTCAGGTCACGTCGCGCTTCCGCGCGGTGTCGAAGCCGGTGGCGATGACGGTGATCATGACCTCGTCGCCGAGGCGCTCGTTGAAGCTCGTGCCGAAGATGATGTTGGCCTCCGGGTCGGCCGCTCGCTGGATCTCCTCGGCCGCCTCGGTGACCTCGAACAGGCGACAGGCTCGAGCGAGCCGGTGATGTTGAACAGGATGCCCTGGGCGCCCGTGATGTTGACCTCGAGGAGCGGGCTGGCGATCGCCTGCCGGGCGGCCTCGACGGCGCGGTTCTCGCCGCTCGCCCGGCCGATGCCCATGAGCGCCGAGCCGGCGTCCTTCATGATCGCGCGGACGTCGGCGAAGTCGAGGTTGATGAGGCCCGGCACCGTGATGATGTCGCTGATGCCCTGGACGCCCTGGCGGAGGACGTCGTCGACGACGCGGAAGGCGTCGATGATCGAGGTGTTCTTCTGGACGACGTCCTTGAGGCGGTCGTTGGGGATCGTGATCAGCGTGTCGACCTTGGTCTTGAGCGCCTCGGCCGCCTTCTCGGCGATGAGCTTGCGCTTGGCGCCCTCGAAGGCGAACGGCTTCGGTCACGACGCCGATCGTCAGCGCCCCGACGTCCTCTGGCGATCTGGGCGACGACCGGCGCCGCGCCCGGACCCGGTGCCGCCGCCCAGGCCGGCGGTGATGAAGACCATGTCCGAGTCGACGAGGGCCTCGGCGATCTTCTCGGAGTCCTCCTCGGCCGCGCGCTGGCCGATCGCCGGGTCGCCGCCGGCGCCGAGGCCGCGGGTGATCTTGTCGCCGATCCGGATCTTGTGCGGCGCGTCGGACTGGAGGAGCGCCTGGGCGTCGGTGTTGCAGGCGATGAACTCGACGCCCATCATCTCGGCCCGGATCATCCGGTTGACGGCATTGCTGCCGCCGCCGCCGACGCCGATGACGCGGATCAGCGCGAAGTTCTCGGAGTCGGATCGCAACGGCATCGCTGGTTCCTCCGGTCGAGTCTCCGGGACTGGTCGCGGTGCTGGGTCAGGCCCGGATGCGGGCGCATCGACCGCGCCCTCGTCCCCTCCGGACGATCGGGTCCGCGGAGTATAGCCCTACCGTCACGCTCCGAGGCAAGCCCCGTGCTGCCGGTGCGGCCCGGCAACGCGGCCCGGACGGCTGACGCACCGGACCGGTGGCCAGGATCGCTCGCGCGCGACCAGCGCTCCGCGCAGCTGTCTAGGGAAGAGGCTCCCGGACCGCAGTCGCGGAAGCGGCCGAGCCGCACCACCGGCGGGCGCCGAGTCGTAGCGCCCGCCCTCAGCCTCCATGCTCGCCCGAGCGCCCCACTGGAGGAGACCGATCGACGGTCGAGTAGCTCGGCGTCAGGAGCGTGGTCGACGAGGCCGCCGACGCCGGCCGGCGCGGCGACCCGGACCGGCATCTGGAGGACCTCGCGGCCGAGCTCGGCGATGCCGGCCAGCTGCGACGCGCCGCCGGTCAGGATGATCCCGGCCGGCGCAGCATGCCCGCTGCCCGGCGGCCGCGCATCTCGGCCTGCAGCAGCTCGAACGTCTCGCGCATCCGGGCCTCGATGATCTGGCAGACCTCGAGCCGGCTGACGGTCCGCCCGGCGCTCCTCGCCGAGGACCGGTCGACGCTGGATCATCCTCGTCGTCGGTCGACCGACGCGAGGTCGCACGTCCCGTGGCGGATCTTGAGCTCCTCGGCGACCTGCGATGCGACGTCTTGAGCCCGATCGCCACGTCGTTCGTGACGTTGTTGCCGCCGACCGGCAGGACCGCCGTGTGGAACGGCGAGCCGTCGGCGAAGAGCGCGAGGTCGATCGTGCCCGGCGCCGATGTCGGCGACGGCGACGCCGAGCTCCTTCTCCGTCTCGGACGAGGACCGCCTCGGCCGACGCGAGCGGAGTCGACCACCAGCTCGTCGATCTTCACGCCCGGCCGCGGCGACGCACTTGGTCAGGTTCTGACCGCGGTCGCGGAGGCGGTGACGATGTGGGTCTCGACCTCGAGCCGGATGCGCGCTCATCCCGAGCGGATCCTTGACGCCCTCCTGGCCGTCGACCGATGAAGCCGCGCGGCTCGACGTGCAGGACCTCGCGGTTGCGACGGGATCGATGACGGCGCGGGCGACCTCCGATCGCGCGGTTGACGTCCTCGCGGGTGACCTCGCGGTGGTGGGCCGCTGACGGCGACCTGCGCCGCGCGAGTTCTGAGACTCGACGTGCTGGCCGCCGACGCCCACGAAGGCGCGGTCGATCTTCCAGCCCGACAGGCGCTCGGCGCTGCTCGACGGCCGTCGCGATCGAGCGGACCGTCTGGTCGATGTTGATGACGACGCCCTTCTTGAGCCCGCCGAGGCGGGACGGTGCCCGTGGCCGATGATCGTCAGCCGGCCGTCGCGGCTCGACCTCGCCGATGAGCGCGCACGACCTTGCTCGTGCCGACGTCGATGCCGACGAGGACCGCTTCTCGTTCCACCATCCGTGCGACCCCGTTCGCGATCATCGGCTCTAGAGGAAGTGGCGCCGGATGAGCGCCACGTTATCGAAGATGCGCAGCCCGAAGGTGATGAGGGCCACCAGGTAGAGGTCCAGGCCGAGCCGGTCGCCGATGAAGGTCAGCAGCACCGCGACGATCGCGTTGGTGAGGAACCCGCTGATGAAGATCCGCTCGCTGAAGGTCCCTCCAGCTCGGCCCGGATGGCGCCGAAGACCGAGTCCACTGGCGGCGATGATGCCGACGGCCGTGTAGCGGGCTGATCCTCAAGCTGACGCTGACCTGGAGGACGAGACCCGGCAGGATGCCCAGGAGCAACCCAGCCAGGGGGATCCACATCGGCCTCGACCTCCTCCGTCCGTACGCCGCAAGGCTACCATCGGCGCCCGTCGCCACGCTCGGACCAGGCCGGGCCGACGCGCGGCACGGTCGTGGCGCTCGAGCCGGCCGACGGGCGCGCGGCTCACTTCGTCCTCGGCAGGAACGTCCCGTAGCGCGGCCACCATCGGGGAAGACGTGTAGACGACCGAGATGGTCGCCTCCTGGCCGGCCAGCACGCTGCTCAGGCATTGCGCCTGACCTCCCCGACCAGGTCCGGTCCGCGCAGCGTCGGTGCATAGATGCCGAAGACCGCCCCGCCAGCCCTTCGGCTGGGCGTTGAGGATGAAGCCCTCCTTCTCGGTGACGCGGTCTCGAGCGAGGTGGCGGTGCTGCCCAGGAAGGGGCTCGGCGTCAGGGGCGGCGATGCGCCGGGCGACTTCCGATGTCGGTCGCGGCGATGCGGTCGCCGATGGCCAGCGCCGGCTGAGGCGGCACGTTCGTCCTCGATCACCGGCAGCGCGCTCTGCGCGTCGGGCCGCGAGCTCGGAGACGACGAGCACCGTGTACGTCGACCAGTGCAGCCGCCGGTCGCCGCCTGCCAGATCAGGATCGGCACGCCGCTCATGGACGTCCGACCACCAGCCGGTCTGGCAGCGCAACGTGCACTCGACGCGCGTCGGAACGACCGGAATCGACTGCCGGCAGCGCCAGCAGGTTGAGCGGCCAGGCGGCGGTATCGAGCGTGAAGAGGTTGTGCCCTCGGCGCCGACCGTCGAGGCCGATGGCGGCCAGTGACGGCGGCCTCGCCGGTGAGTGGCGCCGCGCACGATGACCCTGCCGTCACGGAGTCGGAAGGCCGGCGAGGCGGTCATGCCGTAGAGCGCGCGCCGCCGACGTGACCAGGACGAGCCCGGCCAGCACGCGACCGGCGACGGGCCCCGCCGAGGCGCGCCGGATCAGCGCGGCGTGGGGCGATGAGCGCGCACCGCATGGTCGTCCGCGGGCGTTACCGCTCACCGACCCGGGCCACGTGCGGTTCACGGGAGCGTCGGCGCGGTCGAGGCGCCGGTTCGGCCGACGCGGCGCGCCGATGGCGAGCTCGACGATGTGCGCGCAGATGCCACCGAACGCGTAGCCGCCCTGGCGGCAGAGGATGGGAAACAGGCTGATCGGCGTGAAGCCCGGGATCGTGTTGATCTCGGACAGGAAGATCCGCCCGCCGTGCATCAGGAAGTCGACGCGCGCGAAGCCGGACGCGCCGATGGCCGCGATAGGCGTCGCGGGCCGAGCTCCCGGATGGCGGCCCGCGCCGGGTCGACGCCAAGCTCCGGCGCATCGGTCGCTCGCGACGACGCCCGGCCTGGTACTTGGCCGCATAGTCGTAGAACTCGTGGCTCCGGGGAAGACCTCGCCGGGGCCCATACGCCCGGAGCTGCTGGCGCCATCGCCGACGACCGCCACCTCGAACTCACGGGCACCGGCCAGAGTAGGCCTCCGCCAGGAGGAGGTCGTCATAGGCGAAGGCGCCCTCGATGGCGAACTCCAGCTCTGGCGGCTCATCCGGCCGGTGCACGACCGACATGCCGATGCTCGAGCCCAGCCGGGCGGGCTTGACGCATCAGGCGTGGGTCCGGTAGCCGGCCGGCGAATGCCTCCAGACGCCCGGCGGCCGCGGTCGGGTCGGCGCGATGCTCTGCTCGGGAGAGCACCTCGAACGGGACCACCGGCATCCCGAGCGCGCGAGCCAGGCGCTTGAAGAGGACCTTGTCCATGCCCAGGGCGGAGGCGGCGACGCCCGATCCCGTGTAGGTCAGCGCGGCCGATCTCGCAGCAGCGCCTGGAGCGTGCCGTCCTCGCCGAACGGGCCGTGCAGCGCGATCCACATGACCGGCCGCGGCTCTCGTGCCGAGAGCCGCTCGAGCGCGAGCGGCGGCGGACATCGGCCCCTGCCGCGCCAGCGATCGGCTGGCTGGTCGTAGTCGGCGGCCGGCCGATCGTCGGCCAGTGCCGCCATGCGGCAGCCGCCACCAGTCCCCGTCCAGCCCGATGAGCCAGCGGCTCGACCGCGTGCGCCATCGGCCGCCAGCGCCAGCCGCGATGGCGCGCCCCGAGACGATCGAGACGTCGTGCTCGGCCGACGGTCCGCCGAGCAGGACGACGATCGGCGGCCGCCCGGCATCCGAGCTCGGATGTCGGCCGCCGGGCGTCGAGCCGCTCACGCGTCGCTCCCAGCCCGACCAGTCGCCGGCGAAGACGACCTCGAAGCGCAGGCCGACGCCCGGCTTCGCGAGCACGGTCGCCTGGACCGACTCGGCCAGGCGGCGCACGTCGGCGGCCGTGCCCTTCTGGTCGTTGACGATGAAGTTGGCGTGCTTCTCCGGAGACGACCGCGCCGCCGATGCGCGAGCCCTTGAGCCCGAGCGGCCGTCGATCAGCCGGCCCGGCCGAGGGTCCGTCGGCCGGGTTGCGGAAGACGCTGCCCGCCGACGGCAGCCCGAGCGGCTGATGCGCCTGCCGCCAGCGGCGGATCGTCGTCGAGGCGCTCGGTGATCAGTCGCCGGCTCGGCGGGCTCAACCGGAAGCGCCCCGAGGATCACGACGCGCGGGCGCAGCCGATCGTGCGCCGTCTTGAACGCGGATGTCGCGATAGGCCGAGCGCCGAGCGCGGCGGCGCGCACGACGGCCTCCGTCCCGTCGGCCTCGAGGACCGACGCCTCGACCAGGCGGGCGGCGACGTCCGCCTCGTGGGCGCCGGCGTTGGCCCAGATGGCGCCGCCCACGGTGCCCGGGATGGCCAGCCCGAACTCGAGGCCGGACAGGCCGGCCTCGCTGCGTCACGGTCGCGGCACGTGGCCATCGGCACGCCGGCGTCGGCCACGTAGCGCCTCGCCGTCGATGCGCGAGCCCTCGGCCCGGACCTGGATGACCAGGCCGCGGATGCCGGCGTCGCTGATGACCAGGTCGCTGCCCCGCCCGAGCAGGAAGATGGGCAGCTGCGCGCTCGCGCGAAGCGGACCAGCGCCGCGCAGCTCGAACAGCGTTGTGGACGGTCGCGAACAGGTCGGCCGGACCGCCGACGCGCATCGTCGTGAACCGGGCGAGCGGCTCGTCGCGTGACGTCTTGACGCCGATCCGGCGCTGGATGTCGGTGCCCGCGCTGGCGCATCGGCGTCGGCAATCGGCGCGCGGCGGAGGTCGCGGGCAGCGCCGGCCGCGCGCGATCGCGTCGGATGCCGCGTCGTGCGTCGGGCAGGCGGCTCCGCGCGTCGGCGGCGGCCAGGACGAGGTCGGCGACTGGCCTCGGCCGCGCCGGGCTGGCCGAGCGTCGCGCGCGGCCGCCGACATCGCCGCGTGCGGCCGATCGGGTCGTCGAGGACGGCTGACCGCGTCGAGCAGGGCCGGGCGTCGAAGTCCGCGTCATCGATGAGCGCGGGCCGCGCCGGCGTCGACCAGAGCTGGCCGGCGTTCGCCGCGCTGGTGGCCGGCCGCGTGCGGGGTACGGCACGACGATCATGCGGCACGCCCGAGCGCGGTCACCTCGGCCAGCGTCGACGAGCCGGCGCGGCCCACGACGAGGTCGGCGGCCAGCGAGCGCGTCAGCATCTCGTCGCGCAGGAACGGGCACGGCCGGTAGCGCCGCGCAGCTCGCCGCGGGCAGCGCTTCGCGATGCCGGCAGGGCCGCGGCGTAGCCGTCGTCGCCGGTGACGTGCATGACGACCGTCCGCTCGACCAGCGCGGGCAGCGCGGCCGCGACGGCGGCGTTGAAGCGGCGAACGGCCTGCGAGCCACCGAAGACCAGCAGCACGCGGCTCGCTGGCGGGCGAGGCCGAGCCGCAGCCGCGCGGCGTCCCGCGTCGATGGCCGTCGAACGTCGCGGATCGGCGTGCCGGTCACGAAGCACGGCCGGCCCGGGCGGCTCGACGGCGCGTCGGCGCGTAGCGTCGACCGCGATGCGCCGACGGCCAGGCGGGCGACCGCCCGGACCGCCCGGCCGGGCACGACGTTGCCGTCCCACAGCACGACTCGGGATGCCGCAGCGGGGCGGCCGCCAGCAGGACCGGGATGGCGACGTAGCCGCCGGTCGTGAAGATCGCCGCGGACGGCGCGCGCGACCAGCATCGCCAGATGCGCCTGCGGCACCGAGAGCCGCCAGGCGGACCGGATCGAGGACCGCGTTCACGGAGCGGTCCACGCTGCGCAGCGAACGCAGCCGCGAGCCGCGCGCAGCGGGATGCCCGGCGGCCGGCACGAGGCTCGGCCTCGAGGCCGCGGTGCCCGCCGACCCAGGCGAGCTCAGCGCCGCTCGACCGCTCGCGTAGCGACCGGGCGACGGCCAGCGCCGGGTAGATGTGTCCGCCCGTACCACCGCCGGCGATCAGCAGTCGCATCGTCGTTCCAGGTCCCTCGTTCCGACGGTCTCGCGCGAGATCGAGAGCAGGATACCGACCGCCGCGAAGCTGATGATGAGCGATGAGCCGCCGGCGCTGATGAACGGCAGCGTGATGCCCGGTGATCGGCAGCGAGGGCCACCACCACGCCGATGTTGATGAACGCCTGGAGGCACAGCCAGGCGGTGATGCCGGCGGCCAGCAGCGCCGCCGAACGTGTCGGGCGCGCCGAGCGCGATCCGGATGCCCGAGTAGGCCAGCAGCGAGGAACAGGGCGATGACGACGAGCCGCGCCGATCAGCCCGAACTCCTCGCCGATGATCGGCGAAGATGAAGTCGTTGAAGGCGTTCGGCAGGAACAGGCCGCCGGCCGATGGCTCGCCCGAGGCCCGTCCCGACCAGGCCGCCGAGGCCGAGGGCGAGCAGGCCCTGGACGGTGTGGAAGCCCTGGCGCCGAGCGTCGGACCAGGGTCGAGGAAGGTCCGTGCACCCGGATCGAGCTGGTAGGCTGCGCTGAGGACGACGTAGCCGACACGGCGGCGACGCCCGCGCCGGCATGAGCAGCGAGGAACTGCGATGAGGTTGGCACCGGCCACGAAGAACATCGTGAACGCGGTCAGCGTCGATGACCGCCGGTCGTGCCGAGGTCGGGCTCCTTGAACACGAGCAGCGATGACCGGCGCGGCGATGAGCAGGAACGGCACGGTGCCCGCCCAGAAGCCGCGGATCCCGCTGCCCGCGCTTGGCGAACCAGTGGGCGAGGTAGACGATCGAGCGCGAGCTTGGCGAACTCGGCCGGGTGGATGGCCGGCAGCGGTCCGAGCCTGAGCCAGCGCGCCGAGCCGCCGACGACGATGTTGATGCCGCGGCACGAAGACGAGGACGAGCAGGCCGACGCGCGACGACGTAGAGCGGCACCGAGACGAGGCGCAGGTAGCGGTAGTCGACCCGCATCATCGACGACCATCGCGACCACGCCGAGGAGCGCCCAGCTGATCTGCGGACCGACCGTCGCGAACGTGTCGGCGTCCTGCGACACGTAGCCCTGCATGCGCCGACGACGAGTAGACCATCAGGATGCCGATCGCGGTCAGCGCCACGACCGACACGAGGATCAGCGTAGTCGGCGCTGGTGGCGCTCGCGCTCGGACTGGTCACGGTCACTTGGCCGGCGTCCGGCTGACGTCCGGCGCGGTCGCGGCCTGCGGCTCGGCCTGCGCGCGGCGCGGTCGCCGCGAGGCGCGGGATCGGCGGGGCGAGGTTCATCGGCCGCTCCGGCACGGTCGCGGCGAGCGCCGCCGACGGCCGCCTTGAACGCCCGGCCCCGGGCGGCGTAGTCGACGAACATGTCGAAGCTCGCGGCGGCCGGGCTGAGCAGCACGGTCGCCGGTCCGGCGCCGCGTCGCCGGCTGGCCCGAGCCGCGGCGAGGGCCTCGCGCGCGATGGCGTCGGCGCGGCCGACGGCGTCGCTCGAGGTGGCGGCGCGCCTCGACGTCGGCCGAGCCCGGCGCGCTCGGAACGCGGCGCCTCGAGGGCCGGGCCGCTCTCGCCGATCAGCACGGCCGCGACGGCCCGCTCGCGCGACGACCGGCGGCCGAGCTCGGCGAGGTCGACGCCCTGTCTCGCGGCCGCCGGCGATGAGCACGATCGGCGGCGTCGAAGCCGCGCAGCGCGGCGATCACCGCGTCGGGCTGGGTGCCCTGCGAGTCGTTGACGAAGCGCACGCCGTCGATCGCGGCGACCGGCTCGAGCCGGTGCTCGACGCCGGTGAACGCCGCGGCCGCCGCGCGGATCGCATCGGGCGCGATGCCGAACAGCAGCCCGACCGCGACCGCGGCCAGGGCGTTCGACGACGTTGTGGGCGCCCGGGACGGCGAGCTCGTCGACCGGCATGATCCGCCCGCCGGGTCCGGTCGCCGCGGCGCCGCCGCCGGCCAGCGGCAGGCGCTCGACGCCGGCCGCCACGATCCAGCCGTCGACCACGCCGAGCCCGCCCGGCAGCGGTCGTCGCGGCGGTAGCAGCACGACGCGGCGCGTGCCCGAGGCCGGCGTACGCCGCGACGACCGGATCCTCGGCGTTGAGCACGAGCGCGCCGTCGGGGTCGACCAGCTCGGCCAGGCGCCGCTTGACCCGCCGGTAGCGCCTCGAGCGAGCCGTGGCGGTCGAGGTGGTCCGACGGTGACGTTGGTGTAGACCGCCACGGTGCGTGCCGCGCGACAGCGTCGGCAGCTGCAGCTCGCACAGCTCGTAGCACGACGCGATGCTCGGCGTCAGCTCGGGCAGCCGCTCGACGAGCGGGACGCCGATGTTGCCGCCGAGGACGACCGGGTGGGCCGGGTCGGCGGCCAGGATGGCCGCGGTCAGCGACGACGGTCGTGGTCTTGCCCTTCGTCCCGGTCACGCCGATCGTCGGCGCCGGGCAGAGCCGCAGGAACAGGTCCGGCTCGGAGACGAGCGCCGGCACGCCGTCCGGCGCGCGCGTCGACAGCGCCGGCAGCGCGGCCCGCAGGCGCGGCTCGGTCGTCGGGTAGTCGGCGTTGATCGATGGGCGAGGTCGCGACGAGCGCCGTCGGCCCAGGCCGTGCGCCGGGTCGATCGTCCGGCCCGAGCGCGAGCCGGATCGATCGCGGCCCTCGAGCGCCGCCGATCGGCCTCGCCCAGCTCGTCGGCCGGACGGCCGTCGTAGACCGTCACGCGCGCGCCCGCGTCGGCCAGGAAGCGGGCCAGGGCGATCCCGCTCGCGCGCGAAGCCCGAGGACGGTCACCGGCCGGTCGCGCAGGAGACGTCCGTCGAGCGACAGCTGATCGCGGCATCGAGCGGGCCGCGGTCGGTCATCGGCCGGTCATCACGCAGCTCGGTCCAGCGGTCGCCAGGAAGAGCGTCGACGCCGAGCAGCGCGGCGAGGATGCCGACGATCCAGAAGCGGATCGCGATCTTCTCCTCGTCCCAGCCGCCGAGCTCGAAGTGGTGGTGGAGCGGGCTCATCCGGAAGAGGCGCTTGCCGCCGGTCAGCTTGAAGTAGCCGACCTGGAGGATGACCGACAGCGGTCTCGACCACGAAGATGATGCCGATCAGCGGCAGGACGAGGATCTGGCCGGTGATCAGCGCGGTGACCGCGAGCGTCGCGCCCGAGCGACAGCGCACCCGAGTCGCCGATGAAGATCTGCGCCGGGTGGACGTTGAACCAGCAGGAAGCCGAGCAGCGCCCCGATGATCAGCGCGCACAGCAGCGCCAGGTTCGGCTGGGCGAGCGGCACGTTGAGCAGGCGCGATGAGCATGTACGCGACGAACGCGATGGCGAGCGTGCCGCCGGACAGGCCGTCGAGACCGTCGGTGAGGTTCACGCCGTTGGCGGCGGCGACGATGGCGAAGGCCGCGAAGAGCGACGTACACCCACGGGTCGATCGGGCACCGCGCCGACGAACGGGACGGCGATGGCCGGTGATGTCGTAGGTCTGCTGGATCTGCCAGGCCGCGACGAACGCGACGACCGATCAGCCAGAGGAGCTTCTGGCGGGCGCGGATGCCCTCCCCGGTCCGGGCGTTGAGGTAGTCGTCGAACGCGCCCAGCGCGCCGACCAGCGCCAGCGTCGCCGAGCGGCGCGAAGGTCGAGGCGTCGGCCAGCCGCAGGAGCAGGAAGCAGATCGCCGATGACGACGCGCGACGATGAGCAGCGCCGCCCATCGTCGGCGTGCCTTCCTTGGTGTAGTGGCTCTCCGGCCCGTCCGGCCGGATCCGCTTGCCGAAGCCCAGTCGCTTGAGCAGGCCGGAGTAGGGCGGCATGAGCATGCACGACCAGGGCGAAGGCGAGCAGGATGCCCTGGACGACGAGCACGTTCATGAGCTCGCCGCCTCGGCTGCCCGGCCGAGCGTCCACCAGCGGCCGCGATGAGCCGATCGAGCTCCGACCGCGCGAGAGCCCTTGATGAGGACGGTGTCGCCGGCGTCGCAGCCGAGGCTGCAGCAGGTCCAGCGGCAGCCTCGGCGTCGGGTGCCTCGGAGGATCTCGATGTCGGCGCGCGCCGTCCGCCGGGCGCCCTCGGCGATCTGCGCACCGCCGGCGCCGACCGCGACGAGCAGCTCGGCGACGCCCGCTGCGTGTCGTCCCACGCCGGCGATGCTCCCTCCGGGCCGTCCGGCCCGAGCTCGAGCATCTCGCCCAGGACCGCCACCGGTCGCCCGGGCAGCGTCGCGAGCAGGTCGAGCACGGCGATCACCGAGTCCGGGCTCGCGTTGTAGCTGTCGTCCAGGATGCGCCATGCGCCGGCATCGACGACCGACTCGTCCGATGCGGCGCGCTGAAGCCGCCGGCCAGGGCATCGGCGATGACCTCGGCTTCGAAGCCCGCCACCGTGCCGACGCGCGGCCGCGGCGAGGGCGTTGTGGATGCCGAGCATGCCGCAGAGCGCCGGCGTCTCCACCGCGACTCGCCGGTCGGCGTTCGGAGGATGAAGCGCATGCCATCGGTGCCCAGCGAGCGCGCGTCGGTCGCGCTCACGTCCGGCGTCGGCGCGCGAAGCCGTAGGTCAGGACGCGCGCCTGCGGTCCGAGGCCGCCATGCGACGCACGGAGCGGGTCGTCGGCGTTGAGGATGGCGCGTGCCGCCGGGTGGCAGGGCCTCGACCAGTCGCCCTTCGCGAGCTCGATGGTCGCCAGCGAGCCGGCGCGTTCGAGGTGCACGCCGCTGACCGCGGTGACGACCCCGATGCTGGGCATCGTCGCCAGGCGCGGCCAGGGCGGCGATGTCGCCAGCCACGTACATGCCCATCTCGACCACGGCGGCCTCGTGTTCCGGACCGAGCCGCAGGAGCGTCAGCGGCAGGCCGATCTCGTTGTTCTGGTTGCCTTCGCTCTTGAGCGTTCGCAGGCGGGCGGCCAGGACGGCTGGCTGCGGCCTCCTTGGTGGACGTCTTGGCGTACGACCCCGTGACGGCGACCATGAGCGGCGTGAAGCCGGTCGCGCCAGGCGCCGGCCATGGCGCCCAGCGCCGCCAGGCCGTCCTCGACGAGGATGACGGCGCACCTCGGGCGGCACAGGGCGTTCGACTGGTCCGAGGCCGGTGGCGCGGTCACGATGAGGACGGCCGCTCCGGCTCGCGCGCGGCGTCGACCAGGAAACGATGCCCGTCGGTGCGCTCGCCGGGCAGGGCCACGAAGGCCTGGCCCGGTCCGATGCGCCGGCTGTCGACGGCCGGCGCCCTTGATCTGGCGCGTGCCGCCTGCGGAGGAGTCGGCCGCCGACGATGGCGGCCAGCTCGTCGGCGCCGAAGCCGACCAGGCGGCGTTCGCGATCGGCTTCCGGTCGCTCAGCCACGGCCGCGACCGGCGTCCAGGCGCCGCTCATTCGCCGCGCGCGACACGGGTCCGTGTGTCCTGTGGCGGGATGCCCAACGTGTCGATGATGTCGAGCGCGACCCGACGGAAGAGCTCGTAGGACGTGATCTTGAGCTGCAGCAAGCCCTGGCCTGCGACGCGCGGCTTGGCCTGCCCGATGCGGATGGCGACGATCGCCGCCGGCCGGTCGCTGCGTCCGACCGACGTAGCCGACGAAGCTGAAGTTGAAGACGTTGTGCATCCACTTCCCGCGCGAGGAGTCCCAGATCTGCGCGGTACCGGTCTTGCCGCCCACCGCGTAGCCCTTGATCTGCGTGCCTTTGCGATACCAGGGCACCTTGGTCACGACATGCCGCATCAGGTCGCGCAGCTCGGTCGAGACGCGCGCGTCGAGGACCTGCTCGGGCGGCACGGCCTCGAACCGGTTGACCGGCCAGGTCGGCCACCAGGCGCGGCCGCACGAACTGGCCGCCGTTGACCATGGCCGCGAAGGCCTGCGGCCAGCTGGAGCTGGTTGACGGCAACCGCCCTGGCCGAAGCTCCGGTTGGCCAGATCGATGCCCGCCCACTGTCGCGTCGCCGGATCGACGACCAAGCCGGCACACCTCGCCGGACGTCTCGACCCCGGTCTTGCGACCGATGCCCAGCCGATCCGCATGCCGTACAGGCTCGAGGCGGCCGCCGCCCGGACGTTCTTCCCGAGCATCCTCGCCGATCGCGCGGCCACGATGTTGCGGGAGTAGGCGATGCCGTCCTCGAGGTGACCGGGCCCATGCCCAGGTGATCGGAGTCGCTCACCTTCTCGGTCCCGAAGACCAGGGTCGGCGTGTCGTTGATGTATCGTCTTGCGCGTCAACGCGCCCGGATCGTACGCCGCGGCGGCGACGAACATCTTCATCACCGAGCCCGGCTCGTAGACCTCGCTGACGACACGGGTCGATGAGGATCGCGGGGATCCTGGTCGGCCGTCCGTCCGTAGTCGTTGGCGTCGTAGCCGGGCACGCTGGCCCAGGCCAGGATCTCGCCGGTGGCTGGGTCCATGACCACCGCCTGACGCCATCTTTGGCCTTGTCGGCGACCCAGGCCGCGTAGAGCTCCTTCTCGAGCTGGAGCTGCAGGCCCGCGTCGATGGTCAGGCGGATGTCCGACGCCCGGCACCGCCGGCATCGACCAGGCGCTCGGTGTCGGCGATCGACCCGGCCCGACACGTCGCGCTGGGCCGTCATCACGCGCGGGCGCCCGCCGAGCAAGTCCTGGAGAGCGCTGCTCGATGCCGTACTGGCCCTCGCCCTCGCGGTTGGTGAAGCCGATCAGCCTGGAGGCCAAGGTCGTGCCCGGGGCGCCGCCCTGCGTTCGGGTAGGCCCGCACCGGCTGGGGCTCGAGGTCGATCCACTCGAGGCGTCGCGCAGGGTCGGGGTCCTCGATGGCGGCACGCACGGCATCGCTCTGCCGGCGCTGCTCAGGGCGCGGAAGAGGACGCGCGTACTCGCCCGCCGCGCTCGAGGGTCTGGTGGAGCTGGTCGGCGGACGCGGCGTCGAGCTCGAGGATCGGTCGAGCTCCGTCGCCACGCGCTCACGGTCGGCGGGGTCGATGCGGGCCGGATAGGCCGCCAGCAGGTCGAGGTAGGTCGTCGTGGCCAGGACGACGGTGCCGCTGCGGTCGAAGATGTCACCGCGTACCGAGGCTGGGTGACCGAGCGTTCGAGCTGGGCCATGGCGTCGACCCGCATCTCCGCGCCGCGCACGACCTGCCAGTAGGCCAGACGCGCTGCCGAGCAGTCCGGCGAGCAGCACGAAGCCGATGAGCAGGGGCGAGCAGGCGCAGGCGGCGGATCGGTCCGACCCAACATCGCGCGATCAGCGCCCCGGCACGCGGAGGCTGGTCCCGAGGCTATCCATGCCGGCCTGCTGGGCTCCGTGGACGATGGCCGGCTCCGCGCCCCCAGCGTGCGATGTCGCCCTCGACCGAGCAGGATCAGATTGCTCGATGTCGGCCCGCTGCGGCGGCAGGGCGACTCGATGTCGACGCGCGGTCATCGCGGTGCCAACGGTCTGCGTCAGGTAGAAGAGGCCGAGCAGGAAGGCCGCGATGATGCAGCCAGGGCGATGCGCCGCGCGGTTCGTCGCCGCCGGCGGCCCGCTCGGGCCGATCCGCTTCCGCCAGCGGCAGCAGCAGGGTCGGCGTCGCGGCACGGCGCGCGCCAGCAGAGAACGGCCCATCAGCCACGCCCTCGAAGAAGCGCAGCCGTGGCGAGAACAGGTCGAAGAGCGGCGGCGAGACGCTCGACGGCGGTCGCCTCATCGGCGGCTGGTCCTCGGCGACGTCAGCAAGTGGGCGGTATCCGGTCGGTCGCGTCGCTCATGGAGCTCGTGCTGGCGTCGGCCGTAGGTCCGGCGACGGCGGGACTGGTGGCGGCTCGTTCGATCCCTCCTCGTGTCGGTCATCGGGCGAAGGTGCTCGGTGGGTCGGGGCTGGCATGGGCTGGCGGGTGGGCACGGGACGCATGCGTCGATGGCGACCTCAGGCCGCGAGTCGTTCGAGCAGCCCGAGGTCGCGCGCTCCGAGCCGCGGGTTGGCGGCGATCTCGTCGTCGGACGGGAAAGCCGGGCGTGGGGCCGATCGGGCGCGCAGTCGCGGGCGCGACCGCAGACGCAGACAGGCACCTCCGGTGCGGCAGATGCGAGCCACGCCGCTCGGCGGCCAGGAAGCGCTTGACGATGCGGTTACCTCAGAGCGAGGTGGTAGGCGAGGACGGCCAGCCGGCCGCCAGGTCGCAGGAGATCCGACGCGCGGCGGTCAGGGCGCGCGGCAGGACCTCCAGCTCCCGGTTGACCGCGATGCCGCAGGGCCTGGAAGGTCCGCGTCGCGCGGGTGCGATGCGGCGCCGGCCGCGCGCGCAGGTGACGCGCGCTCGACGAGCGCGGCCAGCTGATCGGCGGTCTCGATCGGCGCCGTTGGCGGCGTTGGGCCGACGATGGCCCCTGGCGATCCGCGCCAGCGACATGGGTTCCTCGCCATAGGTCGCGCAGGAGCGCCGTCAGGTCCGCGCTCATCGAGGTCGGCAGCAGGACCGCTGGCCGGGCGACCGCGGCTGGCGTCGAAGCCGCAGGTCCAGCGGCCCGCTGGACCCGGAAGCTGAAGCCGCGATCGTCGTCGGCGAGCTGGAAGGAGGACTCAGCCGAGGTCGAACAGGATGCCGTCGACGGGCTCCGAAGGCCCGCCGCCGGGGCGACCGTCGTCGACTCCTCAGAAATTCGCCTGCCGGAGCGTCGCGCCGCTCGCCGAACGCCGCCAGGCGGACCTGGCATCGGCGATGGCTCGCCTGATCGGCATCGAGGTCCGGGCAGGCGGCCATCAGGAGATGCGGCCTCGGGATCCAGGGCGACGTGCCCTCCACCGCCGAGCGTGCGCATCGATCGTGGCGGTTGGCCCGGGGACGGCGAGAGCAGCCTCACGACCTCCTCCGCCATGCACGGGCTGGTGCCCTACGTCCAGTGCTGCCGCACCGACGTCGGATCCGTCCGGATCCTTGAAGACGCGTGTGGTTCGCTGGATGCCGAGAGCCCTGGAGGTGCTCGGCGAGGACATCGGGCGAGGGTCATCGCCGCTGCTGTAGGGTCTGCCAGCGGCGGGCGCCCACAGCTCGATGTGATCGCGAGAGCCGACCACACGGTCTCCCCTTCCAGGCCCGCCCACTCCCGGAGGCCGGGCGGCACGACCACCCGACGCCTGGCCATCGAGCTCGATCTCGAAGGCCCCGAGAAGACGAAGCGCGAGAAGGTCGAGCACCAGCGTCCGTGACAGGCTTGGCGGCGACTCGGGTCCGCCAGGTCCTCGAAGCCGCTCCGCGGGAAGACACCCAGGCAACCGTCGATCAGCGCGAGACGAAGGCGCCGCCGTCGAGCCGTGCACAGCGCGCCGGGACCGCGATGCGGCCCTTGGCGTCGATGCGTGTGCCGGTACTCGCCGGTGAACACCCTGCGCTGCTCCAGTGCGACTGCCCGGACAGGGTGTGCTCGGGACTGGCCGTGGCACCCCACTTGCGGGCCACCGCGCCAGGTTCCCCACCGAGCATTCACCCCTGGTCCCCGCTTCGTGCCACTTTGTGCCACGTGGCGGGCATCTTACACCGCGGCGAGCCTCCGTCAAGCCCGTTCTTGCAAGGGACGGGGTCCGGACGCCACGATCACGCGGGGAGGAATGGATCCCGGGCGGTGCGGTCGAGCGCGCTACGCTCTGGTCGTTCACAAAGACCGCCGCAGATGGGAAGGCGATGGCGACCTTCGCGCTGGTCCACGGGGCGTGGCATGGCGGTTGGTGCTGGGACCTGCTCGTGGAGGAGCTCGCGAGGCGCGGTCATCGAAGCGTCGCGCCCGACCTGCCCTACGACGACCCGACCGCGACCTGGGACACGTACACAGAGGTGATCGCAGGAGCGCTCTCGAGGCGTCGACGACCCGGTCCTGGTCGGCCACTCCGGGAGCGTTGACAATCCCGTTGGTCGCCCTGCGCCGCCCGTGAAGCTCCTGGTCTACCTATGCCCGAGCACACCGATCGCAACCCCTCGTCCGGATGCGCCCACCGTCGCTCCAGGAGGAGCGTGGGATGCGGTGAAGACCGATGAGCTCGGCCGCAACTGGTTGCAGCCCGACGACGCGGTCCGGGACATGTACCGCCACCTCGATCCAGCGCCGGCGAGACTGGGCCGCGGGCCGACTGCGCCACGACGCGGACCCTGGCCCGTATCCCTTGGAGGCTCCGCCCAGGCTCCCGTCTCGCTACATCTACACGAGCGAAGACGAGTTCTTCACGCCCAGATCGCGCCGATGGGCCGCCCGAACACCTCTTCGGGATCGAACCGATCGAGATGGAAGGCGGCCGCTTCCCGATGCTCGAAAGGCCGTCAGAACTTGCCGACCTGCTCGTGGCGAGCTTGGAGTCGAGCCCTTGACGCTGGCAGGATTCGAGTCTCACCCGCGCGTGATGCCTTCCTCGATGACGTCGGGACGAGGGCGGTGGCACCCACGGCGTGGAGCCGACCCGGATGCGTGCTCGGTCCGGTGAGCCCCAGGTTCAGCCGGCGCAGCTTCTTGACCGATGGTCTCGAAGCGGGCAGCGATGGCGCCGAACGTGTCACGTCGCTGGACGACGTAGAGGTAGCAGGTGGCCGGCGCTGCCCGGGCATGGTTCGAGGCCGCGCCAGGGCGCGGCAGGTCCGCCGGTCGCGACGAGGGTCGGGCGACGGTGGCCACGGGAGCGACGGTGGGGAGGCTCGGTCGCACCTGGGGATCCCGCCGGGGCCGAACCATCCTCGGCGGGCGATGCCGTCGCCCGCGAGCTCGAGGCGGAGCTGGGCGACGAGGCAGCCCCGCCTCCAGCCCATCCGCCGCCAACGGTACCGATGCCGCTGGTGACCGCCACGGCGGCCGCGGCGATGAGCAGGACGACGGCCGTGCCGATGGCGATCGAGACCGCGCGTCCGCGCCGTCAAGACCCGGCGCCAGTGCCGCTCGCCAACCCGGCCTCTCCCCGGACGTAGCGTGGGCAGGTCGGATGGGTGGCCACCTGGCAGAGGAGTTGCCGCTGCCGGTCGCCGACCGCGACCGCGGGCAGGACGGCCACGCATCGATGTCCGGTCCTGGCCGCGTCGGGCGGCAGGTCAGTCCCGTCGCGACGGCACGCAGGAATGGGCAGATGACCGGGTCTGGCGAGCGTCCGGGCAGCGTCGGCAGCGCCTCCGCGGTCGCATTGTCAAGGTCGGGCGGAGCGTCGAAGGCCGTCGAGTCGGGAGTCGCGTCTGGGCCCCTGCGGTCGCGTCCCGGGCGTCAGGCTGGCGCGTAGCTGGCTCGTCGGTCGCCCCGCGTCTCCGTCCTCGCCTCGTCAGATCGGCCGGGAGTCTAGCACGGGGGTCCGGGCCTCTGTCACGGGATCGAGGAACCGGTGTCAACCGGCAACGGAGCCTGGGCGGGGTGGGGCAGCCTGGGGCTGTCGCGACAGGTGCTGCAGGCATCGCTCGACGGTACCGGCTAGTACCTTCCGGTGCCTTGCTGCACCCTTGACGCCGATGCTAGGCTGCCGCCCGGTCGTCGGTCGAGGTCTTGGGATCGAGCGCCGTCGTCCGCGAAGTCGGGCATCAGGTGCCCGGATGATGAGGTCTGGGTCCGATGGTGGCGCTCCTGCAGCCCTTCGCCAAGCCCGCGCTGACGCCGGCGGCTGACGCTGCCGAGCATCTGCGCCGCTGCACCTATCGGCGCCTCATCGCGGTTCGCAAGCGACCTGAGGCATTGTGACGAGGTCGAGTGCCTCTATCCCGACCGACAGGTCCCCATCCCGCTCGGGGACCTGGCCTCGGCGCGACCGCATCTGCGCGTCCTGCACGGCCAATCCATCTTCCGACCCCGGACGAAGACTAGCCGCACGGAGTCCAGCGGCCGGGAGGCCACCGTCGGGAAGCGCCAGCGAGACGACCTGTAAGCCGAGTTCTGTCCCGCGACCTCGCGGCCCACGGGGACGGTCATCCATCTACGACGGCGGTCGCCCGACGTCTCTGGCGGCCTACCCGAGGACCCGGGGCGACGCGCCCGTGTCGACGGCCGAAGCCGGCGACGCGCTCCTCCTATTCGGCCTTGCTCCGGGTAGAGAGCTTGCCCGTTTCACCCGCGCGCTCCGGTCGCCCGGGGCCGCGGCTCGTCTCTGTGGCGCTGGTCCTCGCCTCTCGGCGGACGGGTGTTACCCGCTACCCTGCGTCGTGGAGCTCGGACTTTCCTCCGGGCCGCCCAGGTCACCCCGGGCGACACGCGACCGTCCGGTCCGCCTCGCTGGCATGGTCGATTCTACGCGCCGGCGAAGGCCCCACGGACAGGGACCGCGCGAGGCGCTCGGTGGCCGCGCTCGCATCATGGATGGAGGAAGCTGTGCGACCCGACGAGACCGGACCGACCTTCGTGCCAGCGCGATCGGGCACCGTGCTGGACTTCCTGGCCGTCACGCACAAGCTGACGAGCCAGCAGACCAGCAGCTGCTCGATACCACCTCTTCGAGAGCGGCGTTCGAACCTGGCACCGGCAACCGGATGCATGTCCACGGCCGCGAGGATGGGTCGGCTTCGTCATCGAAGGTGCGCTGGAGGTCCGACTCGCGGATCGGTCGGAGATCCTGGACGCGGGCGGGGATCGCTCGGCTGCCGCAGGGCGTCCCCATGCCATCCGCAATCCGCTCGACACCCGGTCGCGTTACCTGTTCATGGCCGTGCCCGGTGGTCTCGATCGATGGTTCGACGCCGTGGCGGAGGCCGAGCGCGACGGGCTGCTCGACGATGCCATGTTGCAGCGGCTGTCAAAGACTCCGGCATCGAGCTGGCTGGAATAGCCGGCCACCACGGTCGACCCATCCCGAGTGCCCAGCCGGCGGATCGGACGACGTCTCTTCCGATACCGGCGGCGGCTCGCGGCCGTTGCGCCGCGCGACCTCGGCCACCAGCAACGCTGCCGCGTCTGGATCGTCGAGGCGCCAGGTTGGCGAGGGCATCGGCGGCCGATTCCTCGCTCGCGGTTCGTGGGTCGCGGACCAGCGCGCGAGCTCGCCAGGTGCCGTCGCGCCTCGGCGAAGAGGCCCTGCAGCTTGGCGTCCTTGACCCGCCAGCGACCGTTGAGCTGCTCGACGATGAGCTTCGAGTCGAGCCGCAGGTCGATGCTCTCGGCATGATCGGCGCGCCTCGCGGGAGGCGAGCACGAGCCCGGCGTACTCGGCCACGTTGTTGGTGCGAACCCGAGTGCCCGAGCCGACGACGGCGACCGGCAGGCGCGTCCGGGTCGTAGGGATGCGGGCCGTCGGCGTCGATGAGGACGGCCCGCGAGGGCCGAGGCCGGGGTTGTTGCGCGGGCGCCATCGGTGCGGGATGACGAGGCCGTCGCGGCCTTGACCGAACGGCGTCAGGCGCGCCCATGCCGGGGTTCCGGGACTGGCCATCCTCAGAGCCGCTTGCGGCGATGGCGCTCGAGACCTCAGGGATGGCTTGCGTGATGTTGATGCCGCGCGGGCAGGCGTCGGTGCAGTTGAAGATCGTCCGGCAGCGCCAGACGCCGTCCTCGTCGGCCAGGATCTCCAGCCGCTCGTCGGCCGCCTCGTCGCGCGAGTCGAAGATGAAGCGGTGGGCGTTGACGATGGCGGCCGGGCCGACGTACGCTTCTGCGCCCAGAACGACGGGCAGGACGACGTGCAGGCGGCGCATAGGATGCACTTCGTCGTGTCGTCGTAGCGAGCCCCGCTCGGCGGCCGTCTGGAGGCGCTCGCGCGTCCGGCTCCGGGCTCTCGTTGATGAGGAACGGCTTGACGCTCCGGTACTTGCTGAAGAAGTCCGTCCATGTCGACCACGAGGTCCTTGACCACCGGCAGCCCGGGCAGCGGCGCGACCGAGATCTTGCGATGCCCAGCTGGTCGACGCGGATCTTGCAGGCCAGCCGGTTGCGGCCGTTGATGAGCATCGCGTCCGAGCCGCACACGCCGTGGGCGCACGAACGGCGGAAGGTCAGCGTGCCGTCCGTGCTCCCACTTGACCGCGATGCAGCAGGTCGAGCACGCGGTCCATCGGGCCGGCCTCGACGGTGTAGCGACTCCCAGTGCGGCTTGTCGTCGCGTTGGGGTCGTAGCGCAGGATGCGCAGCTCGACCTGCATCGTCTCGTCGCGCTTCTGCTCAGTAGATCCGCGGCTTGGGTTCGAAGCGCGTGATGGTCACCGGTTTGTGGTCTTGAGCCGCGGCCCGCCCTCGGCCGCGAAGGCCAGCGAGTGCTTGAGCCAGTCGCTGTCGTTGCGCTCCGGGATAGTCCTCGCGGTAGTGGGCGCCGCGACTCTCGGTGCGGGCGAGGCGCGGCGGCGACGGTCGCCTCGGCACAGTCGAGCAGGTAGCCCGACCTCGCGTGCCTCGAGGAGGTCCGTGTTGAAGACCGTGCCCTGGTCCTCGACGCGCGACGCTGCGTAGCGGTCGCTGCAGGTCGCGCGACGACCGGCGTCAGTCGGCGCAGCGCCTCATCGGTCCGGAAGACGCCGCAGTCGTCCATCATCGCGGTCGCCAGCTCCTGACGGATGCGGTTGGCGTTCTCGCCATCGTGGCCGCGTGCGCATGGCCTCCAGCTCGGCGCGCACCGGCCTCATGTGCACGTCGACGGCGACCTCCGGCGCGCTGGCCGTCCGGCAATGCTCGGCCATCGGCCCGGCCGGCGCGTCGGCCGAAGACGAGCAGGTCGACGAGCGAGTTGGTGCCCAGCCGGTTGGCGCCGTGGACGCTACACGCAGGCGGCACTCACCGGCCGCGTACAGGCCCGGCAGGACGGTGCTCGCGCTTCGTCAGCGACGACCTGGGCGACTCGTTGTTGGTCGGGATGCCGCCCATGGCGTAGTGCGCGGTCGGCTGGATCGGGCACCGGCTGCGGTGATCGGGCTCGACGCCCTGGTAGACGCGGGCGAAGTCGGTGATGTCGGGCAGCTTCTCGTCGATGACCTTCGGCCGAGGTGGCGTGACGTCGAGGTAGACGTAGTCCTTGCCGCCGATGCCGCGGCCGTCGCGGACCTCCATGTAGATGGCGCGGCTGACCATGTCGCGCGGCGCGCAGATCCATGAGTCGTCGGCGCATAGCGCTCCATGAAGCGCTCGCCGGCGTCGTTGAGCAGGTATGCCGCCCTCGCCGCGCGCCGCCTCCGAGAGCAGGATGCCGATGCCCACGATGCCGGTCGGGTGGAACTGGTAGAACTCCATGTCCTGCGAGCGGCACGCCGCGCCGATAGGCGAGCGCCACGCCGTCGCCGGTCAGCGTGTGGGCGTTGGAGGTGACCCGGAACATGCGGCCGAAGCCGCCCGTCGCGAGCAGCACGGCCGGCCGCCCGGAAGACGTGCAGCTCGCCGTCGGCGATGCGATAGGCGACGACGCCGCCGGCGCTCAGCGCTGGCAGCTGCCCGCCGCTCCACGAGCAGGTCGACGACGTGGTATTCGTCGAAGAACGTCGACGCTCGTGCTTGACGCACTGCTGGTAGAGCGTCTGCAGGATCATGTGGCCGGTGCGGTCGGCCGCGAAGCACGACCGCCGGACGAGGCCCCTCGCCGAAGTTGCGGGTGTGGCCGCCGAAACGGCGCTGGTCGATGCTTGCCCGTCAGGCGTCCGGTTGAAGCGGCAGGCCCATGTGCTCGAGCTCGATGACGCGTGTCGATGGCCTCCTGCGCCAGGATCTCGGCGCGCGTCCTGGTCGACCGAGGTAGTCGCCGCCCTTGACGGTGTCGAACATGTGCCACTCCCAGTGGTCCTCCTTCCTGGTTGCCGAGCGCCGCGCAGACGCCGCCCTGGGCGGCGCCGGTGTGGGAGCGGGTCGGGTACAGCTTGGTCAGGACCGCCGTGCTTGACGCCCGCCCGCGCAAGCTCCAGGGCGGCCCACAGTCCAGCTCCGCCGGCGCCCACGATGATGGCCTCGAACTCGTGCCTGACCGGCGCGCGCGGCGAGCCGATGCCCGTGCCCACGTTGATGTCTCGCCCGGCACCGGCGGGTGAAGACCACCAGCGTGCCGATGATGAACAGGAAGACGCCCAGGACGGCGAGGCGCGAACAGCAAGGCCGGCGCGCAGCCGCGGCCGGCGTGGACGTGGTCGCCGATGACCGTGCGCATGCCCATGAAACCGTGGAAGAGGACCAGCATCAGGAGCGTCCAGTCGAAGGCTCGCCAGGAAGACCTGGTTCCAGCGCTGATCGATGATCAGGTCGCGGTCTGCTGGGCCGGAGGTCGAAGAGGAAGTGGACGATGAGGTAGTGGGCGAGGGCGAGGACGAAGAAGCGCCAGCCCGGTCAAACGCATCAGGACCCAGAGCACGTATTCCCGGCTGCGCCGTGGCGGTCGAGGACGTCCGACCCGCGAGTACATGCTCATGGCCGCCGGGTCCTCGGTCATCGCTTGACCACCGACCTCGAACTGCGGCAGCCCGAAGATGGGCGCCAGGATGCTAGTACGCGACCGGGACGCCGATGACCAGGAAGGGCACCCAGACGGCCCACCAGAGGGCCCGATGGGAGCGCGTCAGGGACGGCCAGAAGTCCATGACCACGATGCGCAGGCCGTTCAGGCGCGTGGTACAGCAGGGCCGCCCCGAGGGAGCACCTCGAGGATGCGCACCGACGGTGCTGGCGTAGATGGCCAGCAGCTCGTCATAGGCGTCCGGGTTGCCGCCGACGAGGTAGATGTCGATGACGTGGAGGATGACGAAGGCCCAGATCGCGATGCCGCTGATGCGGTGGAAGAGCCACCCGTACATCCCTTCGCGGCCGCGGTAGCGGAGCGGCATCCGACCTCCGAGTCCGAGCCGAGGCGGGCGCCGAGCGGGCGGAGACTTGGGCCGCGCGGACGTCGTCCTCCGAGTGACCGGACTGGCCGGCCGACCAATCGTAACGCGATTCCCCACCCGCCGAGGGGCGACCGGCGGTCGGCGTCGGGCGGCAGGTGGCGCGCTATCCTGACCCTCCCCAGCCCCATCGCCAGCCGGAGCCCGTGACCGCCCGTGAAGCTGCAGGAGTACCACGCCAAGACGCTCCTGGCGGCGGCCGGCCTGCCGGTGCCACCGTACGGCGTGGCACGCTCGCCGGCTGAAGGCGCGAACGCTGGCCGAGGCCCAGCTCCGCGCGGGTGCCGATGGGGTCGTCATCAAGGCCCAGGTCCTCGTCGGCGGCCGTGGCAAGGCTGGCGGCGTCAAGCTCGCCGGCAGCGCGGCCGAGGCGGAGGCGCGTGGCCGGCGCAGATCCTGGGCATGGACGATCAAGGGACATCACCGTCGCAGACGGTGCTCGTCGCGCCGGCCGCCGACATCGTCCGCGAGGTCTACCTGGGCGCCGTCCTCGATCGAGCCGCTCGGCGGATCCTGCTCATGGGCTCGGCCGCCGGTGGCGTCGAGATCGAAGAGGTCGCCCGCACCGACCCCGACGCCATCGTGCGCATCCACGCCCACCCGCATCTCGGGCTGCTCGATCGCCAGGCACGCTCGATGGCCTTCGCGCCTCGGCCTCGGTGCCCACCTCAAGGCCTGCCGTGGCCATCGCCCGGGGGCTGGTCTCGGATCGATGCGCGACAACGACGCCGACCTGGTCGAGGTCAATCCGCTGGCCATCGTGCGCGAACGTGCCGCCGACGGCACCGAGTTGCAGACGCTGCAATGCCTCGACGCCAAGGTCACCATCGACGACTCGGCCCTCCCCCGCCACCCGGCGCTGGAGGCCATGCGCGACCTGGCCGAAGAGGACCCGACCGACATCGAGGCGCGCACCGAGGGCCTCAACTTCATCAAGCTCGAGGGACCATCGGCTGCATGGTCAACGGCGCCGGGCTGGCGATGACCACGATGGACCTCGTCAAGCGCGCCGGCGGCGCGCCGGCCAACTTCCTGGACATCGGCGGTGGCGCCCGGGCCGACAAGGTGGCCGCGGCGATGCGCCTGATCCTGTCGGACCACAACGTGCGCGCCATCCTGGTCAACATCTTCGGCGGCATCACGCGCGGCGACGAGGTCGCCCGCGGCCTCGATCGAGGCCCGCGCCCAGCAGGTGCGCGACGTGCCGCATGGTCGTGCGCATCGTGGGCACCAACGCCGAGGAAGCCGCGGCCATCCTCAGGCGGCGGCCTTCGAGACCGCCAGCAGCCTCGACGATGCGGCGGCCAAGGCGGTCGCCAGCGCCGCGGGATCGGCGTCGTGAGCATCCTCGTCGATCGCTCGACGCGCCTCCTCGTCCAGGGCATCACCGGTCGTGAGGGCGACTTCCACGCTCGCCAGATGCAGGCCTATGGCACCAACGTGGTCGTCGGGCGTGACGCCCGGCAAGGGCGGTCAGACGGGCGCTCGACGGCAGCGTCCCGGTCTTCGACACCGTGGCCGCAGGCCGTGGCCGCAGACGGGCGCCGACACGAGCGTGCATCTACGTCCCCGCCGCGGGCGCGCCCGACGCCATCCTCGAAGCGTCGTGACGCCGGGCATCGGCACGATCTTCTGCATCACCGAGGGCATCCCGGCCCTCGACATGCTCACGGTCGTGCCCGTCGGTCGAAGCGGCGGGAGCCCGGCTCATCGGGCCCGAACTGTCCCGGCGCCACCTCCCCGGGTCGGGCCAAGGTCGGCATCATCCCGGGCTCGATCCACCGCGAGGGCCGGGTCGGGCGTGGTCTCGCGCTCGGGCACCTTGACCTACGAGGTCGTGCAGGCCATGACCGACGCCGGCATCGGGCAGTCGACCTGCGTCGGCATCGGCGGCGACCCGATCATCGGCTGACCGTTCCGCGACGTGCTGGCGCTCTTCCGCGAAGACCCCGAGACCGAGGCGCATCGTGCTCATCGGCGAGATCGGCGGCGCCGCCGAGGAGGAGGCGCCGCGGCCTACGCCGCGGAGCATCTTCAGGGCCGGCCGATGGTCGCCTTCATCGCCGGCCGCACCGGCGCCGGAAGGCAAGCGCATGGGCCATGCCGGGGCGATCATCTCGGGCGGCATGGGCACGCGCGGCGGGCAAGGTCGCGCGCGCTCGAGGCGGCGCGGCATCCGTGTGGCCGACTCACCGACCGAGATCCGGCGCTGCTGCGCGATGCGGGGCTCACGTGACCCTGGGCACGCCGCTGCGCGCAGGCGGCTCCGTGGACATCGCCTCGATCCGATGGACGAGCTGGATCGGCGTCACCTGCGCCAGGCGATCGAGCTGGCACGCCTGGCACGCGCCGATGGCAACCATCCCTTCGGCGCCGCCATCGTGGCGGCTGACGGCTGCGATGCTGGCGGAGGCCGGCAACAGCGTCGCCGCCGACGGGCCGACGGCGCACGCCGAGCTCAACGCGGTCCGGGCCATCTCGCACTCGACCCGGCGACGCTCACCGGGGCGACGCTCTACGACGAGCACCGAGCCGTGCGCGATGTGCGCCGGCGCGATCTTACTGGAGCGGGATCGGGCGTGTCGTCTACGCGCTCGCCGAGGACGCGCTTGCGTGCGCATGACCGGCGACGACCCGGCCAACCCGACGATGGCCTTGCCGTGTCGCGAGGTGTTCGCCCGGGGTCAGCGCCAGACCATCGTCGAGGGTCCAGCGCTGGAAGACGAGGCGCGCGCCGTCCACGCCGGCTTCTGGCGGTAGGTCAGGCCGACGACGCCTGCAGATGGACCTTGCAATCGCCGCCGCCGAGGCGTCAACTAGACCAAAGCCGCGCGCCCGCCGGCGGCAGCGGAGAGATCGACCAGCAATGCCTGGACGCACGATGTCTACATGTCCATCTCGAGTGGAGCCGAAGCGACGATGGACGAAGCTGAAGGACGCTCTGGGGCGCCGGTCGCGTGCAGTACGCCGGCGTCCTCTCGGGCGAGTTGCGGGCTCGGTCGCCTTCCTCGAAGTCGCGACCGATGGTCGTGACCGAGCTCGGCATCGCTGACCGACCTCCGAAGAAGCTGGCGGTCCGCTGGCATGCGGTCAACCCGGGCACCAGCACCGGGCTGGCGCGACGGTCAAGGGACCCAAGCGCCCCGGACGCGCTGGAGCGACAAGAAGGCTGCCCATCGAGGCCTACGTCCGGATGCGGGCCGAACCGTGGCCAGGCGACGCGCCGTCTTCGACGGAGCTCAACAGGCGTTCGGACGGCGACGACCAGTTCGGTCTCCGCCCTGGTCGCCGGCGGCTGGGACATCCCTGGTCGAGGTCGATGCCGACACGCGTCGAGGAGCGCTCGGGCGAGCAGATCGTGCGGATCGACGGCGACCGCCGGCGTCGCTCTCGACCGACAGCGTCGCTGTTCGTCCGCAATCCGACACGACCGAGCACGCGGTCCCCGGGCGCTGAGTGACCCGGGTCGACGTGGCGGGTGAGCCGCGGGTGGCCCGAGCCCGCCGGCCGGAGCCCTGCACCGAGGCGACCAGCACCGAGCCGACGGCGGTCGACCGCTGCCCGGCCTGCGCAGGTCAGTCCTCACGCAGGGACGCCATCACCTGCCCGACCTGCGGCGAGCCCGTGCTGCAGTCGGAGCGCAAGGTCGTCAGCGTCCTGTTCGCCGACCTGGCCGGCTACACGGCGCTGGCCGAGGCGCTCGATCCGGAAGAGGTCTTCGGCGTCGTCCGTCCCTGGATGACCGACCTCCGCCTGGTCGTCGAAGGACACGGCGGGACGGTGCCCCAGGTCATGGGCGACGGGTTCATGGCGGCGTCTTCGGGGTGCCGACCGCCCATGACGACGACGCCGAACGCAGCGGTCCGCGCCGCCCTGGCGATGGTCAGCCGGGCCGGACAGCTCGCCTCACGGCAGGCCGCGGTGGCCTTTCCCGGCCCGTGCACGTCGGCGTCAATACGGGCGAGGTCATGGTGGCGCCGTCGCGCGAGGCGTCGGGCTTCGCGATCGTCGGCGACACCGTCAACGTGGCCTCGCGGCTGGCTGGCCTGGCCGTCGCCGGTCAGGTCATCGTCGGCGCGCTCCACGCCAGGCCCTGACCCGCGGCTCGTTGCGCTACGGACCACGCCGGCTGCTGGCGGCCAAGGGCAAGGCACGGCCGCTCGACGACCTTCGAGGCGCGAGGCATCCGTGCCGCGAGCGGTCGGGACGATCAGGCCGCTTCGCGGCTCGCCCGCTGTCTCGACCTCACCGTTCGTCGATCGGACGCGCCATCGTGCGCCGCCTGCTATCCGAGGCCGCAGCGGTCGAGGCGGAGCATCGCAGCCGCGTGCTGGTCGTGGTCGACGAGCCCGGCCTGGGCAAGACCCGGCTCGCCGACGAGCTCCGGACCCGGTTGCCCGGCTGGCTGCACTCTATGGCGCCTGCCATCCGTATGGCCAGCGGCTGCCGCTGGCGGCTCGTCCTCAGGCCATCGGTACGTTCGTCGGCATCGGACCCGGGGCTCAGCCCGTCGATGCGCCCGGCGACGGCTCCGCCGCGTCGCGCGCGACGCCCGGAGTGGCGACACCAGGCTCGGCCATGTGCCGGGCTCGAACGTCAGCTGGAGACGCATCCTCGGCCTCCACGAGGCGACCGTCGCGGGCGACCGGCCAGGTCCGCCCGGCGGTGCGGCGCTCGATCATCGGGCGACCGTCGAGCCGGTCATCCGAGCGCTGGCGGCGGGCAGACCGACGATCGTCGTCCTCGACGACGTCCATTGGGCGGATCCGGATCTCCAGCTGCTGCTCGAGGCGATCGATCTCTCGGCGCCGTGGTCCGAGCGCGTCCTGTTCCTCGCCCTCTCGAGGCCGGAGCCGGAGGCATGGCGACGACAGCTTGACGACGGTCCGTCTCGGCGCGCTCGGCGCTCGGGATGCGCGATCGGTCATCGCCAGCGCGCTGGAGGGCGATGTCCCACCGGCCGTCGTCAGCCGCCTGGTCGCACGAGCGCCGCGGGTAACCCGCCTCTTCCTCGAGGAGAGCGCGCGCGATGCTCGTCGAGACGCGTGCCCTCGATCCGTGGCCGGACCGGCTGGCAGGTCGCCGACCCGAAGGCCATCGAGCGCGTCCCGGCCACGCTCCGATTGGTCGTCGCGGCGCGGCTCGACCGCCTCTCGACGGCGGCCAAAGGCAACGCTTCAGGATGCGCTCGGTCGCCGGGTCGGTGACCTGGGATGCCTTGCTCGAGGCGATGGCATCCGATGACCGCGGTCGGGCGCCCGGGTCGTCTGGGCGACAGCCTCACGGGCTCGAGGATCGCGACATCCTCCGTCGTCGCTCGGGTTCGCGCATCCCTGGGGCCGTGGAGCTCGGCGTCTCAAGCACGACGTCATCCGTGACGTGGCGTATGAGTCCCTGCCGCGGGCGGATCGCGCCGCTGCGACACCGACGCATCGCGGACTGGCTGCAGGCGCGGGTCGGCGGAGGTCGCCGTGGCGGCCGTCGCGCATCAGTACGAACAGGCCTGGGAGCTCGGTCGCCTCTCCTCGCGCGAGGGCCCCGACCACGACGCGGCGCGACTCGCCAGCCGGTCGCTGCGCCGCTGGGGCGACGCGGTCTTCGCCCTGCAGCCACGGTTGGCAGAGGCGCTCTACGGGCGTGGCCTGGCCATCGCCGCCATCGATCGGCTAGCCGCCGAAGGCGACGAGCTGGCGTGGCTGCTCATCGGGCGCGCCGAAGGCCTCGGCAGAGCTCGGGCGCGCACCGTGAAGCTGATCGAGGCAGCCGAGCGCGGGCTCGATCTCGTGGCCACGACCGGGCAGACCGACACCCTCGGCTTCGCGCTGCTGGCGCTCGGCCGAGCCCGAAGCAACCTCGGCGCGGTCGCAGTCGCGCGGAACGCTCATCGAACGCGCCCCTGGTCGTCTTCGAGGCGAGCCGGCGAGCAGGCGTCGGCGCCGCGCGCGCCTACCACCGCCTGGCGGAGGCGCAACGCTTCGACGACTTCGCCGGCGAGCTCCAGTCGTACCGCCGGGCGTTCGCGCTGTACGGTCGGGATCGACCGGAACGCGAGCTGGTCGCCGTCGACCTCGGCCTACCTGCTGACGGTGGCCGGTGGGCGCGAGGCGCGCGACTGGCTCGACTCGGGCGACCCGGCTGGTCGCCCGCAGTGGGGACGAACGGGGCGTCGCCTCCTTGCGTCGCGCGGCCGCCTACGCGGCCTGGTATCGGGGCGATCTGGACGGCAGCGCTCGGAGCCGCACTCGAGGCCCGCCCTTCGGCGGCCGAGGCGGGCGATCGCTGGGTCGAGGTCGACAGCCTGCTCATCGAGGCCCTGGTTCGCACCTCCGCCGATCGGCCCGCCGAGGCCGAGCCTCGCATCGCCGACCTCCTGCGGATCGCCGACTCCGCCGGCGCCCGCCATCTGCGTGCGCTGGTCCTGGCGGCAGGAGCCGCGGTCAGCGATGAGCGGCCGGCCGACCGCGTCAGGCCATGCGGCGGCTGGCCACGGCCCGACGCATCCTGATCCGAGCTGGGGTGACGATGGAGCTGGCCGAGATCGACCTGACGACCGCGGCCGTGCACCTCGCATCGCGGAGCACTGGGACCGCGCTGCTCGAGGCTGCGGCGTCAGGCGAGGCGACGCGCTGCGGCCAACGGCTGGCGGGCGCTCGTGCCGCTCGGCTCCGCTGCTCCGAGGTCGCGCCCACCTCGGTGCCGGTCGCTCTGCCGTGAGGCCCGCCGCGAGCTGCGACGAGGCCCGCCGACTGGCGGCGTCGCTCGACGCGATCGGGCTCGTCGCCACGGCCGAGGCGGCGCTCGCCCAGGTCGCCGCGCTCGAGCGCGCGCCGTCTCCGCGACCCTCAGTCGACAGCTCGCCGAGCGACGACGGCGGGCGTCGGTCCGGAAGGCGCGACGATCGGCCGCGATCGGCTCCGTTGACGGGTCGCGAACCGCGAGCCATCGACCACGAGACGAGCGGCATCTCTCGGCGCTGCCGTGGCGGAGATCCGGCCGCGGCCGCCGTCTCGTTCGGTCGCGCGGTCCGCGCCTGGGACGAGCTTGGGCTGCACGGTCTGGCAGGCGCGGGCCGAGCGGCTGCGGGCGGAAGCGCTGCGGTCCTGACGCGCCGCCGGGCAGCGGCCATGGCCTCCGAGCAGCGTGCGGCCGCCATCCTGCGTGGCGCTCGAGAGTCCGCTCCGCTCGCGCCCGTCGGCCGAGCCTCGAGCCCATCGTCTTCCGCGGGGAGCCCATCGGCTCGGCGCGGGATGAACCGTGCGTACCTAGTAGCCCAACGCCTTCCAGGCCGGGCCGCCGCGTGCCTCGATCGGCTCGACCAGCACCCCGTGGCACGATCGCGGGTGGAGGAAGGCGACCGGGCCCTCGGCGCCCTTGCGGGGCACGGTGTCGATGAGCTCGACGCCATCGATGGCCAGTCGGGTGAGCGTGTCGGCGATGTGCGGGACCTCGAAGCAGACGTGATGGAAGCCCTCGCCCTTGCTGGCCAGGAAGCGCGCCACGCCGGTCGACTCGTCGGTCGGCATGACCAGCTCGAGCTTCGACTCCCCGATGGGCAGGAACGCGATCGTCACCCCATCGTGCGGGATGGGCTCGACCGAGCTCGACGGCGAGACCCAGGATGTCCCGGTAGAAGCCGAGCGCCGCGTCGAGGTCGCGGACCACGATCACGGCGACGTGGTGCACCCTCCCGAGCCGGCGATCGTTGGCGAGCCTGGCGAGCAGCTGGCGGCGGCGTCATGGCCGCATCGTACGCCGCGCGGTCCGTCGCTGCGCGCCGTCCGAGCAACGGGAGTCAGACGGTGATCAGCTCGCGATGCTCGCCCCAGGCCACGCGAAGCCGGTCGCTGATCTCGCCCAGCGTGGCCTGGGCCTCGACGGCCGCGATGCATCGGCGGCAGGAGGTTGACGGTGCCGGCAGCCGCCGCGCCGAGCGGCGACCAGCGCCTGCTCACAGGCCGCGGCGTCGCGCTCGGCACGGACCCGGCGCACCCGCGTCGACCTGCTCGCGCTCCGCGCTCGGGGTCGATGCGCTGGAGCGGCGGCGACGCGACGGCATCGTCGACGAAGCGGTTGACGCCGACGACGACCTGGTCGCCGCGACTCGATCGCGTCGCTGGACGGCGTAGGCGGCCTCCTGGATCTGCCGCTGCTGGAAGCCCGCCTCGATGGCCGCGCAGCGTGCCGCCCATGGCCTCGATCTCCTCGAGGTAGGCGCTAGGCGGCGGCCTCGAGCTCGTTGGTCAGCGTCTCGACGTAGTAGCTGCCGGCGAGCGGGTCCGGGCGTCTCGGTCACCCCGCCTCGTAGGCCAGGATCTGCTGCGTCCGGAGGGCCAGGCCGGGCGGCCTCGCTCGGTCGGCAGCGCGAGCGCCTCGTCGCGCGAGTTGGTGTGCAGGCTCTGGGCGCCGCCGAGGACCGCCGAGAGGGCCTGGATGGTCGTCCGCACGACGTTGTTCTCGATCGACTGGGCGGTCAGGCTCGAGCCGGCCGTCTGGACGTGGAAGCGGCAGGTCATCGACTTCGGGTCCTGGGCGCCCGAAGCGGTCGCGCATCAGATCGCGCCCACATCCGCCGCGCGGCCCGGAACTTGGCGACCTCCTCGAAGAGCTCGCTCCAGGCGGCGAAGAAGAAGCGACAGCCGGCCGGCGAAGTCGGTCGACGTCGAGGCCCGCGAGCGACGGCCGCCTCGACGTAGGCGATGCCGTCGGCGAGCGTGAAGGCCAGCTCCTGGGCGGCCGTCGCCCCGGCTTCGCGCATGTGGTAGCCGCTGATGCGAGATCGTGTTCCAGCGCGGCAGCTCGGTCGAGCAGAACTCGAAGACGTCGGTCACCAGGCGCATCGACGGGCGCGGCGGGTAGATGTACGTGCCGCGCGCGATGTACTCCTTGAGGATGTCGTTCTGCAGCGTGCCGCGAGACGTCCGGCGCGAGATGCCCTGTCGCTCGGCGGCAGCGACGTACAGGGCGAGCAGGATCGGCGCGGTCGGCGTTGATCGTCATCGAGTCGCTGACGCCTGTCGAGCGGCAGGCCGTCGAGCGAGCGTCTGCCATGTCGGCCAGCGAGCTGATCGGGACGCCGACGCGACCGACCTCGCCCTCGGCCTCGACGTGCGTCGGAGTCGTAGCCCATCTGGGTCGGCAGGTCGAAGGCGACCGACAGCCCGGTCTGGCCCTGCTCGAGCAGGTAGCGGAAGCGCGCGTTCGTCTCGGCCGGCGGTCGAGAAGCCGGCGTACTGGCGCATCGTCCAGAACCGGCCGCGGTACATCGTCGGCTGGACGCCCCGGGTGAAGGGGAACTCGCCCGGCCGCCCCAGGTCGCGCTCCTCGTCGAGCTCGGCGATGTCGGCCGGCGTGTAGAGGTCGCGGACGGGGATGGTGCTCGAGGTCAGGAACTCCGGGCGGCGCTCGGCATGCTCGGCGAGGCGCGTTGGCGCGCGTCGTCGCTCGCCAGTGCTGGCGACCCGGCGTCGTCCCCCTCGCGGCCGGGGTCGCCGCCCTTCCGTGTCCCATCCGAGCCGTCAGCCTGCGGATCGCTCCGCTGCTCACCCGATGCACCACCAGCTCATCTCCCAGCTCGACGGTCTGCCCGGCCGACGAGACCGATGCGGGCGATGGTACCGGCCCACGGCGCGATGACGGCGTTCTCCATCTTCATGGCCTCGACCACGCAGCAACAGCTGGCCGGCCTCGACCGCCTCGCCCAGGTCGACCGCGACGGCCACGATGCGCCCGGGGATGCTGGGCTCGGACGATCTGCCGGCCGCTGCTTCGGTCGCGCTCGCCGGCCCGGGAGCCGCGCTCACGGAGGCGCTGCCCGCGCAGCCGTTCGACCTCGACGATGAAGCGCCAGCCGCCGACGACGACCTCGTAGGCTCGTACGGCGGCACCGGCATCGCCCGGTCGCTCGAGGACCGTGACCCGCCGACCGCGCGGTACGTCATGATCCGCTCCTGGCCCGACCGGGTCCGCGACCATCGGGTCGTCCTGCGGCTGAGCGGTCCAGGGCCAGCTCGATGACGTGCGGCTCGACGCCGTCGCACGGTCACGCGATAGGTGCCCGAGGTCGCTCGCCGAGCGTCCTTCATCGCGGCCACCGGTCGACCGACTCACGCCGTCCGGTCGCCTGCCACCCCGATCGGGACTGGCGATCGATCGGCGGGTCGTCGTCGGCGGCGTCCGCCGCGCGTGCGCCCCGGATCGGCGTCGGATCGAGTGCCGGCAACGAGGTGAGCACGCGGCGGGACGATGCCAGCGTCGAGGTGGGCACGCAGCGCGGCTGCGGCGGCGACCGCCGCCGCAGGTCGCGGCGCGGCCCTGGCCGCCAGTGGCGTTCGACGAAGTCGGTCGAGAGGTCGCCGGCCCGGAAGGCAGGGTCGGCCATCAACCAGCGATCGGAAGGGCAGGCGTCGTCTGGATGCCCGCGACCTCCAGCCCGTCGACAGCGCGTCCGCCATCCGCTCGATGGCCAGCGTCGCGGTCGGCCTGCGACGGACCAGGAGCTTGCCGAGCAGCGGGTCGTAGTCGCCGCGCGATCACTGGTGCCGTCCTCGACCCAGTCGTCCATGCGGATGCCGCGACCGGTCAGGCGTGCCGCCAGCGCCCGATGCGACCTGGGCTCAGGGCGAAGTCGCCCGACTCGGGTCCTCGGCGGACAACCGAACTTCGATCGCGTGCTGTGCGGGATATGCGGCTTGCGCCGCGGCGTGCAGCACGGCCCGGCTGAGGGTCGCGCCGGCCGCGATCCAGAGCTGCTCCTGCACGAGGTCGAGGCCGGTCACGAGCTCGGTCACCCCATGCTCGACCTGCAATCGCGCGTTGACCTCCAGGAACCACGCCTCGCCCTCGGGGCCGACGAGGAACTCGGCCGTGGCGGCATTGCGCAACCCGACCGGCGTCGAGCCACGTCGATCGCCATCTGCGTGCAGCCGACGGCGGAATCGGAGGTCGAAACCCGGCGCGGGGCCTCCTCGACCAGCTTCTGGTGGCGACGCTGGACCGAGCAGTCGCGCTCCCCGAGGGCGACGACGCGAGCCCCACGCGTCGCCCAGCAGCTGGACCTCCACGTGGCGGGCGCCCATCGATCGCCGCTCGAGGTAGACGCTGCCGTCGCCGAACGCGGCCATCGCCTCATGCGAGGCGGCCAGCGAGCGGCGCCGGCAGCTCCGTCGATCGGTCGACCGCTCGCATGCCGCGTCCCCTCCCCGGCAGCCGCCTTGACCAGCAGCGGGAAGCCGACGGTCTCGGCTTCGGCGATGAGCGCCTCCAGCTGCATCCGGGCGTGTCGACGGCTGCAGGCTCGAGCGTCCCGGGCGACGACCGGAACCCCGACGCGCGTCGCTGCTCGGCGGGCGTGGAGCTTGTCGCCGAGGCCGATGCAACGTCGCTGGCTCGGCCCGACGAAGACGATGCCCGGCTCGCTCGACAGCGCCTCGGCCAGCGCCAGTCGCTCGGACAGGAACCCATAGCCCGGATGGATGGCGTCAGCCCCGGTCGCCACTGCGGCGGCCGATGATCGGCGTCGACCCGGAGGTAGCTCTCGGCGGGCCGGCGCCGGTCCGATGCGGACGGCCTGGTCCGCAGCTCGGACGTGTCGCGAGTCGGCATCGGCATCGCTGAAGACGGCCACCGCCTCGGCAGCCAAGGTCGCGGCAGGCGCGCGATCACCCGGAGGGCGATCTCACCCGGTTGGCGACGAGCACTCGCTTGAACGGCGGCGCGTGCCAGGTCACGACCGGTCCCGTCTTTGCGCAAAGACACGTCAGCTGCGCCTGATCGCTGTCAACGTCGGCTGCACGCGGCGACATCAGAGCGGGATGTTGCCATGCTTCTCGGGCGGGATTCCGTGTCCCGCTTCGTCGCCAGCATCCGGAGCGCCGCGATCGACCGAGGGCGTGTCTCGCTGGGCGGATGACGTCGTCGACGTATCCGCGGGCGGCGGCGATGTACGGGTTGGCGAAGCGCGCCTCGTAGTCGGCGACCAGCGTCGCGCGCGTTCCGCTTCCGGGTCCTCGGCGCCGGCGATCGTCCTCGCGGAAGATGATGTTGACCGCGCCCTCGGCGCCCATGACCGCGATCTCCGCCGTCGGCCAGGCGAAGTTGATGTCGCCGCGGATGTGCTTGCTGCTCATGACGTCGTAGGCGCCGCCGTATGCCTTGCGGGTGATGACCGTCAGCCTTGGGCACCGTCGCCTCGGCAGTAGGCGTAGAGCAGCTTCGCGCCGTGGCGGATGATGCCGCCGTGCTCCTGGTCGACGCCCGGCAGGAATCCCGGCACGTCGATGAAGGTCACGAGCGGGACGTTGAAGGCATCGCAGGTGCGCACGAACCGCGCCGCCTTGTCGGACGCGTCGATGTCCAGCGCGCCGGCGAGCACCGATGGGCTGCTGCGCGACGATCGCCGACGCTCTGTCCGCCGAGCCACGCGCCAGCCGACGATGATGTTCGCCGCCCAGGCTGGCTGCAGCTCGAGGAACGTGCCGTCGTCGACGACGCCTCGGATGACGTCGTGCATGTCGTACGGCTGGTTCGGTCGAATCGGGTATCACGCAGATCGAGCGCTATGTCCATGCGCTCGGCGGGATCGTCGGTCGGGCGCATCGGCGGATCGTCGAGGTTGTTCTGCGGCAGATGGCCGAGGATCCGACGCGCCAGATCGAGTGCGGAGCGCTTCGTCGCTCGTCGCCAGGTGAGCGACGCCGCTGATCGTGGTGTGCGTGATGCGCGCCGCCGAGTCGCTCCATGTCGACGTCCTCGTGCGTCACCGTCTTGCACGACATCGGGTCCGGTCACGAACATGTAGCTCGTGCCCTCGACCATGATCGTCGAAGTCGGTGATGGCCGGCGAGTAGACCGCGCCGCCCGCGCACGGGCCGAGGATCGACCGAGATCTGGGGCACGACGCCCGACGCCAGCGTGTTGCGCAGGAAGATGTCGGCGTAGCGCGCCGAGCGACACGACGCCCTCCTGGATGCGCGCGCCGCCAGAGTCGTTGAGCCCGATGATCGGCGCGCCCGACCTTCATCGGCCAGATCCATGACCTTGCAGATCTTCTCGGCGTGGGCCTCGGACAGCGAGCCGCCGAAGACCGTGAAGTCCTGGCTGAAGACGAAGACCGTCCGCCCGTCGATCGTGCCATGACCGGTGACGACGCCATCGGTCAGGATGCGCTGGTCTGTCCAGGCCGAAGTCGGTGGAGCGGTGGGTGACGAAGGCGTCGAGCTCCACGAACGAGTCGTCATCGAGCAGCAGAGTCGAGCCGCTCGCGCGCCGTGAGCTTGCCCGTTGTCGTGCTGCTGCGCGATGCGCGCCTCTCCGCCACCGAGTCGCGACGCGGCTCGCAGCTGACGCAGTCCGTCCATCCGCTCGCGGTTGGTCGCGCCTCACCTCCTGGGCGTCTTTGCGCAAAGACAGGCGTCGCGCTCGAACGCCCGTGCATCGTAGCGCGCCGGGCCCTGCCGCGAGCCGGCTCGGACGGTGCATATCCTCTGCTGGCGAGCCGCGAACTGCGCGGCCGACGTGTGCACGAACGCGGTCAGGATATCCACAGAAACGGTGAACAACTGGCCTCAGGTGTGGATAACCGTCATCGGCCGGGCCGGGCCAACGAGGGCCGCGCTGCAGCAGGATCGAGTCCGTCGATGGGTCGCTGGATCGAAGTTAGTCCGTGATACCTCATGGCCGCATCTTGCGCAGCGGTGTAGCATCCGCAGCCTCCGACAGCGCGCTCGCGTGTCGTTCGACAGATGGTTCGCAATCGAGGTGACGGATCCGTGGCAGACGTGATCGCCATCGCCAACCAGAAGGGCGGTGTCGGCAAGACCACCCGCGCCATCAATCTGGCGGGCGCGCTAGCCGAGCAGGATTACCGCATCCTGTGCATCGACATGGACGCCGCAGGCGAACCTGACGGTCGGCCTCGGGATCAATCTCGGCACGGTCGATCGCTCGATGGCGGATGTCCTGGCCGATTCTCGCGCCACGCATGCGCGAGGTCATCATCCCGACCCAGACAGCGAGGCATCGACGTCGCGCCGTCGACGCTGGAGCTGGCGTCGACCGAGGTCGAGCTGTTCACCGCCATCGGCCGCGAGCACGCGCTGCGCGAGCGATCGACGGCTTCGTGCACGAGAACTACGACTACGTGCTCATCGATTGCCCGCCGACGCTGGGCCTGCTGACGATCAACGGCCTCGTCGCCGCCGACAGCGTGATCATCCCGGTCCAGACGCAGTACTGCGCGCTGAAGGGTCTGACGGCCCTGGTCAAGGTCATCAACCAGATCCGTGCCAAGGGACTGAATCGCGACCTGCGGGTCCTCGGACTGCTGCCGACCTTCTACGACGGGCGCACCATCCTCGGCCGCGAGATGCTCGACGAGCTGTCGTGAGCTCGGCGACCACCATGTCTTCAACTCCATCATTCGCCAGACGGTGAAGCTTGGTGAGGCGCCGCTCGCGGGTCGACCCGTGACCGCTTATGCCAGCACGTCGGATGCCGCTCGCACCTTCCGCGAGCTGGCACGGGAGGTGATCGATCTTGGCCAGGCCTGATTTCCGGGGCACTGCCGCGCGGCGGCTGTCGGAGGAGCGCGAGCTTCTCCGGCCATCATCAGCCTCCTCTCCCCTGAAGGCTCGGCGCGTGCCACCAGCATCCGCCAGGTGCCGGTCGGACGCATCGATGCCAACCCGGATCAGCCGCGGCTGACCTTCGACGAAGGCGCGCTCGCCGAGCTGTCGTCGAGCGTCAAGGAGCACGGCGTCCTGCAGCCCATCCTCGTCCGTCCCGACGATGGCGGTCGGTATCAGCTCATCGCCGGTGAGCGTCGCTGGCGAGCCGCCAAGATGGCCAACCTCGAAACGATCCCGGCCATGATCGAAGAGATCGACGACGACACGGCGCTCGAGATCGCGATCATCGAGAACCTCCAGCGCGAGGACCTGTCGCCGCTCGACGAAGCGATCATGTACGACCGGATGACCAGCGAGCATGGCTACTCGGTCCGCAAGCTGGCGCAGAAGCTGGAGCAAGGACAAGGGCTGCATCGAGAATCGACTGCGCCTCGGCCGATGCGCCACCAGAGATCCGCGAGCTCGTGTCTTTGCGCAAAGACACCGTCTCGCACGCCTACGAGCTGCTCAAGGTCGAGGATCCACGGAAACGCCGCCGTCTCGCCGAGCAGGTCGCTTCCAAGCGAGCTTCAGCCTGGTCAGGCTGCGCGAGAAGATCGAGGGCCGCCGATCGCGCGGTCCGGCCGAAGGTGCTGACGCGCCCACGTCGATGACAAGCCGATCCCGAGGCCGACGGGCCCGCCGGGACAGAGCGCCGTCGAGGCGACGGCCGCGTGGACCGGTGTCCGGCCGACCGAGATCAGGCGAGGATCCGCTGATCTCCGCCAAAGGCCACCTGGCCGAGGCGCTCGATGAGCTGGTCATGGTCCTCCGCTCGCCCGAGGCGCTGGACGCTTCGGCGAGGTCGACCGCGGCAACCTCGCCAGGTACCTGACAGATCTCCAACGCTCAAGCTGGAGAACGCGATCGCCCTCGTCCGCTCCGGACCGCCGACCGCGAGGGCTGACTCGGCCCGGCCTAGTCTTCGCCGCCACGATCCGAGTCAGGCGCCAGGGATCGCGACACCGAGAGCCTGGACGTGCCAACCGTGCCACGACCAGGTCGCCTCGCCCGCAGCGACATCGCGACCCCGGCCAGCAGCGCCACGCTGCCGATGACGGGTGCCACCAGATCTGACGCGGTCACGACGTGTCGGAGCCCGCGGGCCCAGCGCCGAACAGGGTCGGCAGCCAGGCCACCGCCAGCAGGCCAAGTGGCCATCGCGACCATCACCAAGGCGCGCCCGCGTCGGGCTCAGCTGCACGGCGATACCGACCGGTCCCGACGTCGGAGTCGGTGGTGACATCGACGAGCCCATTGGCGACCGCCAGCTCGGTGCCCGCCAGGCCGCCCAGCAGGATCAGGGTGCCGACGTCCGGCGGCAGGCCGCGACGCCGACACCGAGCCAGGCATAGATCGGGGACGAGCGGCAGGGCAAGCGCGAAGCAGGCCCAGCCCCAGGCCGTGCGTTGGAGGCCGAGGTCGTAGCGACCACCCAGCCCGTAAGCCGGCCAGGCCGACGAGCAAGGGTGGCCGGCCCCAGGAGTGAGCGAACCCGCAGAGCCGACGACGGCGCCGGCGATCGACGACCGACCGCGCGGCGCCAGGACCGACCCGTCCTGACGGGATCGGCTTCCAGGGTTGGCCGATGGCATCGTCGACGCGGTCCTGGAGGTCAGTTGAGCGCCCCGATCGACGCCTGGAAGCCGGCCATCGCCAGCGTCAGGGTTGCAGGCCTGGACGACCGTGCCGCCAGCGATCGCAGCCGAGGATGCTCGGTCGAGATGGCGACCAGCGCCGTCAGGAACGGATGGATGATGCCGAAGGCGCCGAGCCGCGCGCTGGGCGGTCGCGCCGGACCGATCGGAGGTCGTGGCGCCAGATGTAGACGAGCTCGTGGAAGTTGTCCACGAGGTAGGTCGAGAGCCGATCGCGGGCGTCGGGCACGTAGCGCCGAAGGCCGGGCACCAGGCAGTAGCAACGTGATGGCCGGGACCATGATCTCGCCCTCCGCGGTCCGGCCGAAGGCTGCCGGAGGCCCTCCCCGCCGGCATAGACACGCTCGAGCTCGCGCTCGTCGAGCCGTGCCGCTCGCTGGAAGTCCTTCAGGACGCGCACGAACCCCTGAGCTCTGGATGGACAGGTCGCGCATGAGCTCGACCGACCAGCACATCGATCTGCTCGTCGGGCTGCTCGTCCAGCCGCTTGCGGTATTCCTTGGGGTTCTCGGACAGTCCGGTCGCGGCCAAGGGCCAGGTCCTCGAAAAAGGCGCTCAGCGAGCGCGATGGGTCGGTCGGGCGATTATCGCACGGCTCTCGCGGGCCGACGGGTCTGCCCGGACTGCTGCAGCAGCCGGCGGGCGGCGGCCGCGATGCGCCAGTCGGCTGCACGGCGGCCGCGGCGCGGCGGCTGCCGTGGCCCGCGCACGGTCGGTCGGCGGAACGCGTCGGTCGCGCCAGCGTCCGACCGGCCCCGGGATCCGCCGATCGGGGTAGCCGAGGACCAGCTGGCCCAGGTCAGCCTGCAGGCCGGTCGGTGACCTCGCGGCAGCACCTCGCCGGTCGGCCCGCAGGCCGACCGTCAGGATCGGCGTCCCCGACCCGAACCCGGACGACCTTGCCGGAACGGCCAGCCAGCGAGTGCCAGTTGATGGCCACGACGGCAGGATCGGCGCCCCGGCCCCGGATGGCGAAGAACGGCGGCCCCTCGTTGAGCGGCAGAGACGACGTCCTCGTCCTCGGTCAGGCGGCCTTCGCCGGCGATGGCCAGCACACGATCGGCTTTCAGGACCGCCACGGCGCGCTCGGCTGAGGTCAGCAGGTGGGACTTGTCGGGATCGAAGGGCACGGCATGACCGATCCAGCCGATGAGTCGATTCCGCCAGCCGACCGCCATGTCGGCCTCCTTCGGCCCGTAGACGTGGACACGCGACCGATGCCGGCCAGGTCAGCATAGAGGATCATCGGGTCAGCCCAGCTGAGGTGGCTGAAGACGACCACGTAGGGCGGCTCGGGCAGGTGGTCGAAGCCCTCGAGGCGAGGCCGGAACCAGCAGCGGACGAGGATCCAGAGCGCCGTCCGCGTCGGAGTGATAGCGCAGCGTCCGACGCCAGGCCGGCAGGGGATCGTTGGCCGGGTCGACGAAGACGACGTGGCTCGTGATCGTGCTCGATGGCGCTGTGGGACATCGGGGGCGGCGTCAGGCGGGGTCGCGTGGAGTGCCGGCAGCTCGATCGGCACCAGCGAGGAAACAGAACGCGTGTTCGAATCGACATCGCCGTCCCCGGCTGGCATCGCCGGCGGCGTTCGCCGCCCTCCGTGCCGCGTGATCTGACGACACCAGGCGCCCGTCGATGCGGCACCAGTACGTGGGCCACGAAAGCGCCGATCTCGTCGGCCTCTTCGTCCGTGCCCTGGAGCACGACGCTCGATCTGGCTGGTCACGTGCCGCCGGCCGTGGTGGGCCTCGACCGACACTCACCGACCTGGGACGCGGGCTCCACCGGACGAGCTTTGGCCGCCGCGCGCGGGGCCCTCCTGGGGCACGTTGACCCGCACGGTGACGATGACCAGGCCGGCGTCCGCGCGGCCAGGATGACGTAGCGTCGGTCCGGGTCGTCGCCCCACACGACGTGCGCCACCGGGTCCGTCTCGGCACCGAGCTGACCGCCACGCCGGGCCATAGGCCGAGGCGACCTTGTCGGTCATGACCTTCTGCCCGTGAGGGCTCGCCTCGCCAGTCGCTCAGCCGCATCGCGCTCCTCCAGTCACGCCTCACAGGCACGGTACCACGGGCCATCCGGCCCTCGCCGCGGGAGCTGACTGAGACCGTATCCTTCGGCCGACACGACGGCGCTCGTGAGGCCACGCTCGGCAGTGGCTCTCGTGCGTGACGCCTGTATCGACGCCCGGGCACCGCCAACGTCACACGGCGGCCCAGCATGGGAGGCGGCGGCCGTCGTGCCGATCGCGAACGCGAGCCATCGTCCGTGGCTCCGAGGAGGAACCAGATGCGCATCGATCGTGGGCGCCTCGGCTGGGGCGTCTTCTTCCTGACCCTCGGGCTCGTTCCCTTGGCCATCAGGCTGGGCTGGGTCGACCCGGCCTGGTTCGAGGGCATCTGGCGGCTCTGGCCGCTCATCCTCGTCGGCATCGGCATCGGGCTCATCCTGCGCCGGACCGCGCTCGCCGCGATCGGCAACGTCATCGTCGGGCTGACCTTCGGGCTGATCATCGGCGGGGCGCTGGCGACGCCGATCCAACACACGGCATCTCGCGTGCATCCCGACCGGCGGCACCGGCGGCGGACCGACGACGCAGACCGGCACGTTCACGGGCACGACGGCAGAGGTCAAGGTCGCCTTCCCCTGCGCCGACGTCGTCGTCGGGACCACCGCGGGCGCCGATTGGACGGTGGCCGCGACGGGCGTTCGAGGCACGACCAGGATCGACATCTCGGCCGATGCCGCGAGCCTGGCAGGTCGATCGCGCCGGGAGCACCGGCCATCTGGAACCAGGGCAAGGACGCCCATGTCCAGGTCGACCTGCCGACATCGCCGGAGATGGGGCTCGACATCGACGCCTGGCCGGCAGCGTGGCCGCCAACCCGGGCGGCGCGCGGCTGGTCCGACCTGAGCCCACTGTCCGTCAGCGCCGCCAGAGGCCTGCCGCCCGCTCAGGCCCGAGGCCGTCATCAACGGCAGCCTGTCCTCTCGGTCAACGCCGGCAGCGCCGATATCTCGCTGCCGGCATCGCCGTTCGACGGCTCGGCCAGCGTCAACGCCGAAGGTCGCCTGCAGCCTGTGCGTTCCGGAGGGGACGGCGATCCGCGTCACCTCGAGCTCGGCGCTCAGTCCGTCGACGTCGGACCCGGCTTCACGCGCGAGGGCGCACAGGCCAGCGACGAGTGCCTGGACCGGCGCCGGCGGCGGGTCGGAGCTGCGTTTGAGCGTGGACCTCGGATCCGCAGACGTATCCGCTCAGGAGGCTGTCAGTGATGGACGACCGACTCTACCGGTCGCGGACCGACCGCATGATCGCCGGCGTGGCCGGCGGCCTCGCCGAGCGTACGCTACGACCTGGATCCCTCGCTGGTGCGCATCGGCTGGGCCCTGGTCATCCCGGGGCACTCGGCGGGCTGCTTCTTCCTGCTCTTACATCGTCCGCTTGATCATCACGTCGCGCCCGAGGAGCCATCGGCGACTGGGACGCCGGCTGGACCGACGGGCACCGGCGGCTGGGCCGGGGCCCCGGCGCCGAGCACCGCCCTCACCGGCCCAGGGCCGACGACCGACCCACTCCCCGCTGGGTCCGCCGGAGCCAGATGACCGGGTCGCCAGCCGACCGACGGCCGGGACGCCGGGCAACGACGACTGCCGCGGCACCGGCGCTACCGGCGCGCGAGGCCTGGACGGGCTCGCCCGACGGGAACGCGACGAGACAACAGCAGTGCCCCGCTCATCTCCCGGGCCGATCCTCGTCATCGTCGGCGGCCCGGCCTCTCGCGGGCGAGGTCTTCCACCGCGTCTCGACTTCGACCTGACCTGGCCGATCGGGCTCATCGTCCTCGGCGTCGCCCTCGTCGTGGGCGCCACCCGGCGCTCGTCGACCTAGAGCAGCCCGACGGCGGCACGACTCGCCTCGTCGATCGGCGCGGCGACAGGATCGCACGCGCGCTGGACCGCCGCCGGCGTCAGGCAGCAGCAGGCGCCGACGATGGTGTCGACGTCCGGCGCGCTTGGGCACCACGATCGAGCGTAGTTGACCATGCCGAACATGCCGGCCGCGCCCTCGACGTGCGGCAGGATGTGGCAGTGGAAGGCCCAGATGCCGGGCCGGTCGACGGTGATCGTGGCGTCCCAGCGTTCGCCCGGGTTGACGCCCAGGGTGTCGCACGTGAAGCGCCGCCGACCCGAGCGGAATGCCGTCGCGCGCGACGACCTTCATCGCGTATCCGTGGCTGTGCCACGGATGCATCATCACGCCCTCGTTCATGAACCGGATGAGGACCGTCTCGCCGACCGCGCGCCAGCGACCGGGCACCGTGGCCGGGAAGCCGTGCCCGTTGATCGTGAACCCGCCCAGCGCGTCGTTCGAGATCCAGACGTACTCGCGGTCGTACCGTCACCGGCATCTGGCCGACGGCTCGACGATGAACGCGCCGAGCAGGCCTCGGCCGACCTGGTCGGTCGCGTTGTGGTGCGAGTGGTACATGAGCGAGCCCGCGTTCCGTGGCGGTGAACTCGTAGGCATACGTCTCGCCGGCACGATCGGCTGCTGGGTCGACGAACGGCACGCCGTCCTGGAAGAAGTCGTCGAACTCGACGCCGTGGAAGTGGACGCCGGTCGTCTCCTCGAGGTTGTTCGTGAAGAGCGCGCGGACGCTTGTCGCCCTGGTTGACGCGGATCGTCGGGCCGGGCCATTGGCCGTTGTAGCCGAGCGCCGCGACCGGCGGCTGCACGCTCGTCGATGTGCTGCTCGTCGCGCGTCGATCGTCAGGTTGAACGACCTTGACGCCGTCCATCGACGCGGCGTGAGCGGCTTCAGGGCGTCTGACAGGACCAGCTGCGGGACCTGGGCGAACGCCGGCTTCGCTGCAGCTCCGGATAGTCGTCTTCGGCGCCGAGGATGTCGGGCCAGCTTCGCGAACGCGGCGTCGCCGTAGATGTCCCTGAGCGCCGGCGCGAGGTCGCCCAGGTGGCGACGGATCTTGTCGCGTGCCTCGACGTCGTGTGCTGACCAGCCCGGCGGAACGTCACCGGTCCGGCACGGTCGATGGCGCCGCGCTGGGGGACGCGCCGCGCCGCGTCGTGGATGCCATCGGGCTCGCGCTTGCTGCCGCGGAAGGCGGCGAGCGACGTCGCGGGAGCGACCGGAGCGGGATCGGCGAGGCCGCCGAGGGATACGCGTCCAGGCCGCCGCGCCAGGCGTGCAGGCGGCCGCCGCCGCGGCGGCCTGACAGCCGACACCGGTCACGGCCGAGGCACGCAGGAAGCCGCGACGGGTCAGCCCGGGCAGGCCAGGCAGGCCCGCCTCGGGTCGCGTCGGGCGGCAGAGCGGAACGGTGTCGGGTGGGGTGACATGGACGGTAGGGACCTGCTGCTCGTTCATGGTCTCGATGCTAGCGCGATGCATCCGACCGACTGGAGACTTCCGGCCCGATCTCGACCGGGGCCGGACAGACCGAGGCCTGCGGAGAGACGCCCATCGCCGGTCGGGCGCCTGGCGTCGGCGCTCGGGCGACGCCGATCAGCCTGCTAGGCTCTGCGCCGTGACCGAGGCTCGACTGCCGCTCCATGACAGGATCGACGCGCCTGCACGCCTGGGCCCGATCGCCGACGGCAGGCCGACGTGCCGACGTCCGGCGCCCTTGGCGCGGCTGGCAGAGGCGAATAACCTGGCCGGCGCCTATCTCGACATCGACGCCATACCCCTGCCCAAGCTTCGCCTCGGCGTCGGCACCGCTCGGGCGGCGGCCGGAGCTCTGGTCCAGCCCGCCGCGCCAGACGAGGACGTTGGCTGCCGATGATGGCCGCGTACCCTCGGTCAGGCTGCATCATCGATCCAGGCTCGATGGCAGGACGCGGACGACTCACGTCGAGCAGGCGGTGCAGCCATCGAGCCTGGCGCTCGATGACGGCGTGGGCTCGAGCGGAGGCGCGTCACGTGGCCGAGCGCATGGCGGCCCTGACGCCGCCACCCGCTGCCATCACGTCGGTGCTCGATGTCGAAACCGTCCTCCAGTCTCATAGTCGACCGCGTCCGCGACCTGGCCGAGGCCGCTATGCCGCCCTTGGCATCGTCGATGCCGAGGGCCAGATCGACCGGCTTCATCACCAGCGGTCTCGATGCCGCCGGGCGGGCGCGGATCGGCGACCTACCGCCGGCCGAGGCCTGCGGTCGCTCATCATCCCCGGAGGGTCGCCCGTACGTCATCCCCGACATCGCCCGACGATCCGCGTCGGTCAGGCTTCCTGCCGGCCACCCGGCCATGCACAGCTTCATCGGCGTGCCGGTCGTCGTTCGGGGCGAGCCGGTCGGCAACCTCTACCTCGACCGATCGCCGGACGGACGACCGTTCGGCGAGAGGCCGACTGCGTAGCTGGTCCGAGGCGTTCGCCCGTCACGCGTGCCCACTCGCCGTCGAGAATGCTGACTGTGCACCATCGCATCAGCCGCTGGCCGAGTGGTCCGAGAGAGCGTGAGCGCATCGGGCGCGAGCTGCACGACGGCATCATCCAGTCGATCGCGATGGCGTCTCGCTGGGCCTCGAGGATGCCGCCGACGATGCCGTCGACCATCCGGAGCTCGCTGCGCGGCTCGACCCAGCCGCGCGATCGACGCGCGCTGCACCTGACCATCTTCCATCGCGATCTTCTGCGCAATCTACATACATATCTCTGGACAGGTCAGTGCCTGGAGCTCCGCTGTCCGGGCTGGGCCATCGTCGGCGCGTGGCCTCAGCGGCGTGCCAAGCGCCAGAGAGTGGCGCGGTCAACACGCTCATCGACGTCGGCGTCGACGATCAGTCTTATTTTGTGACGTCTGACGACCCGGAGGCCACCACGGCAGCGACCACGAGCTCCCGAGCGTCGCCCGCGAGGCGCTTCAGCAGCGCCGCGCCGCCACGCGCGAGGCAGTCGCGGGCTCGGGTCGAGCTAAGCCGGTCAACGAAGCGACGCCTCTCCAGCTTCGGCTGTCGCCACGACTAACCGGACGGGGCAGATGCCTGGGACTGCACCCGCCGTCAGCCCGCGGGCGCGACCAGCACTTCTGTGCATCGGCAACATGCGCTGATCACCGTGCCCGGGCCCTCGCCAGGTGAGAGCCGCTACGGGGATCCGAGGCGCGGCATCGCCGCCGCTCGGCGCGCATCACCGGTCATCACGGTGCCGCTGACCCGGGATCCAGATCCCGTCCGGGAGCTGTGGCCGACTGAGGAGGCAGCCCCCGCGAGCTTGACGCGTCCCTTCCCGCGCTCCGGCTGAGTTCGTCGTCGACGACCACGAGGTCGTCCGCCAGGCGTCTTCGCTCGCTGCTCGACCGGGCGCGATGCCTTCCAGGTCGTCTGCGCAGGCTGCTATCGGTCGAGCGGAGGCGATGACCGTCGTTCGCCGGCATGCGTCCGGACCTGCATGATCATGGACGTCCGTCTGCCGCGACGGATCGGGCATCGCGGCCTGCCGCGACATCCGGTCCGAGATGCCGACGCGCGCATCGTCATCCTGACGCGTCCTATCCCGACGAGAGGCTGATCGCGGCCATCATCGCCGGCGCCAGCGGCTACCTCCTGAAGCAGATCCGCGGCCGCGACCTGGTCAGCGCCATCGAGGCCGTCGGCCGGAGGCGAGTCGTTGCTCGACCCCGCGGTGACCGGAGGTCCTCGAGCGCGTCCGCCGTATGGCGGTCGGACCAGCCGACATGACGCCGCCCTCCCTGACCCGCAGGGCGGAAGATCCTGGCGCTAGTCGCCGAGGGCAAGACTTGAACAAGGAGATCGCCTCCGAGGTCTTCCTGTCGGACAAGACGGTCCAGAACTCCACCAGCCGTCGATCCTCTCCAGCTGAACCTCGAGCGTGCAGGCCAGGCCGCCGCGCAGCCCGTCTGCCAGCAACACCGCATCCGGGCGCCGGCTAGGGGCCGTCAGCAGCGTACCGGGTACTGGCCTGGCCCCTTGGCCGGCGCCCCCGCAGCTCCGGGCGGACCGGGTCAGCGCTCGCCAGCGTCTCGAAAGCAGCCGCGGTGACGGATGGTCGTCAGCGAAGGGCAACGATCTCGGGGCCGACAGCAACGACCTGGACCGAGCACAGATACCCAAGGCACACCGATCGCGATGCCGCCAGGACGAGTCGGTGCAGCATGCCAGCCCCGGCCGATGACGGCCAGGCAGGGTGGCCGACGCATCGCCGACCGTCGAGCAGCAGCAGCCGCGGCCTCGCTGAGGAAGCCGATGATCAGGCCGCCCAGGATCGAGTGATCACCGAAGACCACACGTGCACGACACGCCGGCGCGTCAGGCGGACGCTGCGCCGGGACCGCCGAAGCGCAGGCCGGTCGCTTCGACGGGCGTCGGCACAGGCATGCGGAAGGCGCAGCTGAGCGCAGGACGTACGTGAACGCCGGCGGCTGAACGCGCGAGCAGCGAAGGCCGAGCCCGATGTCGCCGAGGCTGGATGAAGCGCGGCCGACAGGTCAGAGCCGCCGGCACAGCCGGGCGTCGTCGAGCAGTTCGCGCGTTGACCGAGGGCGGAGAGCGAGACCCAGCAGCGCCCAGGCGCCGACGAGGCACGACGCTCACGAGGAGCAGCGGCAGCCAGGCTCGAGGCGTCCGCCGGCGCGGCCGCGCGCATCGCCTCGCCATGGTCGAAGTCGGCGCCAGCAGGAACGCTCCGACCAGCGCGGCCAGGATGATCATGGCCACGTACGGCGAGCGATCGCCCCCGCGCCGCTTCGAGCGCACCTGACCAGCGGGTCGCCGGCTATAGGGACGCGATATGTCCCCCGCGAAGGCGGTCTCGTCCAGGCGGTCACCAGGCTCCCGTCCCTGCCCGTCCGGCACCGACAGGTCGCCGATTGACTGAGGTGGGAGCCGTTCTGCCAGTGAACCGCAGCCAGCAACCGACCAGGTCAGGGCGAGATACGGCAGCGCGAGGCAGGGTCGCGGGCACCTCGGGGACGGCGGTCAGCGAGTGCAGGGGCACGGCGTGGCGACGCGACGATACAGGCCGAACGCCTCCCCGACCACGGCGCCCACCGGCCGTCGGGCCGCGTCGCCGGTCATGCGACCGCTCGTCGCGCCGGCGCCCAGCCCCGGATCCGGGCCGCGATCCATCGTCAGGCGTCCGCCGGACGACGAAGGTGCTGGCGATCTTGTCGTGCCAGCCCTGACTGCGGGGGTCGAGCTCGACCCACAGCAGCCCGATGCCGAACGCCCACCACGAGATGAGGAGGCCGATGTAGCGAAGGCAAGGCACGCCAGAACCTGATCCGCCCGCCATCCGACTCCGGCGACCTCCATCACCAGGGCCGCTGGCCAAGCGTGCCACCGAGGTAGGCCCAGGCAAGGATGCGTGATAGGCCGCGAAGATCAGGAAGATGGCGCCGTAGAAGCGCGACGGTCAGGCCGATGATCGGGCCGAACGCCGACATCAAAGCCTCGGCCCGCGACGCCGTCACCGGTCAGTGCCGGTCTTCAGGGTCGATCACGGTCGCGACCCGGTAGAGCTGGACGAAGCGCGACCACCGCGCAGACGACGAACATGGACCACGAAGCCGCGATGCCTGAGACGAAGCCCGTCGATCAGCCAGGCACCGGACGCGGGGCCAGAAGAAGCCGACGTACGGCGACGCCCGGCATCGGACCGCCAGGGCGGTTACCCTGGCCGACGATCCCAGGCGTGGGTCGGGGCGCCTGCGGGCGGCGGCGGGGACGTGCGGATCCGACCGACGCCACCGCGGGCGCCGACGACGCCCACGTGAGCCGGGGCAGGCGCTGGCGGATCGGTCGGGTCCGCCTCCGTCGCGATCCGCTCGACGACGTCGATCCGCCTTCACCCGACTGCCTCCTGTCGTGCGAGCACGTGCCCCGGCCCGGATCTGATCGGTCCCTCTGGCGCCGGTCTCAGCGCAACGGCGCAAGCCTCACACTCGGGTCATCCGCGTCGTCACCACACGGCCAAGCCCGGTGAGTGTCACAGGCGCAGACGTGCACGAGAAGAGCGGTTGCCGCGCGTCCCCTGCGGCATCCCGCTCAGGCCACGACCTGTACTCGCCCGCCGACGCGCGTCCATAGGGCCGAACGGCCATCTATCGCTCGCCGGCACGGGTCGCCCGTCTCCGGCTCCCGGCCTATCGGGTCGCAGCCCTCGGCGCCGCGCCGCGCTGCAATCACCGCGCTACGACGGGTCCGCAAGCCTGGCGCGCGAACGCCGGCAGGCGAACGCGGCGCTCGAGATCGAACCGCTCTTCGAGGGCAGCCATGAGCGGCTTCCACGATCCGCTCGGCATCGACGGTCGGCTCCCGCGAGCTTGGTGCCGTGGGTCGGCGGTGAAGAACGACGACGTCCGCAACTGACGGTCACCTGCGGATCGACGTCCCGACCGCTGGGGCAGGTCGTCGATGAGCTCCCGCGCGATGCGTCTCGGTCTGGCGCCGGATCTCGTCCGGGTCGGTCAGGGTCCTGCTGGAACGTCCGCTCTGCGGCTCACAGTACTCGGCGCACATACGGCTCGGCGGAGATCCGCCCATCGCCGTCGCCCGTACCGCAGCCGCCGGATCCACGGCGCCCGGTGTTGCGACCGAAGCGAGCTGCGAGCACAGGACGTCGTCGTGCATGCGCCCGCGCGAGCCCGTCGGCGGTATGGATGCCGAGCTCACCGAGCTTCTGGCCGCGGTCACTGGCGCCGACGCCCCCACGCCACAGCGCGTCGACCGGCCGCTGGCCCATCACGACCGGTAAGCCACTTCCAGCACGAGTGAGGCGGAACACGCCGCGCCGCTTCGCGAACGCGCTGGCGAGCTTCGCGCGATGCGGCGAATCGCCGACGCCGATCCGGGCACCACAGGCCGGCACGCGTCCAGCACGGCGTGCTGCTCCTCGCGCGCAGGCCGCTCGGGGTCCTCGGTCTCGAGCCGCCATGAACGCTTCGTCCCAGCCCCCATCACCTGTGCACGACCGCCGGGAACTCGCGGAGCGTCTGCATCACCCGCTCGGCGCTCGCCTCCAGGTAGTGCTCCCTCGTCGACGCGGCCAGGAAGACGCACTCGGGGCATCGCTTGAGCGCCGTGCGCAGGGGCATGGCCGAGTGCACCCCGAACGCTCGGGCTTCGTACGATCGCCAGTGGAGACGACCCGCGCTTCACGTCGAGGTCGCCGTCGCCACCGACGATCACCGGGCATGCCGCGCGCAGCTCTGGATGTGCCGCAGCGCACCTCGACGGCCGCGATGAACTCGTCCATGGTCGACGTGGAAGATCCATCTCCGCTGCGCTGGACCGGCCGGCCGTCGAGCCCACGGTCGCGTCACCGACCACAGCGCGGCGCACGGTCGACCGATGGCCGAAGTTGCGAAGCGAGGCTCCTTCGATCCGGTGACGGCGGGACGAAGCTCCCCTAGCCGAGGCTCCTCAGACCGGAGTCAATCACCAGGTCCACTTCCGTGAGTGCCGCCGCCAGCGGGTCGAACACGTGGATTGCGACGCGCCCAGAAGCGGATCCTGGCCGCTCGTTCGCCCAGTCGGCGGGCGAGCCGCACCGCGTGTCGGTGCGTGAGCCCGCGTGGAAGGTGATGCGATCGGCCCTCGAGCAGCAATACGTAAGAAG
>ERZ1370068.4190-contig-3275_pt1 | contig 59967 bp, 63 predicted proteins | sample MGYA00561227_ERZ1370068 | MGnify/ENA primary metagenome ERZ1370068 (study PRJEB38410, sample SAMEA6850437) | metagenome | study: Metagenomic assessment of the ecological functions of the soil: analysis of the soil microbiota associated with the... | reverse complement strand
ATACGCGCGCTTCGTTCAGTTACGTATTGCTATCGCGCAAAGACGTCGCCGACCAGTCCAGGCTCGGCGCGAGTCGGGATTCTTCGCCCCAACGGACGGCGACGTTGTAGTGAAACCCGATCAGGAAGTCATCGGGCTGGGTCACCATCCGATCGGTCGCGCCGGTGGGGCGGCGGCCTGAACGGCGGCAGCAGTCAGGATCACCGCAAGGATCGTGGGCGGCGTAATGTCGTCATGCAGGGCCCCTTTCGACAAGATTGGAACGAGCGAGACTCGTGGCGAGAACGTTGGCGCACCGGCGAGGGCATGCATGGACTTCAAACACTGGCTCGATGGACCGCCCAGGACTTGATCATTCGGAGGGGTAGCCGGTGGACTCTTCGTACCCGCATGCACGCGGCTCAAAACGGTTCCGGTTCCTGATGCGCCGCAGCAGCCGTCGCGTTGCGGCCTTGCCTGCGTGCTCGCGAAAAGCTCCAAGGATCTCGAGCCCCGGTCGTACTCGCCGTCGCCGGTCGGCGTCAACTTCGTGGTGGCCTCGTACCGCAGCTGTTCGAGGCGGTGCGGTCATCGTTGACGCTGCATCCCGCTCTCTCGACGTCAAGGCCTACGTGAATGTGGCGTCTGTGCTGGGATGGGCCGCGCATTTGGCGTTGAGTCGGCCGGCAGGCTGCAGAGTGGCAGCGTCCATCCCGTTCCCCGGATTCACGGAGACGAGAAGAGCGGGAGCGTCTTCGAGCAGCGGCAAAGCGTCACGCGGTCAGGCTCGCTCGACGTCGTGAGCCAGGTTCTCCGATCAGCCTCTGCGGAAATCCCGCCCGGAACCCGCGGGAGTTCGCCGCGGACCCACGACGCGGCCCACCCGTCGGCGGCACCGGCCTGACGGTCTCGGCCCCGACCGGCCAATGCCCGCCGGGGTATCAAGCTCGTCAACCTCGGGACCAACCGATGGGCCGGCAGGCCCGGGCTGCCTCGGTGTCGGGGCTCCCTGGAAGCGGGTCGACGCTCGGGGCGCAGATCGGCGCCTGGCTCCTCCACGCCGGGAGCCCGGACTTCTATCCGGGGCGTCGCCCGGCGGCGCGGATCCGCTGTCGGGGACCCTGCGGGCCCATCAGCCACGTTCCAGCAGGCCGTTGTGGGTCGCGTTCGGCTGGCACCTGGTACGGCGGCGGCGCGGAGCTCGGTCGAAGGCAGGCCCCGAAGCCGAAAAGGCTCGAGCAGCGAGTCGCCACGGTGCGACGCTTTTCCTGGCACCCGCTGAGCGCGAGTCAGTCGGCTCAAGATCGCTTACGGCAGAGAGCGCGATCGTGCGTGTGAGCTCGAGGCTTCCGGCGCGGTCTGCTGTCGTGGCAGCTGCGCTGGTTCTGGGCCGAGCGCGACGGGCGTTGGTGACACGGTTTGAAACGCTGCGAGCGCGCCCGCATCTCCTTGCACTGTTGCTCGCCTCTCGTCCCCTGCCTCGTCGCCGTGGCCCCGAAGGGCGAGACCACTTCTTCGGCCCTCCAGGCGTTAGCCCAGGGCACCGGGACGCCTGACCACGTCTTGATCCGCCATCTCCACGGGAGGGGCTGAAACCTATCCGGCACGGCGTAGCGGCGACGGGGCCGCCGCCGGCCGCTTGCGCCGGGCGCATCGACGTCGATGCCGGGGCTTCACCCTCCCCAGCGCGGCGCCGCTCCCCGCGATTCGAAAGCAGGCTCCGCGATGACTCGACCCTCGGATGTCACGCAGCCTCGCCACGCCGCCGATTCACGATCCCCGCCGGATCCTCGCCACGATCCTGCTCGGCGCCGCGGCCGTTCCGTTGGCCCAACTCACGCGGCGCCGGATTTCACCGCCGCGTCTTGCCGGTACCCCGCCGGGCACTTCCCGAGCCAGGTGGCGATACGCTTCGATCTGAATGGCGGCCCCGGCAAGCTCGACGCCTGGTGGTCGCGAGACCACGGCGACACGCACACGCCCGCGTACGAGCAATACCGTCTCGGTGCTGCTCCGGCCGGGGCGACCGGCACGCCGCGAGTCACGCGCCGAGCTTACGGGACAGGAGTGGGGCCGGAGCTCGGTTTGCGATCGCCGATCTGAATGGGGACGGCAAGCTCGATCTCATGACCGGGAGCAATTCAGAGCCCTGACGATCTCCGTGCTTCCCGGCGCCGGGGACGGGACGTTCGGTCTGCCGATCGATCGCCTACCTGCAATCGCGCCGGAAGGCTAGAGCTCGGCGACATGGATGGCGACGGCCGTCTCGATCTGGCGACGTCGAACTCGGGGAGCGCAACGGTGACGACGTACCGCGGCAACGGTGACGGCACGTTCGGCGGGGCGCTGAACTATGCCGTCGGCAGTGCGCCCGGGCCCGTCAAGCTGCGGGACCTGAACCAGGACGGCAAACTCGACCTCGCGAGTCACTGGGCTGGTGGCGGCCTCACGCTTCCTCGGCAGCGGAAACGGCACGCTCGGGCCGGGCGTTTACCGCCACCAACGTCAGCGCCAGCTCCGTGGCGGTCGGCGATCTCAACGGCGATGGCCATCCGGACATGGTGGTGACGAACTACGTCCCGTCCGGCCCCGGGCCGTTCGTGCCCGGCCACACCATCAGCATCTTCCTTGGGCTCGGCGGCGGCGCGTTCTCGAGGCCGGCGTGGACTGCGATCCGGTTTCCCTCGAACGCCGAGCTCGCCGATATGAACGGCGACGGGCGGCTCGATCTGCTGATGGCGTCGTACGGCGGCGTCGGGACGCAACTCCGGCAATGGGCTCGGCGGCTTCGCGCCCGCGACGTTCGCGACCGGGTCGGTCGGCGCGCCGCTCGCCATCGCCGATCTCGACGCCGACGGCGACCTGGATATCGCCGGCTCCGGATGCGGACGCGGCGGGCGTGCTGCTCGGCAACGGCGACGGGACTTACGGGTCCGCCCGCAGCTACGGCACAGGCAATCTGCCGACTTTCGTCGCGACGGGCGACGTCGACGGCGACGGGGACGCCGACGTTGTGACCGCGCGAGACACGTTCGGCAACAGCGTCTCCGTGCTCCTCGGAATGGGCGACGGCACGCTCGGCGGGCGGGTCGACTATCCGACGGGAAGCGAGAGCGACGGCGTTGCGATCGGCGATTTCAACGCGACAACAGCCGGCCCGATCTCGCGGTGACGAATCGCGAAGGCGACAACATCTCGGTGCTGCTCGGAACCGGGCGGCGGGAGCTCGGCGCGGCCACGACCTACGGCACGGGCGATCGTGCCACCAGCATCGTCGCGACCGATCTGACCAACGACGGCATCCTGGACCTCGCCGTCGCGAATCAATACGGCTACTCGATCCGTTCCTGCGTGGGATCGGCGATGGAACCTTCGCCACGCCGGTCAACATCGGCGTGAACTTCCCGAAATGCGTGACGGCCGCCGATCTGAACGGCGACGGCAACATGGATCTCGTCCACGGGACCGCGACCGGTTTCGGCGTGCTGCTCGGCCAGGCACTGGCGCGTTCGCGCCCCTGTCGGGAGGGTCGCTCGAGCAGTACAGCTTCCGCAGTCGATCGCTACGGGGGACCTGGATGGCGACGGCCTGGTGGACCTTGTCGTCGTGGATCAGTTCTACGACAAGGTCTGGGTGTATCGAGGGCACGGCGATGGCACGTTCGGCGTTCCGACGAGCATCGAGCCGCTGTCGTACCCGGAGAGCGCGTCGATCGCGGACCTGAACGGCGACGGCAAGCTGGATCTCGCAGTCGGGCTTTCCGGCAGCGTCGCCGTCTTCTACGGCAGCGGCGACGGCACCTTCCAGGCACGCCTCGGCTTCGGCAGCAAGGAGCAATGTGTATGGCCTGGCCATCGCAGACTTCAGCGGCGACGGCAGAATCGACATGGTGACCTCGGGCGGCAGGTGGGCTCGGCGGTGACGGTGCTGCTCCGGACAACTCCGGACTGCCGCCCACCGTGATCCCCGTCGGGCTCGACATCGAACCGAACGCGATCAACTTGAGAGCGCTGTGGGAACTGGGCGACCGCCGCGGTCACGCCGCCGCCGCCGCTCACCGCCGCCGACATCGACGTCGGCTCACTGCGGCTGAACGGCTCGGTCGCGGTTGATCCACCGCACCGGTCACGTCTCACCCGACGGCTCGACGCTGACGGTCCGCTTCCGGCGCGCCGAGCTCGCCCTCACCCCTGCCGCCGGCGCAGCAGTCACGGTGACTCTGACGGGGAGCATCACCGGTGGCGTGCTCGAGGGTAGCGACGTCGTTCGAGTGAACACAACGACCATTCATCATCCGCACGCCGGCGACGAGCTGGCGCCCGGCACGACGCTCACGGTGGACTGGGACAAGTCGGTCGCGGCGGCACCGACCGTCGCGATCCTCGCGTCGAAGGACGACGGGGAGACGTGGGAGCTGATCGCGAACGAACTCGAGAACACCGGTTCGTTCGCTTGGACCGTGCCGAACTGGTCGACGACGACCGCACGGCTCGCGGTGGTGCAGATCGAGTCCACGGATCCCGGCGATCCGACCGGGTTCCGCGGTGATCGGCGCGCTGGGAATCACCGAGGCGTTTCGCCATCCAGGGCACGCTTTCGGTCCCCGGTGCCCGTCGCTGCCTTCGCGCTACGTCCCCTCGGCAATCCGGTTACGGGCCCGCTGCGCGTGGCGTGCTCACTGCCGTCGGCGGAGCCCGCCATGCTGCAGCTGTTCGACGTCACCGGGCGGCTGTGCGCGGCTCGCCGGCTCGACGGCGTGGGCAGCGCGGAACATCACACTCGCCGAGCACGTGGCGCCGGGGCTCTACATCGTCCAGCTCGCGCAGCTGGGCCGCAGTCTCTCCTCACGCGTCGCGGTCGTCCGTTGATATAACACGACCCTAGGTCAAAGGCGCTTGTGTTCTCCTGCGGCCGCCCTTCAGGGCGGCCGTAGTCTTTGGGTCTCGTGTGGAGTGATCGAGACGACGAAACGGAGATGGTCGGGGCGTAGGTCGAAGGGTCGATTCCTTCGCGGCTCACCAGCGAGATCAGCACCGCCCTCGCCACCTCTGCCTCCTACCTCGTCACTGTAGCCCAGACGGGTAGGAACTTCTTCGCGTCCTTCACGCCTTGTTCCGTCACCGCGGTTCCCGTCACGTTGAGCTTGGTCAGCTTCGGGAGCTGCTTCAGGTGGACGAGGCCGGCATCCGTGACCTTCGTCCCCGTGACGTTGAGGCCGGCGAGGCCGGGTAGGCGGCCAAGGTGCGCGAGACCGGCGTCGGTCACGTTGTCGTTCGAGAGGTTCAGGGACTCGAGGCGCGTCATGCCGGCGAGGTGCACGAGGCCCGCGTCGCTCACCTTGGTGTCGGCGAGGTTGAGGCTGGTGAGGCCGGTGAGGTTCTTCAGGTGCGCGAGGCCCGCGTCGGTGACGGCGGTGCCCTTGAGGCCGAGGTACTCGAGCGCCGTGAGATCTCTGCAGGTGAGCGAGGCCGGCGTCGGTCACCTTCGTTCCAACGAGGTTCAGGACGCGCAGCGCCGGCAACGTCTTCATGACCGCGAGCGCCGTGTCACCGATCGGCGCTCCCATGAGGCCGAGGCTGTGGAGCTTCGGCAATCCTTGAGAGCGCGCACGTTGGCATCCGTCACGGTCGGGTTTCCGAGATTCAGCACCTCGAGGTCGGGGAGCTGGCGTGAGAAGCGGGAGTACGGTCTCGAGCTTCGTCGCCTTGTCGAGGCCCACGCCGACGATGCGCGCTCCTTCGCGATCGACGGTGCCGCCCGCGGCCTCGATGGATGACTGCGCGTCCGTGGGCGCGGAGCGCGTCGGCGGTGCCGGGGCGGTGGTCGTCGGTGCCGAGGCGGCCAGCGGTGTCGCTAGCGATCGGCGTCGCTGACGCCGCTCGCGTCCCCGTCTTCCCGGCTTGCTCCCGTCGGCTCCAGCCGGAACTCCAGGTAATCCGTTCGGATCGGGCGCACGAGGCGCGGTTGGCCGGGGTAAGGCTCGTCTCCGAGGTAGTAGCTCAGGCGCACGCGGCGGTCCTCTGGATAGTAGAAGGCGTGCCAGAAGGTACGCTCCGGGGGCTGGGTCGGGTCCGCTGCCTGGGACATCTGCGCATCCACGTTCTTGATGGAAGTCGCGGATAGTCTTGTCGTCGAGACTCCCGGTCGCGAGCTTCTCGCGGAGGTAGGCGTAGCGCTTGCAGATCGGCGCTCGCCTTCTCCGGCGAAGGCGGCCTGCCGTCCTCGAGCCGCGTGTGGAGGGTGAAGTTGGTCATCACGAGTGGCTGGCCCGGGCTCTCGACGATGTACTCCTTGTTGTGCGACGCGGAGTACTCCCAGACGAATGCGTTGCCGGTGCGGTCGGCGATCAGGTAATGGACGGGGACGTACTGGTAGTACTGCTTGGTCGCCATCAGCGTCTGCTTCGCCTCATCGACACGTGGCGCACGTGTCGAGGAGCAGGCGGAGGGTCTGCAGCTCGCCCAGGCCCACGGCTGCGTCCTTCGTCGGCTCCATCTTCCTTCGCTGAACGCTCGTCGTCCATGGCCAGCGTGACGGTGAGCCCTTCGGAGTTGATGCCGTCGAGCACGCCGCTCAGGAGGTCGTAGGCGACCATCGCGATGGAGGCGTACCCCGATCGGGATGCAGCTCGAGCAGGTACGGGCGCGCGGTCGGATGCAGCATTGCCGGGCGCTAGGAAGCCGAACGCAGAGGTCGCCGGTCGTAAAGTCGTAGTCGCGGCTCACCACGCTCTTGCCGTTCGCTGTGGACGACGGCGGCAGGTGCGCGATGGAGCATCCAGCCTTGAGGTCGGTGAAGCCGAGCGATGCGAAGTCCCAATCGTCGTCATCGATCGACTTGCCGAACGCTGCCGCGACACCACGCATGCGGTCGAGGAGGATGGGGTCGTTCCGCTCCAGGAACTTGCGCACTGCGCGCGCCTCGACAGGGTCCTTGGTCGGGTTCGGGACGGACGCCGTAGCGCTCCTTCGCGATCTCGGCCAGCGCTCTCCCGATCTGCTCGTTGGTCCCGCGGAGGACGAGGTGGCGGACCTCCAGGGATTTGTTGGGCCCGCCTGCAATCACGCGGTCTTCCTGGACGACATTGTCCGACGCGGCAGCGGAGAGCCAGCCGGCGCCCGAGAGGAAAAGGAGAAGACCGAAGGATGGAATCGCGCGCGCGGCGACGGAGCATGAGGCACCTCCTTGGAGCTTGCATTTCTGACCGACGGTCATTATTGTGACCAGTGGTCATGGCAAGTCAAGCGGAACTTCGTACCCCCGCGAGCGCTACCGGGTCGAGCTGAGGCGGGCGATCCTCGATGCCGCCCGGGAGGCCTTCGTTCGATATGGATATGAGGGCGTCTCGATGCGAAAGCTCGCCGAGAGCGTCGGCTGCTCGCACGGCAACCTCTACCTGCACTTCAAGGACAAGGAGGCGCTCTTCGACTGCCTGGTCGAGGAGAGCTTCGAACAGTTCGGCGAAGGCCTGCGGAAGGTGCCCGAATCGGCGAGACGCGGCGATCCCGTCGAGTTCTTGCGGAAGGCGGGGCGCGCCTATGTGGAGTGGGGTGTCGCTAACGCGAGCGTCTACGAGTTCGTGTTCATCCTGCGCCGACCGGAGCAGAAGCGCCCGCGAAAGCCCCACGTCACCTACGAGCGCATGCGGAACCTCGTGCAGCGGTGCATCGACGAAAGCGGTTCCGTCGCATGGACGTCGATGCCGCGAGCCAAGCGTTGTGGGCAGCCGCCCACGGCATCACGACACTCCTCATACTTCGTCCTAAGTTTCCCTGGGCCGACCGTGACAAGCTGGTCGGTCAGGTCATCGACGCCGCCGTGGACGGTCTGCTGGCCTGAGCTCGGCTTCGAACCTGCCGTGGATCAGCGAACGATCACGACCGCCCGGCGGAGCCATTGCTCCCCGATACGAACGCCCAGGAAGTACACGCCCGGGAGGACGCGCTCGCCGGTCGTGGTGGCGCCATCCCAACGCAGCTCACGGTTGCCCGGCTCCGAGCGCTCCGGACATCAGCGTTCGGACCGCCCGCCCCCTCGACGTCGAAAACGCGCGCGTCGACCTGGGCTGCGCTTGGCAGCTCAAGGTCGCGGTAAGTCCCTCCGCGGGCGGGATTCGGACGCGGCACGCTCAGGCGGAGTCCCCGAGGTGCCCGCGGCTCCGCCGCGGCAGGAACTGACCACCTAAGCTCGCGCAGGTCCCCGTCGCGTTGGCTGCGAACACGTCGTCGCCTCCGAACACGACCATCCGGTCTCGCAGGGGATCGTAGATGGCGCTCTGCTCCGTGTAGTCGGGGTACGCCGGTCGGGTGCAGCAGCGTCCACTGGTTCGACGCGAACGACAGGGCCCACGTGTCACCCTGGTACCTAAATGTGCCCGTGGGCGGCGATCACGTCGTTTCCGTTCGACTACGACCATGCGGTCCCGCACCGCGTCGTAGACGGCCACGTGCTCCGCTCGTCCGTTCGGCGGGCCCCCGGCCGTGGTGATGAGGGACCAATTCAGCGTCGAGAGGGACAGCGCCCAGACATCGTTCAAGTAGACGGAACTGGAAGTTCGACCTCCGAACACCACCATGCGATCCCTCACGGGGTCGTACACCGCCGGATTGGCTCCATCGTGCGGTCGGCGGCCCGCCCGTCGTAGCGAGCGTGGACCAGGCTGGGGTCCCCGCCAGCGAGAGGGCCACGACGGCATTCGACGGCACGAGTGTCCCACCGCCACCGAACACGATCATCCGGTCACGAACCGGGTCGTAGATGGCGCTGGATTGGTACACGTTGGTGGGAAAGGTCCCGGTCGGGGCAAGTTGATTCCATCCCATCGGGTCGGCGAGACGACAGTTCCCAGACATCCATCATCGTCGTCGACGATCCCGCGCGCCCACCGCCGAAAACGATCATACGGTTGCGCAGCGGGTCGTAGATCGCCGTATGCCCGTTCCGACCGAGCGGCGCCGGAAAGGGGAAGGCCCCGGTCCACGCCGGAGAACTCGACAACGAGAGCAACCACGTGCGATCCGCGTAGACGGTCGAGCCGTCGTAGTACCAGCCACCGAAGATCACCATGCGATCGCGAAAGGAGTCATAGATCGCCGTATGATCTCGAAGCATCTTCGGACCCGGCCGATCGGGCGACAGTTCCGTCCACGCCGGGCTGCCGCCGAGCGACAGCGACCACACGTCATTGGCGAAGATCGTCAGCCCGTGATTGCCCCGAATACAATCATTCGCCCGCGCGGACGCGCGTCGTAGACGGCGGCGTGGCTGTGTCGCCAGCGCGGCGCGGTGCCGGAGGGGCTCATTGCGTTCCAGCTCACGGGATTCGCGAGCGGGAGCGACCACACGTCGTTGAGATTCGGGCTGGACGCGTTGCCCACTTGCCCGCCAAAAACAACCATCTCGTCGTGCACGGGATCGTAGATCGCGCTCGCCAGGTTTCGTACCGACGGAAGCGGACCCACGTTCGCGATCTGGAGCCACGATTCGGTCGCCAGGAAAGCGCCCACGTGTCGTTGTAGGTCGTCGAGGGGGAGATCGGGGATGCCCCGCCGAAACGACCAGCGCGTCGCGCACTGGGTCATAGATGGCGCACGCGCCGGTTCTGCCACGGGGGGACCGCCCGAGGGGGCGAGTTGAGTCCAGGCCGGGCTCGAAAGAGGGAGCGCCCAGACTTCGCCGGGCGTCGAGCCAAAACCCCCGAAGACCAGCATGCGGTCGCGAACCGGATCGTAGATCGCGGCATGCCGGACCGAGCCGAAGGTGGCGTCCCCGAGGGAGCGAGCTGCGTCCATGCGGGGCCGCCGGAAAGGCTGAGCGCCCACACGTCGTTCACGGCTGTCGAGCTCCCAGTGCGTCCACCGAAAACGATGATGCGCTTCGCGCACCGGATCGTAGATCGCCGACGTCTCGCCCGACCAGGGGGCAATGTCCCAGCGATGGCGAGCTTCGTCCAGTTCGGCGGGCCGGAGAGCGCCATCGTCCACACTTCGTTGAAGTGAACGACTGGCCCGCCGGTGCTCCCCACCGAACACGATCAGCCGGTCGCGCGGACCGGGTCGTACACGGCAGCGTGGCCATACCGGCCCGGAGGCGCCATCAACGAGGTCCACGTTCCGTCGTCCACAGCGGAAGCAGATCTTGCGGAGAGCAAGGCCAGAATCGACAGACCGACGGCGCCCACCCTCGGGTGGCGCATCTCGTCGTGAACATGGTCCCCACGATGGACCCGCGAGGCCCGGGGCGACATGCGCGCGGAATCCGACCGGATCGACGAGTCGAGGTTAGACCCGCGCACAGGCCGCAGCAACGATCTTCTCGTGAGGCGCATCGCCGGCGACCTGGAAGGCCGCACGACGGTGCAGCGGCGAGGTCGATTCGGCGGCCGTCTACGAGGACAGCGTGAATGTGAACGGCGCGATATCAGGCACATCGGCCACGGCCAGGGTCTCCAGGCGCTGGAGCGCGCTGCGCAGGCCGGCGCTATTTGGCCCGAGGGCGAGTGCCGTCTTCAACTCGGTACGCGCGGAGTCCGACTCGCCCAGGCGCAAGAACACGGCTGCCAGCTGCCCGTGCAGAGCAACATCACGGGGTCTGGCAACGATGGCTCTTGCGCAGCCACACGCGGGCTTCGGCATCGCGGCCGAGCCCGGCGAGGGCGACGCCAAGCCCCCGTCCACTTCCGGCGCATCGGCTCCATCCGCAATCGCGCGTGAGAGCTCACGCGCACCGCGTCCGCGAGTCGGCCACCTGATAGGTCATTCAACCCCAGATTGCCAAGCGCGATGGGGTTGTTAGGATCCAACTGGACAGCGCGCCGCAGGTGGGGTCGTGCATCCAGAGGCCGGCCATCCTTGTACAGCATCGAGCCGAGGTTGAGTCGAGCCGCGGCGAAGTTGGAATCGATCCGTACTGCCTCCTCCAGCTGGGCATAGGCTCCTGCCGTGTCGCCGGAGTGAAGCAATGCCAGGGCCAGATTGTTCCGGGGGCGAGCATGGTCTGGGCGCTGGCTCGCCGTGACGGACCAGATGCTTTGCTCGTTTCGGTAATCGGCGTTGCGCGCGATCGTGCGTGAAAGCAGCGCCATCACGGCCACTGCGACGAGCGCCGTCGCGACCGACCGTGCATCGGTCACGCGACCCGGCCATCGCGCTGCGGCGCCACGGAGCCCGAGGTCGCACGTGAGCACGATGGCGGCGATCACCGCGGCGAGCGCCAGGGTACATGCGGTGCTCGACAACAGGATCGGCAGTGGGCACGACGGTGGAGGGCAGGAGGAGGATCGCAAGCGCCAGCACCGTGAAGCCGATGCGACGTCCGCGCTGCAATCCAGCCACGCAGAGTGCCCCCAGCACGGCAAGCAATCCAATGGCCGCAGCCATTGTCACCGGCGAAATCGCCGGCCAGCCGTAGTCGAGACATGCCGCGCCGGCCACCACGGCCAGGCCGAGGTAGTGCGTGATCGCGAACGGTTGGACTGAGGCGAACCGCCCGACGTTTAGTCCTGCATCGAACCCTGCGGTCTCCCGCCATTCGCGGGGCGCGCGCATCAACACCAGAGCCAGCAGTAACGCCGTTGACCATAGGCCCACGTGCATCGGCCAGCGTCGCTGCACGAGGGAGCGCCACGAGGAGGCGAGGAACGCCTCGATCCCAGGCCAGAGCCAGCATGGGCGCGGCAATCATCACCGGCTTGCTGAGCATGCCGAGGCTACAGGCGAATACCGCCAGCATGGTGCCGCCGCGAGGATCCGCCGCCGCGCGCGCGACGCCGATCAGTGTCATCCAGAGTGCACAACGCTGCCAGCACCTCTGCTCGCTGGATGGTCACCGTCACGGCAGCGGTGGTGATCGGATGCACGACCCAAAGCAGTGTGATCGCCAGCGCCAACGACGGGCCTCGCGATCGCACGGACGATGGCAACGCTGCCGAATCGAGCGTCACCCGCAGCACGGCGAGCAATGCCAGCCCTGTTGCCACGTGGAGCCCCAGGTTCAGCGCGTGGTAGCCCACGACATCGAATCGCCCGAACGCGTAGTTCAACGCAAGCGTCAGCCCCACCAGCGGGCGCGTCGTGTGGAGCACCGCATCCCACGGGGGCCCGAGGTGGCGGATCAGCGCGTTGTCGAGGATGTGCGGCCGATCGTCGAAGATGAATGGGGCACGCAGGGCGTTGAGCCAGCCGATCAGCGCCGCGCCCGCCACAAGGAACGGACCGGCTGCGACGATGGCGCCAGGGCTCTGGGGACGATCTGTGATGGCCCGCGGTCGTGCAGCCTGGTTCAAAGTGGGTCCTCCACCCCTTCGTGGTGACTGCCGCGCCTGGGCCCGACAGGCTGGGCGGCACCGTAGTTTTCGGCCCTCCGGAACAACGATTAACCCCTGCTCGCGCTGCGGGAGGAGAGCGGTCAGGCGTGCGTGCTAGGATGAGACTCCATCTCTCATGGAGGAGAGTTCATCATGCATCCACGACGGATCCGATTGGCGTTGGTGCTGGCCGCCCTTCTCGTGCCCAACGCGGCGCGCGCCGACAAGTACACGGACACGATCGACGTCTTCCGCAAGGCGGGCCGGAGCGCCGAGTTCTTCGAACACAGCTACGGCTACGCCGTTTTCCCGACGATCGGTAAGGGCGGGCTCGGCATCGGCGGCGCGCACGGCTCGGGTCGCGTCTATTCGGGCGACGCATACGTGGGCGACGCGTCCATGACGCAGGTCACGATCGGCTTCCAGTTCGGCGGGCAGGCCTACAGCCAGATCGTTTTCTTCCAGGACAAGCGCGCGTTCGAGGAGTTCACGAGCGGCAGCTTCGAGTTCGGCGCCCAGGCCACCGCCGTGGCGATCACCGCGGGCGCATCCGCGCAGGCCTCGACGGGCGGCGCGGGAGCGAGCGCGGGCAGCAGCACGAGCCACACGAAGACAAAGGGCGCCTACTACAAGGGCATGGCCGTCTTCACTGCCGCCAAGGGCGGACTGATGTACGAGGCGAGCATCGGCGGTCAGAAGTTCGGCTACCACCCGAAGAAGTGACGAGCGTCTGCCGGCACTACCTGCGAGGCGAGAGTGCTCCCCGGCAGCCTGCACAAGGCGGAGGCGACAGGCGTCTCACTTCATCAGGACGAACTTCTGGACGGCGCGTTCGTCGCCCGAATCAAGCCGGACGAGATACAAGCCCGTGGGTAGATGGTTCGGGCGAAGATGCACCTCGTGCGTGCCCGCCGGCCAGACTTCGCGCTCCGCGAGGGTCGTGAGACGACGGCCGGTCACGTCGTACAACGCGAGCGTCACGCGCCTCGAGTCGGGCAGGACAACGCGGAACGCGGCGCTCGACCGAACCGGGTTGGGAAGCACGGGCAGCAGTCGAACGCCCGGCGACGGGGTATCCCGGCCACGCCGACGATGGCGAACGTATCCGCCATCGCGGCCAGGTAAAGCTGGGTCGCCCCCGCTGCCCGCCGGTATGCGCCACCGGCAAACACGCTGCCACCGCCCGCCGCGACGGCGTCGACGGTCGAATCCATGCCCGGGTCCAGGTTCGAGGGCGCCGGAAAAGGCGTCAAGGCGGCAAACCGACTGCGCGCGCGCCCGCGGACGCTCGTGAATTCACCGCCCACGTACACTCGGCTTCCCATCACCGCTACGTCACGGACGCGGCCGTTGACCAGAGGATTCCAATCCGTCGCAAGCCCGGTCGCGGCATCGAGCGCCGCCATGAAGCTCCGCGATGCTCCCCCGACATTGAGGAAGCTTCCGCCAGCATAGACCGTGCTCCCGCTGGCGGCGATCGCATCGACCACGAAATCGGAATTCGGATCCCACGAGATCGTGGCTCCGGTGGTGTCGAACGCCGCGAGGTGATTGCGCACCACGACTCCGGCCTGGGTGAATTCCCCGCCGGCGTACACGATGTTTCCGCTCAGCGCGAGATCGAGAACCAAGCCGTTGAGGGCCGCGTTCCAGGGCCGAACCGCTCCCGTCGCCCGGTCCAGCGCGGCGACATATCTTGGCTGCACCGAGATCCAGACCTCGCCACCGACGTACACCGTGGTCCCGCTCACCGCGATGGCGCGGACCCTGCCGTTGTTGACACCCGGAATCCAAGACGTCGCCGATCCGGTCACGCCATCCAGCGCCGCAACGCCGGGGCGAAGCTGCCCGCCGATCAAGCTGAAGGCACCGCCCGCATACACGGTGCCCTCATCGACCGCGAGGGTGTAAACGCTGTCGTTCGCCCCGGGATTCCACGCGGTCGCGGTACCCGTCGTGGCGTCCAGCGCAGCGAGACGGCTCCGCGCAACTCCACCGACCATGTCGAAGTAGCCGCCCGCGTAAACCGTCGCGCCGTCCACCGCCAGCGTCGCCACGTAACCGCTGGCCGTCGGGTTCCATGCGGTGGATAATCCGGTTCCCGCATTGATCGCGGCGATCCCGTCCCGAAACTGCCCCCGATGGTGGAGAAGCTCCCTCCTGCGTAGACCGTCGTCCCGCTCACCGCCAGGGACGAAACGACATTGTTCGCGTTCGGATTCCATCCAGTGGCCAACCCGGTCCCGGCATCCACTGCGGCGATCAATCCTGAACGGCGCCGCCGATGTGGTCGAACACGCCGCCGACGTACACGGTGCCGCCGGCGACGGCGATCGAATTGACCTGTGGGAATAGCGACACACTGGTTGCGAACGCGTTCGGGTTCCACGACGTGGTGACTCCGTGGTGGCGTCGACGGCCGCGATGCGTCCCCGGCCCACTCCGCCGATGTTGGAGAACTGCCCGCCCAAGTACACGGTGTTTCCGTTCACGGCGAGGGTGAAGACTTGGGGCCCGGGGAATCCGCCGCTCGCGTTCGCTACCCAACTGGTTGCCGCGCCGGTGAGCGGATCCAGCTGGGCAATGGCGGTTCGCGCCTGCCCGCCGATGCTGGTGAACCGCCCGCCCACGAACACGCCACCTGCGCCCACGGCGATAGCCGCAACGCCGCCATTCGCGTTCGGATCCCATGCCAGTGCTGTTCCGGTCGTTGCATCCAAGGCGGCAACGTAGTTCCGCGTTGCGCCGCCGACGCTGGTGAATCCCCCGCCCACATAGATGGTGCCTGCGCTCACCGCCATCGCGGTGACACCCGCATTCGCGTGGGGGTTCCAGGAGTCGACGGAACCATCGGCGAGGACATGCGCGAGGTTCGAACGCTCGATGCCACCCACGGCACCGAAGGTCCCACCGAGGTACCAGCCGCCTGAGCCGTCGGATACGGCCTCGACCACGGATCCGTCGATGACGGGAGAGTTGGCGAGGGGTTTCCCGGCTCCATCCAGAGTCGCGCCACCGCCCGTGTAACGGCCCACGTGGAAGAAGGAGCCTCCCACATAGATCGTGTTCCCGGAGTGCGCGATCGCGCGTACGGGTCCATCCGTCACCCACATCCTTGGATCGACCTGTGCTCGGGATGATCGCGCCGCCAGAAGGAGCGCGATCGCCATACAGACCACACGCGCACCTGCGCGCACCGGTGCGTTCCCGCCGACGTGGGTGGAAGTTTTCCGGGAAGGTCGGCACCGCCGAGAGTGATGCGCTGGCGGACATGTGATCCTCCTCACACCCGAGGCGCGGAGGCTTCAGATTCAGCGCAACAAGCGTAGCACTCGGCTGAGGGGCTCGCGCCTGCCCCTTTCCGCGGACGATGCTAAGGCTGGACGTCCGACCGGCCCGAACGCCAGCGGATCGAGCCGGGCCACCAGTTCCACCGGCCTGCCAACTGGAGCAGCGCCGGACCGATCACCATCCGCACGACCGTGGCATCCAGCAGGACGGCGACCGCGAGTGCGAACCCCAACATCTTCGTGATCAGGAAGTCGCCGAGCGTGAACGCGGCGAACACCACGAGCATGATGGCGGCGGCGCTGGTGATCACCTGTCCCGTCGTTCCGAGCGCCTCCACGATGGCGTCGCGATCCCCGCTCCCGCCAACCGTGTCTCCCGCACCCGATTCATCAGGAACACCTCGTAGTCCATGCTGAGCCCGAACACGATCGAGAACACGATCACCGGCAGGGATGAGAAGGCAGCGCCGAGCGGCTCGGCCACGCCGAACAGACGCCCGCCGTGGCCCTCCTGAAAGACCAGCACCAGCGCACCGAAGGCCGCAGCGACGGTCAGGAGGTTCAATGCGACCGCCTTCAGCGGCACCAGGATGGAGCGGAACCCCAGGAAAGAGCGAGCAGGGTACCGACGACGATCAGCACGACGATCTCCGAGAAGCGCCCCGAGACGGCGTCCTGGTAGTCGGCGTTGAACGCGGGCAGGCCGCCGACCAGCACTCGCACGCCTGCCACCCCGATGCGCGACGCGGCGTTCGCGCGAAGTTCCCGGGCCAGGGCGACGGCCTGCTCGGGCGTGACGTCGTCGCGCGGCACGACTTCGAGCAGCGCCATTCGGCCATCCGCGCTCACCAGCCCACGCGCGAGGGATGCGCGCGAGCTCCGGCGGCAACGTCACGATCTCGAACCAGTCGAGCTTCGCCGCCTCGGCGACCGCGAAAATCGAGCGCACCCTCTCGATTCGTGGATCACCACTCAGCGCTCCGGCGAACCGAGCGAGGGCCTTCCATTCCCCAGCGCGGTGCGGTGACTCCGAGAAGAGGACTACCACGCGCAACGACTGGACAACGCCTCTGCGACCCATGGTGTGAAGGTCCTCGAGCGCCCGCACCGACTCCATCGACGAAGGCAACCACTGGCCCCGGGGCAGCCCGGGCCGCAGCCGCGGAGCCTGGGTCGCGAGCAGCACCAGCGGGAGCGCGCCGAGCACGAGCGCTGACCAGGGCCGCGCGGTGACCCACCGCCCCCAGCGACGCCATGCCTCGGCACCGGCGCGTGGCGTGCTGCGCCGCCGCAGCCGGCCCCAGTCCACGCGGTGGCCCAGCGCGGCCAGCACGCCCGGCAGAAGCGTCGTCGCCAAGAGTGCGGAGACGATGACCACGAGCAGCCCGCCGACGGCGATCGCGCGCATCTCGTTGAGCGGCACGACGAGCAGTGCGGTGAAACCGAGGGCTACCGTCGCCGCCGAGAGGAGGATCGTGTGTCCCGCGTGGCGAGCCGCATCCTCCGCCGCGTCCGCCGGAGGATTGCCGATCGCCAGACCTTCGCGGAATCTGCTGACCATCAGCAATGCGTAGTCGATCCCCAGGCCGAGACCCAGCATCGTCACGAGGCTCTGCAACAGGATCGAGAGTGGCCACACGGTGGCCACGATCGCCGCTGCGCCCAGCGTGATGGCGATCGCGAGCGCTCCCGCGAGGACCGGGATGAGTGCGGCGGCGAGCGCGCCGAATGCGACCAGCAGGACCAGCGCCGTCAGCGGCAGCGCGCGACGCTCGGCTGAGCCGACGTCCATACTGCTTGTGCGCCGCAAGTCGACATTCAGCGCCGTCTCGCCGGTCCAGCGCAGAGTCACCGCGGGGTAGTCGGCCCGGAGGCTGTCGGCGAGGCCCTCGGTCAGCCGGCGTAGCGGAGGCAGGAGCCGGTCGGCGGGGCCGCTCTCGGGGGCGAACCCCACCAGGATGAAGGTCCCCGCCCGCTCGGCGAGACGAAGAGGGTGTCGGGGTAGTCGAGGTACGAGAAGACGCCGCCCACGTCGGTCGCATCGCGGAGCGGCCACACGATGCGCTCGAGTGCCGTCGCTCCATCGGGGGTGTCGGGCGACGGGATCCCTCCCACGACGAGGACGCCGTACCGGGCATATGACGAGGACAGTGGACCGGCGAGCAGTCGTTCGACCGCAGCCGACTCGCTACCTGGGATGCGGGCGCTCACATCGAGCACCTCGGCCACACGCCGGGCCTGGGGCAGGAAGAGTGTCGCGGCGACCACCCAGGCGAGACCGATCCAGCCGCGCCTGCGCACGAGCATGCGGGCGAGCGGCATGGACCCGCTTTCCGTCGCCGTTCCTGTCACTGGTGCTCCGCGACGATCGCACACGAGCTGAGCCCGCCGCCGACCGCCTGCATGAGATATCGCTGGCCGGGTGCGATGCCCGCGAACGCTTGCGCCATCGCCACCGCGAAGGTCGGTGAACCCATGTTGCCGTGGTCGTGGACGACCCGGACCACGCGCGTCGGCTCGAGTCCCAAGTCACGCACCAGTGCGTCGATCTGGGCGCCGTGGGTCTGATGGAAGCAGCAGTGCACGAGGTCGCGAGCCGCAATCGCGGCGGCCTCCAGGCTGCCGTGGAAAACTACACGCCACCTCTCGTGCACGAAATCCCGCACTGCAGGGGGTATCGGAGAACTCGTAGACGTAACGCGCGTCGCACCGCGCGGGTGGAAACGGCGTCCGCACCACAAATGCGCTGGCGAACTCGGGTGCGGTGTCATGGAGGACGCTGAGGAACCCGGGCCCTCGTGCTTCTCCACCAACACACACGCCGCCCCATCCCCGACCGACAGCAGGGCGCGCAGGTCGTCGGGCGGCGTGAGCTGCGAGAGGTTCTCGGCAATCACGACGAGCACTCGCTCGCAGCCAGCAGCGACGAGCAGGGCGGCCTGGGCCAGGCCCAGCACGCCACCGCTGCAACCGGATTTGAGATCGAAGCAGGAGGCGGTGAGTCCGAGTTGTTCGGCGAGTAGTGCCGCCTGGCAGTTGCAGGGGTTGGGATTGGAGGTGCTGACGAAGATGAGGGCATCGAGGCGGGTCAGCATCTCGGGCCGCCGAACCCGCAGGCGCTCGACCGCGGACCGCGCCAGATCCATAGCGGTGCGACGAGCTGGGTCCGGAACCTGACCGGGCACGTGCGTCAGATGACGTCTTTCGACTCCCAGCTCGGCGATCAAACGGCGCGAGAGCGGTGACTCGAGGTAACGCTCCCACGTGTCCGGACACGCAAGCCGGAGGAGCGAGGCGGTGTCATAGCTCGGCATCAATCCGAAGTCGCAGGTCTCCACATCCGCGATCCGAACACCGGGCACACTAAGCCGCATGAGTGTTCTCGACGGCGAAGCGCCGGTGCAGGTCGAACTCGATCGTCAGCCGGATCGGCTTGGTCTGGGCGCTCGGGATCGGCGGTGCCCCCTGCGCCCGCGCCAGATGACTTGCCAGCTGTCCGGGAGCCGTCACGACGATCTCGAGCGGTTCGAGCAGAGCGTCGTCGCGCTCGAAGTCGTAGCCCTTCGCGGCGGCACGAAGCTGACGCTCGAGCTCCGCGCTCAGAGCCGGCAGCAGGGAGTCCCGCGTGTCGGCCAACTCGGCGCCGTCGATCAAGACGCGATACCGCCGGTCGGTGCACGGGACGAACAGGAACTCCCGGAACCAGATGCCGCACGCACGACTGGTCGCCTGCATCGCGTGCGTCACGTCGAGCTCGGTGAGGCGTTCGTTGCTCACCGATGTGCGCCGGCCTGCCTGTGCACACGAACTCGATGACCGGCGTGCGACCGACGACGTCCACGACGCGGACGATATCCTCCATGTCGTATCGATGGAGTCCGCCGCCGTTGGTCAGGATCAGACGGTACTCGGCGCCGATCTCCAGCTCGTCTGCCCGGAGGGCATGCGCCCGGCCTGACGCCTCCCCGCCTCGGGGATGAATTCCATGAAGTGGGAGGTGATCGCCAGCACGCCGCCCGACCGGTTGCCGCGGTGAGGGATCGCGAACACCCCTCGCTCGCCGACACCGGGAACTCCCAATGCCGATCGAGGCCGAATGCCGAGTCGAGGGCGTCGAGGGCGTAGCCCATGTTCCCGCCCTGCCAGCACACCAACACTTCTAATGAGGGAAACAGCAGTCGGGTGGGCAGCGTCCCATCTCGCCGCCATGCGGCACGCAGTGCGGCGGCCAGGGCTGGGTCGGGACGGGTGCGAAACGTTCCGCGCAGTGCACTGGGGCCCGAGGCGTCGAGCGTGCCGGCCGCAACATCGGCGCAGAGGGCGCTCGGCCTGATCGTCCAGAGCCTGCCGCAGGTTGATCAGATTGACCGGCGAGATGGCGCACAGTGCGCCCAGCCGACGCTCGGCGATCGGGATCCGCCCCGCGACGTAGTTGCGTTCATCCACGTCGTCGATCGTGAAGGCCCAGTAAGGCACCGCGAACCGACGGCGCACGAGCCACTGGGAAGCTCCGGTAGTTGAACCCCGAGGCGAATCCTGCGCGGATGCCAGTGGGCGAGAGCCTCCTTCGGCGGATCCCACGAGGAACTGAGTCTTGAGTGTCCGCAAGGCGGGATGGCCGGCCTGCAGGGCGCCGCTGAAGACCAGCGCTCCTTCACGCAGCTCGCGACGCAACTCGGCCGTAGATCGGGACGTACTTGAATCGGCCGGTGGACCCCGCGGTCATCGCGAAGAAGATCGGCCGGCTCGGACAAAGCCGCTCCCAGTCCCCGTGATAGACCGCATCCAGGTCCGCACGCATCTCGGCGTAAGTGCGAATTGGCACCGCATCCTGAAAGGCTCGGACCATCGCGCCGTCATCCGCGATCCGGCGGATCCAGCCGAAGCCAGAGCGACGACCGATCCCGGAGCGCTCGCTTGCGCGAGGATCGCCCGCAGCCGGGCGGCCTGGGTGCGCAGCGGCGCTCGAGGGCGGCGACGAAGCGCCGATAGCTCCGCTGAAACAGCGCGCTCGCGATCACGGGTCTGTCCCGGTCCGGGCCAACGCCAGCGGCGCGGACGGCGCCGGCCACTCGGTGCGCGTCAGGCAATCGAGCGCCGTCGGGAACCACAGCACCGTATGCGATCGAACACTGCTTGCCGATCCGCACGCGGCTCCGATCCGCGCCCGGTTGCGGATGGAGGTGCACGCTCCGATGAGGGTCTCCTCCCCGATCTCGGTGTGAGCCCCGATCGACACGGCGTATTCGACGGTGCTGCGCGCGCCGACGCAACAGCCCGGCGCCCAGCTTGCTGTAGGCCCCGATCAGCACGCCGTCGCCAATCCGGATGCGCGCGACGACCAGGGTCCGGAGTCGTGGCTGGTAGGAGCACACCAAATGTGCGAACTCGCCGACGAAGCTATCGCGGCCCAGCTCGATCAGGTGCGGCTCGCGGATGCTGGTTCGCGTCGTTACCTGCGCCCCTGCCCCGAGCCGGGCTCGAATGCGCGGAGCGCGATCCTCTGGAAACCGGGACTGAGGAAGAAGACGGGCTGGAACACCGATAGGTACACGGACGGTGCCCACCCCTTGAGAGCCCAGCGGAAGCTGCCCCGGTCCGCGAACAGCCGGAACGTGCCTTCCTCGGACGCCGGCAGCAGGCGATGCGCCACCGCCATCCCGATCAGCGCGGACCAGGGCGCGAGCACCACCCAGGCCATGACTCCGAGGATCGGTCCGACCACCCCGACCAGGACCAGCGGCAACATCGTCCAGGCGGCGAAGTAGAGCCAGCCCAGCCACCACAGCAGATCGAGCGTCATCACAGGTTCCACCTCCACGGCCGACGCGTCGCCGTCGACGAACATGTCCACGACACGGCGTGCGACGTCGGCGGCTTCGGCGACCGTCAAGGCCGTGCCGGGCGGCGAAGTCATCCGCCACGGCGATGGTCCGCGGCGTCCGCACGATTCCCGGATGGAGCAGGTGGACTCGTACACCGCGGCCGGCGTACTCGCGGTGCGCGGCAACGGCGAGTCCGGAGAGAAAAGCCTTGGTCGCCCCGTAGAGCGCCGCACCAGGCACGCCGACGCGCGCGGCCCGGGAGCCGATCCAGATCAGCACTCCGCGACGCTGCTGGCGAAAGCGGCCCAGAGCGCGGCGCTCATGCGCAGCGCGTGCGTGCAGTTGGTCCGGATCGTGGCGTCGATCGTGGCAGCGTCCAAGCTGTGTAGCCGTCGCGGTCCTTCCCGGTAGAGCGGGTTCACGCCGACCGTGAGAATGGCGCCTTCGAGCGGTAGTTCCGGCGCGGTCAGCTCGGCGATCAACCGAGCGACGGCGCACGAGTCGCCCTGGTCGCAGTCGCGTGTGCGCACCGCTCCCGCTGCTGCGGCGGCAGCGACTCGCGTGCCCGCTTCAGCTTCTCCGCGCAACGGCCGGTCAGGAGGATGGGCGCGGCGGTTCGCTCGAGCAGCACCTTCGCGCACTCGTAGCCGATGCCCTCGCTCGCCCCGGTGATGACGATCATGGCGACCCCCAGCGGACCAGTTGGATCGCTCCCGCGTAGCCCGCCCCCACCGCGCCGAGGCAGAGCCAGCTTCCCGGGACCAGCCTTCCCGCCGCCGCGGCCTCGGCGAGCGCGATCGCCACAGAGGCGGACGTGGTATTGGCGTACCTCGGAAAGTTGATCCACGCCTTCTCCTCGGGGATGTCGAGGTCCTGCAGAATCTGTCGCAGGAGGAACAGGTTGGGCTGGTGGAGACAGAAACACCCGACATCGCTCAGCGACACCTTTGTCTCGGCCACCAAGCGATCGGTCAGCTGCCGAAAAGCCCGCCCGAGCCGCTCTGGGCGACGCGCCCTCCGTCGGACATCGTGATCGAGCTGCGGTGGTGCCTGATGCCTTCGCATGTGAGGGGCTCGCGCGATCCTCCCGCGGGGATGTACACCCCCTCGGCACCACTGCCGTCGGCGATCAGGATCGAGTGGTGCACGCCTCTCGTCCCCGGAACTCTGGGTAAGGACGACCGCCCCCGCCCCGTCGCCGTAAAGGAACAGGGTGCGCAGGTCCGCAAAGTTCAGCTGACGCGACCGCACATCGGCTCCGATCACCAGGACCGGGCCTTCTCCCGTCGCGACACAGCGCGCGCCGAGGTCCAAGGCCTGGAGGAAGCCCGAGCACGCACCCACGATGTCGATCGCGGCACAACCCTTGAGCCCCAGGTTGCGCTGGACGACGCAACACGTCGCGGGGGTCGGGTAGTCGCCGGAGACGGTGGCGAGGATGATCCGACGGATCGCGGAGGCGGGAACCTGCTCGACGCGATCGCACGATCGGCCGCCTCGGTGGCGAGATCGCTCGTGGCGTGCTCGCTGTCCGCAAAGTGGCGCGTCTCGACCCCGATGCTGCGGCGCACGAAGTACGGCTTGATCCGCAGACGATACCGAGCGATCAACTCGTCGTTGGTGATCGGCGGCCCGGGCACGTAGTAGCCGGTCCCTGCGATGGCGGCTCTCATCGCGCACCGTTTCGGGCGAGGACCCGGGCCTCGAGGGCCCGGCGTCGTCCTCGTGCGCAGCGGCTGCGACCTCACGCGACGCCGGTTTCCACCGGTCCGCCGGCGTGTCGAGAAGACGGTCGATCTCGCCGGGCAGCTCGTGAGGATCGATGGCCGCGGCGAGCATGCCCGATGCGAGCAGGTCTTCGAAGCCAGGACCCTGCCCCGCTGCCGACCGCCGCCACTGCGCCCGGAGCCGGGGACTCTGGCGAAGAACCTGATCGATGATCCCACCATGCATGACCCCGATGCTGCTGCCACGCACGCAGGCCACGGTTCGCCACCCGCCGAACACCTTCGGGATGCCGAGCATGGACGCGCCGCCAAGCACCTGCCGATGATCACGCCCATCGATCGATAGGGATACCGAATGATCTTCTCGCCGACCAGAGCATCTTGCGGATGTTGTTCGCGTCGCTCTGGTCGAAGCGGGATCCACCCCGGGGAATCGGAGGAAGCTGACGATCGGAACGCGCATCGCGCGGAAGAGGTCGAGTCCCGCCGCATACTTCTCAAGGGTGCGCACGGTGATGAGATTGTTGGGCCGGCGCGGAGGGTTGATGAAGATGCCGAGCGGCCGGCCCCGCCGCGTGCCCAGGAAGAGACCCAGGCTCGAACACCAGCCCGGCACGAGTTCCTGGGGCGAACCGTCGAGAAAGGTTCCTAGGAGCGCGGCCGTTGCCGAAGGCTCGTCCGGCGACGCCGGCTGTGACCGCCGGACGCGGCGCGAGCAGCTCCTTCCAGCGTTCGAACGCCACGCCCACCGACGGCACTAAGCTCTGTGTACGAGGTCGTTGCGCTCGTAGCTGGCCTCGGCCGCCGCTCGGTGCGCGAAGTCGGTCCAGTCCCGAAGAAGAGCTTGAGTATTTCGGGACCCGTGAGATTGATGTGGGTGCGCCGGCCACCGCCATCCGATAGTGCCCAAGCCCGTAGAGGAGCGTGGCCGGGCCGAGGCACTTGCCCAGCGCAGCACGTGACGACGAGACGCTCTTGCGCGTAAGCGAGGAGCTCGGGCACGAGCTGGAAGGCATCGGAGAACAATGTCCTGCCCTGCATCGAGGCTCCACGCCGGCGGAGCTGACCACGTACAGCAGCGGAGGCCCCTCGTCCGTCTCGAGCCGCAGCTAGCGCAGGAAAGCCGAGAAGCGACGCGTGTTGGTGTGGGTGTAGGACCCGGCGTCGACGCGGAAGTCGCTCCACGCGACCGCCACGGTGCGCCCCTGGTACTCGCCGAGCGCCAGGACGAGCCCGCTCAAGCGGCTTCGATCGATCGGCGTCGCGGCATGCGACGACTCGATGAAGACCTTGAGCGACCGCACGCCCAGCGAGGAGAACACCGTCCACAGGAACGGGTGTGCGTCTGCCCCGATGGTGACCCAACGATATTCCGGGTTCATGATGGGAGGCGCTCCATGAGAACCACGTCATTTCGACACGCATGCGATCCGGTATGGGTGCATGCTCGCGCCTTCCACCAGGGCAACTAGCAGGCCCAGCCAGATCGGCGCGGAAGGCGACGACGGGAACTGCTTGGGCGGGAATAGCGAGCCGTCGGTAGAACGTGTTTCGCCGTACGCGGCGTTGGTGGTCCCGCGCTGTCCGGAACGACAGTCAAACTCTAGAGATGTGGAGTCGACTCCCCTTCGTCACGCTCAACGGATGGCGTAGGTCGATTTACGCAACCCGACGCGGTGAAGCATGAGGAGAGTTGGCCGCTGTCGAGGGCGCGACGACGGCGATGGGCGGAACAGCTGCGTCTGGTGTTCCGGGTGACGTCGAGGTATGCGCGATGCCGTTCGCCGGTCGTGGCTGGCGCCTCTACCAACCCCGTGATTAATTGACTACGCATCTCCCGGATCGCGAGCGTAAGCTTTTGGTGTGGTCTCCAGCCGAGGCGGGCCACTGGATTCATCCGCCCCTCGATTCCGGCGGTCCCAAGGCTCGTGGACTCCGCGGCGCGCACGTCCTGGTGCGAGGCCCATGGGAGAGTTTGCGATGAGTTCTTGCGACTACCGCACCTGCAGTTAATCCACCGACACACGACACATTACGAATGCCGCCCGCCTCCGCGCTGCTCTCGCGGGGCGGCGTGAGCATGCCTTGGCGCGCGATTCGGAGATATCGATCGCGTGGCGGAGGGTTCATGTGCTCTCGTGAATCTCGTTCCGCGCCCCCAGCTCGGCGGGGTTTTCCGGATTCTGCCGTTCGCGGCGGCGCTCGTCGCGACATCCATTCCGGTGGTGTGCCTCGCGACGCCGCCGTTTCTACGTTCACCCGCCATTGTCCACGACACCCAGCTCTATCCAATCGCCGTCGCCGTCGGCGATTTCAACTTCGGACGGAGTTCCGGACGTGGCGGTCGCGCACACTGCGTCACGACGTGCAAAGCGCGATCTCCATCCATTACGCGAACGGCGACGGCTCGTATCGTTTCCTTCGAGCGTCGACGAGCTCAAGCTTGCAGAGAATCCCCAAGACCTGGTCGTCGCGGACCTGAAACGGGACGGCAGGCCAGATCTGTCGTCGCGAAGGGTGGCTCCGTCTCGGTGTTTCTCGGCACCTCTCCCGGACGATTCGGGCCGCGGGCCGATTACACCGTGAGCTCGTTGGTGTCTGGAGTGGTCGCCGCGGATTTCGACGGGGATGGAATCGACGACGTGGCCGCGGCGGATCCAGAGTTCCGGCAACGTGCGGCTGTTCCACAATCCCGGATCCGGACTGCTCACCGTCGTGGGTTCGTTCCCGACGGGCGGTCAGCCGACATCGATCGCGGCCGGCGATCTGAATGAAGACGGCCACACGGATGTCGCGGTCACGCAGGTCGTCCGAGGTGGCGGTCCTGTTCGGAACCGGGGCCGGATTCAGTCCTCCCGTGCATCTGCCGGTCGCGGGAGCGGCGCACGTGGCGATCGCGCGTCTCGATTCCGATGCGCACCTCGATCTCATCGTGGGCAGCGCCACGAGGTACGGCGTCTCGGTTCGGCAAGGCATCGGAGACGGCACGTTCGGTCCCGAGATCTTGCACTTCACGGGGGATCAATCTGCAGGGACTCGCCGTCGCCGATCTGGACGCCGATGGCGATCTGGACATCGCTACTGCGGGCTTCGGATGCTGCTTCAACGCCGTCAGCGTGGCGGCAATTCTCGACAACGACGGCTCCGGCGGGTTCCATGACCCGCGGATCGTCCCCGCCGGCCGGTGGCCCGGAGACGTCGCGATCGGCGACCTGGACGTAGAGCGGGCGACAGGGATCTCGTCGTGGCTCAGTACGAGATCGGGTTTGCCACGATCAGGCCGCGAGCGCGGGGCTCGCGGATTCCGTCGATGTCGGCGGTGCTCCACGGCGGATTCGCGCCGCCGACATGAACGGCGACGGGCGTCCCGACCTGGTCGTTCTCGATCCAGACCACAGTCGCGTGCGCGTGCTCTCCAATCGATGGCCCACCGCATTTCGGTCCACCATTCGATCGCGGCGTTCATACCGACGCAATGGATATGGCGGTCGGCGACGTGAACTGGGGATGGTCGTCCCGACGTTGTGATCGCCAATTACGGACAGACGGCGTCCGATGCTTCCGTCGTCTTCCGGACGGATCTGCTCGGGCCGGCGGTCGATTATGCGGCGGGATCGAGCTTCGTCTACGGCGTGGCTGCATCGGCGACCTGAATTCCGACGGTTGGGCGCGGACCTGGCGCTCACGCACTGCACCACCGACCTACGCGTCGGTGCGCTTTCAACGACGGCGCCGGGGGTTCCAGAGCCCCGATGGATCTTTCCTCGTCAAGAGTACTCCGGGGAGCAGATCGAGAGATCGCGGATATGGATCGAAACGGCTATCTGGATCTCGCCGTCGGGCTGTCGGCACGCCGCTCGGCCCACTGATCGCAAGGGGAGACGGCTCGGGTGGGTTCACGAATGGGAGCCTGCTGCGGCCGGGCGTCTACGCGTACGGCAATGGAATCGCCGGTCGCCGACTTTGGCGGCGACGGCTCCCTGAGTATCGCGATGTCCTGCTCCAGGACCGCCGGCGGACCCGATCCTCCAGAAATGCGGTCGCTGATTCGTGTGGGAAGGGATTCGCATCCACCGCCGCACAACGGTACTCCGTCGGGGCAGGGCCGTCCGACGTCGCCGCCGGCGATCTCACGGGCGACGGCCTGCCCGACATCGTCGTTGCCAGCCTGAACTCAGGGCACCGTTTCCGCACTCGAGATCGGTCCGACGGAACGTTCGCGCCGCGCGTCGATCGCACGACCGGCGACCGGCCCCGGACCCTCGCAATCGCGGACTGGAATGGTGATGGTCATCTGGATGTCGCGGTGGGTGAGCAATATGGCGGCGACGTAGTGGTTCTTGTATGGCTGCGGCGTCGGAACGGTCGATGCGCCGTCGCGGATCCCGCCGCGGCGGCGTCGTCCTCGATCCCGCGTATCCGAACCCGGCCTCGAGCCACGTCCGGATCGGGTTCTCGTTTGCCAACCGCCAGCACCGTGGCTTTGCGAGTGTTCGACACTCTCGGACGCCGCGTGGCGACTCTGATCGATCGCGAGCTGGATCCTGGAGCGTCACGAAGCCAGCTGGGATCGTCGAGAACGCCTCGCATCGTTCGGGCGCCCGCCGGCGTCCAGTTTCGTCGAGCTACTCGCCGCGCGGTGAGCGCATCGGCCGCAAGATCATCGTCAGCGAGGTGACGCACCACTTCGCGCCATGCCGAAGCACGACTCGCCAGGCTCCCCGGAGGCGGTTACGGAGCGGGCTCGGGATCAGCCTCGACTTCCAGACGATATCGGTATGTCTCCAAGACGGGTCGCGGTCCGGGCGAACACCTCCCGAGTTGCGAACCCCGGCTTCTCGAACCGGAAAATCTCCGTGCTGGGTGCGGTCGCCGGCGCGGGCTTGAACAGGAATGCTCCGTCCGCGCCGGTCATCGCGAACGAGATGAAACTCGCTGGAGCCTTCCCGGCCAACGAGAACCGAGACGTCGCGCAACGGAGCGCCGTCCTGCTGCGGCCACCACGCCATGAAGCGTGTAGCCGTCGGCGATCACGCGGGTCGGACCCTGCTGCACGCGCCAATCAGAAGAGCGGCGCAGACCACCAGGATGGTTCTCCGCATGCGAAGAGTCTAGACCCGCCGTGACGCCTTCGTCCACGACCGGCTTGCCCTCAGTAAGCCTCGATCCGCCGCGTGGGGTACCCGGCGACCCGCCGGTGGCTCCACCGCCGCGCGATCATCGCCGTCCACTCGAGAACGACTCGGATCGTCGGCTTCGCCTGCTTCCCTGCCGGAACGACCAGGATCATCCGCGTCCATTTGCGGTTGATGTCGGCTCCGAAGAGTTGTTCCGGCACCTTACCCACGGCGCGCGGAGCACCGACGCGAAATTCCTCTCCCGGAAGCAGGTCGACGCCGCGCACCACGCCGTTCGGCGTCCGCCCCAGTGAGAGCATCGTTCCATCGCGCTTCCAGCCGACGACTCCGGTGCCGTCCGTCGTGACCTGATAACGCCGCCCGGGCGTCGGGAACGACTGCACGTAACCCTCGGTGCGGCCCGACTCGTCGGAGTTGTAGCAGAGCCAGCGCCCGTCGGGAGAGACCGCCGCGCCCGTCTCGTTCGCCGGTTTGCGTAGATAAGGAAGCGGCTGTCGGTCGCCTTCGAGCGGAAGCACCCAGATATCCCACTGCGTTTGAGAATTGAGCCGCTCGATGATGAGCGCCTTGCCGTCGGGAGTCCATCCATCGATGCGACGGAAATCGGCCCCCGACGGCATCACCGTCTCGCCGGGTCCGCTGCCATCCGTAGGAGCCACAATGACGGTCTGCGGGCCGCCGGTGCTCTCGGTGTAGGCGACGCGTTTGCCGTCCGGCGACAATGCGAAGTTCTCGACCTGCTGCTCCGCGGACACGCGGTTGGTCGTTCCGCGCTCGAGATCCACGACCAGTAGCCTCGAACTCGGTCGTCGAAAGCGCATGGTTGACCATCGCCGAGCGCTCGTCGGGAAACAAGGCGAGACCGGCGTAGGCTCCGTGAGCGAGCGGGATCTGCTCGACCTCGTGGCCGGCGACGTCGAACCAAGCCATTCGATTCACGGGCAGCGGCTGGAACATGTAGGCCATCGTCCCATCTTCGGCGATCGACACCGACCGGCGCCCCCGTGGTCATCGGTGGTGGCGGCGTATCGCCGAGCGACACCGGCTCGCCCGAGAGTCTGAGCGAGCCGGATCGAAACGCTGTGCCGACAGCACTCCCTTGCGGCAGAACAGCAGATGACCGCTCGGCGAAAATGCAGCGCCGCCTTCCGCCGAGAACACCGATCGGCGACTCGTATCCCCGAGCACGCCGGCCACGATCGCGATGCGACCGGCATTGCCGCCGAGGACGCTGAAGAGATAGTGCCGACCGTCGGGAAGGAAGCGCGGGAAACCGATGCGCGGTTTCGTGCCGGGTCGAGTCGACCCGGGTCACCGCAATCGCGTCGCCGCCACCGGCGGGAATGGTGAAGAGGGGGACCGTTCGAGCTGGGCGCGAACAGGATCGCTCCGTCTCGATTCCACGTGCCGCCGCGCGACGACCGCACGTCGCAGAGTACTTCCGGGTCACCGCCGGCGACCGCGATCTTCTTGAGCTTGCCCATCGAAAGAACGCGAGCGATCGGCTGTCCGGCGACCAGAACGGCTGCGTGGCGCCGTTCGTCCCGGGCAAGGCTCGCGTTCTGAAGGAGTCCATGCCACGGACGCAGAGACTCGGAGTGCCGGCCGAATCCGTGAGCACCATCGCCAGCATCTGCCCATTCGGTGAGATCGCACACTCGACGGGATCCGCGCTCAACTCGAATGGCTCCGGCGCCATGATCTCGAAGTGCCGCGCGACGGTCTCGCCGCGGCGGTTCACCATCGACTGGACCAGCGCGGTCGCAGCGATCGCCGCAACGACGATCGCGCCCACTCCCACCATGGCAGACCCGAGCGCGCCTTTGCGCCGGATTCGATCCATCGGCCGCAACGAGCGCCCCCGAGGTTCCGAGCGCGATCAACTGATCCAGCTCGAGTCGCGCGTCGCCGATGTCGCGCAGGCGCTGCTTCGGGATCCTTGACCATGCAGCGCTTGAGCAGATCCCGCAGGCGCGCCGGCGTACGCGCGGGGAGCGCGTTCCACTCGGGCTCTCGCTCGAGGATGCGCGCCACGAGGTCGGAGATCGTCTCGCCCTCGAACACGGGCTTGCCACAGAGACATTCGAAGAGCACGCAGCCGAACGACCAGATGTCGGTACGACGGTCGACGTTCTTGCCGCGCGCCTGCTCCGGCGACATGTAGGCGGCGGTGCCGAGCACCATGCCCGCCTGGGTCGCGGCGTAAGTCATGGTCGGCGAGGCCGACAGGTTGGGATTCGAATCGCCTTCTCGCGCTTCGGCGCCGCCCTTGGCTAGCCCGAAGTCGAGCACCTTCACCACGCCGGCGGGAGTGAGCATCACGTTCCCCGGCTTGAGGTCGCGATGAACGACACCGCCCTCGTGCGCCGCCTCGACTCCGGCGGCGATCTCGCGCACACGTGCAGGGTCTCGTCGAGCGACAGCCCTCCCTTCGCGAGACGCCGGGCGAGGGTCTCTCCTTCGACGTACTCGAGCACCAGGTAGCGCTGGCCGCCGACCTCTTCGAGGCCGTAGATCGAGGCAATGTTCGAGTGGTTCAGTGACGCGAGCAGGCGGGCTTCGCGCTCGAACCGCGCGAGGCGCTCGGAGTCGTGAGCGAGAGACGCCGGGAGCGCCTTGATCGCAACGTCGCGCCCGAGGCGGGAGTCGCGCGCGCGATAGACCTCCCCCATGCCGCCCGCACCGAGGAGGCTGACGACTTCGTAGGGACCGAGCCGGATTCCTGCGGCCAGGGACATGGCGCGGAACTATAGCCGGAGTGGAGCGCGCGATGAACCCAGTCTTGTGCCGCGACGAGATAGGCGGCGCCTTGCCCTCGACATTCGCCGCGCGAAGCTCAGTGCTTCTGCGCGCGCTCCGCCATGTCGTGCAGCGTCTCGGCTGCCTCGTCCCGGACCGCGGGATCCGAGCTCTTCAAGAGATGCCGCAAAGCCTTCAGTCCGTCGGTGCCGGGAAGGTCGCCCAGCGTCTCGACGGCCTCGCGGCGGACCATCTCGTCCGGGTCGTGGTCGGCGATGCTGACGAGCGCGCCGGCGACGCGCTCGGGTTCGCACGCGCCGAGCGACTCGACCGCCTCGGCGCGGACGAAACGCTCGTCGCAGTCGAGCGCGAGGTCGATGAGCGCCTCGGTCGCCTCGGGCATCGCCAGGTCGCCGAGCGACTCGGCCGCCTCGCGTCGCACGCCGATCGCTTTGTCCTTGTTCGCGTGCGCGGTCAGCGCCGCGAGCGCCGGCTGGCCCGGATGCCGCGCCAGGCCCTCGGCGGCCTGCGCCCGCAGCTCACCGTCGCGGCGGCCTTCGAGCAACCCGATCAGCTTCGGCGCCGCCCTGGGGATCGCGTGCAGCGAGAGTGCCGTAACGAGGACGACCGCGCGCCGGTCGTCCGGCGTTTCGTCGAGCTTGCCCGCAAGCCAGTCGAAGCTCTCCTCGAGCCCGACCTTGCCGATCGCCACGACCGGCAGGCGGCCGAGGTCAGGCGACAGGCTCGCACTGCGGATCGCGATCCGGTCGAAGCCCCGACCCCTGGCCGGGACGCGGAGCAGGAGGACCGCGTCGTGGTCCGCGCAGTTGAATCGGTCGGCCAGCTTCGTCGAGCCGCCTTTGAGTGACGACGAGTCCCAGCCCTCGCTATCGGAGACGAGCGTCTCGCCGCCGTCCCTCCCACCGTCGAAGTCGATCGCGTAGGCGAACCAGAACGCGCCGTCCTCGCCGGGAGCACCCTCGGCCTGGGCCTGCTGCCAGCGCCGCGCAAGTTCTCCCTTGGGAAGCGTCTCGCTACCTGCGGTGATCGCACGAGCCGCTCCCGGTGCCAGCGCGGCGAGCGGTGCGAGGATCGCCAACGCAGTCGCCGCGGTCACGAGCCCACGACCACGTCCGACGCGCGAGCGGTCGCGCGTCCGGTCGAGCAGCGCCCGCACACGCGCCTCGAGCTGCGACGGCGAAGCCATCGCCGCGCCCGACAGCGACAGCACCCCGCGCGGCACGCGCGCGCTGCGCACGACATCAATGAGCTGCTGCGCGTAGTCCTCGGCGCCCGCGCCGGAGGCGAGCACGAGGTCGTCGCACGCCGGCTCGCGCTCGACGCGCAGGCGGTGGGCGGCGTACCAGGCGAGCGGCTGGAACCAGTAGAGCGCGCACGCCACGTGCGCCCACTCTGGATCGCGCAGTCCCGGCGCGCGACGTGCGCGAGCTCGTGGACGAGGAACGCAGCGCCGCTGCGCCTCGGGCCAGTCGGCCGCGCGCGCGCGGCAGCAGGATCGTCGAGCCCCAGGTCATCGGCGTCATCGCCTCGGGGGCGATCAGGAGGCGGACGTTCCGGCGAACGCCAAGCCTTGCGGCGATCTCTTCGGTGAGCGCGCGCCACGCGTCGTCGTCGACCGTGCGGGCCGTGCGGGCAAGCCGCGCGAGCACGACCCGGCCGGCCGCGAAGTAGCCGAGCGCGGCGGCGGCGCCGACGAGCCACACCGCGATCGCAAGGGGCCGCGGGTCGAATGCTCGATGCGTGGGCAGGCCTGGCCGTGGCGCCGGCGCGATCGCGGACGCCGCGGCAGGCGCTGCTTTCGGTGTGGCGATCGAACTGATGTGGACGGCCTTCGCCGCGGGCGCGGGCATAAACGGTAGAGGAGCGTGCAGCGGCGGAGCGAGGGCCTGGACGACCGGCAGCGCGAGCAACGCGGCGACGGCGGCAGTCCACGCGGCATGCCGCAGCGCCGCCGAGCGGCGCTTGAGCAGGGCGGTGATGCCCCAGGCGGCCAGCAACAGGAGGCTCGACTTCCAGGCCAGCGCGAGCAGAAACGCGAACATGGTCAAGCTCCCTTCTTGCGGGCCGCAGCGATGAGCCGCTCGATGCGGTCGATCTCGGCGTCGCCCAGCTTCATGTCGGAGTTCTCGATGAGCGCCGCGACCGCGCGACCGGCCGAGCCCTGGAAGAACGTGCTCACGAGGTGGGCGACGGCGGTCTTCTGCGCCTTCTTCGCGGTGACGACGGGCAGGTGTAGACGTAGCGCGGGCCGTCCTCCTCGTGACGGACGTGGCCCTTCTCCTCGAGGATGCGCAGCAGGGCGCGCACCGCGGAGTAGCTCGGTGGCTTCGGGATGCGCTTGCGCACATCGGCCGCGGTGGCGCGGCCGAGCGCGTAGAGCGCGTCCATGATCTCGCGTTCACGGCGGCTGAGGCTGACGATCGGACTCAAGGTGCTCCTCCGGAGCGGGTGTGCTAAGAAATTAGCACTCGCGGCGGGATCGTCAAGCGCTTCTTTCGCCGGCCGGCCTCAGGCCTCGATCAGGTCTTCGTCGCCTCGCTCTCGGTTGCCGCAGCCGCGGGCGGAAGCAGTCCGTTGATCCATGCCTGCCACACGGGCGCTTCGCGTGCGGCGACGGCTCGCGCCTGCGCGCCGTAGAGATAGAGACTCACCGACAGGCAGACCTGGTCGCCCATCACGATGGGGAAGAGATGCACGACGCCCGAAGTCGGTTCCTCGAGGCGAAGGAAGAGCTCTTCGTGTTCCTTGTCGACGACCCGCTCGACGATCCCTGCGAGACGCGGCGCGCTGTGGGCCGTCTCCACACGTTGTCCTTCGGCCAGCCGCGCAAAGCCGAGCGAGCCGAGGAGCTTGTCCCAGACCGCGGACTTGCTTTCCGAGCTCATGGCCATGAGGGGGATGACCTCGCTGGGCTGCCCGCGGAAGTGAGCGAGGTAGATCCTGAGAATACGGAAGAACGCCGGCCAGCCCTTCTCAACGTCCTCGAACTGATTGTCCCAGTCGTCGGTGCTGGCGAACCAACTGTGCACGACGCGAACTCGACACGTGCCTCCTGACTTTGCCTCGACCGTCCACTCGGTCGCCATCGGCGGTGAGCCGGGCCCCATGCCGCTGTTGTTTTCAGCGACGAATCGACGAGGAGGATCCCAGGCCGTGATGACGCTCTCCGATTCCATGCCCGGGCCGAAGTCGAGGACGACGGCGCCGCCTTCGCGCTCTTCGAGCTTGGCGGGGACGAACCACGCGGATATCCCTGGTCCGGTCGCGATCGCTTGCCAAACCTCTTCAGGCGTGCCGGGGACTTCGGTCTCGACTTCGACGGAGTGACGTCCGGATGCATCCTTCTTCACGGGCATGATCGCTCCTTACTTACCGGCCTTGCCGGGCAGAGGGTGAGCCACGATCACCAGTCGATGCGCGCGGCCGTCGGGGGCCGACTCATCGTGGTAGCGCGCGACGAGTTTCGTGATGGCGTTGGTGAGTTCGCTGCTGAACGCGGCACGCTCCGCCGGAGAGCGGAACCGGACTTCGGTGTCGATCGAGAGCGTCGCCAGTTGCTTCGCTTGCTCCTTCGAACGGCGCACGAGCTCGGCGACCTCGCGCACCACTCGAGCCGCGAGCGCGATCAGGTAGCGCGCAGACAGCGGGTCCGACGCGCGGGCGGGGTCGTTCGCTGCCTCACCGAGCGCCGCCGGCGAGACGACGAACGACGCGGCGCTAGCGACCAGTCGGCGCTCGACCAGTCCGCCCCACCGTCGTTCCTCGACCGGGCGAATGAGCCCGTGGGCCTCGAGCGCTCGCAAGTGATAGTTCACCTTCTGGCGCGCGAGACCCATCCGCGGAGCGAGCGATGCGGCCGAGCCTGGCTCGACGAGCTCGGCCAGGAGCCGGGCCCGCACCGGGTCGAGCGCGACCACCGCCGCGGCCGGATCGTCGATCACTTCGAGGTCGAACATGGCACAATTGGACCACTGACAATATTTGTTGTCAATGGGCGGGGGAAGGTCTCGCGAATCAGCGAGCCAGGCTCTCCAGCTGCGTACCCACGGACAGATTGTCCGCCATTCGACAGCGTGCGCCCACGCACATCCCTCAGATCCTCACACCCGAGTGCCTCGAACTCCCCGAGGTTCAATGTGCCGGCTCGGTGCATCTCAGTTGGCACGTCGCTTGGAAGGGAGATGGCAGTCGGCAGCCAGGGTACCTGCCGCCGGGGAGGAGCGAACGCTGATGGCAACGCGCGCTTGGCAATGGCTGTCGGCAAGGGCGGACGGCTACGTGCACCTGATCACCGCGTTGTGCCTGAACGCCCCGCTGCTGTCTCTCGCCCTCACGCGCGACCTCGAGGGCGTACCGACGCTGAGCTTTGCGGGTGTGTACGCGCAGCTGGTGTTCGTTGGGTACTACGACCTGCTGCTGGCGGCCCTGATGAGCCTGGTGTTCCTGGTCACCGCGTTCTCACGCACCCTGGCGAACGCCGCCGGCGGCGTGCTGCTCTTCTTCGCGCTCTCCTACCTGGTGATCGATAGCTTCGTCCATCGCATCTACCGCTTCCACGTCGACGCGTTCTGGCTCGGATACGTCGTCAACTCCTACCGCGGTATGGGAGTACCGCCGGCGGTGCTCACCACGATCGTGCTGGCGCTCGCGCTGATCGCGGTGCTCGAGTGGGCGCTGTTTCGCGCCGCCGGGAGGCTCAAGCGGCCCGCGCTGGCAGCCGCCTTCGCGGCGATTGCGGCGGTCGCCTGTCTGGTCAGCCAGGCGATTCACGTCCTCGCCTACTACCGCAATGACACCCGCATCACCAGCATCACCCCGCAGCTTCCTTTCTACTCGCCGATCGTGTCGCAGAAGAACGCCGCCCGTTACGACGGCCTCGGCCCGGTCGGGATCGAGCCTACCGACCCCTCGCTGCCCTCTGCGGCGGCCTCACTGCGCTATCCGCTCCACCCGGTGAACTGGAAGACGGGAGCAAACCCGCCCAACATCCTGCTGTTGCTGCTCGAAAGCTGGCGCTACGACATGATGGACTCGCTGGTCTCGCCCAACATCTACGCTTTCTCGAAGCGCTCATCGGTGTTTCTCAACCATCTCAGCTCCGGGAACTCGACGCCTTACGGCGTCTTCGGGCTCTTCTACGGCCTCCACCCCACGTACTGGGACGCCGTCAAGGCCAACAACACCTGGATCGACAATCCGGTGCTCATCGACGTGCTGACGGCGAACGACTACGCACTCGGCATCTATGCCGATTCCCAGTTCGGCCGCCACAAGATCAAGGATGCCATGTTCCGCGGCATCGAGGTTCACGAGGCGTTTTCCGGGACCAGCCCGGACGCCCGGGACGCCGATCTCACCGAGCAGCTGATCGACTTCATGGGTGAGCAGCAGCGGAAGGGAAAACCCTTCTTCGGCTTCGCCTTCTACAAGTCCACCCACTACAGCTACACCTATCCAGGTCCGGGACGCTTCCAGCCCGCACGCGAACTCAACATCGCACTGGCGGGCGAACCCGCCGACCCGACTCCCTACGTCAACGATTACCGGAATTCGGTCTTCTACACCGACAGCTTGATCGGCCACGTCCTCAATCGGCTGGACTCCAGCGGACTGATGAAGAACACGATCGTCATCATCACGTCCGACCACGGTGAAGAATTCAACGACAACCGCGCGGGCTGGTGGGGGCATGCCGGGAACTTCACGCGGTACCAGACCCAAGTGCCACTCGTGTTCCATGTGCCCGGCCGTCCACCCCGACAGGTGACCGAGACGACCGCGCACGTCGACGTGCCGACCACGCTGCTCACCGAGGTATTCGGGTGTCGCTCGGAGAGCGACTGGAGCAACGGTCGCGACCTGTTCGCCGCTCCCGGTCCCCCACGGCCTTTCGTGGTGAGCGGCTACGTGAATCACGCCTTCGTCATGTGGTAACGACGTCCACGTCGTGTATCCCATGTTCGTCCAGAATTACACGCTCTCGAGCATCAACGCGCACGCGGGTGCGGCCCCGCCCGAACTCACCAAGCAGGTCTTTGAGGAGACCCACCGGTTCTACCAGCGGGCTCCCGAGCACGCCGTCGTGGCAGGGCGGGTCACTTCCACGCCCCTTCCGAACCACCGGTAACAGCAGGAGTGCACGCTACGAGGGATACGCCCCGCGCCGGCGCGGGTCGGACTCCGCCGACCTCGTGCTAGTCTGGACGCCCTTCTTCGAACTCCGGACTCCCCATAGGACTGCAGGAGCTTCGTCATCGGTTCCCTCCGCCATCTGATTCCCTACCTCCGCCGCCATCCCACCGCGCTGGTCATCGGTGGCGTCTCTGTGGTGCTCACCACCCTGTTCCAGGTGTGGGTGCCGTGGCTCGTCCGCCAAGCGGTGGACCACCTTTCACGTCGCCGGTTGAGCCTCGCCCCCGCAGGTGCGCACACTTCGATCCACCGGAACACGATCGAAAGTGATCCATGGCAGATCAATTGCAAACGCGCGGAGCGGTTCGGTCGCGACGTCGACCGAATCCCCGTGCCGTCCGGCCGCTGCGTTCGGCATCGATCGTTTCCGTTGGCACGCGCCGAGTTGCTGGCGCGAAGTTGCGCCATCGTTGCGCCTTGACCCCACCGTTGCGGTTTGCGTGTGTGCGAAATGCTGTTTCCTCGATGCACAGTGCCTGCGCGACCGCGGAAATCCGGAAGGGAGGAGTGCTCATCCCGATCCAAACGTGCTCGTTCGCCCCGGGTCGTTGTGGTACCAATCCGGTCCCCGCATCTCGAATTGTCAGGCTGCCGGCCCTCCTCGCGAGTGAGTCGATTCCATCACGGCGGGTTCGCACTCCTGCGAGCTCGAGTTGACCCCAAGCCACAGGGGCCCCATGCGTCTATGCACATTCCACGCCGGCCCGCACTCGTCGCCGTCCTGCTCGCCGCTCTGAGTTCGTTCGGCTCCGCGGCCGAGGCCCAGGCGCCCGGAATCGTGAACGGTCCGAGCATGCGCCTGGCCGGCACTCACACGTTCGTCTTCATCTCGAGCGGCACGGGAGGGATCGTCACGTGGTCGGTCGACCGCGAGACCATCAGCGACGCCGGCACGTCGACGCGAACCAACGGAATCGCGTCCGGCACGGGGGCGACAAAGACCTTCTCGCTTGCAGCCGTCAGCGGCTTCGAGACGATCTACTACCTCACCGCTTGGGATAACGGGGTCAGGACGTCGACACGGTTCAGGTGTTCCCGACCAACACCCGGACGTGGTTCACGTACCATAGCGCCGGCAATCCCGACGTCCGCGTCTACGCCGCGATCCCCTCGACGCTGAGCGCCGCGTCACGAATCCTGATGGTGATGCACGGAAACAGCCGGACCGCGGACGAGTTCTGCGACATCTGGCGCAGCTGGGCGACGCAGAACGACTACGTCCTGCTGTGCCCGTACTACGACCTCGTGAACTGGCCGAACACCGGCATGTACCAGATGGGGAACGTATTCTCCGGCGAAGACTGCGACGGCACGATGAATCCCGAGGAGCGATGGACGTTCACGATCGACCTCGGCATCCACCAGCACGCTCGCGACGGATTCGGGATCGTCGATCCGCGCTTCGACCTGTGGGGATTCTCGGGCGGGGGCCAGCACGTCCACCGGTTCATGCTCTTCAAGCCGGACGCGCCGGTCCGGCTCGCGATCGCGGCTGCGTCCGGCTGGTACACCGCTCCGGACCTGACCATCGACTGTCCTTATGGGCTCGACGATCCTTTGCTCTCGTTCACGCAGCAGGACGTCGTCGACTGGACGAACCGGAACATGATCATCGCGGTGGGCACCGCGGACACGGTTCGCGACGCGGACCTTCGCACCACGCCGCGCGCCGACGCGCAGGGCCTCAACCGCTACCAGCGGGCCGACTACATGTGGAACAAGGCCGTCGCCTTCAACCCGTCCACCCGATGGCGGCGGGTCGACGTTCCGGGCGCCGCCCACGAAGCGAAACTCGTGGCGCAGGCGACCCGGAGCCTCCTGCTGCAGGGAGTGGTCGATTCCACGACTCCCGATCACGTCATCAGGCAGGCAGTGGTCCGAGTCCACCCGAACCCGCTCGCGGGCAATGCCGTGCTGTCGGGCGAGGGATGGATAGGGGGCGAGGTGACGGTCGAGGTCTTCGACCTCGCGGGCCGCAGGGTCGCGTCGCGAACCGCGTCCGCGATCAACGGGCAGTGGCGGTTCGCGTGGAACAGTCTCGCCACGCAGGGAAGGATCGCCGGGGGATGTATGTGGTCCGCGCCCACGATCGCGAGCGACAGGCGGAGCGGAAGGTGCTGGTGCTGGAGTAGGCGCTAGCGGGGTGGCGGTCCGAACATCGCCTCGAACGCCCGCTCCGCGAGCCCGGCGCGCAGCACCGAGCTGCGGAACGAGCGGATGCGATCGGGCAGCTCTTCACAGGTGACCGCCGACTCGACGCCATGCTCGCGACAGGCCTGCTGCATGGCCGCAACCCACTCCCGGGCGCGCTCCGCACGGACGGCTCCCCGCTCCCGATCCGGCTCACTATTCCGTGGCAGCGTGACGACCTCGTCGTCCCGGACGTGCGCGCCGAGCAGGACCTTCATCCGGACCCGCAGGAACGCGTCGGGATCGAAGCGGAGCCCCGGCAGCTTCGGGGTCGATCGGATCCCGCGCGGAAATCTCCGCTTCGGATCCGGCAGGGTGAACCGCCCCGCGTTCGCGATGATGGCGGACGCGACGCGATGGGGGTAGGCCATCGCGTAGCGGTGCACGAACTGTGCGCCCGCAGAGAACCCGAACAGGTGGAAGCGGTCGGCCGGCGTCCCGATCAGAGCGGCGGCCTCCGCGATGATCCGGTGGAGCGCGAGGTCCGCGCGTTTGCCGCGCCCGATCCGGCCGAGCCGCTGATAGTCCCCGTACCTCGCTGCCGAGAAGTGCGGCACCAGCAGCATCGCCCCGTACATTTCGGCGTAGGCGGAGAGCAGCCGGGCGTGCGCGTCCGCGTTGCGGTTGGCACCGTGAATCGAGACCACCAGGCGCGGTTCCGTACTCCGCGCTTCCGGCACGTAGACGAGGTAGGCGAGTCGCGGGTCGGACGCCAGCACGCGCCGCGTCACGATCGTTCGCTGGGGCTCGCTCGTCGTCGTTTCTGCCGTGTCGGAGTGTCGCGTGACGGTCACGTCGCCTCGATCTTGTGACGCAGGAAGCCTGCGAGATGCTTCATGTGCGGGAACGTCCACATCTCATGCAGGGCCTGTTCTTCAGGCGCCCAGTCGAACAGCTTCGTCTCGGAGCCGATGCCCGCGATCCCCGGCTTGGCGTTGACCTCGACCAGATGGGGCCTTCGATCCGGGTCGAGCACGAAGTCGAGGCCGATCTCGGGCAGCGCGTCGGGAAAGCGCGATTCGAAGTGCCGTGCCAGGCGGTGGGAGACCCGCCGCAACCGATCCTCGACCACGCGGCTCTCCCGACCGCCCAGCGTCGACGCGAGCACCTCCCGGGTGACGCGAATGCTGCCGCCCTGGTAGACGTTCGAGAGCTCGCTGCCGGGCGGAGCCAGTCGCGACTCGAGCAGTGCATGCCAGACTCGGCCGTCATGGACCATCACGACACGCACGTCGAACACGGCGTCCTGGTAGCGAAGGGACTCGACTCCCTCCTGCACCACATATCGCTCCCGGCTCGCGGCGCCGTCGACCAACCCCAGGACCGTATCGAGCGAGAGGCATGGAAAGGACCGCCGCGCCCGGCTGTCGTAGTACGCGAGCGAGTAACCGCGGCCGGAGCGCCGAAGCACGAAGATCCGGTTGCCCTTGTGTCCGGCGCGGGGCTTGATGAAGACGGTCTTCGAACGCACCAGGAACGACTCGATCTGCGCGGGTGAGGCCACGAAGTCCTCGGTATGCGGATGGAGCGACTTGTCCCATTCACGCACGGCTTCGTAGGCCTCCTGCTTGTTGGAGACCAGCTCCGAGAATTCATACGGGACGTAGACTTCGTTCGCTCGCTCCCGCATCCACCGCTTGAACCGCTGATAGCCCATCCCGTGCCTCAGCAGTTGGCGCGTGCGGTAGGACCAGTTCGCGCTCACGCGCGGCACCGGCCGTCGCGTCGCGACCAGCTTCTGCTCCTCGAGCACGTATCCCGGCACCTCGCCGGTCGGTGCGACGTCCTTCGGGCAGTAGAGAAACAAGCGGATGTCCTCCGGCGCCAGCAGCCGGCCGATCAGGCACGCACGATTGATCACCGACGGGCTGAGCTGCTGGAGAGGATCGCCGCTCATGTCGACGTTGCAGAGCACACCGACGTGCGTCATGTCACACCTGGCTGCCGCGGTACTCGATGTGCATCGCCACCGGCCGGAGGCTGTCCTTCAGCTGTCGGATCCCCGCGCGGCGGGCGTCGGATCCGTCGTTGACCCGCTCGAAGGCGTCGAGCTTCGAGAAGAAGTTGTAACGCTGGAAGTACGTGAGCCCCGGCACGTCGTGGTCGCTCTTGGCCTCGAAGAAGCAGCCCAGCCCGGGACGGAGCTCGCCGCCGAATGCGAACGCCACCAGCCGTCCCTCGAGCAGGACGACCTCGCCGACTCAGATCGGGAGCCGGGATCGCACCGGCCAGATCGAGCGCGCGCGCCGATGTCCCGGCGCCGCCCGAGGTGCCGAAGGTGTCGCGATGATGCCTGGACCATCGCGCGAGCAGCGTTCGGCAGTCGCCCGCGAACCGCTCGGACCAGGGGACGACCTCGAGCGCTTGGAGCTGCTGGGTCTTCGCCACCTGGCGGCGCAGGGTCCGATACTTCCCGCCGCTCAGGTCGCCGAATGCGCGCGGGGCATACAGGTACTGCGCCCTGCGCTCGCGAACGCTCAGCCCCGGAATGCTCGCGACCCGCTCGGCGTCGCTAGCGTCGATCCGCTGAATGCGCGCCGAGCGGTCGTGATTGAAGTCGTTCGCGCGCTCCAGGCAGCGCCGGGCCACCGCCACGTCCAGCGGAATCGGGGGCAGGAACAGGTCGAGACGGGGACTGGGTCTGCGGTCGCGCCAAACGAAGATGCACAGGCAGCCCGCATCCTCTGCGATCAGGATGGCGCTCCGTCCCGGGCACTGGTGGGTGAGCACGTAGGGGAAGTAGTAGCCGAACCCCGACGACCGCCCGTGCTCGACCGCGCGCTTCCAGCGCGGCAGGTCCGAGAGATCGAGCCTCCGGAGTTCCTGAAGCCCGACGGTCTGCGGCAGCGGCTCGGCCCATTCGACGGCGCGAATCATCGCGAACCGACCGGGTTGGAATGGACGAGGGTCCGCGTGGCGGGTTCGCTCGACGTCCGGCGGCTGGGCCGCCGCGCGGGCACGTGCCCGCGTCACCTCGACGATGTGAGCCATCAGATCCGGGAACGAGTAGCCGGCTTGCAACCCGGCGCGCACGAACGTTCCCTGACCCGCGAGGATCCCGAGCGTCCGGACCTCCAACACCCACAGCTCGCCCTTCTCGCCCAGGCGGATGTCCACGCGTCCGTAGTCCCGGCACCCGCACGCCAGGAAGGCCGCGCGCGCGTGTTCGCGAATGCGCTCGGCCGTCCGCGTGCCGACCGGCGCCGGGCAAATCTTCTCGCCTTCCGCGTCCACCTCGACCAGCGGCAGGCATTCGATCGGGTCGTTGCCGAGCAGCGACGCCGCGATGTATCTGCCGGCGACGTATTCCTCGACGAACGCCTCCTTCACGCCGGCGCGCCGCAGCGTCCGCACCGCGGCGCGCAGCTGCTTCTGATCCGACACGATCGCGGGCTTCGAATCGAGGTCGTGGCGCGGCATCAACGACTGCCGGATACGTCAGGTCGGCTTGCTCGGGGCGGTTGGTGGGAACCAGGTGGAACACCGGCGTCGGAACGCCCGCCTGACGCATGAGCACCTTGGACGCCACGCGATCGAACGTCATCGCGTGCCCGAGCGGGGTCGGACCGCTGTAGGCGAGACCGAACACCTCGAGCATGGCCGGGGCGTGCGTCGCGCCCGCGTCCCCGCGGCTCCCGTGCGCCAGGTTGAGCACCACGCCATCGCGCTCACCCGCGGGGTCCTCGGGAAAGAATCGGCGCAGCTCACGCGGGAGCGACGCGTCGCCCTCCATCACCTTGACCTTGTAGCGGGCCACGCGCAGCTCAGTCGACGATCTTCTGCACCGACCGCAGCGTGCGGCGCGAGCGCGTACCGGGCTCGACGCGATTGCGGATCACCGCCACCCGGTAGCGCGCCCCCATCCACGCCCGCGCTCGCAGGACACTCATCAACCGATCGTCCCAGCGCTCGAGCAGTCGCAGGTCGAGGAGCTTCGCGATCAGCACCACCCCGACGCACTCCGTCAGCACGATCTCGGGGAATCGCAGCACGAAGCCGCGCACCGCCGGAATCCAGTACACCCCTGCCATTACCAGGGCGAGCACGATGGTGTTGGCCGCGATCCAGCACGCGCGGATGAAGTGGTCGCGGTCGGCGGTGCGGGCGACACCTTCCGCCAGGAAGCCCAGTGCGATCACCGGGAACGCGACCATTCCCACGCGATGTCGGAGGGCATCCACGGACCGAACAACAGCGCGCCGACCATCAGCGTCGCCATGAAGGCCAGGATCACCGACAGCCGGGCGTACCTGGGAAGGTCGATATGATTGAGCCAGGGCCGCAGCAGCGAAATCGCGATGATCGCGAGTCCGATCAGCACAAAGCTGGCGATGAGGCCGCTCTGGTGGAAGGCGACTGAGATCAGGATCGAACGGAACGCGAGCACCCGGAGGCCCAAGGTGAGGCGTGCCAGCGAGACCAGCATCGCGGAGGTGGGAATCAGCAGCAGGTAGATGATGTGATTGCGCTGGCTGGTGGGGACGTAGCTCAGCGACAGGAACTTGTTGAGCTGATCGCCGATCGCCCGCAGCCCCTCGAGCCCCTGGCTGTCGACGCCCGGAAGTGTGAGGAACCGGAGCGCGATCGAGATCAGGGGAGCAGCGCGAGGACGGTCAGGACCACCAGCTCGGTGCGCGACAGGCTTCGTCGCTCACGCGCGCGCGCTGCCGGACCCGCCGGCGCGCTGGCGGCCGCCTGGAGACTCGCTCTCACCTCTTCGCACCCATTCTCTGGATCGCGACCACCGCCGAGAGACCGGGGAACAGCCCCACGCGGTCGGCGAGCCGTACGCGAACCGGCACGACCGGCGTGGTGCGCATGCGCTCGCTGCGCGATTGCGGGACAGCGCTCTCGGGCAGCTCGAAGTCGGTCGACACGCCGATCGACTCGACCTTGCCGTGGAAGACGCGCCCCGGGAACGAATTGACCGTGACCCTCACGTTGTTGCCGATCGTGACCTTGGACAGCAGGTCCTCGTCGATCCACGCTTCGACCCACACTTCCTTGCCGATCCACAGCGCGACCACCGGCTGTCCGACCACGACCGAAGCGCCCGGCTCGCTGATGCGGCGCACGACACGGCCGTCGGCCGGAGCGCGGATCACCGCGGCTTCGAGGTCCGCGCGGGCGAGCGCCAGCTCCGACTCCGCGGTCGCGACCTCGGCGCCGGTCTCGTTGTGGTCGGCGATCGCGGTCCGCTCGAGCGCTTCCACCGTCTTCAGCCGGGTTTCTGCCGCCCGCAGCTCGTCCTGCGCGATCGCGCCGCTCGCGGCCAGCCCGATCCGCTGATCGCGCCGGGCCTTGGCCTCCTGGCTCTGACTCTGCGCCGCCTCGATCCGCGCCTGCGCTGACGAGGAGCGCGCCACCGCCTCCTTCAGCCGCGACCTCGCCCTCAGCACGTTCGCCTGGAGCTGATGGTCCTCGAAGCGGGCGAGCACCTGTCCGGCTGTGACGTGCTGCCCCGCCTCCACCTCCACGCTGGCGACCACGCCGCTGATCTGGCTGCCGACCTGGGTGATCGATCCTTTGACCGTCGCGTTACCCGAGGTCACGTACGCCGTCTGGTAACGGCTCCAGAGCATGATCGGCACCACGGCGGCACCGGCGATGCCGAGCAGGATCAGGATCTTCACCCAGCGGCCGATGAGCCGCTTGCGCGCGCGCGCGGCCTCACGCGCCGGATCCGGGGTGGCGCGGCTCCGCTCGCGACGACGACGGCGTCGTTCCCGCTTGCGGTCCGGTGGTTCCAACGGCAGAGGAGTGATCGGCCCGGGGCCGGCTTCGACGCTCATGGCTTCGCTCCTGCTGGCGACGACGGTCCGAACAGCGCGGCGAATACGCGCTCGCCAAGGTGACCCTTTGTCATGAACTGATGGAACGAGTGCTCGATCCCCGCCACCTCGTGGTAGGACGCGGGCGGCGCGAGCCCGCGCTGCCGCGCGGCCTGGTTCATCGCCTCCACCCATCGGCGCGCGCGCTCGCGGCGCGTCGTTCCCTGCTGGGCATCGAGGAGTTGGTCGTGCCGGAAATTCTCGCCGCCGGTGGTGTCTTCGTCACCGACGAACACCGCGATCGGAACGCGCAGGAAACGATCGGGGTCGAACCGCAGTTTCGAGCGCTCGGGGCTGTCACCCAGTCCATACGGGTACGGCGTCCGATCGTCGGGGAACGTGTACCAGCCCGCCGCCCCGATCGCGGCGCTGATCACCCGCTCCGGGTGGGCGAGCGCATACCGGTGCGCGAACTGCGCCCCGCCGGAGAATCCGAACAGGCGGAACTGCGAGCCATCGGCCCCCGTCGACGCCGCCACCTCGTCGACGATCGCGTCCAGCGCCAGGTCGGCTCGCGGGGCAGTGCCCTCTTCGCTCAATCGCTGATAACCGGCGTTGCGCTCAGATGTGAAGCACGGAGCGACCAGCACCACACCGTGCTCTTCCGCATACGGCGCGAACAGTGCCGCGTGCTCCTCGACGTTGCGCGAGACGCCGTGCACCGTGACCAGGATCGACGCTCCGCGAGCCGCTCGCGTCGGCACGTACAGGAGGTATTCCTGGCTCGGATCCGTGCGCAGCGCCTGGTGCAGGATCGTGCCGCGCGCCAGGTCGCGCTCGACGATCGCCGCGCTGGTCGTGCGTGGCGACTCATCGATACACGCGGTGCCCGGGACCAGCACCGTGGCCAGCGCGATCCACAGCCGCTGCCGTCTCGACCAATCCTCAGCCACGCCGCGAACCCTTTGCGGCGCGGGCCGGCGCGTCGAACAGGCGGGCGAACGCCCGCTCGCCAAGGCTCCCGGACTTCATCAGGCTTTCAAAGTCGTGCTGTCCGTCCGGGATCGTCTCGAGCGTCACCAGCGGTTCCAGGCCGCGGGTCTGGGCCGCCTCGCGCATCGCCTCGACCCAACGCTTGGCTCGCTCGACCCGGGTCTTCCCCTGCTGCCGGTTGACCCGCGGGGTGTTCCGCAGGTTGGAGGTCTCGGTGTCCTTCTCGCCGACCATCACCGTGATCGGAACACGCAGGAACTCTTCGGGGTCGAAGCGCACGCCCGGGAGCTCGCGGTTTCTGCGAATTCCGTAGGGGTAGCGCGCGCGCGGATTCGGGAACGTGTACCAGCCCGAGCCGACCACCACGAGGCGAATGACGCGGTGCGGGTGGGCGAGCGTGTAGCGATGAGCGAACTGCGCGCCGCCCGAGAAGCCGAACAGGTAGAAGGTCGACGCCTTGCACCCGGTGCGCATCGCGACTTCCTCGACCACCGCGTCGAGCGCGGCGTCCGCCCGCGGACCGCGGCCCGAGCGGCCCAGCCGCTGGTAGTCCCGGGCATCGACGCCGAACACCGGGACCGCCATCACCACGCCGAATCGCTCGCACAGCTCCGGAAACGCGTATGCCTGGGTCTGGGCGTTGCGCGAGATGCCGTGAACCACGACGAACAGCGGCGCTCCCGCGCCACCGGCGGCCGGCACGTAGACGTAGTACGACTGCGCGGAGCCGTCCTGGCGCACGCAGTGAACCACCTTGCGAGTGGGCACAGCTCCGTTGGTGCTGACCGTTGGTTCGTTGATCACGCCTCCCCCTTTGGTGTCGTGCCAGGCTCGGCGTCAGCCGGCCATCTCTTCTCCAGGCGCCGGATCGAAGGAGCCGCCGGGGAGCACCACTCGAAGCTCGACGCCTTCATCGTCCGCGTTCCGCGACGGCACGGGATGCGCCGTCTCACTGCGAACTTCCTGGGCATGCGCGTGCGCGCGTGCCGCTCGGTGGCGGAAAGCAATCCCAAGACGGTCTGCGCCCGGAGCAGGTCCTGACGGTCGAGAACCGGAAGGCCGGTCGACTTGGCCGCCTCCTGGCTCTGCAGGGGAGAGCTCGAAACGATCCCGCTCAGCGCGATCAGGGGAAGACGGTTCCTGCGCAGCCAGCTCTCGCCCGCCAGCGCACCCATCGCGTCACCGGAGGCGAAGATGACGCCGTCGACCGTCGCCGCGAACAACGCAGGATTTGAGCAAGGCCGCGGATTCGGCCTGGAGCACGCCGTCGGCGATCTCGAGCACGATCGCGTCGACGGTCGCCAGCGTGAGGTGACCGACCAGCGTCGTGAACACCCGCTGAATCTCCCACGCTGGTTCCAGGTACGTGGACGCCAGCCCCGCGTCGGTGAAGTCGAGCACCGGATGCGCGCCCGCGTCCTTGAGCAGCCAGGTGTCGCCGCCCGAGCCGGTGCCGGTGATCTTCGCGAAGCCCACCCGCAGCCCGGCTCATCGACAGGCCCTTCACCATGAACGCGGCGGTCTGGGTTTTCCCCGAGTCCATCGACGTGCGCGCACACCACCAGCGTCGGCGGCTGAGGAGTCGGAATCCGTTCGAGCGTCGGAAGGGCGTAATCCCTCGCTGGCGGGCGCGTCCGTCGCTCCCGCGACTCGGGCCAGCGGAGTGATCTGCGTGGCCTCCTTGGTGATCTTGTCGTGCCACGAGAGCACTCGCGCCGCGACGCCGCCGCCCGCGACCAGCTGGCAAGGTCCGAAGCTCCTCGGCACCACCGCCTCGAATTGGTTGGGGGCGTAGCGATTCCCGTAGGCGACGACAATCTCGTCGCCGACGAACAGCCGCTTGCGACGGCCATCGGGCAGTTGGAGACAGCTGTGGAAGCCAATCGCGTCGACGCGAGCGAGGAGGAGGTCGCCGGGCGTCGGTGTCGACGTGCCCTTGGCGGTGCGAAGGGGTCCGCGGACGCGTCGGGTGGTCGATGCCCAAGAGGCGCGGCGCAGGCGCGCCGAGTCAGGAGCGATGCCGTCGGAGGCAGGCGTCCCGACGAACTGTAGCTCCGCGTCGCCCATCGCAGGTCCCTCCGAGGGTAGGGTATGCGTGGTTTTGTGCGGCTGCGGCGGGCGAACGTCCTGTGCGCTCCGACAGGTGGCAATCCCAACCAGATCATCCAGACATGGCCATGTTTTTTGATCTCACCGTCACAGTGGTGCCGCGCAGCGGGGAACACCAGCACCATGCCCAGTACGCCCTGGATGGCGACGATGAGCGGGAGAGCCTTGAACGGAATCGAGGAACGGCCCTCCGGATGCACATGAAGAAGTTTGAGGATAGTAACCTTCATGTGTGCCCGATCGATCCGGTCTATCCCAGAGCCGGACTGATGGACGCGGCAAGGGATGCGCCACACGCTGGCGCGTCGGACTCCGCCGACCTCGTGCTAGTCGGACGCCCTTCTTCGAACTCCGGACTCCCCTACAGGACTGCAGGAGCTTCGTCATCGGTTCACTCCGCCATCTGATTCCCTACCTCCGCCGCCATCCCACCGCGCTGGTTATCGGTGGCGTCTCGGTGGTGCTCACCACGCTGTTCCAGGTGTGGGTGCCGTGGCTCGTCCGCCAAGCGGTGGACCACGTGCAGGCGAGCGTGGCACGTGTCACGCTGGCGCAGGACGCCGGGCTCATCCTGCTGGCGGTCGCGCTGCAGGGGCTCTTCCTCTACCACCATGCGCATGTCCTGATCCGCACCTCGCGGCGCATGGAGTACGAGCTCCGCAACGATCTGTTCGACCATCTCGTTCGGCTCCCGGCCGCCACCTACCGCACCCGCAAGGTCGGCGAACTGATGTCGCGAGCGACCAACGACCTCGACGCGGTGCGCGACCTGCTCGGGCCCGGGATCATGTACTCGACCAACACCATCACCTTGTTCGTGATGGCGGTCGGGCTCATGTGCCGGATCGACTGGCGCCTCACGTTGCTCGCGCTCATTCCACTTCCGATCGTGTCGCTGATGATGGCGCGCGTATGGGCAAGGCGCTCTTCAAGTCGTACGAGTCGATCCAGGCAGCGTTCGCGGCGCTCACCGCCAAGGCCCAGGAGACGCTCGCCGGCATCCGCGTGGTCAAGGCCCACGTCGAGGAGGAGGGAGAGCAGCGGGTGTTCCGAGCCCTCCACGACGACTACACCGAGAAGAACCGCGGCATGATCCGGATCATGTCGGCGATGTGGCCGGCGCTCACCCTGCTCGGCGGGATCGCCAGCGCCATCGTGCTCTGGGTGGGCGGCACCGCGGTCGGTCCGCGGCCAGATCACTCTGGGCGACCTGGTGGCGTTCCAGATCTACCTCGGGATGCTGCTGTGGCCGATGATCGCGTTCGGCTGGGTCACCAATCTGTTCCAGCGCGGATCGGCGTCGATGAGCCGGATCCGTGAGGTCATGAACCTGGATGTCGAGGCGGATGTCGGGCGGGACCAGCCGGCGCCGAGCGCCCGCAACGCGCTCGAGCTGAACGGCGTCGGATTCCGCTACCCGGGGACCGAACGCCTGGTGCTGGCCGGCGTGGACCTGTTCGTGCGACCCGGCGAAGCGGTGGCAATCGTCGGGCGCACCGGCTCGGGCAAGACCACCCTGCTCAATCTGATCGCGCGGCTTTACGAGCCCAGCGAGGGAGTCATCACGGTCGGCGAGGTGCAGGCGGTGCGCTGGCCACGCGGCGCGCTGCGGCGCCGCTTCGGCATCGTGCCGCAGGAGACGTTCCTATTCTCGGACACGATTCGCGAGAACATCGCGTTCGGATTCGACGATGGCGACTCTGTGCCGGACGTGGAGCCCGCGGCCCGGCTGGCCGGCCTCGGGCCCGACCTGGATCAGTTCCCGAACCGCCTCGACACCGTTCTCGGCGAACGCGGCATCACGCTCTCGGGGGCCAGAAGCAGCGGGTATCATTGGCCCGCGCCCTGGTGATGGAGAGGCCGGTGCTGCTGCTCGACGACGCGTTCGCGAGCGTCGACCCTGGCACCGAAGAGCGCATCCTCGAGTCGCTGTTCGCGCTGCAGCCCCGACCCACCATCCTGCTCGCCACCCACCGCCGCTCGGCGCTGCTCCGGGTGGACCGGGTGATCGTGCTCGACGAGGGCCGTGTCGTGGCGAGCGGAAGCCACGCCGAGCTGATCGCGGGCGGCGGGCTCTACGCCGACCTCTATCACCGCGAAGAGATGGTCGAGGAGCTGGAGGCTCTCTGATGGCCGGTCCATTCGATTCCGCTGCCGACGACATCGACGCCACCGGCGCGATCTACGACCGCCGCCTAGCTGGGCGGCTGCTGCGCTTCCTCGCACCGTACCGCAGAGAAGTGGTGCTGTCGGTGCTACTGCTGGCCGCCATTTCGGTGCTCGAGGTGGCCGGGCCCTACTTGACCAAAGGTGGCGATCGACACCTACGTGAAACCGGCCTCGGGCCGTGGCGCGCTTCCGGCAGACGCCTCGCGCGGACTGCTGCTGATCGCGAGTGCCTACGTGAGCGTGCTGGCGGGGCGTTCGCGCTCCGTTACGCGCAGAGTTACATGATGTCGATGGTCGGCCAACGGGCGATGCGCGACCTCAGGCTCGCGATCTTCCGGCACCTCGGGACCCTGAGCCCGGGCTACTACGACACTCGTCCGGTGGGCCAGATCCTGACCCGCGTCACCCAGGATGTGTCGGTGCTGAACGAGCTATTCGCTCAGGGCGTGGTCGCGGTGCTTGGCGATGTCTTCATCCTGATCGGCATCGTCGGCGCCATGTTGTGGCTCGACTGGCGGCTGGCCTTGGTCACGCTGACCACCGTGCCGCTGCTGGCGATCGCCACCGTGATCTTCCGCGCCAAGGTGCGGGTGTCGTACCGCCGCGTGCGCCAGCGGCTGGCGCGCATCAACGGGTTTCTGCAGGAGCACCTGCAGGGGCTGGACATCCTCAAGTTCTTCAACGCCGAGGAGAAGGAGACCCGCAAGTTCGACCGCGCCAACCACGACCACTACGTGGCCCACGCACAAAACATCTACTACTACGCCGTGTTCTACCCGGTCGTCGAGGTGATCGGAGCGCTGGCGATCGCTCTCATCCTCTGGTACGGCGGCGGCGGCATCCTGGCCGGCGCGGTGACGTTCGGCGTCGTGGTCGCCTTCATCCAATACGCCGAGCGCTTCTACCAGCCGGTGCGGGACCTGAGCGAGAAATACAACATGATCCAGTCGGCGATGGTGGCCTCGGAGCGGATCTTCGAGCTGCTCGATACGAAACCCGCGGTCCCCGAGCCGGCCGCGCCGCGGACCCTCGCCCGCCTCCAGGGCCAGGTCGAGTTCGACCGGGTCTGGTTCGCCTACGATAAGGAGGACTGGGTGCTGCGCGACGTCTCGTTCCGAGTCGCGCCCGGCGAGAAGGTGGCGATCGTGGGTGCAACCGGCGCGGGCAAGACCACCATCTCAAATCTATTGTGCCGCTTCTACGAGTTCCAGAAGGGCACGATCCGCGTGGACGGCGCCGACATTCGTGAGGTCGAAGGCCGCTCGCTGCGGCGACAGATCGGCCTGGTGCTGCAGGACGTCTTCCTGTTCTCGGGCACGGTGCGCGAGAACGTCGCCTTCGGCGACCGCGACCGCGGCGGCGACGCCGTCGAGCGCGCGCTCGCCGAGGTCGGCGGCGCCCGGCTGGCGGCGAGGTTCCCGCGCGGGCTCGAGGAGGAGGTCGGCGAGCGCGGCGGATACCTGTCACTCGGCGAGCGGCAGATCCTCGCCTTCGCGCGCGCGCTCCACTACGACCCCGCGATCCTGATCCTCGACGAAGCGACCTCCAGCGTCGACGTCGAGACCGAGCGCGATATCCAGGCCGCGCTACACCGGCTGCTCGAGGGCCGCACCTCGCTGGTCATCGCCCACCGACTGAGCACCATCCTCGACGCCGATCGCATCCTCGTCATTCACAAGGGCGAGGTGCGCGAGCAGGGCACCCACGCCGAGCTGCTCGCGGCCGGCGGGATCTACGCCCGGCTCTACGAGCTCCAGTACAGCCGGCAGCGGGTGCTGGAGCCGGCCGGGCGGAACGCGGCGGCGGAGAGTTAGGCGGGACCTGTTTCGCGGTCCGCGTACCCCGGTGACAATGTCACCGGGGCCTGTCGCTACCGAAGGACGGGCTCGTCCTTCGGGCCGCGCGACTCCGACTGGCGTTGCACCATCTCGTAGTAGCTCCCACGAGCCGCCGTGAGCTCGTCGTGCGTTCCACGCTCGACCACCTCCCCGTCCTCCATCACCAGGATGAGGTCGGCGCGGTGCACGGTCGACAGTCGGTGCGCGATGATGAATGTCGTGCGCCCGGCGAGGAGCCCCGTCATCGCGGCCTGGATGAGCTGCTCGCTCTCCGTGTCCAGGTTGCTCGTCGCCTCGTCGAGGATGAGGATCTCCGGCTTTTTCACGATCGCGCGCGCGATCGCGAGCCGCTGCTGCTGCCCACCGGAGAGCTTCACGCCGCGCTCCCCGATGAACGTGTCGTACTTCTCGGGGAGCCGCACGATGAACTCGTGCGCGTTGGCGCGCCGGGCGGCGTCCTCGACCTCCGCGTCCGTCGCCGTGTGGCTGCCGTACGCGATGTTCTCGCGCACCGAACCGTCGAACAGGAACACGTCCTGCTGCACGATCGCCAGCAGGTCGCGGTACGTCGCCAGCTTGAACTCGCGGATGTCCGTGCCGTTCAGGACGATCCTTCCCCGCGTCGGGTCGTGAAACCGGGCGACGAGGTCGGTTACGGTCGTCTTGCCCGCGCCACTGCGCCCGACGAGCGCGATCACCGACCCGCTTGGCACCATGACGCTGAAGTCCTTCACCACCGGCTGGTTCTCGCGGTATTCGAACGAGACGTTCTCGAACCGGATCTCTCGCACCTTGGTCGGAGCGGGACGCGAGTCGGGGCGATCGAGCTTGTCCGCGGGCATCCCGAGCACCTCGAACACGCGCTCCATCGCGGCGAGCGAGCGCTGGAGCTCGGAGAACGTGTTCACGATGTTCCACACCGGCCCGAGCAACAGCCACACGTACCACTGGAACGCCATGATGTCGCCGATCGTCGCGCCGCCGCGGAGGTTGAGCAGTCCTCCGTACCAGACGATCACGACGTTGATCGCGCCCATGATCAGTCCCCACGAGGTCCAGATCACCATCTCGCGGCGCTGAGCAAACATCTCCTTCCGAAGCACGGCGTGGCGGCTGCGCAGGTATTCCAACAGCTCGCTCACCTCGCGCCGGAACGCGCGCACCACGCGGATCCCCGAGAACGTCTCCCCCACTCGCCCATCGATGCGCTCGGCGTCCTTTCGGATCGACCGGTAGATCGGCCGGATCCGCTTCGACGCGATGAAGCTGATGACCATGATGCCCGGGATGATCGCCATCGCCGTCAGCGCCAGCCGCCAGTTGATGGCGAACAGGATCCCAACGGCGATCGTGAGGCGGAAGAGCGCGATCGCCGGCGAAACGATGGCCATCTGCAGGAACCCGGTCGTCAGGTCGACGTCGCCCGTGAGCCGCGAAAGGATCCCACCGGTCTTCATGTCGTGAAGCCTGGGAAGCGGCAGGTGGAGCATGCGCTCGAACAGCGTGCGCCGGAGCCCGAGCATCATCCGCGTGTTCAGGAGCTTCTGCCGGTTGTCTTTGAACGAATTGAGCAGGTTGGAACCGACGATCAGCGTGAGGAAGAGGGTCCCCGTCAGGTTCAGCCTCGCAAATCGCGACGCCTGGTCGAGCGCCTGGTTCAAGAGCACCTTGTCGACCATGTACCGCATGAATAGTGGCTCGATCATCTCCAAGCCCGCGCGTGTCAACGCCAGCAGGATGAACGCGGACACCGCGAAGCGTTGCGGCGCGAGCCAACTGAAGTACTCGCGCAGGTAGCGGCGGCGGCGCGCCTTGCGCTCCGCCCGCTCGGCGGCAGAGTCCTGCACGTCGCCCGGCCCCGTCCCCGGCGCGCGGCCGTCGACGGCCGGTGGATCGGTCTTGGGCTTGAGCTCCTGGTCGAGCAGAGCATCGAGCCGCTTCGCCTTGTAGTCCTCGACGAACTTGCGGTAGCGCCGGCGCGACGGGCGGAATCGGTCCTGGGTCATCCGGTCATTCTAGCGCGCTGCGAGGAACTGTCCCCGGCGTTCATCGCCGGGTGTGGGCCGACTCCCACGTGTCCCCCAACTGCGGCCGAATCCGCGGGAGTGCATCCCCATCAATACAGTCCAGGCTTCGCATCACACCCAGGCCGAAATGAATCGGATGCCCTTGATCCATCCGAACCTCCGTTCCCGCGACAGCGTGGTCGGCAGACGTGAGACCCAGGCACGGGCCATCATCAGCATGACGACGCATGCACGTCACCGCTCCCTGAACCTCGCGGGCTGGGTCCTGCTGTGCCTCTTCATTGCGTCCGGCGAGGGACAGGCGGCCAGCTGGGTCGGGTTCGAACCCCCGATGCGGTTCGAGATGGGAGCGCCCGTCGTCTCGTTCAGTTCGGCCAATAGCGCAAACGGCCGCGTGCTCGTCGTTGGCACGAATGGTCGCGGAGCCACCGCATTCCTGCGTTTCGAGCGGGGGACATTCCAGCTGCGTCGAGATATTCCCGGTGGCTTCGTTGTGAGTCTCGCGATGGCCAACCTCAATGCAGACGACACGCCCGACCTCGTCGTCCCGGACTACTTTGGGGAAGCTTCACCATCTACCTGGGTGCCCCCGACGGCAGCTTTCGTGCCGGTGAGACCTACCCGGTCGAAGGGCACTGCACGTGGGTCGGCACGGGCGATTTCAACGAGGATGGAAGAGTCGACATCGTCGCCGCGCGCAACGGGTCGGGCCAGCCCGTGACTCTCTACGTCTACCTTGGAAGCGGTGATGGGACTTTTGCGCGATTTCAAACGTATCCGACGCAGCTCGCCACGCCGACGGAGATCATTCTCGCCAAGGTGGACTCCGACAATCACACCGACATTGCCTACTCGCTCGGGGCCGAGTACCGGAGCGCTCTTCCTCGGGAACGGCGACGGGACGTTCAGGGCCCCGGAACTCATCGTGGCGGGCACCGACCCGAACGGGAACAGTCAGGGGTTCAGTCTGGCGGACCTTGATGGCGACGGGAACCTCGATTGGATCGACGCCCAGGACTTCATCGACAGCCTCGTCGTGAGGAAGGGGGACGGGGCCGGCCATTTCGTCGCCGACGCTCGCTTGTCTCTCCCGCACCCATTCGACGTCGAGACCGCCGACCTCGACGGTGATGCCACGCTCGACATCATCGCCTCGAACCTGGATTCGGCGGTCTGCTACCTGCGGGACCAGAACGGAGCGTCTTCACCGGCGGCGACGGTGCATTCCCCGGTGGGCTGATCAAAGTGATTGCGACCGATCTCGACGATGATGGTTTCCCGGATCTGGTGTTTTCAAGCATCGACAGCTCCTTTTCGGTCGCAATCAACAGGGGGCGCTCCATGGCGGCAGTCGACCCGTCCCCTCGGACGTCGCGCTGCTTCCGAATTGCCCTAACCCGCTTGGTCCGGCGACGGTCTTCAAGTATCGCCTGTCGCAACGGGGCAACGTCCGCCTGATCTTGTACGACCTGCTTGGAAGGCAGACGGCCACGCTCGTCGACGGCGCGAGCGAACCGGGAACGCACGAGGTGCCTTTCGACGCATCGCACCTTGCCGCTGGGGACTACTTTTACCGTCTCTATGCACATGGGGTGATGCTGAGCGGGAAGATGACCGTGCTCAGGTAGGCCGCGCCAGCTCCCCCTTCCATCGGACGCCGCGATCCGTCATGGTCCGTCCGTGAAACCGAGCCTGACGGACGAGCTGTGCACCCGATGCGGGCTGTGTTGCGACGGCTCGTTGTTCGCCGACGTGGAACTCGCCGGCCGCGGAGACCACGACGATGGAGATCCTGGGGCTCGACGTCGAGGCGGACGACGCAGAAGGCACGGTGATGTCGCTGCCCTGTCTGGCACTGAATGGGAAACGGTGCAGCATCTACGAGCATCGGCCGCAATGTTGCCGCACGTTCGAATGCCGATTGCTGCAGAACGTACGTAGGGGCGCGGAGCGTGCAAGGCGCTCGTCAACGCATCGCGGACACTCAAGCGACCATCGCGAAGGTGACCGAGCTGGTGGCACAGCTCGGGCTTCCCGATCAGCGTCTCCCGCTCGTCGAGCGGGTCGCCGAGGCGCTCGCGGGTGAGGGCGATTCCGAGCCGCGAGACCGAACCCGCGCCGAGTTGGGAACCGCAATGTCCGCCCTTCAGAGGTCGATTCGGGAGACGTTCCTGTAGGGCCGGCACGGGCTCAAGGGATCCCGGACGAATGGTGCGCCGATGATGGCTCGGACCGCGTCGCACAGTGGGAGCCAAGTGACCCGAGCATTCCGCCCCGCCCTCGTCGCCACGCTCGCAGGCTACTTCTGCGCGAACCTGGCGGGCGCGACTCCGATGTCCCCGGAGCGCTCCTTGGAATTCAGACGCATCAACGGGCTCTCGTTCGCGCCCGACGGCAAGCGTCTCGCCTTCGTCGTGTCGGAGTGGGTGAAGAACCAGCCACGAACCCACCTCTGGATGCTCGATGTCGCCGCGGGAACGGTGCGCCAGTGGACTTCCGGCGAGGGTTCGGATCGTCTGCCACAGTGGTCGCCCGACGGCAAGGGCCTCACCTTCCTCTCTTCGCGTGGCGGGAAGAGCCAAGTCTGTGGCTCCCGGCAGACTCTGCCGACGCGACGCCGATCGCGCTCACCCATGCTAACGGCGGCGTCTCGGGCTATCGGTGGTCACCGGATGGGTCGAAGCTCGTCTTCTTGAGCGGCTCGGGCGAATCGGCTCGGATCCGCACGTCTGGGACCGGCCGGAAGAACTCGAGCAACTTTGGATCGAAGATGTCGCGGGCCGACAGTCGCGACAACTCACTCAGGGGAACTGGCGCATCCAGGACTTCGCCTGGGCGGGGTCGGAGCGCCTCCTCGCGATCGCCTCGCCGCTCCCTGGACGGACGCTTGGACGGATACGGATCTACGACGTCCTGCTCGACGATGGCCGGCTCGGGCTTGGGCGCGCCGAGCCAGCCCTTCGGACGACTGACCGTTTCGCCCGACGGGTCCCGTATCGGCTACGTGGGGGCGCGGGGCGGAGGACCCAATCCGCACGATCTCTTCCTGTGGGCCAAATCGGATCAGCATTTCACGAACGTCACCGCTTCCCTCGATCCGCCCCGTGCGTGCGATCCGATGGCGCGACGGCGATCACGCGGTCCTGTCCGTGGCCGACGGCTTCTGGCTTCGCCTCTACTCGCTCGGTTCTCGCGAAGGACTCGCCCACGTCGATCTCCCCGCTCGGCGCGCGCACTTCTGACGTCGCGCGGAACGGGACGTCGCCTACGTCGGGCACGCGTTCGATCGCGCAAGCCGAGCTGTTCCTCCGCGACCCGAGAAGGGACGCATTCGACAGGTGAGCCACTTCCACGCAGATTGGGATTCCGCGGCTCTCACCCCGGCGCACTTCGCTACCGCAGCTTCGATGGCCAGAGGATCGAAGCGGTACTGCTCAAACCGTCGGCCGCGCCGCCGAGCGGCGGCTATCCCCTGGTCCTCCTCGTCCACGGCGGCCCGGGGAGCGCCTTCGACGCCTCGTGCACCTACTGGTTCGGAGCGTGGGCGCAGCTCCTCGTCTCCCACGGCTACGAAGTCCTACTCGTGAATCCCCGAGGCTCCGAGGGATACGGCGAGGAGTTCCTGAAGGCGAACCGTGGCGATTGGGGCGGCGGCGACTACCGCGATCTCATCGCAGCAGTGGACACGGTTCTGGCTCGCGGCGAAACGTGGATCCACGGCGCTTAGGGCATCGGCGGCTGGTCCTACGGTGGCTACATGGCCAGTGGGCGCCGACCCAGACCGATCGATTCCACGCGGCGGTTGCGGGCGCCGGAACGTTCGACCACCATCGCCGAGTACGAGACGGGAGGACTTCCCCGCCGGCGATGAGTGGTTACTTCGGAACCCCGTGGGAGAACTCTGAACGATTCCTTGCGAGCTCGCCCAACGTACACATCAAGAGAGCGCTCGTGCACGCCGACTCTTATTCTCCACGGGGAGGGCGATCCGGCGAATCCCGTCGCACAGTCGATTGGCTACTATCGCGCGCTCAAGCGCTACGGCGTTCCGTGCGAGTTGGTCGTCTATCCCCGCGAGGGCCATCTCCCACGTGAGCTGGGGCGCCAGACGGACATCCTTCGCCGCATGCCTCGACTGGTTCGATCGCTATATGAAGTAGACCGTCGAGCGCGGCCGCGACTCACCAGCGAACTCGACCCTCGGAGTCGTCCAGGCGTGAGAGTTGATTCAGACGAGATCGTGCTGATAGGCGAACGCGGTGGCCGCCGCGCGGGTGGGGACGTCGATCTTCGCAGAAGATGTTGCTGACGTGGCGATCGACGGTCTTCTCGCTCAGGAACAAGGTTTCCGCGATCTCGCGATTGGTGCGCCCGCTCGCCACCAGGCGCAGCACTTCGAGCTCGCGCGCCGTGAGCCCGTACCGCATGATCGGGGCGCCCGGTCGCCGGGGTCCATCGAGTCGAGCAAGATCCGGTGCCGCGCCCAGCTCGCGGAACACGGCGCGTGCCGCATCGCGTTCGAGCTCCGGCGCCCTCGTCGTTGCCGAGCGCGGAGCATGCCGCCGCGATCAGCACACGCAGCCGCGCGCGCGAGATAGGGCGCGCCGATCTGGTGCCAGATCGCGAACGCGTCCGCAGCGGCTCGATGGCGCCACGCGCGATCGCCTTCCGCGAGCCGCAGCGCGCCTCGCGCGTGCGCGGCCATCGCGTTCACGATCTCGTTGTGCGCGGCCGCCGCGAAGTCCTCTGAGGTCGCGCGCCGCCGCCCTCGCGGCGTCGAGCTCGCCCGCCGCGAGCAGGATCTCGATCGCCGCCGGCAGATGCCGCGCGCGTGCGTGCGGATCACGCGTGGACTCGACCGTGTTGCGGAATCGCGGCAACGGCCGCATCCGTGCGGCCTTCGGCGAGATCGCAGCAGCGCGAGACCAGGTTGCGGCTCGCGTCCGTGCTGGCTCGCGTTGCGATACGCGGCCTCGGCGGCGGCGAACTCGCCCGCGCAACCGCAGAGATTCTCGCCTTGCTGGTAATGCGCCGACGCCAGCCCCTCGGTCGCCGTCGCTCCTGCTGCGCGGCGCGCGACCTCTGTGCTTCCTCGATCGCATCGTTCCAGGCGCCCGCGAGCTGCATGATCTCGGAGCGGTGCACGCGACACGGGCCGGTGAAGGCGCCGAGCTGGGGCTGCGCCTCGCACCACGCCGACAGCGCCGCCGTCCACTCGCGCGGCTCGATCGATCGCGAACACGCGCTGGCAGCAGCCGATCACGTTGCAGTAGACGACTCCCGTGACCACCGGCTCGAGCTGACCCGTGGTCGCCGGTAGCATCGCCTCGTCGAGCAGCGCGAGCCCCGCCTCGGGATCGCCGCACGCGATCAGCGCCTGCCCGCCGAGCATGCGAGCGAGACTTGCGAGGTTTGCGTCGCCGAATCGCTCGCCGATCTCGACCGCGCTCTCGCGTCGCCGCGAAGGCCGCCGTGGCATCATTCTTTCGGTACAGCAGCGCATGCGCTTCGGGCAGCAACAGGTACCCGCGCTCGACGCAATCGCGATCCTCGACCAACCGTTGCGCCCGACCCAGCCAGCCGGTGCCGCGGCCGATCTCGCCGCTGGTGAGGGAGCCTGAATCCGAGCCAGAACGCGGCGCGCGCCGCGGACAT